>OLGD01000061.1_pt1 | contig 194352 bp, 166 predicted proteins | sample 1605311 | NCBI WGS metagenome assembly OLGD01 (sample SAMEA3888917, study PRJEB22519) | human gut metagenome | biome: human gut; feature: human-associated habitat; material: faeces | place: Denmark | collected 2010
CGAGCTGGGTTCAGAACGTCGTGAGACAGTTCGGTCTCTATCTATCGTGGGCGCAGGAGATTTGAGGGGCTCTGACACTAGTACGAGAGGACCGTGTCGGACGTACCACTGGTTTACCGGTTGTCCCGCCAGGGGCACCGCCGGGTATCTAAGTACGGATCGGATAAGTGCTGAAAGCATCTAAGTACGAAGCCGGCCTCAAGATTAGATCTCCCTCAAGGGTGGTTATAGACGATGACCTTGATAGGCCACAGGTGTAAGGGCGGCGACGTCCGAGCCGAGTGGTACTAATAGCCCGGGACTTTCCTCACAGTGAAGGTTGATATATTTTAAGACGATAAGGCGAAGCTGGTCTCTTCGGATTGATGTCCGGTCAAAATCTTGATAATGATATTAAGGTGGCTATAGCACGAGGGATCCACCTCTTCCCATTCCGAACAGAGAAGTTAAGCCTCGTCACGCCGATGGTACTGCGTAACAGTGGAAGAGTAGGTAGCCGCCGTCTTAGGTGAAAGGAGTCAGTCGAAAGATTGGCTCCTTTTTTTGTTATATGGCACCAGCCGTTGTAGAGATGTGGCACGCTACGTCTTTACAAAGAGGGAACGTGGATAGATTAGTCGTTTATTTCTTTAGCTAGAGATTCCCGTAGTTTCCGTACTGCCGTGGCGATGTGGGCTTCTAATGTCTTTACTGATATTTCTAGGATATTTGCCGCATCCTTATATTTCATCTTATCTTCACGGATCAGTTTAAAAGCCATCTTGCATTTATCCGGGAGCGTATTGATCGCCTCATTTAAATGATCGATGCATTCTTTAGAAATAAGTTCTTCCTCGGGCGTAGTATCGGTATGTGCGAATAAATCGATCGTATTCTCATCGATCTGGACTTTCTCCATATGTTGTGTCCGGTATAGGCTGATGGCTTTGTGGCGGGCTATGCCATAGATATAAGAATCGAAGTTAGAGATCTCCGGTAATGACTTTCTATTATTCCAAAGACTTAGAAATGTATCAGAGACAATTTCCTCAGCTTCTACAGAGGAAGGCACATAAAGGGATGTAAACCGCATTAGCCTCTGAAAATAGGCTAAATAAAGCGATTTAAAAGCAGTTTGAGAATCGGATAGTGCGATTTCACAGACCCATTGCATTATTTCTTTGGAGTGTTTTTCCAAGTAACTAGAATCTTGTTAACTTATTTCCCTTCTAAATATATAGTCGCAAATGTATATAAAAACCCTTAGTGGATCTCTCTCTTAAAAGAGAAATACTTGATGTTAATTTCAACCTAATTTCATATCTGGTTGTTTTTGAATCTAATCCGCAGGTTGTAACATCATTGTAATATGTATGTAACGGATGCGAAATAATTGTTTCAGAACTTTGCGCAAGAATTATAACAATCAGTATGGAAACATTTTATTTGTTCTTGGTCATATTTTTGTTTGTATTGGCCATCGTAGATTTATCGGTCGGTGTTAGTAATGACGCCGTGAATTTCTTGAATTCAGCTATCGGCGCAAGAGCCGCATCCTTTAAAGTTATTATCGCTATCGCTGCCGTGGGAGTCTTTGTTGGTGCGGCGTTATCCAATGGTATGATGGATATTGCCCGGCATGGTATTTATCAACCCCAGCATTTTTATTTCTCGGAGATCATGTGTATCCTTGCGGCCGTTATGCTTACGGATGTGGTGTTACTGGATATTTTTAACTCGTTAGGTATGCCGACCTCGACAACGGTTTCCATGGTGTTTGAGTTGGTGGGTGGAACGGTAGCGATTGCCTTGGTAAAGATCGCTAGTTCTTCAGGCGCTTTGCAATTGGGGGATCTGCTGAATACAGAGAAGGCTTTTACCGTGATTCTGGGTATCTTTCTTTCTGTGGCGATCGCTTTTTTCTTTGGTGTGATCGTGCAGTATCTGTCCCGGATCTTGTTCTCATTTAATTATAAGAAAAGTTCTAAATATTTTATTGGTCTGTTCGGAGGTTTAGCGGCCACTTCCATCATTTACTTTATGCTGATAAAGGGACTGAAGACAAGTTCTTTTATGACGGGTGAGTTCAAGGATATGGTGTATGCCAATACGGGGATGATCGTTTTGGGATGTATGGTATTTTTTACGATCTTGATGCAGGTATTGCATTGGTTGAAGGTGAATGTATTCAAGGTGGTCATTTTGATGGGTACGTTTGCCTTGGCGTTGGCTTTTGCCGGGAATGACTTGGTGAACTTTATCGGAGTCCCCTTGGCTGGCTATTCCTCTTATATGGACTTGATGGCGCAGGGAGGGACCACTACCACGGATACATTTTTGATGACCTCCTTGTTGGGACCGGCCCAGACACCTTGGTATTTCTTGGTGGGGTCCGGGATCGTGATGGTAATCGCCTTGGCTACCTCCAAAAAGGCTCAGAACGTGGTGAAGACTTCCTTGGATCTGTCTCGTCAATCGGATGGAGAGGAGTCTTTCGGTACATCGCCTGTCGCGCGGGTATTGGTACGGAATTGCAGTAATATATCCGCTACGATATTAAGTATCGTGCCCACTCCGGTTAAGAACTGGATTGATAGCCGTTTCGACCAAAGCGAGATGATCATGGATGACAAGGCTAGCTTCGACTTGGTACGTGCCTCGGTTAACGTGGTTTTGTCCGGATTGCTGATCGCTTTGGGAACCTCCTTGAAATTGCCTTTATCTACGACGTATGTGGCTTTCATGGTCGCTATGGGTACTTCGTTGGCAGACCGTGCTTGGGGGCGTGAGAGCGCCGTATATCGCATCACAGGCGTATTGTCCGTGATAGGTGGTTGGTTCATTACGGCAGGGGCTGCTTTTACGATCTGTTTCATCGTCGCTCTTTTGATTTATTGGGGAGGTATTCCAGCTTTGGTCGCTATGATTGGTTTGGCGATCTATTCGTTGGTTCGTAGCCACTTCGCTTATAAGGCTAAATTGCGGAAAGAGGCATTGAAGGAGGAGGTGAATTCTACGGTGTCTAAACTTCGTAAGGCTACGGATACCCGTGAGGCTTTGGCCCTGTTCCGCGAGCATAGCCGTGAGGAATTACAATCCGATCTGGATTTTACGGCGGAAGTATTCGGCAAGGCGGTAAATGGATTCATGAATGAGAACCTCCGTGAGTTGCGCAAGGTCTTGACTGCCGTGGAGGAGAAGAAGATTCACTTGAAACAAGTGAAACGTGTCGGTACGCTTGGCGTTACCCAATTGGATCACGATATCGCCGTGGAGAAGGGGCTTTATTATTATCAAGGAAATGACTTCGCCAGCGAGATCATATTCAGTATCCGTCGCTTGGCAGAACCGATGAAAGATCATATCGATAATAATTTCAGCCCGTTGAGTCCGGTACAGAAAGATGATTTTGGTAAGGTATCTGAACAAATCATCTCCTTCTTGAGAAATTGCGCTACTATGATCCGTAAAAACGATTATATTGGCTTTGAGGAGCTGATCGCTGAGTCGATTACCTTGATGAACCAACTTACCGCCTTGAAGAAAGGGGAGTTGAAGCGTATCCAAGGGCAGTCCGGTAGCACGAAGGTAAGCATGGTTTATTTGAACATGGTACAAGAGGCCCAGAACGTGGTCTCTTTTACGGCGAACCTTTTGAAGGTGAGCAGGAAGTTCCAGAAGGAATAATCAGTCTCTATTATATTGGGATGATGGGAGACGGGGCATGCCCCGTCTCTACTGGTTTATAGGGTTAGCATCTTCTTTTCTTTGACTAAATCACTTTCGTCCATCCGCAGGGATGGGACTGTACACATCTTGATAAAATCTCCTGTTTGGCAAGTATAATCATAGTAGACCTGTTGTTCCGGGGTAAAATCTTCTTTATCGATCAGTCCGCTTTTCCGGCTCATGAATTCATCGATCTCCGTGCTTTCTGATTCCTTGATAAGAAGGATTCGGCGGGCGATCGGGTTACGATTATAATCTTGCCCGATGTATAATCCTCGTAATTGGCGAGGATTCTTGAAAAATGGTATTTGCAGGTATATCGTTACCATCGTGAATTGGGGCGCTTGGTTCTCGTTCAGCATGCAATGGAAATTCTGAGGATCGGGCATGATCCCGAATCCCCATTGAGCCTCTCCATAAGCGCTGATCCGCCCTACACGGACTTGATGATCCGAGGGGGAGAGTAGGAAGGGTTCCATCTTGAGGCAGTCCGAGGAGGAAGAAAGGCTGTAACTGGTATAGATTCCTTTGAAAGCCTCTATTTTAGAGGCGGAGAGCCGTGTCTCCTCCATCAATTGCTTGGCGAAAGGATTATCTTTTAGGCTATCCGGTTCGGCGAGCTCCATCTGGTCTAGGCGAAGGATCATCTCCTCTATATGGGAAAGCAAACGTTTTTTCGACACGTTATTCACTAGGGCGAGCGCCGAGTCCAGCGCTTCTTCCGGCGGGTAACTCTTGATGCCCTCGAAATAATTCGGCAATACGGTCGTATATAGGGAGGACAATATGCTGGGAGCCATATCGATCCAGTCGGCTATCTCTTTCATTTTAACCCCATTGCTTCGTAGATATTCGATCTTTCGGTAGAATTCTTGAAGATTGTTCATGTGTTTATATTCTTGATTTACCTTACAAAATAAGAGGACATATGTTGCGTTTCCGTTTCATGAATGTTACATAAATATTTCTTTATAATTTATTGATTCCTAGTTGGGTATTAATAATATACATTCATGGGTTCAGTAATATGTCTGTAACATGGCGGCTGTACTTTTGCCTTCGAAAATAAAACGACAGAAGATTATGGACACTGCGATACAGAGCAATAAAACATCCCGGAAACGGATTTCCGATCTCCTTTTCATCCTATGGGCCGGAGGGGCCGCCTTGCTTTCTTATTCCTTGGTATATATGTTGCGTAAGCCGTATACGGCTGCCGCTTTCGAGGATCTGGAGGTATTCAATATGGACTATAAGGTGGCGGTCACGATCGTGCAGATCTTGGGATACGTGGTGTCGAAGTTCATGGGAATTAAGTTGATATCGGAGTTGCGGCGGGAAGAGCGTTTGCGGTTCATCTTGATGTCCGTGGTGATGGCGGAACTTTCGTTGGTATTCTTCGGGTTGCTCTCGGCTCCTTATAATATAGCGGCGATGTTCTTGAACGGGCTTTCGCTGGGGTGCATGTGGGGGATTATTTTCAGCTTTATAGAAGGACGTAGGATGACGGATGTCCTCGCTAGTTTGTTGGGCGTAAGTATGGTGATCAGTTCCGGTACAGCGAAGTCTGTCGGCTTGTACGTGATGGATATATGGCAGGTCAGCGAGTTCTGGATGCCGGCTTTGATCGGGGCGGTGGCATTGCCTTTGCTAGCCTTGTTGGGATATGCGCTAAACCGGCTTCCACAACCTACGGAGGAGGATATCGCCTTGAAGTCGGAGCGGGAGACCTTGAACGGGCGGCAGCGTTGGGAGCTTTTCAAGAACTTCATGCCTTTCTTGACGATGCTTTTCGTGGCGAATATAGCGATCGTGGTGTTACGGGATATCAAGGAGGACTTCTTGGTGAATATCATTGATATGTCCGGTTACTCGCCTTGGTTGTTCACGCAAATAGATAGCGTGGTGACCTTGACTATCTTGGCGATCTTTGGTTTGATGGTGCTCGTGAAAGATAATTTTAAGGCGCTTTCAGTCCTGTACGGTTTGATTATTACGGGCATGATGGTCATGGCGTTCGTGTCGTTCGGGCAGGAGCGGATGGGATTGAGTCCGGTGACATGGCTTTTCTTGCAGAGCCTCTGCCTGTATATGGCTTACTTAACCTTCCAGACGATTTTCTTCGATCGCTTCATCGCTTGTTTCAAGATACGGGGAAACGTCGGTTTCTTTATTGTCTTAACAGATTTTCTGGGGTACACGGGTACGATACTGGTATTGGTGCTAAAGGAATTCGTGGGTACGAGATTGGATTGGGCAGTATTTTATAACCAACTTGCCGGATATGTAGGGATCTTTTGCTGCGCCACTTTTGTCGCTTCCTTCGTATATTTGCGGCAACGCTATCGCAAGGAGACCGCTTTATGTGGCTGCGAGGAAATAGCAACTCTTGAGCCTACCGAAAACAATGTCCTTACGATCGCTTAAACAAGAAAATTATTAAATACGATACATACAGAATATGAAGAAGATTTCAGGTGTCATTATGGATTGGGCCGGTACGGCCGTGGATTATGGATGCTTCGCTCCGCTGAACGCTTTCCTCAAGGTATTCTCGGAAGAGAAAGGGATTGATATCACTTACCGGCAGGCCCGTGAGCCGATGGGTCTCTTGAAGATCGATCATATCAAGGCGATCTTGAGTATGCCGGAGGTGAACGAGAAGTTCCGTGCCTTGTATAAGAGGGACTGGAACAAGAGGGACGTGGATGAGATGTACACTAGTTTCGAGAAACATTTGTTCGCTTCCTTGAAGGATTTCACCACTCCGATACCGGGAGTCTTGGAGACGATGGCGATGCTTCGCGAGCAAGGTATAAAGATCGGCTCTACGACCGGGTACACGGCGAAGATGATGGAGATTGTCCGTCCCGGAGCCGAGGCCAAAGGATATAGGGTAGATAATCTGGTGACACCGAACGAGGTCCCGGCCGGTCGCCCCGCTCCGTATATGATCTATAAGAATATGATCGATTTGGCGATTCCTTCCGTAGATCAAGTGGTGAAGGTAGGAGATACGATCGCTGATATTAAGGAGGGCGTGAACGCCAAGGTATGGAGCGTCGGTATCGTGACCGGTAGCAACGAGATGGGCGTGAGCGAGGAGGAATATAACAGCCGTCCGGCGGAAGAATGGGAATCTCTGAAGAAAGAGGTGCGTGAGCGTATGTTGGCGGCGGGGGCTCATTTCGTCTTGGATACGATCGCCGAGCTGCCTGCTTGCATTGAGAAGATTAACAACAGGGATCAAGCCTGATAACCGAATAAAATAAAACAATCATATGAGAAACTATTTATTATTGACACCGGGTCCGTTGAGTACGTCGCAGACGGTACGTGAGGCCATGCTTCAGGATTGGTGTACGTGGGATAAGGATTATAACGAGGGTATCGTTACCCCGATCCGTAAAGGCTTGCTGGCGATAGCGGGACTGGACGGGGATGCGTACACCAGTGTCCTGCTGCAAGGTAGCGGAACGTATTGTGTGGAGGCTACGATCGGGGCCACCGTGCGTCCGGAGGATAAATTGTTGATCCTCGCTAATGGCGCTTATGGCAAACGTATGGCGCAGATCGCCGATTATTATCATATCAATTACGTACTGGTCTCTTTGCATGAGACGGAACTGGTAACCGGCGAGGTAGCCCGACGTGCCTTGGAGGAGCATCCCGGTATCACGCATCTCTCAATGGTACATAGCGAGACCACGACCGGTTTGTTGAATCCGATTGAGGAGGTAGCCGAGGTGATCAAGGGCCGGGGAATTACCTTTATCGTGGATGCGATGAGCAGCTTTGGCGGTGTCCCTATCGACGTGAAAGGTTTAGGTATCGACTTCTTGGTCAGTAGCGCGAACAAATGTATTCAAGGAGTTCCCGGCTTCGGCTTTATCCTCGCCCAAAAAGATAAATTGATGGCGACGAAGGGGAATGCCCGCTCGCTTTCCTTAGATATCTATGCCCAGTGGGAAGCGATGGAGAAAGGGGGAGGCAAATGGCGTTTCACGTCTCCGACGCACGTGGTTCACGCTTTCTACCAAGCGATGAAGGAATTGAACGAGGAAGGCGGTATCACGGCTCGTTATAAGAGATATCAAGAGAATCACCGAGTATTGGTGGAAGGTATGCGTGGATTGGGCTTTAAGACGTTACTGTCCGATAATGCGCAAGGACCTATTATCACTTCGTTCTTATATCCCTCTGCGGATTTCGATTTCGCCTCGTTCTACGTGCGGCTAAAGGAGAAAGGCTTCGTGATCTATCCGGGTAAGATCTCGGATGCGGATACATTCCGTATCGGTAATATCGGAGATATCTTCCCGAAAGATATGGAAGCCTTGATACAAGCGATTAAAGAGATCCGGTAATCGATGCCCGTAACGTAACGAGTCCTTCGGGGCCCATATTGAACAGCAAATCAGCAATACTCAGATTGGGGAGGAATCCGAATTTCTCCCGGAATACTTGATAATAAGGTTCCGGGCGGAAGGCGGGATCTTCCCCTTCGTGTTTCGGGCGGATCGTTTCCCGGAAATCGTTGGCTACCTCCGGTTCATAATGCTCGGTGTAGACGACTGCGGGTTGCATATCCAACAGGTCACAGACCAGACGGCGCAGTTCCTCGTTGAAGTCGAGGAGGAACTCGTATTTCTTTTCGTAGAAAGGAGCGAGGTCATCGGCATAATACTCGAAAAACGGACTCATATTGTAGGCCGACACCAAGGCGCTCCAGTGTAGGTGCCGCCAGTTTCCGTGGTCGGAGATACGGATGTCCTTGGTCTGGCATTTCAAGGTATCCGGCTTGACGATGGGGATGGATAGGGAGAGCGGGCCGTTCGCGGCGGCGATGACGCAGCGGTTACGATAGGTTTGCTTCACGTAATTCTCGGCGGTCTCGATACGGACTTCCGGGTATTGGAGCATCTTGCAATATTGTTGTATGGGGCCTAGATAGGCGGTCGCTATATATACAGGTCGCATGATTAATGAACGGGTTTAAAGATTCGTTGTTTGTCGGGGCTGTACCAGCAGAGCCAAGCGTTGCCGACGATATGGTCGGCCGGTATGAAACCGAGATGGCGGGAATCTACCGCCTCGTTGGTATTATCGGACAGTACCCAATAGTAGTCTTGTCGGAAAAAGAAGAAATTAGTCTCCCGCCCGTCCAGATATAACTTTCCGTCGCGGAAGGAAGCCTTGCCATCCGTCTCCCGCAGGATGATCTCCTTGCAGGCGGTGAGCGAGGCTGCGTCCAGCGGGTAAGCCCGGTCTTTCCGGGGGACGATCAACATGTATTCTTGCATTTGTTCCCCGATAAAATGACGGTTTATGGCATCGGGCAATTCCTCCCTCAATTGATATTCCTCGAAAGCCGTGAGGCTGAGCATGCAGCCAAAACTTTCCTGCCTGAAATCCCTCAGTGGGATGTCCAACTTCTCTAACGTCTCCAAGAACGTCTCCTTGGCGCTCAGTGTTATGAAATAGGAACTGAGGGAGCGGGGAGAACGGGGGATTTTCTGCCCGTTTATCGTATATCCGTCCATGCTGACCCGGATCGTATCGCCCGGCATACCGATGCAGCGGCTGATGAATAAGGGAGCATCCGCTGAATCTCGAGAGAGCGGACTGGTAAAAAGCACGACCTTGCCCCGGACGGGCTTATTCTTCCCCGGTATTTTATTGACTAGGATATAATCCCCTTTATGTAAAGCCTCTTCCATAGAGTCCGTGGAGATGCGATAGGACTCTATGCAGAAAAGACGTATGAGCATGACGATCCCCGAGGCTAGCGCGAAAGCTGCCAGCCATTTCATGAGAACTATCAGGAATCGTTGGATTGTCATAATACGAAGTTTTCACCTCTTAATCCGGATGAACCCAACGGAACAGGCGGTTCCAACGGATACCACCGTCGAACAGACTGCGATCCTTGTCCAAGGATAGCCAAACCAAGATCGGCTTGCCGACAATGTGATCCTCGGGTACGAAACCCCATGAGCGGCTATCCGCGCTATTATGGCGGTTATCGCCCATCATCCAGTAATAATCGTATTTAAACGTATAGGAAGTCTCGGGCTTGCCGTTGATGTAGACCTTGCCGTCCTTCACTTCCAAGGTGTTGTTCTCGTAATTCTTGATACAACGGCTGTACAACGCCAGATTACGTTCGTCCAACGGGATGGTAGCCCCTTTCTTCGGGATCCAAAGCGGCCCGAAGTTATCACGGGTCCAGCCTGTATTGTATCCGACCGGATAGGTAGGGCCGCCCAACGTCTCCGGCTCGATGATAACCTTCTTCACGGTAGGTAACTTCTCCGCTACCGCCAAGGCCTTTTTCGTGAGTGGCAGGCGATATACCGGGTTGTACTGTCCGTTCGCGTTAGGCGTAAAGCCTAGGTATGACAATAGGTTTTGGTAATAACCGCCGCTGGAGGCCAGCATACGGTCATCCTTGCTTACGTCCATCAAACGGAATTGCTCCTCTGTGATCGGGGAACCGTCTGTTTCGATGAAGTAGTTGAATTGCATATCTTTCGGGTTCTCGGCGGGTTTACCGTCTATGTACACTTGGTTGTCTATGAGTTGGAGCGTATCACCCGGCATACCGATACAACGCTTCACGTAATTCTCCCGTTTGTCGACCGGGCGGTACATTACCTCGCCGAACGTGGCCTTATCCAATAAGATACGTTCCCGTCCGTACTCCTCGACCAAGGAGTAGTAATCCGGGTTTTGCACTTTCACGGCGATCGTGTCGCCTGCGGGGAAGTTGAACACTACGATATCATTACGTTTCACGTGGCCCAAACCTTTCACCCGTTTGTAGCCCCATTCCGGCCAATCCAGATACGATTTGCAGTTTAAGATAGGCAACGTATTTTGTACCAACGGGAAGGAGATCGGAGTGTTCGGTACGCGAGGGCCGTAACTTAATTTGCTGACGAACAGGTAATCTCCTACCAGCAAGGATTTCTCTAGGGAAGAACTCGGTATCTGATAGTTCTGGAAGACGAACAAATTGATGAAATAAACGGCTACCAGCGCGAATACGATATCGTCCACCCATTCCAATACGTTGCGTACCGCCGGGTTCTTAGACCGTTTCCAAGCTCCCCAAGGGATGTAGTGCGTCAAGAATATATCGACTAGGACGATTAATCCCAGCAGTAACCATAAGTTTTGCATCCAGATAGCGAACAACGTGTATAATACGGCCGCTATACTAAACTTGATCCATTGTTTTTTCGTGAACTTCTTCATCTTTTAGCTAATACGTTTAGAATTTGAATAAGTCATTCATGCCTAGGAAACCTTTCTTTCCGGCGGTAAACTCTGCCGCTATTACGGCGCCTAGCGCAAATCCAGCACGGCTCTTGGCATCATGCTTGATGCTGATCGTATCTACGTCCGACTCATACGTGATCTCGTGGATACCCGGAACCTCACCCTCACGGATAGCGTGGATCGGCAGGTCGGTCGCGCTCTCGGCGTTCTCTAAGGTCCAGCGGTCTTTACGATCGATATTTTCCAAGATTCCTTCGGCCAACGTGATAGCCGTTCCACTGGGTGCGTCCAGCTTGTGGATATGGTGGACTTCTGTCATTTTAACGTCGTAGGAGGGGAAGTTGTTCATGATTTTCGCCAGATACTTATTCATGGCGAAGAAGATATTTACGCCGATGCTGAAGTTGGAGGCGTAGAAGAAGGTTTTGCCCTCTTTCTCGCATTTCTCCTTGATCTCGCCGATACGGTCCAGCCATCCGGTAGTACCCGATACGACCGGCACGCCTACCTCGAAACATTTCATATAGTTATTGAAAGCGGTAGCCGGGGTAGTAAACTCAATCGCCGCGTCGGCGCTCTTGAACGCTTCTGAATATATATCCTCAGCGTTATTGATATCTATGATGGAAACAATTTGATGTCCTCTTTGGATGGCGATCTGCTCGATCGTTTTGCCCATTTTCCCGTAACCTATAAGTGCAATTTTCATACTTTAATTCAATTAATGTCGCAAATATACAGAAAATGAATTACATTTGAATCCAAAATCTTAACTCTGAAAGAATATGGAACGTTTATTACACTATGTTTGGAAATACAAACTCTACGCGAGTACTCCATTGACTACCACCGAGGGGCTTCCTATCGCTGTTATCGATCCCGGAATACAAAACACCGACGCCGGTCCCGACTTCTTCAACGCCAAGGTAAAAATCGACGGCACGGTATGGGCCGGAAGCGTGGATATCCACGAAAAAGCTTCCGATTGGTTGCTACATCATCATGATTCGGATAAGGCATATGACTCCGTTATCTTGCATGTAACGGGTGTGAATGACGCATCTATCTGCCGGATGAACGGTGAGCCTATTCCTCAATTGATATTACCCGTTCCGGAACCTGTCCGGAAAAATATCGATTGGTTATTGGTAAGAGAGGTGCCCGTCCCCTGTCTTGAGCGGATTCAAGATGTGGACTCCGTGCATCTGGCCTCATGGATGGATACCTTGCTCAGTGAGCGGCTGGAACGAAAGACAGAGGATATATACCGTCTGCTGGATCAGTATCAAGAGGATTGGAACGAGGTGTTCTATATCCTATTAACCCGTAGTTTCGGCTTTGGCGTGAATAGCGACGCTTTCGAGTGGTTGGCGAAAAGCCTCCCCCTGCGATATATCCAAAAGCAAAGGGCTAGCGAGTCGCAAGTAGAGGCGATGCTTTTCGGACAAGCGGGTATGCTCTCGGAAGAGGGCTCCTGCCATTACTACCGTCTGCTGAGGCGGGAATATGAGTTTCTCCGCCATAAGTTCGGGCTCAAGCCTTTGGATGACTCCTTGTTCAAAAGCCTCCGTATCCGTCCAACCAACTTCCCGCATGTGAAGTTGGCGCAACTGGCCGCTATCTGGCATCGGTACGATACGTTATTCTCGATGATCCTGTCCGCTTCTTCTCCTAAAGAGATCAAGGATTATTTCCGTATCCAACCCTCGGATTATTGGAAGAATCATTATCATTTCCAATACGCCTCGGTGGAAAAAGATAAAATGATCGGGGAGAATGCCTTGAATATCCTGTTAATAAATACGGTAGTCCCTCTGCTATTCGCTTACGGCGGTCGAAATAAACTTCCTGAGTATTGCCTGCGTGCGACCCGCCTCTTGGAGAGTATCCCGCCGGAACGCAATCATATCGTAACCGCTTTCGCTCGATCCGGTATCGAAGTCCATAACGCTGGTGATACGCAATCACTCATCCAGTTAAAACGAGAATATTGCGAGAAGCGAAAGTGTTTGTATTGCCGGATTGGGTTCAGGTTGCTAAAACGAAGTGTTAATCCTCCTCCTTGATGGGGGCATGTATGTATTTGCCGTCTTTGTGGTTGTTAGTAATATAATTATATATAAGTCTTCCTGCCGGGAGAAAAATATATACCAAGTGGTATGCTTACTGCTTTTCCTTTTAAAAAAGGTATATTGTAAATTCTGCCCGTATCTGCTGAAATAGACTTGAGCGTAGGGGGTAAGATGATAATGTGGCGCATAGGGGATCGTTTTTACGAAGTCAATGATATCATCTACGATGTTTTCTCCATGTTCTATGTATGAGACGTAATCTTTCTCAAGTAAGGTTTGGGCTAAAACATCTAAAAAATCGTAAACTTCAGGGAGTAAGGCTACTTTATTGGTTTACTTCATGGCTATGTTTTTGATTGAATAATTCTCTTAATCGTATTTTCGCTTCTTTCCGGAATGTCTCCGGGTCGAGTGCTCTTTCCCAATCCTTGTCAAATTGAGTTTGTCCGATAACTCCTAGCTGTTTCAATATAGGATTGATCATATCCCCATATTTCTTTAAGTCGATACGGACGTAGCTGTTGTTCCCTGCCGCATCTTTCTCCAATTCGATACCTGATACTTCTGACATAGTCGTTGTATTTATTTGGTTATATTCCTATTAGATGCAAAGATACTGTTTTATATAAATGCCCGCTTCATTTTTAGTGATTTATTTTACAATAAGTTCGATACGAATTGCCATTTTGTAAATGATTGATAACCAATTTCAGAAAAACACGTACATGTTTTTTGCGAAACACTATGGTGTTTTTTCGAAAACATGTACGTGTTTTCTGGAAAACAAGCTAATGTTTTTTCCTGTCTGAGTTGCGATGACATACTTTAAGAGAAAAAAATGACAATAAGGGCTTCTGTTTACTGTCTTACAAAAATTAGTTGATATGAAATCCGTGATGTGGGAATATCCGGACAATGCTTTATTTATAACATGATATGATTAAGAAAATCTCTCTTTATCTACTCAAATATCTTGGAATAGTTAAATATAAGACCTATATTTGTTGATAGGATTTAACCTATTGTTAATAAAGAAAGGACGGTGGAAGTAAACAAAAATTTTATCATGTTATTGGCATATTTATGCCTTAGTCATATACTGACGAATATTCGGGGATACGGAGTACTATATATGCTTGATATCTCTGAGGTTGGATCGGGAAGTTATCAGTTAACTGGTAAGGGCTTTGGGAGGCTATCTTTATGGAGTTATTGAAAGATAGTTTTTATATCGAATATTTATGAACGTGCAATATGGGATGGAGTATGAGTAAGAAGTATATACTGAGGAGTAAATGGTTTTTGTCTATGGCTGTTCTTTTATTATTTGCGACATCCAATGCGCAGGAGATTACAAAGGAAAAGGAACCGGCTCGGTTTGGTATTGGTATCGCCTATGGTTTTAAAGATCGGGTGAAGGAGCTAATACATCCGATAGAGCTTACGGTACGGTATAATCTTTCAGAAAAGCATTCATTTTATGTGAATGTGCCGTTGGGATGGAAAAGTTGGAGAGACGATTATGGTTACGTAGATCCCGTCATACGGGGTTACTATACTCATAAAATGCGATTGTATGGCTTGGGCATTGGATATGATTATTCCATTGTGTCGTATAAGAACTTAGATCTGTTTGCGGGTGGAGGATTGGAATACCAAAGATTCTATTTTCGATATCAGGAGGTTCAAGAAGGAGAGCCTTACCCTTTTCTGCGAGATAGATTCAATGATTATTCTTTATATCCCAAAGTGGGATTGAGATATACGTGGCGATTTGTAGGTGTTGAGTTTGATTATAGATGCTATTTCTCCGTGAGAGGGTTGGATCATTATTCCGAACAATTCTCAGATCTTCCTCGTGAAGTGGATTATGATACACATATCGATCATGCTTTTCGATGTGGAGTGTATTTTTTGTTTTAAACCTTTAAATTGATTTATTATGAAACGAATGAAATTGTTGTTATCCGTTTTGGTATGTTTTTTTCAGTATAGTTAGTGCGATGGCACAGCATCCAGTGTTAAAACCAGACAAAGACGTACCAGAGTTCGTTACTCCAAAAATGGGATATTATTATGTATTGGATGCAGGGAGTAATATTGCCCGAGTAAATTGGACTGTCTCGGGTGGGTCTTTTTCCCTTGGTTCATCCCAAACCTCAATCCCCGGTGGGAATTTCTATGGTATAACCGTATATTGGGATAATGTGAAGTCTACAAATGGTAGTACTCCTCAAGGGAAATTAACGGCTGAAGTTTATTATAGTTCGGGAGTTAGCGGAGTGCAGTCAGCCCCTTGCACTCAAAAAATAAAAAGTTTGAATGGGGTGACTCCGCCTCCTTTAGTGTCAACCGCATTTTCTAATTTGGATTATGGAATCCAAAATATGACGGTGAAACTTGATCGAGAATTTAATTATCCAGGGAAAAATTCAGACGGAAAAGTAAATCCAGTATTGTTATATGAGTGGACTTTACCTGAAGGATGGAAAAGTGGTACTCAAACAGGTGTATTTACTACTTCTTCTGAATCCATCAATATTACGACAAATAATGTCGGTACAGGGACAGTCAAGGTACGTGGTGTAAATCAAGGTGCTGAATTTGATAAAAGTGGGTATTCCTCTATATCTTTCACTCGTAAATTTGGCTTTACGGCTTATCCTACTTCTGTTCCCTTTGGAAAAACTCAGACTAATACATTTACCACTCAATTAGTGAAAGGAATGACTTATGAATGGAGTACGCCCTCCGGATGGAAAATCAATAATGGAGGAAATACGAAGGAAGGGTTGGAATTGAATAGCGTAAGTATCACCTCAAGTGTGTGCCCTACAGATGGAATAGTTAAGGTCCGGTTGAAGAAAAATGGTGAAGTATCTCAATGGTATAATTGTCCTTATAAAGGAATTTCAGATCCAGCGATAACTTCTACAGCTGCTTACCAATTTGAATATAGTACGTTAGCGTTGGATGTCGCTTCTTCTTCGTTAAGCAAGGCTACATGGTCCGGAACGGGTGTATATGTGGCATCAGGGCAAGGAACAGCTGCCCCTAAAGTGATATTTACGAAGTCCGGATCTGTTACGGTGCAAGCTGTTGTTAGCTTGTCGGGTTGTTCCGGTGTGCGAACTATCTCTAAGACATTTACCGTATCACCTTTCCGTTATCTGATTTCTGGAGAATCCGTGATTTGCTATAATGGTAATTATACGATTAGTAATGTAACTGTTCCTTCTGAGGTACAATTGACTTGGAGCTATACTAATGGCAAGCTAGAGATACAGGGAGGACAGAGTACGAAAACAGTATCTGTAGGGATAGCTCCGGGTAAGTTTGGAGATGAGTGGATACGCTTGACCGCTAGTTTAGGAGGACAAAGTGCTGCGGTATCTAAAGCGATTTATGCAGGATATCCAACAGTAACTAAAGTTACCGGACCTTCGAGTGTACGCCTAAATCAAGGGGGGAGTTTTATAGCGAATCCTCTTTATGATAATAGTGTTTGTGAGTATAAATGGACCGTATCACCAAGTCAGGGAGCGAGCCAATCTCCTTCTCGTAATACAAATTATATAACATTCTCGATTCCGGGCAGTTATTATATAGCGTGTCGTGCTTATACTACTCAGTGTGGGGCGGCGGGCTCTGCGGCATCAACAACTGTATCCGTGCAAAGCTCTTATATGGTTTATTCTGATGGATCCAGTAAAATTGTGGATGTCATAGAAAATCAATTAGAGAATGACGAGTCATCTATTTTGTCTGATGTGGTTGTTTCAAATCAAGTCTCTTATCAGCTATATAATCAAGCGACAGGCCTATTAGTCGCTGAGGGGAAAATGGAACGAAGCGGGGGTACGCTTGATTTTAATCAAGTGAATTCCGGCATATATATTTTAAGGATACAAGTAAGCGATGCGATTTTTGAGGTTCATAGAGTAGCGTTCAAATAATTGAGATACTTGTAGAGCCCCTATCTCTTTTATTTAATAGGAGATAGGGGCTTTTTCATTTTAAGATAGATTAATTAGCGTATATATCCTTATCGTTCACGGGATTTTTCCCTATTTTTGTCCCTCAATTGAAATGAGAGTATTGAATGGAAGATAAATATGTGAGAAATAGTTTACGGTTCTTTATAGGGGTACTTCTGCTGGTCGTGCTGTATTCGTGCGCGAATATAGCCTCGCCGAACGGAGGGCCTTATGATGAGGCTCCGCCTAAGTTCGTAAGCAGTACGCCGTTGCCCGGCCAGATAAACTATAAGGGAAAGAAGGTGGAGATTATTTTTGATGAGTTGATCCAGATCGATAAGCCTACCGAGAACGTGATCATCACTCCACCCCAAATGGAGCAACCCGTTATCCGGGCGAACGGCCGGAAGGCGGTCATCGAGCTGATGGATACGTTGAAGGAGAATACGACCTATACGATAGACTTTACCAATTCGATCTCCGATAATAATGAGAAGAATGTATTGGAGAATTATTCCTTTGCGTTCTCTACCGGCGAATCCATCGACAGTATGGAGGTGTCCGGAGTCTTGCTGAACGCCGAGAATCTGGAGCCTATGCCGGGTATTACGATCGGCGTGCATACGAATCTGGAGGATTCCGCCTTTACGACGATCCCATTTGTCCGTACTTCCCGTACGAACGACAAGGGAGAGTTTACGATTCGTAATATGGCCCCCGGAACCTATCGGATCTATGCCTTGGAGGATGTGATGCGCTCCTACAAGTACAGCCAGCCCGGGCAGCAGATCGCTTTTTACGATTCCTTGATCGTCCCCGCGTTCGAGTTGACGACCCGTCAGGATACGATTTGGAAAGATAGCTTGACGATCGATACGGTGATGACAGTCGGTTATACCCATTTTATGCCGGACAATATCGAGTTACGCCTGTTTAAGGAGAAAGTAGAGCGTCAATATATGTTGAAGCCGGAGCGTACGGATGAGAAAATACTAACCTTGCGTTTCAATACCTCCTTGGATACTATTCCGGTACCGGTTCCTTTGAATTTCACCCCGGCGGATAGCAATTGGTATTTCTTGCAGACAGCGGAGGAAGGAAAAGCCGTGCATTACTGGTTGACCGATTCTTTGATCTGGAAGCAAGATACGCTGCAAGTGGAGGTGAATTACCTGAAAAGCGATTCCATGAATATACTTCGTCCGCAGACCGATACGGTACAATTTACCATGCGTCGCCGTCCTGTGGAGAAGAAGAAAAAGAAAAAAGACGATGAGCCGGAACCCATCGAGTTTCTGGGAATGAACGTAAACGCTTCCGGTTCGATCAACCTGTATGATACGGTCGCTGTTACGTTTAGCGAACCGGTAGCGGGGTTAACGAAAGATCATTTCTATCTGGATCAGAAAGTGGATACGCTTTGGGAAGCCGTAGACTTCGATTTCTTTCCGGATACGACGAACTCTTTGAACTTCTTCATCAAGCGCCCGTGGAAGTATGGAGAGGAATACCGTTTGGAAGTAGACTCCGCCACGATATTCAGTGCCTATGGTAAATGGAACGATGTGTATAGCGGGGAATTCAAGATCAAGAAGGAAGATGAGTACGGGCATTTATATATCAATATTGAGGGAGCGGATACCACCGCTTTCGTGGAATTATTGAATAGCAGCGACCAGCCGATCCGTAAGGTGAAGGTAAAAGATGGCGGCGTGCTTTTCATGGACTTGAAACCGGATAAATATTATGCCCGTTTAGTATTAGACGTGAATGATAACGGTGTCTGGGATACCGGTAATTACGCCGATAAACGGCAGCCGGAACTTGTCTTCTATTGCCCGAAGATATTCAATATCATGCAGAATTGGCAAGTGGAGGAGACTTGGAATATCAAGGCTACACCGATGAAACGGCAGAAACCGATCGATATCACGAAGAATAAACCGAAAGAGCTAACGAAAAAGAAAAGAGATTACAAAAATGAGGGAACACAGTCTTCGTCCAATAGGAACAGCGGTGTGGGCGGCTTGCGCTTCTAAACTGTATATATGCGTTTTCTTTTTGTGTGTAGCGAGTCTTACGTCTTTGCGGGCACAAACGTTGCCGTTATCCCATGGGGAACGGGTGGATTACGATCTTTATTTCAAATGGGGGCTGATTATGTCGAAGGCCGGATTGGCTACCCTTTCCGTGAAAGAATCGGAATACCAAGGAGCGCCGTCATGGCATTATAACCTGTTGTTCCGCTCTGCCGGCGTGATCGAGAAAGTCTTCAGGATGCGTGATACGATGGATTGCCATTACTCAAAGGAGCCTCGGCTCTTGTTCAGCTCGAAGCGCACGAACGAGGGAGACTACTATCTGGTGGATAATCTCCAGTTTGAGTATCAAGGAAGCGGTAGGATCGATATCCACTCGCATCGCCATACATTAAAGGAGACGAAGATCGACACGATGCTAATGGCGAAAGGGCGTGTATTCGATATGCTGGGAGCTACGATGTATCTCCGTTCGCTGGATTGGCGGACGATGAGTTATGGTGCGGAGTTCCCTTTCATGATCGCTATCGGCCGGGAGCTCGTGAACGCTCGTTTCCGCTATACGGGACAACAGATCGTCGAGCATAAGGAGGCGAAATTCCGTACTCGTCATTTCTATATCGATATCTACGATGAGGCATTTTCCCAAGCCAAGGAAGCGGCGGAGGTTTGGATCGGTGATGACGAGAACCATATCCCGGTAAAGATCCGGGCGAAACTGAAGATCGGGGCGGCGGAGGTCTATTATAAAGACTCCTATAACCTGCGTGCCCCGCTTACTTGCCGTATCGTGGTGCAGAAGAAATGAAAGCTTTTTAGATAGGCTTGTGTTTCTCGCACCCAGCTCATCACGGAGCTGGGGCGAGAGCTTTTTATAGAATTTCTTTTTTAAACCAACGGAGTGAAGGGTAATTCCGTGTCTTTGCGGTAACCTGTACCATTAAAAGTCGCGATTAATTCTTCGGCTTCATTGGTGATACGGACTTCGCAATTCGCCAGTCTCTTATGGCTGAACGCTTCTTTCGCTTCCGCATATAAGTATCCCTTACTCTCCGCCTTAAAGAAATTGATGTTTGAGGTAATGGATAATGTCAGGCGTGCGTGGCTATTAGTCGCCGCGGCGAAAGCCAGATCCGCCAACGTGAAGATCGCCCCACCTTGACATACGCCTCCACCATTTAAATGTTCGGGCTTGATGAGCATACGCGCCTTGGCGTAACCGTTGCCCGTTTCTAATAATTCAACGCCCGCAAGCAAGGCGAATTTATCGCCTTGAAGAAATTCATGGATTGTCATAACCTCTTACTATTCGCTTGGTGGATTATTTGCTTAGTTTCCATTCCGCACCATCCTTGGTATCCTTTATCTCGAATCCCATCGCGGTTAATTCGTTACGGATTTTATCGGAAGTCGCCCAGTCTTTGTTTGCCTTCGCTTGTTGGCGGATGGATAATAATAAGTCTACGGCCTTGCTGAAAGTCTCGTAATTACTGCCGCTGGCGGAAGCCTCGTCTTTCATGCCAAGGATATCGAACAAGAATAAATGGAATACCTCTTGTAACTCTTTCAAGTCTTCCTCGGACAGAGTAGCCTTACCGTCTTTTACGGAATTGATCGCACGGGTAGCGTCGAATAGATGAGAAATCACGATCGGTGAGTTCAAATCGTCATTCATGGCCTCGAAACATTTCTCACGAAGACCTTTCGTGTCTACGGTAGAGGTAGCGGACGGCTGCAACTTCATCAAATGTCCGTATGCCTCCATCAAGCGTGACAAGCCCTTCTCGGCAGCCTGTAAAGCCTCGTTGCTGAAATCGACCGTGCTACGGTAATGCGCTTGCAGGATGAAGAAACGGATGGTCATGGCGGAATACGCTTGTTGCAAGGAGGGATGATCACCCGTGAAGAATTGCTCCAGCGTGATGAAATTACCTAATGATTTACCCATCTTCTGGCCGTTGATGGTGATCATATTGTTGTGCATCCAATAATGAACCATATCATCTCCTTGGGAAGCCACGGCTTGTGCGATCTCGCATTCATGGTGCGGGAAGATCAAGTCCATGCCACCCCCGTGGATGTCGAAATGCTCCCCGAGGTATTTCTTGCCCATAGCGGTACATTCGCAGTGCCAACCGGGGAAGCCGTCGCTCCACGGAGACGGCCAACGCATGATATGCTCCGGCTGGGCGCATTTCCAAAGGGCGAAGTCGATGGCGTTATGCTTCTCGTCCTGCCCGTCCAACGCACGGGTCGTATTCAACATATCCTCGATATTGCGACCCGAGAGGATGCCGTATTTATGATCTTTATTATATTTCTCTACGTCGAAATAGACGGAGCCTTGGCTTTCGTAAGCGTAGCCGTTATCCAGAATCTTCTTGACTAACTCGATTTGTTCGATAATATGTCCGGAAGCGTGCGGCTCGATGCTGGGAGGAAGTACGTTCAGCGCATCCATCGCTTGATGATAACGATTGAGGTAATATTGAACCACTTCCATCGGCTCCAACTGTTCTAGCCGTGCCTTCTTGGCGATCTTATCCTCCCCATCATCGGCGTCGTGCTCCAGATGCCCTACATCCGTTATATTACGTACATAACGCACTTTATATCCTAGGTGGGTAAGGTAACGGAATAGCAAGTCGAACGTGATCGCCGGACGTGCGTGTCCCAAGTGGGCGTCACCATAAACCGTGGGGCCACATACGTACATACCTACATGCGGCTCGTGCAGGGGTATGAATTGCTCCTTCTTTCTCGTAAGCGTGTTGTAAATATTCAATGGATGTTCCATATTCTATTATATATTTAGGAATCGCGAACTTACATAAAATCCTTGGTATTATCAAGCTGATCGTGAATAGTCTGTAGTTTTCATAGGCATTCATTGACTCTTGATGACTTCCGACGGATTCTCATTGGCTGCCTTACATACCTGTTCACGTATCGTACCTAGAACCATGCTGGTAATGGTGATGAATATTCCCACCAACCACCAGATCTGGATTTGGATGCGATAGGCGTAGCCTTGCAACCAGTAGTTCATGACGAGATAGCTGATCGGGAAAGCGATGATTCCGGCGATGACAATTAATCGCATGTATTCCTTGAAGAACAAGAAAATGATCTCGGAGGCTTTCGAGCCTACTACTTTCCGGATAGCGATCTCTTTACGCCGCCGTTTCGTGGAGGCTGTAGCGACGGCGTAGATGCCGAACAAGGAGATTAGCAAACAAGCGAAAGCGAGGAACGAGAAGATCTTCAACCCGACGATCTCGGATTGGTTCAGTTGATCGTAAAGCGTTCCGATCGGGGTGATCCGGGTATCCGCTAATGTCGGGTCTATCTTGGGCAGTAGCTCCGTGATATGGTGGGCGATGTTTCCTTCCTCGCCCGGTATGACCCGGATATACAGATTATTCACCAGTCCACCCGAAGGAATGAATAGCATCGGATGAATACTTTCCCGGAAAGATAGCGCATGGAAATCGTTGACGACACCGACGATCTCGTATTCTTTGATCACGCTGAAATCTGACCACCACGGCATACGGATGATGCTGCCGACTGGGTCTTGTAAGCCCATGGCACGAACCGCCGACTCGTTGAGCACGACACTAAATTCGTTGCCTTCTGTCCACCACCGGCCCATTAACATCTTTAGGTCGAAGGTCTCACCAAATCGGTGATCGGTTCCATAGAGGTGGAAGTCCACCTTTGTGTCCAGTGGTTTTCCCTCCCATTCCACATTCGTGAAGATCGCCATGGGATCGACATGATGTTGAGGCTTAAAGTTCGTGTCGGTGAAACTTTTGACCTGCGGCAGGGCACTTAACTCTTGCATCAACGTGGATTCTATTTTCCCGGATACGTCTACGAAGCCGGATAGTTGGATAAGGCCTTTTGGATCGAAACCTAAATCTTTTTGATTTACGAATCGCATTTGCTCCATGACAACCAGCGATGCTACGATAAACAAAATGCTGATGATTAATTGCAAGGTCACGGCCATGCGGCGTAACAAAAGGGGTTTGACTGTCTCTTTGGGAACGAGCGAGGTGGTTGCCGTATGGCTGAACTGTCCGAAGAATACTAATCCTGCACATTGGAGGATGAGGAATGTACCTATACCTACCCCTGCGAAAAGAAACAGGAACCGGCCCATCTCCAAATCAATCTCCAGCCATCGGGCGAAAAGCGGCTTGACTTGGACTATGAAGATCAAGGCTACCAACAAGGATGCAAGTACGGAACAGCCTAGTTCGACAGACATTTGTTCGATCAATTGCTTTCTCGTAGCGCCGTTGACCGTCCGTAAACGCCATTCCCGCACACGTTGCCGAAAGAGATCCATATAGGAATTCAAAAAATTGAAGAGGGCGGCAAACAATAATAGGGCACCAGATACGACAAACAAGCCGATGAAATTTAAGGTAAAGGGTGTATCCTCATTCAGATGGTGACGGATCTCACGGATGGGGAGTGTTCGCAACTCGATCTCCTTGTTCACCCCGATACGTTTAGGTAGCTCTTTTAGTTGATTGGCAAAGGCTTTTGGGTCTGCGCTTGGATGGAGTTTCACGTATAAGTCCATTACGAAGAAGCTCCATTGCGCCTCCGGAGGTAACTGGGAGAAATGCTGTATCATGTTATGGTTGATGATTGCGTCGAACGGTAGATTAGTATGGGTTGGTGGGTCTTTCACCACAGCCGTGACGATGTAGGGAGGTAAGGAGGCTCTCATCAAGGTGTGTATCGGTTGCCCGATCGCCTTTTCCGCGTCGCCAAATAGACGGACCGCCGTACGTTCGCTCAAGATCATGTTGTTTACGATTTGTAGCGGATGATTCATTTCTCCACAAACGAAAGATTGCGGGAATACCTCTAGGAACGTGCTGTCTGTATAAAGCATATTCATTTGGATATAAGGAGTCGCTTGGGTTCGGCAGTTTTCGGTTGAAAGCATAAGCGTGGTGGAGGCTTCGATAGCTGGGACTTGCTCTCGTAAGCTATTCTCGATACCTTTCGAGGCTCCTTTGTTCACTTTCCCGGATTGTTTCTCTACGCTATAGACACGGTAGATGGATTCGGAATCCTTGTAGAAAGAATCGTAAGTGGTCTCATGATCCATCCAATAGAGTATGGGCACGAAACAGACGAGGGCGAAAGCCAGCCCTAGGATACTGATGGAGGCGCTGACTTTATACTTCCAGATGTTTTTGAAGGCAATGACACAGTAATGTATTAACATGGCAATTCCGTTTTTTGATGATATCGCTGATGACTCAATTTCGCTGAATCCGACTCAAATATTATGCCATAAATGTAACGTATTAGAAAATAGAATTATAGAAAAATCTGTATTTCTTCATGTAGTGCGATAGCGTACATTTTTTGTGCGATAATGCACGTACAAGCTGTCTTTATTCCCTTTATCTTTGTCCGTATGGAAGAAAAGGGGAAAATATTGATCATCGACGATAATAAGGATGTGTTGTTCGCATTGAACTTACTGTTGGAGCCGTACATGCAAAAGGTCAAGGTAACGACACAACCGGCACGTATCGAGTATTTCATGCGGACGTTCCAACCGGACGTGGTCTTGCTGGATATGAATTTCCATCGGGATGCCGTGAGCGGGCAGGAGGGTTTTGAGTATTTGGGACAAATCTTGGAGATCGATCCGCAGGCGGTCGTGATCTTCATGACGGCCTATTCGGATATAGAGAAAGCGGTCAAGGCCATTAAGGTTGGCGCTACCGATTTCATCTCCAAGCCGTGGGAAACGGAGAAGTTGCTGGCTACCCTCTCGTCGGGCATTCGATTGAGCCATTCCCGTAAGGAGGTAGGACGTTTGCGAGAGCAAATGAAAGCCATGAAGGAGGACGACACATTGCCGGAATTGATCGGTGAGTCGCCGGCTATGCTGAAGGTAAAAGACACGATCTACAAACTTGTGGAGACCGACGCGAATATATTGATTACCGGTGAGAGCGGTACCGGAAAAGATCTGGTTGCCCGTTTGTTGAGGCATTACTCGCCCCGGCGTGACGATGCTTTCGTGACGATCGACTTGGGAAGTATCCCGGAACAATTATTTGAGAGTGAGTTGTTCGGCTATGAGAAAGGTGCCTTCACGGATGCCCGAAGATCCAAGCCGGGACGTATGGAGATGGCTTCCGGCGGTACGCTCTTTCTGGACGAGATCGGTAACCTGTCCTTGCCGATGCAATCTAAATTGCTGACAGCTATAGAGAAACGTCATATCACCCGTTTGGGAGCGGTGGAACCGATCTCGATCGATGTTCATTTGATCTGCGCCACCAACGCCAATCTGCGTCAGCTGGTGGGCGAGGGGAGTTTCCGGCAAGACTTGCTCTATCGGATCAATACCATAGAGATAGCCATACCACCGCTGCGTGAGCGGGGAGAGGATATCTTGATGCTGGCCGATCATTTCCAGAGGCTGTATAGCCGGAAATACAAGAAAACGATCAAAGGGTTGAGCCGGGAGGCGGGGAGTAAGCTGATGAAATACCCTTGGCCCGGTAATGTCCGGGAGTTGCAGCATGTTTTGGAGCGAGCCGTGATCTTGAACGAGGGTACGGTGCTGAGACCGGATGATTTCCCTCTCTATACAGCCTCTTACGAGCGGAAGAAGGAGCTGGACCCTGATTTGAATCTAGAGCAAGCCGAGCGGAAAATCATCGAGCGAGCCTTGCGGCAAAGCAATGGTAATATGAGCTATGCCGCCGAGCTATTGGGTATCACCCGTTTTTCCTTGTATCGTAAAATAGAGAAGTTCGGCTTATGAGATCGTATGCGTTCACGGTCATCTCGCACATCGTAGGCATCGTCTTGTCTACGGGACTCCTGTTCTATTGCGTGCATGAGGAGATTATCTTTTGTCCTACTTTTTGCGGGATCGCGATCTTGTATTTCTCGATTCATCTTTATTTCATACAGATGCGGCAGGTGAAGTATTGGCGTTATGTGGTGGATTGCTTGCGGCAGCAAGACTTGATCCAGATCGTTCGTTCACCTTACGAGGATAAGGTGATGCGGGAGTTGGCGGACGATTTGTCCGCAGCCCTGCGATCCTTGCGTGGCCGATTGATGGACGAGGAGGTGAGGCGGCAGTATTTTGAGAGCCTGTTGAATAAGGTGGATACAGCCGTACTTGTTACCGACAAGGAAGGGGCTATTGAATGGAAGAACCGGACCGCCGACGCGTTGCTGGATACGAGGTGTCGGTTACCCAATGAGTTTTTGGAGGCTATCAAGGCGGGGAAGACGGTGGTGCGTTACGGAAAACCATCCGTTCCGCAAGATTGGGCGATCGATGCCACTCGTATCGACTTGCGAGGTTGCGAGCGTTGGATCGTCAGCTTGAAGAACATCCATTCTACCTTGGAGCGGAATGAGATGGAGGCTTGGCAGAAATTGATCCGTGTCTTGACGCACGAGATCATGAACTCCATCACACCCGTTATCTCGTTGTCCGAGACCTTGAGCAAACGTTGCAAAGCAGATCCGGATGATGTCCGGAATCGTTCGTATATCCAGCATGGGGTAAATGTCATCCATCGCCGGAGTAAAGGGTTGCTGGATTTCGTTGAGAATTACCGGAGATTGACCCGGATCGCCTCTCCGGTAAAGACCCGTATCTTAGTGAAAGATTTCTTTTCGGATTTAAGGCGTTTGTGCCCTGAGCCTTCTATCCGTTTCCGCTTGCCGGACGAGCCTCTGGAATGGTTCGCGGATCGGGCGCAGATGGAGCAGGTCTTCTTGAACTTAGTGAAGAATGCTTGTGAGGCTTGTGCGGAAAAGTCAAACCCCGAGATTATCGTGGCGGCTCAGCGGGAGGGAAACGAACTTGTCTTTACCGTGCGAGACAACGGTATCGGTGTCTTACCCGAGGTTATCGACCGGGTTTTTGTACCTTTCTTTACCACCAAGCCCTCCGGCTCGGGTATCGGTTTAAGCATCTGTAAGCAAATAATCACCTTGCATGGCGGCCATATCTCGGTAGAATCCGAGAATGGAAAGGGTAGCTGTTTCTTTTTGTACTTTAATTGATTATCAGCCTATTGCAGTTTTTCTAAATTTCTTATACGGAAAACTTTAGTTTCTTCAAGGAAAAACTTTCGTTTCTATATAGGGAAACAAAAGTTTCTTACTGAGGAAACTTTTGTTTTATTAGGAGAAAACTCAGGCTGCTATTATAGGAGATTCGTGATAGGATTCATGAGACGGAAAGTTGTTGTCTGTTTTTAGTGCGCTTACCCTGTAAAATACATACCTTCGCGGATATATTTAATTGATTTTCTATGAAATGGTATCTATGGGGGGCAGTTGTCCTGCTTTATTCCCTGTTTGGAAGCGCTTGTTCTACGGAATGGAGGTATGATTTGTCGGCTTATGGTTTATCCCCGGTCGAGAATGTGGATAATGCGCCCGCTATGGCGAGGGCATTGGAGCAGATACGGGAGAAATGCGAGGAAAACCAGACAATTGTGGTGACCTTGCCTAAGGGCCGCTATGAGTTTTATCCCGATAGCGCGGCGGAGCGTGTCTATTTCATCTCGAATCATGATCAAATGAATCCGAAGAAAGTAGGCTTGCCTTTCGAGGGGATGAAGAATATGGTGTTCGACGGGCAAGGTTCGGAGTTAATCTTCCACGGCAGGATGTTGCCGGTCTCTTTGCTGGATTCGAGGAATTGTGTCTTGAAAAACTTTAGTATAGACTTCAAGCACCCTCAGATTTCACAGGTAAAAGTGGTGGAGAACGATACGGTGAATGGTGGGATCACTTTCGAGGTGGCTCCGTGGGTACACTATGAGATACGGGATAGCGTGTTTGTAGCGAAGGGAGAAGGCTGGGAGTTGACTCCCGGTTCCGGTATCGCCTTCGAGGGAGATACACGTCATTTGGTGTATAATACAAGCGATATCCCGGTAGGCGTGCGGGGCTTGATCGAGGTTTCTCCAAGGCTGATAAAGTCTCCCCGTTGGAAAGACAACCGTTTGGTGCCCGGTACGGTGATCGCCATGCGTTCTTGGGAACGCCCGGCTCCCGGTGTCTTCCTGTATCATGACGTGAATACGACTCTGGAGAATATCAAGGTTCATTATGCCGAGGGAATGGGCCTCTTGGCGCAAATGAGCGAGAATATCACGCTGGATGGTTTCTCCGTTTGCTTGAAAGGGGCGGACGATCCGCGGTATTTCACGACACAGGCGGACGCTACCCATTTCTCGGCCTGCAAGGGAGCGATCATCTCCAAGAATGGTTTGTACGAAGGGATGATGGACGACGCTATCAATGTGCATGGAACTTACCTGAAAGTGGTGAGACGAGTGAATGACTCTACCTTGGTAGGCCGGTATATGCACCCGCAATCGTATGGTTTCGAATGGGGAAGGGTAGGGGATTCCGTGCAGTTCATCCATTCGAGCACCATGGAATTGATAGGGGCGAGAAACCGGATTACCGCTATCAAGGCGGTAGATCAACCGGATTACCGAGGGGCGAAGGAGTTCGAGATCCGGTTTGAGAATACGGTGAATCCTTCGATCCATGAGGGAAGCGGTTTCGGCATAGAGAATCTGGAGTGGACACCGACGGTCCTATTCTCGGATAACTTAATCCGTAATAACCGTGCCCGCGGTTCCTTGTTCAGCACGCCTCGGCAAACGGTCGTAGAGAATAATGTTTTCGATCATACCTCGGGGACGGCGATCCTGCTGTGCGGTGATTGCAACGGCTGGTTCGAGACCGGCGCTTGCCGGAACGTGTTGATCCGTAAGAATAAGTTCATCAACTCCTTGACGAATATGTTCCAATTTACGAACGCTATTATCTCTATTTATCCCGAAATCCCGGATTTAGCGTCGCAAAGGAAATATTTCCATAGTGATATCGTGATCGACGCGAATGAGTTTATCACGTTCGACAGACCTTTGGTATACGCCAAGTCCGTGGACGGGTTGGTGTTCACGAATAATATTGTCAAACAAAATAAGGAATATCCGGCTTTCCATTGGAATAACTATCGTTTCTATTTCCAGCGGGTGATCCATTCGAGAATTGAGAAAAACTATTTTGATGAAGGATTTATCCGGGAGAGAGATGTCTTAGAGGAAAATAACTGATATGATACATAGAAAATTAGTGGTCTTGGCAAGCCTTTTGGTAGGCTTCGTAAACATTGCGTTGGCCGGCGTTGGTGATCTCGATACGTTAAACGTACGTTCTCAAGCCCCTGTCAAGGAGAGAATGCCTGTCATCGCCTATAAGTTTAACCCGAAAAGCTTGATTCTTCCGGCCTCATTGATAACGGTGGGAGCCGTAGGCACGGCGATCGACGGGATGAATGACTTTCACCTGTTTTCACGGAAAGATTCCGTGAAGCAAATCCATATCGACAATTATTTGGAGTGGGGAATGCTCGGTTGGGTATTTGTCTGCGACCTTATGGGAAAAGAGAAGCATAACTGGGTGGACCAACTTTGCTTGGTTGCTTTAGCGGAGGGGATGAACGGATTGATGGTGCATGGACTGAAGAACTGGGTAAATGAGCCTCGCCCGGATGGGGCGCCTTATTCGTTTCCTTCCGGACATACCTCGAATGCTTTCTTAGGGGCGCATATGGCTTATAAGGAATTTAAGGATAGCTCACCTATACTCGCTTACTCGGGTTATGCGATAGCGGCGTTCGTGGCGGGTTCCCGCCTATATAATAACAGGCATTGGGTAGCGGATGTAGTGGCTGGTGCCGGCTTCGGTATCTTGTCGGTTGAGTTATCGTATCTGATCTATTTCCCGATTCGTAACGCTATCGCCCGGCGGATCAATCGAAATGTGAAGAACTGCCCGATCGTGGCCGCTCCGGTATTCAGTTCGAATATGGCGGGATTCTATCTGACTTATCAATTTTAATGCGTCTTATGAATAAAGCGCATACCGGCTTATAGAGACTGGTTGATGCGCAAAAGCTCCTCTATATGCGTGCGGTCATTGCTGAGGCGTGGGATCTTGTGTTGGCCGCCTAATTTACCTTTCTGCTTGAGCCATTCATAGAAAGCACCGTCGTGGGCGATAACGATTTCCAGCGGTTGAAGGGAGATCTCTTTATACCGCTTCGCCTCATAGTCCGAGTTCAGCTTTTGTAAGTTCTGATCTAATAAAGTGGCGAATTCATCGAGAGATTCCGGTTTCTTGTCAAACTCGATAAACCATTGGTGCCGTCCTTTTGCCTTATCCAGCATAAAGAGTGGGGCGGCGGTATATTCTTTTACTTTCGCCCCGGTTCGTAGGCAAGTCATGGCGATCGCCTTATCAGCGTTATCCACCATTAGCTCCTCGCCGAAGGCGTTGATAAAGTGCTTGGTACGTCCGGAGATAACGAATTTATGAGGAAATAACGAGGTGAAACGTACCGTATCCCCGATCTGATAGCGCCATAATCCTCCCGAGGTCGTGATCACCATCGCGTAGTTTTTCCCGGTCTCTACCGATTCCAGCGGCAACACGGTCGGATGGGCGCTACCCACCTCGTTCATCGGGATGAACTCATAGAAAATACCGTAATCCGGCATCATAAGCAAACTGGGGTCTGCCGGATCGTCTTGCAGCCCGAAGAAGCCCTCGGATGCGTTATAGGTCTCCATATAATGCATCTTATTCGATGGAATCAAGGTTTTATATTGCTCCCGGTAAGGCTCGAAACTGATTCCCCCATGGAAGAAGACCTCCAGATTAGGCCATACGTCCGTAAGATATTCCTTACCCGTTTTTTTCAATACGGCCTTGATCAAGACCAACATCCAAGAAGGAACACCGGATAGGCTGTTTACATCCTTATTCCAAGTGTTCTCCACGATCGCCTTGATCTTGCTTTCCCATTCATCCATTAGGATAATGGGTTTCTTGGGGATGCGTATTAAATTGACGAGCGGATTGAGATTTTGAAGTAATACGGCGGATAAGTCGCCTTGATGAGCCTCGGAGTTTAGCGGGGAAGGGCTATGGCTACCGCCCAATATCAAGCCTTTCTTGGAGAAGAAACGGCTTTCCGGGTTGTTCCGCAGATAGATGGCTACGCAATCAAAGCCGCCTTTATAGTGGCAACCCTTTAATATCTCGGGGGTGACGGGCAGGAATTTACTTTTGTCGTTCGTGGTCCCGCTACTCTTAGCGTACCACCGCACCACCGAAGGCCAGAGAATATTCCTTTCTCCGTTTATCATTCGGGTGACATACGGCTTTATCTCGTCATAAGTCTGTAAGGGAAGACGTTGGCAGAAGTCAGAATAAGAGCGAATGCTTTTATAATCATATTTGAGTCCCCATTCCGTCTTGCGTGCCGTCGAAAGCAGAGCATGCAGCTGTTTGCGCTGGATATGGTCTATATCCTGCCCAAATCGTCCGATCTCCGTTTGTCGATGGCGGAAAAGGAGCGAAATCGTCTGTGTTAAAATATCCATGCTCTTTTTATTTGTTCGAGTGCAAATGTAGGCATTCTCTTTTTATTTATATCTTTGCTAGGTACTAAATTAACGTTACGATGAAAATAGGGATTCTCTCATCGGGTGGCGATTGCCCCGGTATCAACGCTACGATCCGTGGTGTTGGCAAGACCGCTATCATGCATTACGGCATGGAAGTGATAGGTATTCATAGCGGTTTTATAGGTCTTTTGAATAAAGACGTCCAAGTTTTCGATGAACGGAGCTTATCCGGCATATTAAATTTAGGGGGAACCATTTTAGGAACGTCCAGAGAGAAGCCTTTCCGTAAGCTCTTGGCCTCGGGAGATTCGGAAAAGCCGGAGATCATTAAGAAAAATTATGAGGAGCTGGGGCTGGACTGCTTGGTTTGTATCGGAGGAAACGGTACGCAGAAGACGGCCAATCTGTTATCTCAGATCGGATTGAACGTGATAGGCGTTCCCAAGACAATCGATAATGACATATGGGGTACGGATATTACGTTCGGTTTTAATACCGCCGTGAATATCGCCACGGAATCTATAGACCGTCTTCATTCTACGGCTAGTTCACATAAGCGGGTGATGGTCGTGGAGGTGATGGGCCATCATGCCGGATGGATCGCCTTGTATGCCGGGATGGCTGGAGGTGCCGACGTGATCTTACTTCCGGAATTGGGATACGATATCGATAAGGTGAACGAGGCGATCTTGGATCGGGCTCGCAGGGGCAAACCTTATTCCATCGTTGTAGTAGCCGAGGGTATCGAGACTCCGGATAAAAAGCGTCCTTCTGATTATATTACCCGGGCTATCGAGGCGGGAACGGGTATCGAGACCCGGGATACCGTATTGGGATACACCCAACGGGGTGGAAACCCCTCTCCGTTCGACCGTAACCTTGCTACCCGCTTGGGAGGCCATGCCACGGAACTGATCGCTACTGGTGAATTCGGACGTATGGTTTGTATGAAAGGAGACACGGTGGAATCCATTCCCTTGTCGGAAGTAGCGGGAAAACTAAAATTGGTGACACCGGACCATGATTTGATCGTGCAAGGGAAACGGATGGGCGTGACATTCGGGAAATAAAATAAAAAAGGTTGTGCGTTCTCTGACACACAACCTTTTTTACTTTATACTAGTAGGCGACCGTTTATTTCTTAATACCTTGAACGGTTTGGCTCCCCTTTTCGGTAGTCAAGCGGAAGATATACATTCCAGTGGCAAAATCACCCGTGCTGAGACTGCTTCCCGGTTGCGGGATGCTACGTATCAACTTTCCATCGGCCCTGTAGATCTCAAGCGATTTCAGTTGTTGATAATTCTGGATCTGTACTTCATTCGAGAAGATACGTGGTTGAATGTCTACTTCTTCGCCTGTTGGCTTCAGTTCGTTACCTACGCTCGTTTCCGGAATTACCGTAGCCGGAGCGCTCTCGTCGGTACCATAAAGTGCCGTTACTTGGAGCAGAGGGGTACTTGTTGCCAGATTTTTCACCGTATAATTCCGTTGAGAAACAGGTAATGTCGTCAGTTCCCGAGTATCTTGATATACCTTATAACCGGTCAGCTCCGGAAAAGCCGTAATCAACTCTGCTTCTTGCGCATCGGAGGCGATAGCCAGTTTCCGGAATGATAATCGGCCCGTTCTCATGGGTTGCGGTTTCTCCGAGAAAGTGCTCGTGGAGAATACGGAACTTGAGGGGAGCTCACCTTCTTCCGCGCTTATTACGATCGATAACACAACATTGGCATCTAGCTCATCATCTGAGAATGTTTCCCATTTTTTTCCGTCCAAAGAATATAAATTCCCTTTTCCATCGACTGCGGGGCCTTCATCGGAACATGCCGGGTATGTGTTATTGGCATAGCTTATCACATGAATGGCTACCAGTAAATCCTGCTTCGCGTCGATTACGAATGGTGTTTTAAGTGTGACCGAATTTATTTTACCTGATTTCAGTTGAGTGAAACTCTCTTCATACTCCCGGTTTCCCTGTTTGATATAGACTCCATAGGTGACTCCTTCCTGCGGATAGAAATTAACCTTCCGGATCGTTTTTTTATGCACCGGTTGTAGATCTTTCGTATCCCATTTCTGAGCGAAATAGAATGGATCTCCTCCGAGACCGAACTGTTGATAACGATCTTGTGATCCCCAACCAGCTATTTTTTCGAGGACTGGGGCATTCCATGTCAGTTGAATCTCACCCGTGGAGATCTGTTTGTATTTCAAATCAGTCGGACTTTCATACTCGTTTCCGATCGTTTTCCCATCCTGCGTCATTCCCTGCAACGAGGTGACGCCCGTTCCGAGTGGATCTAGCCAGACATCCATCCGGGCTGTATCATTATCACTGTATTTATTCCAGTGATAATACAATTTACCGTATAAATTCAATCCTTCGGGCAGTTCGCAACTGGAGCTTCCACCGCTCAGCGTACCTATAATCAAACCTTTGCTATTAAATAAAGGCGAGCCGGAAGAACCTCCCTCGGTCACCCCGTGTCCGTTTGGCGTGGCATCGAAAGTCGCGTTCCAATGAGCGTTTGTGGCCCCGGTTTTCCCAACATCACTATTACGCCATGTAATCGATTCTGTCGGATAATTTCCATAGGTGGAGATTTTCATATAATCGCCGGAAGGATGATGGATGCCTACGCCCGAGAGTGAAAGCATATTTGAACGATCCCATCCGTTAAAGAATACATTATAATCGTCGGGGATCTCGTCGTTAAGCAACAGCAACAGTCCGTCGGAACCGTTTTCGACAGGGGTAGAGGCTTTCCGTGTACATCCTACCATGGTTTTTATCGGATAAATGGGTGACTCATTATCGCAGCCCACATGTTCTTGGTGGAAATAAAACAACCAGACCGCTAATTCCTCGGGAGTAACCGTCTGTTCGCCCAGTATATCTTGCGAACAATGGAAGGCGGATAATACATAAGGCTTTTTGTCATGGGCCGTATTATTTACCAGAGAAGCCGTACAAATATAGCTTCCTCCTTCTCCCTCTTTATTACGGATGTATTGAATCATTTGTATCACCCCCTTCTTTTGCTCCTGCCAATCGGCTCCCTCCTCGCAATTGATATTCACTTCGCAAGCTCCTGAAAAGTCGGCTCCCGGCGCTTCCTGTACTTCTGGCATGATCGCTTCAAGATGATTATACCCGTAACCGACCTCCCGGATGCGTAGTCGAGGTGTCTCGCCGGATGGTGCAGGTACATATTCGAGGATCACTTCATCGCCTGCTACGGCTTGGGTTGCGAACGGTCCGTTTTTAGGATGCGTACGATGCGTATAGGCACCCAATACTTGGGTTTTCGCTGCGTTATACAGGTATAACCGGGCACCTTTGGGTATATAAAAATCGGAGTAATACAGGATCAAGGCGATCGCTCCTTTCGCTTGAAGGTGAAGTTGCCATATTTGGCTACCGTCGGGTAGTGAAATCCAATCGCCGCTATCGGCGATGTCGAAGCTGGTTGGGATCGACTTGGCTACACGCAACGGAGCGCCTTGGCTGACCCTCCACGCATCGACCGCCTTGAGGTCTTCCACACTGAAATTCACTGGAACTTGTTCTGCTAGCTTTTCACTTCGAAGTGAACCTGCGAATTGAAAGCTGGGGGGGAGTCCTCCTTCGCTGATCTGCGCCAACGAACTTGAAATCGAGAAATAGCCGATATATAATATGCTGGTTATTAATATTCGGAGAAATTTACTGTACTGTTTTTTCATACATACAACTTTATATGAGCTTATTCTTATATAACTAAAAACTTGGGTATATCAAACGATATACCCAAGTTCTGCTATTTATCATACAGTTTCTTCCTCTGGGAGGTCAGAAAACTCTTTTTCATCGGTTAGTTCACCAGTCTTCTTTTTCTTTGTGGCAGAGATACGTTGCTGGAGTTCTTTGTCTGTCCGCAATCTTTTGACCGCCATTTTAGAAGCCGCTTGCTGGGATTCTTTTTTGGAGTAACCGATACCTATGCCAATTTGCTCGCCGAGCAATTTAATCGCGCTTTGGAATACAGGATTTCCATCATGATCTGTAAAAGACTCTATTAGATCGAACGAGATCGATATTTTGTTCTTTTGGCTCCATTCAATCAAGTTTGACTTGAAATTTATCTCTTTCCGGACGAGTGTATCTACATCGATATACTTTTCTATCATCACGTCACGGATAAACTTATAACAAACGTCATAACCTTGATCCAGATAAATAGCGCCGATCAAAGCCTCGAGCGCATTACCATACATATGATTGTTATGAGAGTTTATCTTGGTTGAATAGACTACCATTTGATCGAGGCCGAGTTGTACGGCGACCTTATTCATCGTTTCCCGTTGTACGATCTTGGAGCGTGTGTTTGTCAAAAAGCCTTCCCGCTTATTCGGGTAGCGCTTATAGACAATATCGGCGACCGCCGCATCCAAAATGCCATCTCCTAAAAATTCAAGACGCTCATTGTTAAGCCATTTACCATCACCCGTCTCTACTGATGATGATTTATGCAACAAGGCCTGCTCGTAAATCTGGAGATTATCCGGATAAAAACCTAGAATCTTTGATAAAGACAAATAAGGCTCCCTACCTTTATTATGCAGGAGCCTTATTCTTTTATGTAGCTGTTTGTATAGCTTTCTAAACACGTTATTTCACGAATTTTTTAACAATGGCGCAAGCGTTGTGTCCACCGAAACCAAACGTATTCGATAAAGCGGCTTTCACTTCTCTCTTTTGAGCCTTATTGAATGTGAAATTCAGTTTATAATCTATTTCAGGATCATCGTCGCCTTCCGCATGGTTAATGGTCGGCGGGATAATACCATCGTTTATAGCCATAATACACAGGATCGCCTCTACCGCTCCGGCAGCACCAAGCAAGTGACCGGTCATTGACTTTGTGGAACTGATATTCAGTTGATAAGCATGTTCTCCGAACACATCTTTGATCGCCTTAACCTCTGAGATATCGCCTACGGGAGTCGATGTTCCATGAACATTGATGTAATCAATATCTTCCGGAGTCATTCCCGCGTCTTCCAATGCGTTGCGCATAACCAGCTTCGCTCCTAAACCATCCGGATGAGAAGCGGTCAAGTGATAAGCATCGGCAGACATTCCGGTTCCTGCGATCTCGCAATATATTTTAGCGCCACGAGCCAATGCGTGCTCCATTTCTTCCAATACCAAGCAAGCTCCACCTTCACCCATCACGAATCCGTCACGGCTAGCGCTGAACGGGCGAGATGCGGTCTCGGGAGAATCATTACGTGTCGATAACGCATTCATGGAGTTGAATCCACCTACACCCGATTCAGAAACAGCAGCTTCCGCTCCACCGGTGATGATGACGTTAGCCTTGCCTAAACGGATATAATTGAATGCGTCACTGATAGCGTTTGTAGAAGATGCACAAGCTGAGACGGTCGCAAAGTTCGGGCCGTGGAATCCATAAAGCATGGAAATATGTCCAGCCGCGATATCCGAGATCATTTTCGGGATGAAGAACGGGTTAAACTTCGGACCGATCGTATCCTTGATCTTCGCATAACTCAATACTTCCTCGTCAAATGTCTTGATACCACCGATACCTGAAGCGAAAATAACGCCAATACGGTTCTTATCTTCGTTATCCAAGTCCATTGCCGCGTCCTCGATCGCTTGTTTCGCCGCGTCGATCGCGAATAAGCTATAACGATCACACTTGCGGGCTTCCTTACGATCCATAACTTTCAACGGATCGAAGCCTTTAACTTCGCATGCAAATTGTGTCTTGAATTTGGATGCATCAAACTGAGTAATAGGTCCAGCGCCACTTTTTCCATTGATAATACCTTCCCATGTTTCGGGGAGGGTATTACCAAGAGGAGTAATAGCTCCAAGACCTGTTACTACAACTCTTTTTAATTCCATACCTTTAGTTAAAAGGATTGATTACTTCGCGTTAGCCTCGATGTAAGCGATAGCGTCACCTACAGTTGTAATCTTTTCTGCTTGATCGTCAGGAATTGAGATACCGAATTCTTTTTCGAATTCCATAATTAATTCTACAGTGTCAAGAGAGTCTGCTCCTAAATCGTTAGTAAAGCTTGCTTCGTTTGTAACTTCTGTTTCTTCAACACTTAACTTGTCAACGATGATAGCTTTTACTCTTTCAGCAACTTCAGACATAACTTTTTCAATTTAGATTAATAAATACGAATATACTTTTTAAATTTGCAGTGCAAAGAAAAGAATTTTTTATGTTACAAAGCAAATTTAATAAGCTAAAAATGCGGAAAACTGCACATTTTTTCTTTTCTTGTGCATTTAAACATCTAAAAATATGAAAAACATAGCGATTTTTGCTTCCGGATCTGGTACGAATGCCGAGAACATCGCCCGATATTTTGCTAACAGTGAAAACGTTAATGTTGCGGTTGTTTTATCAAATAATCGTAATGTTGGCGTGCATGGGCGGGTAAACAAATTGGGAGTGCCTTCTTTCGTGTTTTCACGGGAGGAATTTATTGCCGGTGTGCCGATCTTGGAAAAGTTGGCGGAATATGATGTCTGCCTTATCGTGTTGGCCGGTTTTATGAATAAGATCTCAGACGTGATTCTTCAGGCTTTTCCCGGTAAGATCGTGAACATCCATCCCGCGTTACTCCCTAAATATGGCGGCAAGGGGATGTATGGCATGCATGTGCATGAGGCGGTCGTGAAGGCTGGTGAGCGGGAGTCGGGTATTACTATACATTATATTAATGAGCATTATGATGAGGGCGCTATCATCTTCCAGGCTTCTTGTCCGGTATTACCTTCGGATACGCCGGAGGAGGTAGCCTCGAAAGTGCATGCCCTGGAGTATGCGCATTATCCTCATGTGATCGAAAGTTTATTGTAAGGCTTTTTTGTCATTAGCCTACTTGAAAACCTAGTTTCTGGAGTACGGCGAATTCTTCCGGGTCAGCTTTGATCGCTTGGTAAGCATGGAACTCACGGGGATGGTCATACGCTGCCCTAAATCGCTCGAAATGATGAGGATTCGCTCTTAGTGCTTGGTCGATTACTTCTGGGTTGAAACTTCTCAAGATGGCTTCTTCCACCCGGTGCTCCTTGAATTGTCCCAAGTCGATGAACGGGTTGGTTGGGGCAGGTGGAATGACTTCCTTGATCTTTTCGATACGGATACCGAAAAAGCATCCTATATTCTCTAGGCACATTCGTGTCCCGTTCGCCTTCCCGTCGGCGGAGAAACCGGCTATATGAGGAGTGGCGATCGTGGCTTCCGACAGTAATTCCCGGTCGATATCCGGTTCGTTCTCCCAGCAATCAATGATCAGTTCGCTGACCTTGCCGGTTCGTTTGGCCTGCAATAAGGCCTGCGTATCATGTACGGCACCCCGGCAACTGTTGATAAACCATGGTTTTCGTTCCAATCTGTCGAAAAAAGCATGATCGGCGAGATGGCGGGTGGCGAAACGTCCCTCTTTGGTCAACGGCACATGCAAGGTTATGATATCCGCCTCTTTCGCGATCGTGTCCAAGGATACGAATCCATCCTCACCTTCCTGCTCGGCACGGGGCGGGTCATTGCGAAGCACACGCATCCCCATGGCCTCGCATAGCATCTCCACGATACTCCCTACATGGCCTACGCCAACGATACCGATAGTCTTCCCTGCTAGTCTCTCTCCTTTGCGGAGGGCGACGGCTACCAAAGAGGATAATACATATTGCCCCACGGAAGCGGCGTTGCAACCCGGGGCGTTCTTCCACGTGATCCCTGTCTTCTCGCAATAATGGATATCGATATGGTCGTACCCGATCGTGGCTGTCGTGATGAGGCGAACCCGGCTACCTTCCAATAGCTCGCGTGTACATTTATCTATGCTACGTACGATCAAGGCATCCGCATCTTTTATGTTCGTGGGAGTAAACTCTTTGGAGTCAAGGTAGGATACGTCCGCTATCGGCTCCAAGATCCCTTTTAGGTAAGGAACCGTGTTATCTGCTATTATTTTCATCTTATCAGCTTGATTATCGTTACGCGATATTAAGTAAAAAACAGGGGATATACAAGTGATGATGGCTTCTTGTCGATTTCTATATGCGCTTTTGTTCTCAGCCGAAAGATTCGGGAAAACACGTACGAGTTTCATCCAAAACACGTACGACTTTTTGAAAAAACATGTACGTGTTTTGACGGAAAGATTCTCGTGTTTTTTGACGCTGATTCTTAGCTTCTTACGTGCGCAGTTCATGAGTAGGCTTATTGTATGGAATTAAAGCTTCTCGGCTTAACTAAGAACGGATAGATTAATGGAAGAGCCGTGCAGTACTTATCTTAGCTTGTGCCGGTTGAAATGCGGCCCTGCCTTGAACAAAAAGAAAAACGTAGACAATACCGTAAGGCAAGCGCCGGACAGGTAGGCGTAGTTGAAGCCACCCAGCTCTTGTGCGATACTGCCCCCGGCCATCAACCCGATACCGATACCTACATCCCAACTAGTTAGATATGTAGACGTGGCCGTACCCCGCTGGTTATTGGGTGCCAGATTCACGAAAAGCGTGTTGAAAGCAGGGAACATGGTTCCGAACGCCACGCCTTGCGAGAGGGCTATACCTATGTAGAGATAAGAGGAAAATACCGGATTCCAATGCATCAACTCCTTGAGCGCCGCAAGAAGAAAGAATGTGGCCGCCGCCAAATACATCCCGAGGGAGATAACAAGCGTGATCCGTCCTTTATCCACTTGCCGTCCGGAGAACAGGCGGGAGACAGCGAGTCCCACGGCCATAAAGGTGAAATAAAGTCCGGAGTTTACGCTGATCCCGATCTCAGCGGCGTACATCGCTACATAAGTGGTAGTCATACCATAAGGAATGGAGAGCAATAATAGGGAGATACCCGCCCAAGTTCCCTTCACCAAGAAAAAGCGGTCTAGGGAGATCGGTTCTCGTTTGACCGGTTGCTTATAAGGAGTCTTGACCATATAGGCCATGATAAAACCAAGGCTTCCGGATAGCAACGAGCAGGAAAAGATCACGTCGTATGTGAAGTTCCCTTGCATGAACAGACCGATCATCGGCCCGAAACTCATGGCGATGTTATTGGCTAGGCCGTAATAGCCAATACCTTCCCCACGGCGGGAGGAGGGCAAGATGTCGATCAGTATCGTATTTCCGGCCACCGTCACCATGCCGAAGGCGAAACCGTGTACGACGCGTAAGGCGATAAAGAGGGTAAGCGCCGTGGCTACCATGTATCCGCCAAATATGGCGGTGAAAATGAAATAAGCCACCAGATATAAGGGACGGCGGGCGAAAGTATCCAGCAAATATCCGGCGAACGGACGGATACAGAGCGCCGCTAGCGTATAGCACGACAAGATAAACCCGATCATAGACTTCCCGATCATGAATTCTTCCTTCAGATAAAAAGGTAAGATCGGCAGGATTAGATAGAAAGCGAAAAAAAGCAGGAAATTCGCCGCTAGTATATAGCAAAAGCTGGGTGTGACGATCTTATCATTATTCATAGAGACGTGTCGTTTATAAATGACGCGAAATTAGATGAATTTATTGAATAAAAGGGCTTAAAGTAAGTTTTTTGTACGGGATTGGGACCGATTGCCGCAAATAGTTAATTTAATTCACATGTAAGGCTTTTTTATACTCGGTAGGCGTCATCCCGATCTTATTCTTGAAGAGGCGGTGTAAGGCACGTACGTTTCCCAATCCGGAATCGAGGGCGATGGCTTCTAGGTTGTAATAAGGATATTGTTTCATTAGGTGTATGGAGTGTTCCATGCGGAGGTTGCCGATATAGTTCGTGTAATTGTCTCCCGTATTGCTCTGTATCATCCGGGAAAAACGGTTTTTGTCCATGTGGAGCCGTTTTAGTACGTCCTCACGGGTAAGATCTGATTTTAGATAGAGTTTCTCCTTATGCATTATTTCTTCCAACAGGATGAAAGAATCTTGGTCGATTGGTTGATCTGGGTCAGTTTGTGTCTTGCTATCTGATTTGGGAAGTTCTTCTTGGTGCGATAGTTCTGCCTCTTTGTCACGTTCCTTGATCGCCAATAGCTCATTCTTGTAGGCTAGGAGTTGGTTTACTTGGTTCACTGTGATCTTGTTCTTTCGCTTGATGACCTTGCTGTTCCGGTACGAGATCCAAAGCAAGAGAATAAGGAGGATTATGATGCCTAGAGAGGCTCCGAGAAATGTGTTGCGCTGCTTCAGCTCCATTTCCTGCTTGATGATCTTGGTTTCCTTTTCGTTCGTCTCATAGGCGATGGCAAGTTCCATGGCCGCGTTTTCCTTGTCGCGGGCATACAGTTCCTTTCGTATGTTGGAGAGGCGATCACTGTATTGGAGAGCTGTTTTATAGTCGCCCATTAAGGAATAGGTATTCTTTAGCTTCGCTAGCATCACCGTATAATCTTTATTGATGGTATCTTGCGCCGGAGTCAGTCTCTCCCGTTCCAAGGTATTATGGATCACTTGCTTATAATCATTTATTAATAGCAGGTAAGGGTCCGCTCTCGTTCTTCCCTGCGGCTTTTGGGCGAATTTGGTGGTGAGGAACTTTTGGTAGTAACTGGCCGCTGCTTGTTCCTCTCCGATCAGTTGATACGCTTCGCAAAGGAAACTATATAAATAACCTAGGTGCATATCCACCCTTGTCTCTTGCATGTCGCCTGTTTGTTCCATCTTTTCCAGAAGTGCCTCTACTTCCTTTCCGGTATTTATTGCTTCTTCATTTTTCTCCTGGATCATGATGTTTCGTAGCTTCTCCATATAAAGTGAGATCAACGTACACTTTTCTTCCGGATCGGTGGTGCCTTGTAGCAGTTCAATCGCTTGGTCAAGTGTCTCGATAGCCTTGTCTTTTTGTGCCAGCTCGTTTTGTGCCCGTGAGATGGAGATCATAGAGGTAGCCTCGACGCTCTTATCGCGTTGGGAGCGTGCGATCCGTATCGCTATCGTTGCGTATTCTATGGCTTCGTTCTGGCGGGATAGCTCGATATAGCAATTACTTAGTATCTGGCAAACATTCATGTAGGCCGTGGAGTCGTTTTGCACGGAATCGGTGTGGAATGCGGCTAGAGCGTATTCCAGCGCTTTCTTCTCGTTTTTCAACCGGGCGTATGCCCGTGACCGGATGATATGTGCTTTGTATTCCGGTATGATCCGTAGGTTCTCGGCGCTATCGGCTAGGTTTATCGCTTTTTCGGGGGTTGCGATGATCTGATTGAATATGGATTGGTAAGATAATTTTTCTTGGGGGCGGTTATCTGCGGAAGGGTTTGCCGCTCTCAAGAGTACGATAGAAAAAAAGAATAAAGTTATATATGTTAGTTTCATTCATTTACTTTTTAGCGAACAAAAATATAAATTTTTCTTTGATTTATAAGTGTTTTTTGTGACGATTAGATATGAAAAGGGCCTAGTTTACCTCGAATCCGGATTATATGTCACACTGTTTTTGGACTAAATGTCGTAAGGTAGCGGGGTTTCTTAATGAAAGTCCGCATTTAAAAGCCTTACTTTGTATCACAATAAGACAGATAAAATGGCGCATTTAAAATGTCGTGGCTGGCGTGATGAGACGAGCTTTACGTCTTAATTGAAATATAATGGAAAAGATGGTTAATATGAAGAGAAAATCTATTTTGTTATCGCTGCTTCTAGCGATTTTTGTGGTAGGAGGGATGTTTGCCCAAGAACCTACGTATTCCAAGATGTCTCCCTATACACGTATTCTTTTAGACAAATTAGCGAAGAAAGATACGGCGAACTCGTTGTTGAGGAGTTCTATCTCGGGAGATTATCTCTCGGCTTTCGTGAAGGTGGCGACGGATGAGGGATGGGCTTCCTTGGATTCGGCCGGGTGCCGTATCCGGACAAGGACGGGAGATATCGCTACGGTGTTGATCCCCCTGTCTGCCGTGGAGTCGGTGTCTGGGCTGGGTTGTATCCAATATGTATCAGCCTCGCAGCCGATGAGGGCCAGTATGGACTCGGCCCGTTACTACTCGGACGTGGCGGATGCCTATGCGGGGACTAAGCTTCCCCAGCCTTATACGGGCAAGGGGGTCATCGTGGGTGTGGTCGATCAGGGATTAGATTTTACTCACCCGAATTTCTATGACAAGGAGGGTAAAGCGTATCGTATCAAACAAGTTTGGGACCAAACGAGTCCTTATAGTAAAGCGGAATACAGGACGGAAGAGGAACTGCTGGATGCGGCTTGCTCGTTTGATTCGGATGTAAATACGCATGGTACCCATGTCACGGGCATAGCTGCCGGAGGAGGGTTTGATACGCCCTACCAAGGTGTGGCCAACGAGAGTGATATGATCTTGGTGGCTACTACCATGCAGAATTCTGATATCGTAGACGGAGTGGACTATATATTCAAGGAGAGCGAGAGACTGGGTAGACCTTGCGTGGTGAATCTTAGTTTAGGGGATGGTATTGGAGGACACGATGGTACTAATTTTATGGATATAATGTTGGACCGAATGGTCGGACCGGGAAAAATCATCACGGTTGCCATGGGAAATTCTAGGGACATGCCAGTATATACCGAACTGATGTCGCCTTCGGATACCTTGCGTACTTTTGTTGGCAGGTCTAATACGGGTCTTTCTTATGGACTGGTGGATATTTGGGCGGACGAGCCCGGGGAACCTTTTTCTGTTTGCCTGGATCTGTATGATAGAGAAAGCGATGAGATATTAAATACTACCGGGTTTTTCGCCTTGGATACAATGCCTAAGTCTTCTGTTTTTACTAGTGAGAGCATGGATGGTACGTTGGTGTATGAGGCGCGAATGGAATCTGAATTATATGTGTTTAATGGGAGATACCGTCTTTTTATTCAGTTCAATTATCCGGAAGGCACCAAAAATGAAAAGATATTCTTACTTCATGTGGCGACAAATAACACCGCCGGTCCGGGCTTGGGGCAACAATGGCGAGAGCTTATTTACGGACTTGGGAAAAGGGTATCCTTATACGGTCGGTACGGGAGATTTCACTGTCGGCTCTCCGGCATCGGCCAAAAACGTGATAGCTGTCGGGGCTTATGCCACTCGTATATGCCCGGTAAATGTAGATGGGGGTACCTCTTATTTGGCAGGTAATAGTTTGGGTGAGTTAACATCATTTTCAAGCGTAGGCCCTACGCTTGATAATCGCATGAAACCAGATATAACAGCACCCGGACTTTGGGTGGCATCCTCCTATAACTCATTCTATCTGGAGGGTGAGACCGGTGAAGGAGCCAAGGCATCACAGGCTCGCTATTCCACTTTCAATGGACATCGATATCCATGGGGGTATATGAGTGGAACCTCGATGGCTTGTCCTTTCGTGACTGGCAGTATCGCTCTCTGGTTACAGGCGAATCCTGCTTTATCCCCGGATGATATCAAGGATGTCTTCTCCCGTACGGCTGTTCAGGATAAACCGCTCTCTTATCCGAACAAGCAATGGGGATGGGGAAAGATAGACGTGTATAAAGGTCTGCTGGATATATTGGGAATCCCTACCTCTACGGAGAACGTATTCGAGGAGGCTCCGCAAGAGGCCGTGTCCGTATATGCTAGCGGTACGAAAGGAAGTTTCCATGTCCGTTGGGCGGAGGTCCCCGGTTCGTTCAGCATCCATGTACATGACGCTTCGGGCCGTCATCTGTATGGTGAGAAGGTAGATTCTCCAGCCTCGGTGGATTACGCTGTTTCCTTGGGAAATGTCCAGCCCGGCGTTTATTTCATACGGATAGATACGGCAGAGGGTACGGTGGAGCGGAAGATACGCCTATAACCCGGACTCGTCTGGATCGTTTATAGCTGGTAGCGGATCGCTACCAGAAACTCCCGGGGACGGATACGTACCCATGAGGTATAGCTTTCCAACGATGCGTATTGCGTGTATGCGTAGGTACGTTTGTCGAACAGGTTTGTCGCCGTGGTGGTGATTTGCCAACGCCCGGATTTCCATGAGACCGAGAAGTCCGCGAAAACGGCGTTGACGGATTGGTCTTCATTCACGTCATTGTGATAATGATCTACGGAAAGGCTTGCCTCTATGGGTGAGAAAATGTAGGAGAGTTGTACTTGTTGGGTGACGTTCCATAAGGGCGCCAAACGGGTACGTTCTCCTATTTTATTTCCTCCGTACCGGATATCGGTTTGGTAGCTGGTCTCCCAATGGCGGTTGGGAGTCCAGATCACTTTGGGTTCTAGGCGCATGAGACGATATTGATAGGGAAGCCTTTGTCCCCCGCTGATTTGCTCGGCCTTGCTGATATTGAGGAGCACAAGGAACGAGGTCTTTAGCCCTAACTCGTAAAAGCCCTTGGATAGCGTGCTTTTGACGGTATATCCGGAGCCGTGGTTGGACAGTGGTAAGGAGACTCGTTGTACCTGTCCGTTCTCTATACGTTGCTCGTATATACGATTGTACCACTCCCGGTTGTGTGTCAGGTTTACTGTGGCGAAGAATTCCCGTGCCGTATTCTTGTATTCCCCATAAACGGAATAAAGCTGTTGTCTGTAAACCGGGAGGATTCCGCAATTCCAGACGCTATTCCGGTAATCCGTTTGATAAGGCCGGTCGTATAAGTCGGTCATCTCTCCGTATCTTTCCTTATAGGAGGCGTGCGCCGTGAAACGCCATGCGTAATTCAGTTTGTAGATAATGGACAGGGACGGATTAACCGAGATGCGGGAGAAACCGCCCCCTGTATATCCGGTCCATCTGAGAGGAACGCTGAGGGATAGGGTCCATTTATAGGTATTCCATTGGTAATCGGGTGAAAGATAAGTTTGCAGGCTTTTCTCGATATTGCTGATCTCCTCGTTTATGCCCACCGTATATCGCTGGGTGAGGGAACCGCTCTTTTTCAGGAATGAGAAGGAATTATCGGTATAAAAGTCGCGTAAGCTCATTGGATAAGGGTGGTTATCCAAGCGAAGATCGGCCGCGTTGCTGTGGTAACGGAGCGAAGACTGGGCTTCCAACGTGTATTTGTCCAAGCTCCACAGGGTCCGTAAATTATTACGCAAGTCGAGGTTCGGGGTTTTGATGCGTTGGTCCAATGTTGTACGGCCGGTGGAAATTGTGTTTTCAGTTATATGGGAAAGGCTGGATTGCCAATCTCCGGTGGCTGAGAACTGGTTCTTGAGATACCTTTCCTGCGAGTTGTTTTCCACTCCGATATTTAGGTTGGCTTGATCCGAGCGAATGCGGCTATCGCTTTGCTCCGTTAGATGAATCGTGTCCTCGGATTGGTAATAGGTCGTCTCACTCCCCCTTTCCTGTGTTCGCAGGTCGTGGATATAACCGGCGTTTATACGGAGTTGGGTGTTCTCGTTCAGTTTATATAGGCGATTTGCGGATAGGCTGTGTATATGGTTGAACAGCCAGCGCTCTTTCTTTAGCGGGGCGGAGAATGAGGGTTGTAGCAGAAATTGGGGAACCTTGGGCTCGGATAAACGGGATTCGGGTGATTCGGTAAGCGTATTTTGCTCGCCCGATACATCTTGCCCGGTATTATTCCCTTTATATAGATAAGCGGATTGGCTGCTGCGGCTGATCTGCAAGGCGTCAGCGGCTCCTTTCCATAAGAACGGGGATGCGCCGAGACCGCCTTCGGCATTGATCAGCCAGCGATCCCGGAATTCCGGTCTCAGTTTGAGGTTCAACGCTACGTCTTCGGTCTTGATCTTTCTCTGTAACACACGGATCGGTTGGTGGTTCTCCATCACTTGTATGTTCTGTACGGCGTCGGCTCGCAGGTTCTCGCTGATTTGCTTGTATTTCCCGTTGGTGAGATCCAGTCCCTCCACATAGAAATTACGGATCTCTTTCCCGTTGTAAGAGATCTTCCCCAGATCATCGATATCGATACCCGGAAGTTTCCGTAATACGTCCTTGATGGATTGATCCTTTGGGGAGAGAAAGCGGGTGACATCATAATTGATCGTATCTTGCTGCCCCCAGACACGTCCCGGACGGATTTCCACCTCCTTTAGGCTGAATACCTGCGGCTCCATCTCAAAACGAAGCGTTTGTCCGGCATGTACGGCTTGTTGCTGGGTTTGGTACCCTAAGAGCGAGACGGAGACGAGAAGTGAGTCCGTCCGCTTCGGTTGGGTGAGGGTAAAGGTCCCTTCATTATTACTTAACGTATAGTTGATCGGAAGGGAGACGTTGCCTCTAGTTAATTGCACGGTGGCCGCTTCTACCGGCAGTTGGCTTTCCCTGTCGATCACGATCCCTCGGATGACGGATTGGGCGGCCAATCCTGCCGGGCAGAGCAGCGTAAGTAAACAAAAAGTGTGTATATGCAGTATGATCCGTTTCATCTTTCTTCCCTTTCTATAGGGTTATACGGCATGTTCTTGGGTTGGTAAGGTTTTCCGTTATCGTCGGTGACGGTCACTTTCACCTGTGGCGAGGTCAAGGCGATGTATCCGATAGGATCGGCGGCATATCGTTCGTAAGCCTTTTGCAGGTTCTTGCGGCTGATCGGCTCGAAATCGTTTCCCCCGAAAAGGATCGGGTTCTTACCCCGGCTCAGTTCGATACCTGTGCAGATGAAAGTGTAATGTCCTTGGCTGTCTTGGGCTTTTAGGATCAGGCCCGGTAATCCGCATAATTTCCAAGGACCCTCGCTTTTCGGTATCTCCGGCGTGTACCAAGCCTCATAATGTCTGCCCTTGAAATGACAGGTCGCTTTCCGGCAAGGATAGGACAGGATGGTCATCGTATCGGGCAGTAAGGTCCATTCCGGGCGCTCCTCCTTTTCCTCGCAGCGAAAGCGACTGGCGGCAAGGGCATCCAAGGTCGTGGTCTTTCCCGCCGGATAATTCTTGTAGACCTGTGCATTGGTCTTGGAGGAATATCGTTGCAGGTGTTCATTGATGACTTCTTGTGAGGCTCCGGCGGCTTTGTCGGCCTCTAGTACGGAATCGGTGAGGAATTTGGCGTAACTATAGTAAACGGAGCATTTATCCCCGACCTTCAGCATGAGGGTCTCTTCCTCTTTCTTGTCGGGTTGGAGCGTGTCCGGCATGGACGTGGTTTGGTATTGTACCGTGAAACGTGTCTCGTCGATGGGCTTGGCTCTTAGTACGTCGTTTAGGTTGAAGATGTTGATTGTCACTTGGGCGTTCGTCTCGTGTCCCGCCCCTGACAGACCTACGCAAAGCAGGCCGATTGTCGCTATGATTCGTTTCATGATCTGTTGGTTTTAGAAGTTATTTGTCGCGAATGTAAGAGAGGAACGTTCGCCGTAAGGAAGATTTTTATTACTGAAATATTACTCCGCTTATAAAAATGGCTACATGTACGTTGTAATCATGGAGTAGCTATCTATCTTTGCCGGAAAGGAATGAGACATGGGAAAGAGAATTCGATGGATATGGGTAATCTCGTTGTCGGCGGCTTTGGCGGCGATCGGGGTACAAGGCTATTGGCTGTTCAATCAGTTCCGGTACGAGATGTGTACTTATGCGGATGAGATCGCCGGTGAGGTATTTCATGCCGGGCAGGAGGAATTTCGTATACGGAAGGAAGAGGCGGAGATGACGAAAGGTACTTATATCATAGAACGCCAGTCGAAATACCAGTCTGGTGATAGCGTGTTAAATGGGTTGAAAAACTCGTTCGGTTTCCAGCTTTATCCCAAGGATACGACAAAGATCCATAGTTTTCGGCTTCATCTGGACCCGAATATGCCGGAAGATAGCTTATTGGTTGGGGTAGATCGTTCGGTCGTGGAGTTCTTTGTGCCTTTCTCCGCGGAGCGTTTGGACTCCATCTTGTCTGTCGGTCTGCCCGGTCTGGATTATCGGGTACGTCCGTTCGTAGCGAGCGATACCTTGTCCGGACAGTCATCGGCCTTATGGTTACCATTATCGAAAAACCTGTTTTCAACCTCTATCTCGATATGCTATGTGTTCGCCCCGATCGAGCGAAAGGCGGTGTGGGTGGATGTGGATCTTCCCATGAATCCGTTATTGGGCCGGATGGGATGGCAGCTTTTCCTAAGTATTTTCCTTATCTTGTTATTGCTGGCTTGTTTGGGTCTCCAGATCCGTACGATCTGGGAGCAAATGCGCTTGAACGAGTTGCGTGAGGGATTCGTGCATACGATGATCCATGAGCTGAGGCGACCGGTACAAACCTTGAAGGTATTCGTCTCTTTCTTGAATGACCGGGAGATGCGGATGGATGAGGCCACGACGGAACGGGTCCTTCAAGACTCCATGTTCGAGTTGGATAATCTTTCCGCCTATCTGGGAAAATTGAAAGATATGGTCTGTGCGGACGAGCGGGAGACGCTTCTGAGACCTTCCGCTTTTAATCTCCGTGAGTTGGTGGAGAAGGTGGTACGCCTAACCAATATCCCCGCCGGGAAAAAAGTCTCTTTCTCGACGGCCTTTCCCCCGGATATGCCGGATCTGACGGCCGATCCGGTACATGTGGCGAATGTCTTGTCTAACTTGATAGAGAATGCGATCAAATATTCGGGAGAGGAAGTGGATATCGATATCGTAGTGCTTTGGAATCAGCAAAGGGTGGAATTGACCGTTTCGGATAATGGCTTCGGTATCGCTCCGGATGAGCGGCGAAAGGTGTTCGATAAATTTTACCGTTCGTCTCATCTGCCGGATAAGCAAATTCCGGGTATTGGGTTGGGATTGAGCTACGTTCGCCAAATAGTAGAGGCGCATCATGGCTCTGTATCCCTGCGAAGTGAATTAGGTGAAGGCACTCGAATTACTATAAATCTACCGACTACAGCCTTATGAAATCGACATTGAAAATACTTTTCGCTGACGATGACCTTAAGTATTCCCTCGTCTTGAAGCGATTCTTGGAACGGGAGGGGTATGAGGTGACTTATACCGGCAATGGTACCATGGCTTTGGAGCAATTCCCGGTCGTGAAACCGGATCTGGTCTTGCTGGATATCAACATGCCCGGCCTAAACGGTTTCGAGGTAGCGGAAAAGATCCGTGAGCAAGACCGCCATGTCTTGATCTTTTTCCTTTCCGACCGTTCCGATAAGAACGACCGTTTGAAAGGTTTTAGCTTGCGCGGAAACGATTACTTGGCGAAACCCTTCTATCCGGAAGAGCTGATCGCCCGTATCAAGGACCGTTTTGAGATCGGTGTCCATGAAAGCGTGCAGGAGGAGAGCTTCCATTTCGGAAACACGACCTTCAACTACACCACGAACGAGATCCGTACGGGCAATAACAAGGTATTGATCACTTCCCGCCAAGCGGATCTTCTGCGAATCCTGGCGACAAACCTGAATCTGGCGGTGGATCGTGACCTTCTGCTGGAAACCGTCTGGGGAACTAGCTCATACGCCAACTCCCTGGCCTTGAATGTGCAGGTCACCTATCTCCGTAAAGCGCTTCATAACGATCCGTCTACCGGCATCGTATCCTTGCCGAAGAAAGGATATATGCTAAGAGGATAGAATTTATCCGGTAGAATTGGGTTTCTGATCTGTAAGCATTATCTTTGTCCCACAAAGTATTCACAGAAAGAAAATGAATCATATATGAACTTCAGCGAACAATGTTTCCGCATTTTTGAGCAAGCTACGGAGGCTTATCATGTAACTGACAATGTAGATGCTACAGTGCATAATCCCTATGCGGTAAAGAGCATCGAGTTTTATCTTTATCTTAAGAACTGGATCGATGCCGTACAATGGCATTTGGAGGACATTATCCGGAATCCGGAGATCGACCCGGTGGAAGCGCTGGCTATCAAACGCCGCATCGACAAGTCGAATCAAGATCGTACGGATTTGGTAGAGTTGATCGATAGTTTCTTTCTGGATAAATATAAGAACGTGAAAGTCTTGCCGGACGCTACGATCAATACGGAAAGCCCGGCTTGGGCGATCGATCGTCTCTCTATCCTTACGCTAAAGATCTATCATATGCGTGAGGAGGCAAACCGTCCGGATGCTACTGCCGAGCATAAGGCTCGTTGTGAGCAGAAACTGGCGGTGCTGATGGAGCAGAAGAAGGATTTGTCGATGGCTTTGGATCAATTGCTATCCGATATCCGTGACGGTAAGAAGTATATGAAGGTCTACAAGCAAATGAAGATGTACAACGACCCGGCCTTGAATCCTGTGTTGTACGGTAAGAAATAATGGCAAATATATTAGTAATACGACTTTCGGCTATCGGGGATGTGGCGATGACCGTTCCCGTTATCTATTCCGCAGCCAAGGCGAATCCTACGGACTCGTTTACCGTGTTGACGCAAGCGTTCTTGATCCCGGTCTTTATCAACCGCCCGAAGAACGTGAACGTGATCGGCATCAATACGAAGAGCACGGAGAAAACGTTGGCGGGGTTGCTTCGTTTTGCCTCTGCCTTGGTAAAATATGATTTCGACGTGGTTCTGGATTTGCATGACGTATTGCGGACCATGATTATCCGTACGCTGTTCCGCTTGAACGGCAGACGGGTGTTTGTCGTGGATAAGGCCCGGAAAGATCGTGCCCGGTTGACCGACGCGAAGCATAAACGATTTAAACAACTTCGCCCGGTGATCGAACGTTATGCGGATGTTTTCCGTAACGCCGGACTTCATTATACGGAATCGTTCACCTCGCTTTATGAGACCTCGACCCCTGATTTATCCGCCTTGGAACCCCTTGTGGGAACGAAGACGGGCAAATGGATCGGTATCGCCCCCTTCGCCAAGCACCGGGGAAAGATTTATCCGACCGGGGAGATGGAGCTGGTCATGGCCGAGCTTTCCGATCGAGAGGATTTTACCATCTTCCTGTTCGGTGGTCGTGGCTACGAGGAGGCGCTCTTGGATCAATGGGCTTTTGAGTATCCCCGGGTAAAAAGCGTGGCGGGCAAGTATTCCTTGGATCAGGAACTGGCCTTGATCAGCCGGTTGGATCTGTTGATTTGCATGGATTCCGCCAATATGCATTTCGCTTCCTTGGTCGGTACACGGGTGCTTTCCGTTTGGGGCGCTACCCATCCCTATGCCGGATTTTACGGATATCATCAGGATCCGGAAGATTGTATCCAGTTGGACTTACCTTGCCGTCCTTGTTCCGTATTCGGCCAAAAGCCCTGCCTGCGGAAGGATTGGGCGTGTATGAAACAGCTCAATCCGGATCTAATCATAAACAAGGTATTAACCTCTTTAAATGAAATGGTTTCGGATGAAGGAGGTCATTAACCCGGCGTACGGGCGATTCGAGGATTTTGTAAGGCGTGTACCTCGTATATTTTCAGAAGAGGGAAAAACGATTTATAAGGCGAGGAATGAGATCAAGGTTTTTGAGGTAGATGGTGTGGAACTGAATGTCAAGCGATATAGAGTCCCCCTCTTGATAAACCGTGTTATTTATCGTTTTTTCCGTCAGCCTAAGGCTGTGCGAGCCTATGAGTACGCTCTGCGATTGGTTGCCAAGGGGTTTGAGACTCCTGCCCCGATCGCTTATGTCCTTTTTCGGGAGAAAGGCCTTTTGGGATATAGTTATTTTATCAGTTTGCAATCCAGCTATAAGACATTGTATAAAGTCGGACAGCGTCCGGTAGAGGAGAACGAGGATATTTTTCGTGCGTTAGGCACTTATATGGCAGAGTTGCATGAGGCGGAGGTCTATCATGCCGATTTCTCTCCCGGAAATGTATTGTACGATCGTACGGAGGAAGGGGTTAGGTTTTCCTTGATCGATATAAACCGGATGTATTTCGGGCCTGTCTCGCTAAAACGAGGATGCGCGAATTTCTCCCGCTTGTGGGGACGGGAAGCCGCTTTTCATTTAATGGCTGAGACCTATGCCGAGAGCCGGCATTTTGATAAAGCGGAATGCCTTCGTTGGATATTATACTATCGAAATCGTTTCTGGAAGAAATATGCGTTGAAGCATGAGATTGAATTTGAATTATAGACTTTTATGAAAATACAAATACTCCGGTTCTGTTTAGTTGTTAGTTGTCTTTTGGCCTATGTATCTCCGGTTAAGGCGTTAGAATGGTGGGAAAAGGTAGAGTATCTGACTTACTCGCCCCGTTATTTCGGGCCAAATGCCTTTCCGATTCCCGAGTTGGTGGGAGGAAGCCTGTCCAGCCGTTGGGAAGTGGAGCTTCGGGGGGAATATCATAAGACGCGAGGCGATCAGACAAAAGATATCTTTACCCGTTTGTACATTCCTGTCGTAAAGGGGCGTGTAGGAGTGAATGTCAGTTGGGTATTCCAAGAATGGTATGAGATGTCGCCGGAAGTGCGGGATGAGCGTTATGCGGTAGAACTGAAATCCCCGATTGTTTGCCGGGGCGACGTGATCTTTAATTTTTATTTCCAAGCTCTCCGGAGCGAGAAGTGGATGGATATCGTGGTAAGCGCCAACCTGAAAACCGCCAGTGGCGGACGCTTGTGCGACGCTCGTTATACGGATGCGGCCTCTTATTGGTTCGACGCCAATCTGGGACGTACGTTGTGGAAGCGGAAAGATGTAAACGCTTCGATCCGTGTACAAGCTTTAGCGGGTTTTTATTGTTGGATGACGAACGATGTCGTTAATCGTCAGAACGACGCTTTCTGTTATGGGGCAGGTGTGTTAGGAACCTATCGGGGGGTCTCGTTGGATTGTAATTATGCCGGTTTCCGGGGATATCGGGATAATGGGGATAAGCCGATGATTCTACGGACAAAGCTAAATTATGAGCTTAAGAAAAATATCCTGTCCTTCCAATATAAACATGGAATGAAGGACCATCTTTATGATAGCTATTCATTAGCTTATATCCGTTGTTTCTGAATCTGTAAATAATCTATGCTTTCTTGATCGACCTGAATAACGTGGCGAAGCCGTCTGTATAAGCCTTTACGCTGAAATCTTGGATGATATGCTCACGTGAGGCCTTGGCGAACGCTTCCAATCGCTCCGGGTTATCGATAAGCGAGCGGATAGACGCCGCCATTTGTTGAGGAGAAGAAGGCGGCACTAACAATCCGGTGACTCCGTCTATGATTAAGTCTCTTGCTCCCGGTATGTCTGTTACGATACAAGGTACTGAACAAGCCATAGCCTCTCGCACGACTCTTGGGGAGGCATCCCGGTGCGAGGGAAGTATAAACAACTGGGACGTGACCAGAAAAGAGATGGCGTCGGAACGCTGTCCCAGAAAATGAATTTGTGCGCTTACCTTCGACTGTTGGGCTAATTGGAAATCATTTTCCCCATATTCTCCCACGATTGTAAGATGTACCCGTGGATCATCCAATAAGATAAACGCATCAATCAAATCGGTTAAGCCTTTGAACGGCCTGTTCTTCGTCGCTCCGATATAGATGCAACGAAAGGCGTCGTCCGGAATATCGTCTGCTTGTTTGGGCGTACGGACTGCCTCCTTGATCCAATCGATATCAAATGGCTTTGTGCTGGTCGTTAGTCTTTTTCGTGCGATGAATCGGGAGAGATATTCCTCGATATCTTTGGTCTCGCATACGACATGCTCCACGGCGGGATTTAATATGCCTAGATAATAGGTCGGATCGAACCGCTTCAATTTAGCCTGCGTACCTCGGTATGCGATATTCTTCGCCCGTGTGCCTATGGAGGCGAATAGAGCGTTTGATAAACCGGAACTACTCGGTGAGTAGATAAGGTCGATCCGATAAGTCTTGATGATTTTGCGCAGGGCACGAATAACGTTCCAGTTGAACTTCGAGGTAATGACCGGCAGATCCAAAGGTGTACAATTCCCATAGATCTTTTTGTCGGTATACGATTGGGGAGAAGCGATATAGATGTTGAAGTCCTCAAGCTTGGACAATCCTTCCAGCATTTTGTAGGTCGCTATATCGGCTTCTTTATAGACTAAAAGTATATTCATTGTGTATGGATAAAATGGATTTGCTAAGATTGTGAGATATTCTCGTATACTCGCATGAAATGAGCCGCTAATACGTCGGGCATGAATCGCCGTATATTCTCTCGTCCGCCGGAACGCATGGATTCGGCCAGCTTCGGCTCGTTCAATACGGACTCTATCAAGCTGCGCAGCTCTTGCTCATTTCTCGGATCGGTATATAGAGCGGACGATCCGCCCGCCTCTTCCAGACAAGAACTGGTAGCCGCTATCACTGGAATACCGGCAAGCTGGGCTTCTAAGATCGGGATACCGAATCCTTCGAAAAACGAGGGATAGACAAATAAGGTCGCCATCTGATAGAAAGCGGCTAATTCGTTAAAAGGTATATGAGTCAAGATACGGACACGACCGGACAGGTTGTTTTCCCGGATATAGGTCTCTACCGTGTCCGTATAAGGCGTATGCTTACCGATAGCGATCACGGAGATATCTTCTTTCAGCTCTTTCAGGGCTTTTACCAGAAGCAATAAATTCTTCCGTTCCTCGATGCTCCCTACATATAATATATAAGGCCCGTTTATCTGATATTTCTCGCGTACGGACGATTTCACGTCTTCTTGAACCGCTTGGCCGAATATCGGGTCACAACCTTGGTAAACAACCTCGATCTTGCTTTCCGGAATGTGGAAGAAGTCCCGGATGTCTCGCATCGTCTGCCTGCTGATCGCTATGATCTTGTCCGACCGTAAACAAGCTTGCTTGAATTTGTAGGTATAGATGGAACGATCGATCGGTTTATAGAGCTGCGGGTAACGCAAGAAGATCAAGTCATGTATCGTTACGACCGCCGGGATTCCGTTCTGTTTTAGGTTCATCGGAATCTCGTTGCTCAAGCCATGGAACAGATCGACGCGCTCTTTTCGAAGCGTAGCCGTCAGGCCCGAGGTACGCCATAAAGAGGGAAATAGCTTATCGAACCTGCCCTCCGGATAATGGAATGATACATTCGGACGCTCCTCGATCCGTTTCCGCAACGCCTCTTTGCCTTTGCCCGGCGTATAGAGTTGATAGGTATGCTCCGGGAAAGAAGCGGACAGGCTATTCACGACGAACCGGCTATAATTACCCAGTCCGGTAGCGTTATGCGTAATCCGTTTTGCGTCGAAAGCGATCTTCATAGGCTTGAATTCGATATATGGGGCAAATATACGATATAATTTTAATTACCTTTACCTCATTTCCTTCCGAAATCCGCCGGGATCTCTCCCCATACGGAGGTTTCCCATTTGAGGATCCGGGTGGTATAGGTATGGGTGTTCAACCATTTCTCGGCCCGCTCGATGAGGTCGAAGATCGGCTCGTTGATCGGTTTACGTTCCAATAAGGTTTTGCATTTCTTTTTCTTGACCCAGCTGATGGCGTTGCGGCTATCCGAATAGATCGGCAGGTCGCTTCCCTTTTGCTGTAGCAAGGCGAGGCCGTGCACTAAGGCGAGGAATTCCCCGACATTGTTCGTGCCCTCCTTCAGCGGGCCGATATGGAAGATCTCTTGCCCGGTAGCGGTATAAACGCCCCTGTACTCCATATCCCCGGGATTACCGCTACAGGCGGCGTCTACGGCAAGACTCTCGTTGATCGGGTTCCCGATCGGGGCTTCCGGCGCGAGACGGGCCACGGCTTTCGGGGAAGAGGCGGTCTTTAGGTAATGGGTATAGCCGGCCTCGAAGGCTTTGGCGGCTTCCTCCCGGTTCTCGAAGGATTTATATTTGGCTCCCTCTTGCCCGTCTACCTGTGCCTTGCATTCCGCCCAGTTATCATAGATTCCCGGGTTCAACCCTTTCCATACGACATAAAACTTATTCTTGGCCATGGCTCTTGCTCAAGATTTCTTGTGAGAATTGCGTATAGGTACCGAACGGCGCTCTTTTGTCCTTGAAGAAACGGATCAAGGCATCCAGCCTTCTTTCCATGCCGCAACCGGAATGGTTGGTCATGATAAACGGTAACTTTAGCTCTTTCCGATCACTTAAGGAGGTGAACTCCCACGGATGGAAATAGGTCAGGAAATAACCGTCCTCTTTCCACGTCCAAAGCGCCAGCTTACGGTACAAGGAGGCCGGAAGGTTATGGTAAGCCAGCCAAAACAAGGGGAAACGGACGATCGGGGTCACCGAGGCGGGCAGTTGCAATACGCCATCTTTCATGAAATAGGTACGGGGCTGCCCCAGATGGTTGTAACGGCCGGGAATGCAAGTCGGGTTCAAGGACGAGTTGTATAGATAACCGGCCTTATGGATCTCTTCTTCTTCGACGGGCATCATGCGGGCCATACGGAAACCGTTCACCGGTTGTCCGGTCAGTTCCTCCAATGCCTCTTTGGACTTGCGTAGATCGGCGGTCTCGAACGACGAGTGATAAAAACCATGCGAAGCGATCTCATGTCCACCCTTTTGGATGTCCAAGATCAAATCCTTCGCATGAAGGGCGAAGTTCGCCGTGCAAAAGAAAGTCGCTTTTACCCGGTGACGGGCCAGACATGCCAATATCTTCCGGGTTCCTTCCACGGAAGTACGCATTTGTTCCTCGAACGGCAATTCCACGCCGTGTTCCAATGGAGCGTCAAACTCCTCGATATCAAAACTAAGTAATATCATGAATGTTAATTAATCTCTATGAAATAAGATGGATAAGAAGTTCAACGCTTCCCGCCGCAGGACCTTGAATCCCATATCGGATACCGCTAGTCCTTCTTTGATGTTCGCATTGATCGTCCGTAAGTTTATCTCTTTCCGGCGACTTGCCTTATAGATAAATTCTGTATCGAACAGGAAGCTATTGATACGGGTGGTCAGGAATATCGCTTGTCCCGCTTGACTGAATCCTTTCATACCTCCTTGCGTATCCTTGATCTTGATCCTCAAAATCCATGTGTTACATATATGGGATAGCTTGGATAGCACTTTTCGGAAAGGAGGCAAATTCTCCTGATAACTTTTGCTACGGGTAGCCACGACCACGTCCGCTCCTCCTAGCAACGTCTCGACCATCCTGCCGAACGAGTCGTTTGTATAAGGGAAATCGTAGTCCGTATAAATAATGTAGGGAGAGGTACATCGCTTTACTGCCTCTCGCAAGGCATATCCTTTTCCCCTGTTGGGCTTATAGTCTACGACGCAGACATTCGGTATCAATTGCCGGAGGCGGTCAATCGTTTCCGGCTCGTATCCCCGTCTCGAACCATCACTGACAATAAAAAGGTGGAAACGTACCGGGCTGAATAATCGCTCCACTTCGTGGAAATGGGTGGCTACTCGTTCCTCCCAGTCCGAAGGCGGGTTGTAACAAGGTAATACCAAATCTATGTCTGCTCGTGCGTTCATTCCATTTATACCTTTACCGGATTATAACTCCTCGTACACATCTCAAATGTCAGCTTTAGCCAGATCAGCATACAAGGCAACGCTTTTAACGCATACGGGTATACATAATGCACTCGTATGTATTTCGGGAAAAGATCGGACGGAGACATGCTGGTCAATATAAAGGCGAAGACCATCAAGACAATATCCAATGTCGAACGTTTCCACGGTACAGCCGTATACCAAATAGCGACTCCGATAAACGCTATGATATAGGTACTGGACTCGCTACCCGTGCTGAACAGTACGACAAACATCAACACCGAGGCCAATAACGTTTTCCGGAAAGCCTCATATTTATATTGACTGATGCGTAGATAAGGCAGGCCGAATACTATTAATCCCCCTATTATCAGATAAATGTCCGAGTAACTGACCGATCCCGATATCTTACGAACCATTCCCAAGAAGGAAATGTTCTGCATGAGTGCGAATAAGTTCTCCGAATTTTTTCCGGATAAGTCCTCGAACCAACCGGTATATTGGGACATTATATAATCCGGCCCGGACAATATCATCGGGGCTACGACCATGACGACCGCCCATCCTACGCAAGATAGGCTGAACTTCATCTTATGGCGAGAGAAAAAGAAGAACGCCAATCCCGTGATCCCATACAATTTAGTAAAGGTACCCAACATGATCACGAAAGTGGCCCATACGTCTTTCTCTTTCTCTATCAATGCGTAGGCGAGGACAATGATAGCGGCGATACTGATATTAAATTGCGACATGAAAAGCGAGGTAAGCAACTCGTGGGCACAGAACCAATAGATAAAGATACGTTCCCGCTTGATCCCCGGTAGCATCTTGACCGCCCAGAATAAGAAAAGGCTTTGCGCCACTGACCAAGTAAGCAGTCCTAACCATAACGGTGTAATGGCGAACGGAGCCACTACCAAGCTAAATACCGGCCCGTAGTGAAAAATATCGTTGTATTCTTCCGGATAGGCGGCATAGAGCGGTAACTCATTCAACGTATGCCAAAAGGATTGCCTGAAGATGGAGAAGTTGTTATATTTCCCGGGGAAATACTTGGTAATCCATGCGATAACCCCCAGCAATGCCCATAGCCCCATTAAGGTACTATATTTGCTGAAAAATGGCTTATGGATGATTGTATTGAACTTATCTATAAATTTCATCATCGAATCTACATCTGTCTACGGGGCAAAATTACATAAAAACGGTGACTTTTATGCGAGTTAAATAAAAATACTATTTTTGCGTCCAAAACTGGTAAGAGATTATTTATGAATGAAATGTTGAGATACACGATCATTCGTGTCATTCTGTTTGTAATGGGAGGCTTTCTTGTTCTCGGATGTTCGGATGAAGATGATGTGGGTAATAGTGGAGGAACGAGTAAATATGGTTTGATACGGATGGCGGAGGAGGATTATGATTCGTCGAATACTTCTTACATCCTTCAGGATGAGGAACCGGACGAGGTTCTTTTCGATTCGTCAAAGCGAAAATTCAAGGTGAATGAGCCTTTGCAGGTGTCAGTTACCGGGCAGAAGGAGTTGATGCTTCGTTTCTATTCTCCTAGAGCTATCCATAATGTGATTGTCTGGGCTACGGTTGAGGGTTATGAGGATGAGGTACGGTTTGCGGAGTTTACTACGGTTTTACCTTTTCAGGAGTTTAAAATGAAGTTGCCTTTTCTAGAACGGGCGAAGGTTTATTATACACGTTCCGGCGAGGAGGTTACCATAGATGCCCATCCGGATATCGTGGCCGAGAATATAAGTTTGCGGGTTGAATGTGGAGATCCGGTCTATCAAGGAATGATAAACGTGAAACCTAAGTGGGATATTTGGTTTGGTAAATATTCCGGTTCGAACTGGGGCAACTTTAGGCCACATCTGGCTCGTGAGGCAGTTGCCCTTTCCTTGAATATGGCCGCGATGTTTTCTTCCTCGCTTTTTGATGAGGAACTGGAGAAGTGGCGTGGCAAGCTGATAAATAACGAGCAAATCGTGGATATAGATGTGTTGAAGAAACAGATCACGAATCATGGCGGGTTGTGTTATGGACGCGTGGTGAATGTTGTCGGTCTGGGTGGAGGAAATACCTTTGGGCTAGGTGAATATGTCTATCTGACCCATTATGCCGACGATGCCAATGGTTCTGACACGCCGTATCATGAGCTGGCACACTGCTTGGGGTATGGGCATAGTGGGAATATGACGTACTATCCGGCGGAAGGCGGTTTCCCTACAATTTGTATGAAGGTTTACTCACAGCTTTCCGTGAGCAAGAAATTACCGGTTTATTCCCGCCGTTTCTTGCATACCCGGAGGAATAAGAATCTGGTAGAGAATAAAAACGTGTATACTTCCTCGAAATACATTATCGATGATCCGGAATTGGATGCCATAGATGGCGGGCTTGGGCTTGCTCCGATGGAGACGGATAGGGCTGGTGATGAGGGTTCTCCTCTCTCATTTACACTTTCTGTCTTGGATATTCCCGGTGCCACTGTGGAAACTTTTCATCCGAAAGCGGTCCATCTTTATGGGAATACGCTATATGTAGCAAATGACGCTCCGGGACATTATAGTTTGGAGGTCTTTGATGTATCTTCCGGTAATGTGCGTCATGTGAAAAGTATGGTTGAGTGGATGAACGGAGATAAGAAAGAGACCTTTGCGGGGGAGCCAAACGGCGTGACTCGCTCGTATGGGAAAATATATGTCACGAATACGGGAAGCCGTACGGATGTGTTTGATGCGGAAACGTATGAGTTCATTACTTGTATCGGTACGGGTACTTGGGGTGAGGGTGGTTATCAGACCGTTCATGCGTTTGATGTGACGGCTAGTCAAGGGGCTGTCTTTATCCGGGATAAACGGAAACTGGTAGTTGTCTTGGAGCAAGATGTACAGCCCGGTTCCGCTGCTCGGGTACCTATATATAGCCGTAGCGTAAATTTACAAGAGGCAATGGGTACTTATGCAGTAGCGGCACGAAATGATGGCTTTTTATATGTGACGGCCCAGAATAAAAATATAATCTATTTATTCGATCCTGCGGACATTCGGGCAGGGGACACGGGCTTTGCGCCGTATCTGGTGACATTGGGATTTGAAAAGTCTCCCCAGTCGATAGCGTTTGTAGGGGATCGTTTGTTTGTTACGCTTCGTGTCGATGATAAACGGTCGGAGCTATGGGAGATCAGCCCTAAGAACGGAAAATTATTGCAGGACTTTACAGATTCGATGGTCTATCCCGAGAAAATAGCCGGTGCTCGTCATACTTTATTGGTAGTGGATCGTGCGACCCAGACAGTAAAAGCCATTGGCCTATGATTTTTTTATTGATTCTTAGGAATAAAGAAGATGGAGTTCCCGGAAAAAGTTTACATTTGCGAAAACTATTATAATAACGTATGAAACGTGTTTTTTTGGTCGGATATATGGGAGCGGGCAAGACAACGGTGGGAAAAGAGCTTGCCAAGCTCGCCGGTCTTTCGTTCATAGATCTTGATTACTATATCGAAGGGCGTTATCATAAGGCCGTTTCGCAGATATTCGCCGAGAGAGGGGAGGAGGCTTTCCGAGAGATAGAACGGAATATGCTTCACGAGGTCGCTGAGTTTGAGGACGTGCTGATCTCCACGGGAGGAGGCGCTCCTTGCTTTTTCGATAACATGGAGTTTATGAACGCTTCTGGCACGACGGTTTACTTGAAGGTGTCAGTCGAGGAGCTGGCGAAGCGTCTGGAGTTGTGCAAACATACCCGTCCGGTGTTGAAAGGACGTTCCGGGGAGGAACTGAGGGCGTTTATCGCCGAGAGTCTGGAGAAAAGGAATCCGTTTTATACGAAGGCGTCCATAACGTTTGATGCCGAGAAGATGTTAACAGAATCTGATGTACATGACATATCGAACGCGTTAATGAAAATCCTATAGCATATGGAAGCGAACGACGGCCGGCAGGCACAGGGGGCCTATATCCCGCAGGAATTATTGAAAGAGATCAGCAAGGTGAATAACCGTTTGCTCATCGGTATTCCTCGTGAACGATGCGAGGCGGAAAAACGTTTGCCGTTAACTCCGGAGGCGGTGGATATGCTGACCGATTGCGGTCACCGGGTGCTGGTGGAAAGTGGCGCCGGATTAGGCATCAACTATTCCGATAATCATTTCTCGGAGGCGGGGGCGGAGATCGTCGATACGCCCGCAGAAGTTTTCCAAGCGGATCTGATCTTGAAGATATTGCCTCCGTTGCCGGTGGAAATCGCGCTTATGAGACCTCGCACGACCGTTTTCTCATTGGTGCAGTTTAATTTATTCGCTCAAGAGGCTTTCGAGTTGATGATGGCGAAACGGATTACCGCTATCTCTTATGAGTTGATGGCGGATGAATATAATCGTTTCCCGGTGCTGAATGTCACTTCCGAGATCGAGGGGGCGGCTTCCATAACGATCGCTTCCGAGCTGTTGAGCAATACCCAAGGAGGTAAAGGGATCTTATTAGGCGGTATCCCGGGCGTATCCCCTACAGAAGTGGTGATTATCGGGGCCGGAAACGCCGGGACCGTGGCCGCGCGTGCCGCGTTGGCCTTGGGAGCATCCGTGAAAGTATTCGATGATGATATCAATAAATTGCGTATAATACAACAGGTCTTGGGGCAAGGGCTTTTTACTTCCACGTTCCATCCGAATGTGCTGCATAACGCGTTTCGTAGCGCTGACGTGGTGATCGGGGCGATGCGTTATATTAATACGAGACATCGCTATATTATCGCTACGGACTTGGTGCGTACGATGAAAAAGGGAGCTTTGGTGATCGATCTGAGGGTAAGCCAAGGCGGTTGCTTTGAGACGACTTGCTGCTTGTCGAGGGAAGATCCTGCGGTGTTCGAGCAATATGGGGTATTACATTATTGTAAACTGAATATCAGCAACCGGGTGGCTCGTACTACCTCGATGGCTTATAGTAATATATTCGTACCTTTATTATTGTCGTTGGGCGACGCCGGTTCCGTGCAAGGAATGATCAAATCGGATAAGGGCTTTAGGGCGGGAGTATATATGTATTATGGGAAGACAGTGAATAGTTATGTGTCTAACCATTTTAATCTATCATCTAATAATCTTGATCTATACCTCTCTGCTTTTTGATGCGGAAAAGTTTTGAACTCGCAAAGTTTATGCTTTACTTTGCGGACGATCTAAATACCAATAAGCGATAAAGCTAATAAAGTATATTATGGCAGAACAGACAAAAGTTAAGACGCTGGAGAAGGTTGTAATTCGTTTCTCGGGAGACTCGGGAGATGGTATGCAGTTAACCGGTACAATCTTTTCAAACCTGTCCGCGGTTTTCGGGAACGAGATTTCTACATTCCCAGACTATCCGGCAGAAGTACGTGCTCCACAAGGAACACTAAGTGGTGTATCTGGATTCCAAGTGCACTTGGGATCGCGCAAGATCTTCACACCCGGTGATAAGGCCGACGTATTGGTGGCCATGAATCCCGCCGCGCTGAAGGTGAACGTAAAACACCTAAAACCCAATGCGATTGTTTTAATCGACACGGACTCTTTCAAGAAAAGTGATTTGGATAAGGCCTTGTTTACGACCGATGATCCGTTTACTGAGCTGGGATTGACTGGCGTGCAGGTTGTTGCCGCTCCGATCTCTACGATGGTAAAAGACGGATTGGTTGAGTTTGGCTTGGACAATAAATCGGCTCTTCGCTGTAAGAATATGTTCGCCTTAGGACTTGTTTGCTGGTTGTTCGAGCGTCCGCTGGAGGAGGCTATGCACATGTTGCAGAATAAGTTCGCTAAGAAACCGGTTATCGCCCAAGCTAATATCAAGGCTTTGACGGACGGTTATAATTATGGTAATAACATCCATGCCTCAGTTTCTACGTATCGTATCGAGAGTAAGAAAGCCGAGCCTGGATTCTATACGGACGTGAATGGTAATAAGGCTACTTCCTATGGTTTGATAGCCGCTGCCGAGAAGGCTGGTTTGCAGTTGTTCTTGGGTAGTTACCCGATCACTCCGGCTACTGATATTTTACATGAATTATCTAAACGTAAGGATTTAGGCGTTATCACGGTTCAGGCCGAGGATGAGATCGCCGGTATCTGTACTTCTATCGGAGCTAGTTTCGCCGGTTGCTTGGCGGCTACATCTACTTCCGGACCGGGTCTTGCCTTGAAGAGCGAGGCGATCGGTTTGGCTGTAATCGCCGAGTTGCCTTTGGTGATTATCGATGTTCAGCGTGGCGGTCCTTCTACGGGCTTGCCGACGAAGAGCGAGCAAACGGACTTGATGCAGGCTCTGTATGGCCGTAATGGTGAGAGCCCTGCCGTGGTAATAGCGGCCTCTACGCCGACTGATTGTTTTGATGCCGCATTTTGGGCGGGTAAGTTGGCCGTGGAGCATATGACTCCGGTTATCTTGTTGACCGATGCCTTTATCGCTAACGGTTCTTCCGCTTGGAGAATTCCGGAAATGGATAAATATCCGGAGATTAAGCCGAATTACGTAGCTAATTATCAAGACGAGAAAGTCTGGAAGGCGTATCGTCGTAACAAGGAAAGCTTGGTTCGTTACTGGGCGATTCCGGGAACGGAAGGTTTCGCTCATCGTCTGGGCGGTCTGGAGAAAGACTACGAGACGAGTGCGATCTCTACCGATCCGGCTAACCACCAGAAGATGGTGACGACCCGTCAGGCTAAGATCGATAAGATCGCCGACTATATCCCCGAACTGGAAGTGATCGGAGATGAGGACGCTGATTTATTGATCGTTGGTTGGGGTGGAACCTACGGACACCTTTACGAGACGATGGAGACGATGCAAGAGAATGGCAAGAAGGTGGCTTTCGCTCACTTCAAGTTTATCAACCCGCTGCCTAAGAATACGGCTGAGGTTCTTTCTAAGTATAAGAAAGTGGTGGTGGCTGAGCAAAATAACGGCCAGTTCGCTAACTATTTACGTGGAAAGGTACCCGGATTTAACCCGTATCGCTTCAATCGTGTAAAGGGACAACCTTTTGTCGTTGCGAGATTAGTTGAGGAATTCACTAAAATATTGGAGGCTTAAAAGATGACAACAGAAGAAACTAAATTTCAACCGAAAGATTATAAAAGCGACCAGTACGTACGTTGGTGCCCGGGTTGTGGCGACCATGCGGTACTGAATTGCCTGCATAAGGCTATGGCCGAGGTAGGAGTGGCTCCTCACAATATGGCAGTTATCTCAGGTATCGGCTGTTCTTCCCGCTTACCTTATTATATGAATACGTATGGCTTCCATACGATCCATGGTCGTGGAGCGGCTATCGCTACCGGCGTAAAGACGGCTCGCCCGGACTTGAGCGTATGGTTGATTACGGGTGATGGCGACTGCTTGGCTATCGGCGGTAATCATTTTATCCACGCTGTCCGTCGTAATATCGATTTGAATATCGTTCTTTTCAACAATAAGATCTATGGTTTGACGAAGGGACAGTACTCCCCGACATCTGACCGTGGTTTCGTATCCAAGAGCTCTCCTTATGGGACGGTGGAAGATCCGTTTATCCCGGCCGAGTTGGCGTTGGGTGCCCGTGGTAATTTCTTCGCCCGTACGATTGACGTGGATTTGAAGAATACGACCGAGGTATTGACGGCTTCCGCCCGTCATAAAGGCGCTTCCGTTACGGAAGTGCTAGTAAACTGCGTGATCTTTAATGATGGTATCCATAAGGGGATCGTTGATAAGGCATACCGTGCGGATCGTACGATTTTCCTTCGCCATGGCGAGAAAATGGTTTACGGCGCTAACATGGATAAAGGCCTTGTGCTAGACGGCCTAAAACTGAAATCCGTAACGATCGGACAAGATGGTTATACGATGGATGACGTATTGGTACACGACGCCCATGAGAAGGATAACACCTTGCATATGATGCTTGCCATGATGAGCGGTGATATGCCAATTGCGTTAGGCGTAATACGAGATGTGGAGGGACCGACCTATGATGAGGCTGTCCACCAGCAAATCGAGGAGGTACAAGCGAAGAATCCTACACGTAAATTACACGACCTTTTGATGAAAGGTGAGATTTGGGAGGTAAAGTAATATATTTCTGATTGGATATAAGAGAAGGCGCAAGATATTTATCCTGCGCCTTTCTTATATTTATACGCTGGATTTGTTTGTGCGGAAAAAAGTATATATCTTTGTTTCAGTCACAATAAAAGCGAATACCTATGATGACAACTTCGGAAATAGTTGAGATGCTAGCTAAAAGTATATGATTTGTAAACTCCATATTACAAATAGACTAAGGGTTTTGTTAATTGCATGGAAAAGAGTAATTATTACTGAAAAATTTCCTTAATAAGCTGTGTACGATAAAAAAAAATATTACTTTTGTACCGCGGTTAACAAGGTGGAGTCGCAGCAAGCTCCAAAAGGTCGGAAAGCCTCACCGTATCGAACTAGAGTAGAGAGAAAAGTTATATAAAGTCAATCATTTAAATTAAATTCAAGATGGCTAATTTAGATTTAAGCAAGTACGGAATTGTTGATGTGAAAGAAATCGTTCACAATCCGTCTTATGATGTTCTGTTCGCAGAAGAAACTAAACCGAGTTTGGAAGGCTTCGAGAAAGGCCAAGTAACTGAGCTAGGTGCTGTAAACGTGATGACTGGTATTTATACAGGTCGTTCTCCTAAAGATAAATTTTTCGTAAAGAATGAAGCCAGCGAAGATTCTGTATGGTGGACTTCTGATGAATATAAGAATGATAACAAGCCTTGTTCTGAGGCCGCTTGGGCAGACTTGAAGGCTAAAGCCGTAAAAGAATTGTCTGGCAAACGTTTGTTCGTTGTCGATACATTCTGTGGCGCTAACGAGGCTACTCGTTTGAAAGTACGTTTCATCATGGAGGTTGCTTGGCAAGCTCACTTCGTAACTAATATGTTCATCCGTCCGACAGCTGAGGAATTGGCTAACTACGGCGAACCTGATTTCGTTTCTTTCAACGCTGCTAAGGCTAAAGTTGACAACTACAAAGAATTAGGCTTGAACTCTGAGACTGCTACTGTTTTCAACTTGAAGACTAAAGAGCAAGTTATCTTGAATACTTGGTACGGTGGTGAGATGAAGAAGGGTATCTTCTCTATCATGAACTACTTGAACCCGTTGCGTGGTATCGCTTCTATGCACTGCTCCGCTAACACGGATAAAGAGGGCAAGAGCTCAGCTATCTTCTTCGGTTTGTCTGGTACTGGTAAGACTACTTTGTCTACGGACCCGAAACGTTTGTTGATCGGTGACGATGAGCACGGATGGGATAACGAGGGTGTATTCAACTACGAGGGTGGTTGCTACGCTAAGGTTATCAACTTGGATAAAGAGAGCGAGCCGGATATCTACAACGCTATCAAACGTGACGCTCTTCTTGAGAACGTAACAGTTGCCGCTGATGGTAAGATCGATTTCGCTGATAAGTCAGTTACAGAGAACACTCGTGTTTCTTATCCGATCTATCACATCGAGAACATCGTTAAGCCGGTTTCTAAAGGCCCGCACGCAAAACAAGTTATCTTCTTGTCTGCTGACGCATTTGGTGTATTGCCTCCAGTATCTATCTTGACTCCGGAGCAAACTCAATACTACTTCTTGTCTGGATTTACCGCTAAATTAGCAGGTACAGAGCGTGGTATCACGGAACCGACTCCTACATTCTCCGCTTGTTTCGGTGCTGCTTTCTTGTCATTGCACCCGACAAAATACGGCGAAGAGTTGGTTAAGAAGATGGAAATGACTGGCGCTAAGGCTTACTTGGTGAACACCGGTTGGAACGGTAGCGGTAAACGTATCTCTATCAAAGATACAAGAGGTATCATCGACGCTATCCTTGATGGTTCTATCAACGAGGCTCCGACAAAGAAGATCCCGTATTTCGACTTCGAGGTTCCGACTGCATTACCGGGCGTAGATCCGAAGATCTTAGATCCTCGCGATACCTATGCTGATCCTGCTCAATGGGATGAGAAAGCGAAGGATTTGGCTGCTCGCTTCCAGAAGAACTTTGCTAAGTTCACGGGCAACGAAGCTGGTAAGGCATTGGTTGCTGCTGGTCCTCAGTTATAATTGCTTAAAAAACCTTGATCAAAAAAGGTCAAGGTTTAAAAATATCTTTATAAAAAAGCGTGGAATTACTAATTCTGCGCTTTTTTTATGATAACTACGTTAATTTTATTATAAATGTAAAGTAGTTTTAAAAAATATTCCTACCTTTAGACCGGATTATCTGTTATAAGAAGAGCTTAAAAAGGAGTAATGATAAAAAAACTGGCACTTATTATTGGCTTTATAATTTGTTTGTCATCTTGTGGCAAGGATTATGTCTATCGGATTGAAGGGGAACTTTCTAATCTGGAAGATCAAACCGTATATGCTGTATTTGAGAAGGATAATTATAAAGTGGTTGATACCGTGGCTTGTACGAAACCCGGGCAGTTCCAGATCGATCAAAATGAAGCGGGTTTCCATTGTGTGACTATCTTCTTTGCGGATAAAGAGCATTGGGTTACGGCTTATCTGGAACCGGGAGAAACCGTAAAAATCACGGGCGACGCTAACTCTCCATTGCTATTGCAGGTAAAGGGGGGACGGACAAATGATAAGTTGACCGCTTTTAAGAAAAAAATCGCTCCTTTATTGACGGAATTGACAAATTTATCAAATTCTTTAAATAGCAAGGATTTGAACGATACGATCGAGGAGACGGATATCGCCGCTCGTTTGGCGAATGTTAATATGCAATTGAGCGAGGAAGCGATCCGGTACGTGAAAGAGAACCCGAATGAAGAGGCATCCGTTGTCTTGATTCAATCTTTTTTCTCAGATCCCGATGATACTCGTAAAATTGATGAGTTGTTGGCGTTATTGAATCCAAGGTTGAAAGACTTTTATCTGGTGAAGGAGCTGGAGCAATATAGCGCCCGTGCGAAACGTACGGCTTTGGGTGCGGAAGCCCCAGATTTCTCCGTAAGGAATATTTATGGGAATACGGTAAGTTTGGACTCTTTCCCGCAGAAATATTTATTGCTGACGTTTACCGCTCCTTGGTGTGATATGTGCCAGACAGAGGATCTATATCTGGATAAGGTAGCGATGAAATATCCGAAAGATCAGTTGGATATTCTTTTGGTTAGCTTGGACGATAATCCGGATAATGTCCGGGATGTACTGAAGAAGGATAGTATAGCGTGGAATCTGGTAACGGATTCGGCCGGACAAGCGGCTATGTTGATAGATCTGTATAACGTAAGCGTATTGCCACGCTGTTTCTTGATAGATGAGGATCATAAGATCTTGATGAAAACAGAGAATGGAATCGAGATCAAGCAAACACTGGAGAACTTGTTCGAAGACTGAGCGATTGAAAACAGGAGGTTCCGGTTTTAATTTGTAATTAGTAACTCAAAATTCTTAACTATGTTAGTAAAATCTTATGCCGCTGCCGTGCAGGGGATTTCCGCTACGGTCGTTACCGTAGAAGTGAACTGTTCCAAAGGTATCCAATTCTTTTTAGTCGGTCTTCCGGACGTGGCTGTTCGTGAGAGCCATGAACGCATTATCTCGGCTCTTCAAGTATGTGGTTATAAATTCCCCCGTAATCGTATCGTTATTAATATGGCCCCCGCAGATATCCGTAAGGAAGGGTCTTCTTATGATCTGCCTTTGGCGATCGGTATTCTGGCGGCGGCAGAGCAGATAGATTCATCCAACTTATCCAAATTCGTATTGATGGGCGAACTTTCTATGGATGGGAGCCTCCAACCGATAAAAGGGGCATTGCCTATCGCTATCAAGGCTAGGGAAGAAGGCTTTAAGGGCTTTATCTTACCCAAGCAAAACGTTTGTGAGGCTGCGGTGGTGAACGATCTGGAAGTGTATGGAGCTTCGAATATCAAAGAGGTGCTGGAGTTTATGGAGGGGAAACCTACATTGCGGCCTACGGTTATTGATACCCGTAAGGAGTTTTACGACCGCCAGCAATTGTTTGATTGCGATTTCTCCGATGTCCGGGGACAAGAGAACGTGAAGCGTGCGATGGAGGTGGCCGCAGCCGGCGGACATAATCTGATCATGGTAGGTCCTCCCGGAAGTGGCAAGTCGATGTTGGCGAAACGTCTCCCCACGATCTTGCCCCCTTTTACCTTGCATGAGTCCTTGGAAACAACTAAAATCCATTCCGTAGCCGGTAAGATAGGAGGTGGCGCCTCCTTGATGGTACAACGTCCTTTTCGCTCTCCCCATCATACGATCTCTAATGTCGCCATGGTAGGAGGTGGCACTTTCCCGCAGCCGGGAGAGATCAGCTTGGCTCATAATGGTGTCCTTTTTTTGGATGAATACACACGAAAATACTTTCACAGTTAGAACTTGCTGATAGTCAATAGATTTACTATATTGTTAAAAATCCTTATTTTTGAATTTCCAAATCTGAAAACCGTGAAAAAGTCAGGGGGGTGTGGTTAGCAAGCTCCTAGCCATAAAATTTTACCCCATACCCCTATTAGCTCTAATATCCCATCCCTAGCTATCTAAGGAGTATATAGTGATAGTATCTTTCTCTTCTATCATCGGCTCTACCTATATGGCTAGAGTAGGCTACATCATAGGCACTAGTATCTATAGCTCTATACTGATAGAGTGATACAAAAAGAAAAGAGCCAGTGGATTACTCCACCAGCTCTAAGAGATTGAAGTGGGTATTAAGCCACTCCAGCACCATTATCACCTTCAAGAGCAGCCAGAGCTGCCTTGAGGTCTTCAGCCGATACCCCACTAAGGGTCTTGAGGGTCATTTCTGACTTCAAGAGCTGAAGGTTAGCAATATGTGTTTGATATTCCTCTATGAGGTCATCACACCACCCTATGATATAGGGGGCATTAGGGTTACGTTTGCCCCACTTACCGAAGTAAGCAGACATAGCATCCTTGTTATCAAACTTGCCAGCTATAACAGCGGCTTCTTCCTTAGTAAGAGTTTTTACTTCTTTTGCCATAATTGTATTTTTTAGGCGTTGCACCCGGCACTATTGCCGAGTAGTCAGCTCCAATACGGATGCAACCTAAAGAAAAAGCACTGCAAAATTACGAAAAAAATCCCACACTAGAGCAAACTAATGTGAGATTTTACACTTATAGTATCTGAATTTCAATGTTTTCACCTCTCTTATAGGCATCATCTAGTACCTTATACAGCTTCTCAAAGTAATACTAACTATCAGTAACTCCACCTTTTACAGTGTTCTTACCTACTATGATACAGCCAGCACTACTATCAGCATTACTACCCCTATGTATTAGAATCCCATCAAATCCTTTAACATTGAGTAATCTAGGCATCCTGCCATTACAGAAGCTCTTATAGTAGGCTTTCTTACTGAACTTAGGACTGATTACACCCATAGTAATCTTATAAGTGCCTAATGGAATAGCGGTCTTAGCATATACCTTAGTAGCCTTAATCTTATCTAGAGAATCCTTATCGGTTAATCCTCTATCCTTATCCTCTACAGTATCACAGAAATACTACCCATCTATATAGAGCTTCCCTATACTGTATGTATCTTTCTTAAATTTACGGTTTAGAGTGATTTTCATTTTCGTGCTTAGTAATCACTTTTTCTATCATCTGCTCTAACTTATTGGTAGCATCACTAGAAAACTGTCCTATCTTAGTCTTAAAGTAGATGCTAACCCCAAATATCCCACCAGCAGTAATAAAACACTGTGAGATATAAATTAAAGTACCAGTAGCAATAGTAAAAGTTAGGGCAAAGGATAAAAAGGCAAGTATAATCCCCGACACTATAAGTAGGATAGCCATTACATACTGTACTTTATCCTTTATACCCAAGTCTTTCCATTTCTTTTCTAGTTCCATTGAATAGAAGATGTTAGTAAAAAATTATTATATCTAATTAGCTAGTTTTCATTATAAAAATTAGAGAATAGTATTTAGGCTAGAAATAAATTGGCAAGCCGCTACCTACTACACTAGTTTTCACTTGATTAGTTGTATCTACAACACCATCAGTCCATTCTAGATTATTTCTATCATTGGCATTATCGGAGCGACCGTAAAAAGTTTTCAACACATTGTGGCTATGTGGTGGAAGGTTGCCAACAGTAAGAGTAAATGAATCAGCTCCACCAATAACACCAGCACTGTTACTAGCCTTAACAAATCTATCAATTAAGTTAGGAGTTCCATTTGTACCATCACAGATAGACCATCCTTCCGGAATCTTAGAAACAGCACCATTAAACATTATAATAGTGCCTAAAGGTAACTAATCTCCTTTTGAAACAGCTATAAGTTCTCTCAACTCCTAAATATCATCTGCATTAGTCTGTATATTGGTAGTGTTGTTAGTAATGGCTGTAGTATGATTATTGACTGTAGTAGTGAGATTAGTTATATTGGTTTCAGCAGAAGTAACCCTATTTTTAAGAGCATTTATTTCCGTTTTATTGGATGCTATGTTAGTAGTATTATTGGTAATCCTGCTATCATAGCCTTTAAGAAGCTCTACTATATCTGTCTTAACCTTAGTAGTAGGGTGTGGAATGTATAGATGCTGTTTGGCATAAATATCATTAGCTTCAACCTCATTAGCAGTAACCTTTAATTCTACATTTAGATTACCTCCACCAGTTTCTACCTCTTCATCCTCACCATCACCATCATCTTCACCTTCATAAGTAGGCGGCACAATAGCCTAGATAGTAACATTACCATTTACCACCATAGAGCCATCTATATCATCACCGCTATCATTCTATCCCCAAATAGTTCTATCTAACTCAACATTTGAGGATGTTGTACTAGAACCTCCACCCCTTGTAGAAGTTCCTCCATCACTTCCGATTGTTTTGCTGTATTTAAGTAGTTTCATTGGTAATCATTAGTTTTTTCTATTAATTGTGCTGCAACCTAATTATACTTGTAATCTATTTCAAGTGTATCAACAATGAAATATTTACCGCTTAATGTTTTATCTGTTAGTAAAGTCCACGGTTTTATATTAAGATTGTTCTTTAGATTACACTTAAATTCTATTCGGGGATTCTGATACTAAGATACATTCTTAACTATAAAATGCTCTTCCTGTCTTAAAGTCAATCGTGTTGCTTGATTGTAAGTAGTATCTAGATATACAGAAGATGAACCATTAAGATAATCTACAGTAGAATAAGAAGGGGTCTTATTGTCGTATGTGCAAACCTTAAACTTAATTTCATCCATTGTAAAAACATTGTTATAGCCAGTTACATCATTAGTATATATAGTATCTTCATTTGCAGCTTCATCATTAAGAGCATCATCAGAATAGCCTAACTTAATATCAAAATCAGAATATAGTATTACAAATGGTGGATAACCGCTATAGCTGTTTTTCTTATCTTTATGATTGTTCCTTTCATACTTTCCTTTAGTATCTTTATTAGCAAATACAGTTAGCTCTATAGTTCCTTCTAAGTTCTGAGTGGAAGGTATTGTAAAATAGTAACCATTATCATCTACACCCCATAAAGCACCACAATTATTATAAATCTATAAGTCCTTATCTAGCCAATTACCTACTTTTACATCCTTTGTAGGGTCGCCATAGAATAACTTAAAATTAGCCGGATAATCAACCCATTCCCCTTTATCAGTGTAACTACCTTCACATTTCCAATACTTATTACCCCATTTCAATCTAGCCCAAACATATCCCTCATTCTTATATATTGAAGTTCCGTCTGTATCATTGTGTATATAAGTTTTTCCTTCAAGTGGGAATATACCAGTATAGTTATTATGCCTTCTTATCTTTCCACTAAGCACTATATAAGCACCATTACCACCGAAAACAGTTGGAATATTCTTAGTAATGGTGAAGTAGGGATAATTTGTAGTGTTATCGTGTCCTATGTGATAATCATTATTTAGATTAACTCCAACAATATAGTTAGTTAATTTCTTAGTTCCAACATTACCCATATTACAGAGTTTTCCAAATAATTCTAGTTTCTTCTGTTGGCTAAATGTGTTCCAATTTCCACCCCAGCTAGCTCTCCATTCATTATATTCACCTTCGCTATAACACTTAGTAAAATACCCTGCAACGTGCGCCCCAAAATAGCTAGGCATCTAACTATATTTCATAGGGTTAAAAATATCATTGCTAATAACTGTGTGGCTAGCATTATTTGAATAGCGTTTTACACTGATTAAGGGATTATTATAGAACTTAGCTATAACTAAGTAATATCTAAAATCACCTCTTCCTCCAGCTCCACCACTTAATCTAGCTTCCGGTGTAACTCTCTTAATCATTACTAATATAGGCTCTAGCTCATTATTGGCATTTCTAACCATTGCTTGTAAACTCTCTCTATACTCATTTGTATCAGTCAGAATATCAGAAGTAGAAGTAATGTTATGATAATTCCTTTGTTTGTCAAGTCCATCAAATAAGGAATCAATATCATTAAATTCATCAATCACTACACACTGATTAAATAGCTCTGATAGAGTAATACTAGAGCCGTTTTCAGCGTATGAATTACCGTCAATATGATAAGAATGTGATATTTCCACATTGGTAGGAGCTGAAATAGTAGAGCCAGTAATATCATACCTATAGTAGCTCTTCCTGCTAGTTCTTATAGCATCATAATCCAATATATAAACATCTTCCCCTTGTGCTATCATCGTATAACCCATATACTACATTAGTTCAAATAAGGTATCATAACAATCCCAAGCTACATCATCATCCGGCTAGTTTTCATAATCCTTTGAATCAAAAAAATTCTCTTCCGATACACGGATTTTAGATAATATATTTGTTGTGTCTGTTGCAGTAAGCCGAATATTATCAGTTATATAAAGATAGCGGTAACATTTGCATCTCTTTAATATCTTGAATATGATATTTAGGAATGTTTCAATGTTCTTTTTATCAGTTCTGAATGGCACACCTTTTAATGAAGCAATACCATCTACAGCTTCTATTTCCATTACCTCCCTCTCTTCATCCCAATCTTGTGTATAGGCACACGGTGTAACATATCCAACCCATTCCACTTTATTAGTAGATTCATCTATTAACTTAATCTTAGTTCCTTGTGCATTAGCACTATATATATCATACTTCAAATTAGGAGTTATCATTTCTATAGTGGCTCCAGAAGTCTTAATAGGAGCATAGATAGTCTTACCATCCGAATCCATAGAAGTTACAAAGGGATTACCACCTAAAGTAAATACTTCTGTATTATTCCCCTTTTCAGTGGTAATCTCAACTTTATAACTAACTCCGTTTAATGAAGTAAATTCACTTGTGTATTTAGACATTTCAACGGATATTTATAGGTTATTTCAATCTACTCTATTTCTTATCAAAGTTATTCAAGCATCCTTTAAGAGCAGAGCCACTAATCTTAAATTCTACATTTCTCATACCTCCTACAGCACCTCCACCATTTAAGGCATTAAACAGATTACCCTGCTGCTTCTGATTCAAAATCATTTCACCAGCGTTTACTCTAGCTAGCATCTTATCACCGTGAAAAGAGCTACCACTGATAATACCACCATCGGCAAAAGCTCCGGCAAAGCTAGCAAACAGAGCTGTAATAGTAGCTATAATGGATGCTATAGCTGCAATATTAGCAGGGAAGGGAAGAGCAGCAGCGGAAGCAGTACCACTAGCCAGAGCTTCACCCTATTTAGCCCCAATCAAAGCCATAATCTAGGGGATAATCTGAGCTACAGCCTAAGCGGATTGCCCTGCTAGTTCCAACATTTTTCCACCAGTTCCACCGATAGCACCACCTAAAGCACTGAAGGCATTTCCAACAGAATCAGTAACAGAAGAGATATTATCCATCTTTTCCTTATAGGCTTCACTAGCATCAGCAGCTAATTCAAATTGGCTCTTTATTGATTCTCCATCTATCTAAAGCTGAATAGTGTACTGTTCATCAGTTAAATCAGCTATCTCTTTAGATAAAGTTTTCCACTCATCAGAGCCTACTACTTCCAATTTAAGAGCAGCCTATTTATCAGATATTTGCTTTTGCACATAAGCTATAGAGCCTTCTTTTGCTTGTGGCTTAACCTCTTTGGGCGTTTCCTTCTTTTCTACTAGTAATCCGTTCCTAATCTTTAGCTGCTTAATCTGGTCTGATAAAGCATCCTTTTCAGATAAGATTACTTTTAACCTCTCATCAGATACAGTAGTATTTTTAAGCTCATCATCTAGCTTCCTATACTGAGCTTCCAAATCGGCTAAACTTCCTGCTTCATAAGTAGGAGCTTTAGGAGTAGCAGAGCCTTTTCTACTACCTCCACCTTTACCACCTTTTACAGAAGGAGTATTTACTGTAGTGTTAGTATTTGTAGGAAGAGTAGTAGCTGTATTGGTATTGGTGTTAGTTACTGCTGTAGCTTTCATAGGAGAAGGAACACTAGTAGATTTACCTTCTAATCCTAGCCACTGTAAAAAGTCATTCCATAGCTTTTTAACCCTACCTATTATCTCAACAGCCTTATTATAAATAGCAGTCCAAGCATTAGCAAAGCTCTATACAAAGGCGTTATCAGTCAAAGTACCTTTAAGCTCATTCCACTTATTCTAGATACCATTAGCCACATTAGTAGCTACATCTTTGATAGCGTTAAATGCCTTAGCTGCTACAGCCACGACTATCTGTAATACCGTTCCGATTCCTTTTATAATGTCGGATAATACTTGAATCTGAATCTTACTGATATTGCAGTTATCAGTAACATCAGCTCCAAACAAATCAAAGGTATTTATAACATCAGAGATTACATTTATAATATCATTCAGTAATCCCATTATATCCATTACACCATCTGCTATACCCTGCAATACTCCAGATTGTCCTAGAGTGATTAGAAGAGCATCCCAAGCAGATTTAAGTTTAGTTACAGCACCCTCAAAGTTATCATTATTGGTAGCCATCTGTTCAAAGGCTGTATTAGTTCCGGCTAATGATTGAGTGTACCCTGCAAAGGTATCTTTAGCTTCTATCAGAGATTTCAGCATAGTAACATTAGATTCACCAACCAAATCCTTTATCTGGCTATCCGTCATTTCAGCAGCAGCTAGATTCTCTAAAGCCTACTGCATACCTACCATAGCAGGCTTAAAATCATTATTGCCCTGCATTGATAATTTCAGTAATGTAGAAGCCAACTGTGAGCCAGCCACATCAGCAGAACTAAATTTAGGTGCAATAGCTTCAACAGCAGCCGATAGTTCCACATAATTCATTCCTGCACCTTTAGCAGCAGTACCAGCCTTTTCAAATGCCTTATTCAGATAGGTTACATCTGCTGAACCTTGCTAAGAAGATGCTGCTAGTACATTGATAATATTGGATGCTTCGCTAGCACTAACACCCATTTGATTCATTACAGTAGTGATACCCTTAGCAGCATCCACTACTTCTATCTAGGCTGCTTCTGATAATACGTTTGCAGCCTTAGTAACTTCCATCAGAGCATCTTTATCGGCTAGGAGTTCTGGAGCTTGTGAACCTATCAGCTTCATAGCATCCACAATATCACTAGCACTACTCTTAAACTCCTTGCTCATTTCAATAGCTCCCTTTGATATATCTTGCATAGCTTCATCACTAAGCCCGGTCAGTGATTGTAAGCTGTCTAAGTGTGTTTCAAATTCAGCAGCCGATTTACCAGCTTGTACCATTACCACACCAACAGCAGCCACAGCAGCAGTAGCAGCTCCAGCAGGGGTAACTAATGCTCCAAGCTGTCCTGCAATGCCACCGAATCCGCTTCTTGAAGCAATATCACTAGCTATACCTCTAAGGTTGCCAAGTCTATTATTCATCTAACCACTAGCGGAATCAACACCCCTAGTAGCTTGATTAACCTAATCCAGAGCTTGCTGATACCTTTGTGCTGCTTGTGCCATCCTCTAGAATAGCTCACTACTAGTATCTCCAGTAACAGCTAGCTACTCCATAGCTTGCTTTACATCTTTCAGTTTCTTTCTTAATGGTGCTGAAGATTGTTCAATACGGTTAAACCTTTGTTGTATGGCATCTAATCGGTTAGCACTTCCACCCAATTCATTAATACTTCTCTGCACATTGCGGATAGTACCAGATAGATTATCCTAACCCTAGAGCCTAACTATATAATCGTTTGCCATATATATTAAGTATTTAGAATGTTCTCAAATTGTTTAGCCTTCTCCCTTAATCTATCCACATCTGCATTAGAAATAGAAGTATCAGTATCTTCACTATCCCAATGGAATTTAAGTATATCAGTCAGCTTTAGCCTTTTTGTGCTGTTGGTCTGAGCCACCATATAGGCTACTAATCTGGACTGTTCCCAACTATCTTTATAGGCTAGATAGTCATAATCCATAACAGCCTTCACTTCATACAGTTCCATCTTATCTAATACATATTCCGGCGGATAGTGAAGCCTAAGAGTTAGTATAGCGTAAAGTTCCGATACACTTAACTTTTTTTTTCTCCGTTTTCTGATACCTCATTAAACAGCTCATTCTTTTTAGTAGAATCTGCTATTACCTAGTTGAGCTGTGTAATAAGGGTAGTATCATTATCCATAGCATCTATAAATTCATCCCAATCTATTAGGTTATCGGGATTATTGGCTAGAAGCATAGAGTAAAAGAATAGGTAGTTATCCATAGTAGTACGGATTTCAAAGGCTCTACCAGTTATCTACTCAAATATGAATAATGCTCTGATTGTATATTTCAGCTTATACTCTTTATTGTTAATTGTGATTGTCATAATGTTAGTGTTAAAAAGTAAATCCCTCTATACCCTCTAAACAAAGGTATAAAGGGATATACTTATATTTCAGTTAATTCCTTCGGTGTAACCAAAATTTTTTAGAGTTGTTCTAAGGCTATTTTTTGCAGAAAAAAGTTACACCTCTGTATTTTCATCTAAACTCATTTCTGATTCCGGCTCTACACCATCATCAGCAGGAAGTTCTATTACTTTAGACTTTAATTTTTTTTTACGGATTTCAGCTCACCTACACCAGTAAAATCCACTTTAAGAGTAGCATTTTCACCGTTAGGAGCGTTCTTTTCCAAGCTAGTAATAATCATCTAGCCGGTGTAACCGTCATTAGCTTTAGCACTCCAGCCATCAGTAGGAGCAGAGCCTAATTTACCTTCTTGAAAATCAGCGGAATCTCCTTCAAGTGCAAACACACCAGTAATAGGCTTTCTAGCTACCATCATCTTAAAAAGCTCATCATAGCCAATACCAGCCATCGGGTCGCCGATAAGATTTTCACTAGAGCAGCTCCAGCTCAACATTCCTACTTCTGAAGTCTGCCAAAGTCCACCACTATCTTTAGTGCTAGTTTCCTTAGTATCAGCCGAGATACTAAGAGTGTGATTAGTTGCATAAGCAATAGACTTTCCATCAACGAAAAGCATTAAATCTCCACCTTTTGTTATCATAGTATTTCAATATTAAATGTTAGTTTTTGTATAAAAGCATCTTCTATATAATCCTCTTCCGCATTAATCAGCTTTATTTCTGATATGCTTATATTATCGTATAATCCTCTAGTATGCTCCATCCGATTCATTACCTACTTAGCTATCTGTAAAGTTTGCTGATAAGTAGAACCTGCTACTATCACTTCTACAGTAGCTAGCTCCTAGTAATTGAATCGGTCTTTAGTATTAGCGTGAGATAGGCTACTTCTCCTATACACTATAAAGGGATAAGAAGCACCCTAATCAGCTACTAGTGGATATACATTTGTAGTACCGTCCAATACGGTATATATTGCTTTACCTATTTCTAGTCCGTTCATTGATTGATACGCCTTAATGATTCTGTTATTGAGTTATTTATAGTATCACCTATATCCTGCTATCTAGCTTCTCTAAAGAAGTAAAGGGGTCTAATGCTACCTCTGTTAGCTCCACCTCTTCTAAGCCTTCTTTGTGCTGTTCCTTTTTCAAAGAATTTCAGCCTAAAATCTCCTAATATACTCACAGATACTTCACAGTAATCCTTATCAGCTTTAAGCCTTACTCCGCTTTCCATTGTCTTACCGTTCCATCTGTTAGGAGAAGTAGCACCAGCACCTAAATTAGCTCTAAGACTTCTTTTAGTTTGGCTAGTCAATTTCTATCCACCCTTCTTTAGAGCAGTAAACAGAATCTATTTTGTGGAATCAGCGTCTAAAGAATTAAAGAGATTCTGAACTGAAGTATCATCCACAGTTACATTACTCATTGATTAACTCCGCTTTAATTGTTAATGATTGTAGGTGCTTATTCTCTTCTAGGGATAATATACGATACTTTTTATTCTTCCAGATAATCCTCATCCGTTCATTTATCTGGTGATAAATTCTCACTGTAAATACCACTTCATAAGCAAAGATTATTTCATTATTCTCATTAAGCCGATTACCACTAGAGTAGGTAACTTGTGCTTTTGTCTTGCCTATAAAGGTTTCCCATTGTATAGAGTTAGCTCCAAACTCATCAGTAATAGTAACTGGCTATTCTACTTTAATCACTTCATTCAATAGTCCGGCTCTCATTACGGTATATAGTATTTTTTATATGTAGCTAGTAAAAACTCTAGAGTATAAGGTACTTTAGTAACTGAAGTAAAACTAACTGGCTCTCTGTTGGAGTATAGATTACCAATCATTAGCAGGATAGAGTGATATACTGATTTCGGTAGTACACCATCCTTTAACAATGAAGCTAAAGGTATGCACAAATTTTGTTCTACAGCGTCCTCTGCTACTTGAATCAGAGTTATAAGGTATTCATCATCATCCTTATAATCATCATCTATTTGCAGATGCTTTTTAGCTTGTCTTAATGTTACATACATAGCTTATTCAGTTTAGTAATGTAGAATCAGAGTAGGCACTAAAGCCTACTCCATTCCACACCGATTAAAAACACTAAAATTATTACTCAACCACTCCAGCTACAAAGGCTTCAGAGCGTCTAGGTTTAGCATCAAAGTAAGCGTTAATCACAATTCTAACCTTACCATTAGTAGCTTGTGAATAGGGGTCAATAGTTAAATCAATAGCTCCCCACTGTGCAATTACATATTCAGAGAAGTTACCGAGTACAACACCCTTAGCAGCAGAAGTACAAAGTACCTTGATACCGTTTACTTCTCCATCCTCCATTACAAAGCCATTTTCACCTTTCTTAGCCTTGCGAAGAGCAGCCTTAGCTTTAGGAGATACAATGTAAGTATATTCACCTCCTACATTAGCATCTTCCAGAGCTTCCTCCATATCTACAGTACCATCATAAGTAAGAGCAGCAGCAGTAGCTCCATCAAAGATACCAGCAGGAACTTTATTAGAGCCAGCTTCATCACCCAAAATAGTAGCTTCAAGTTTGTTAGAAAGAGCCTTGACTATATCAGCTCTAAGCATAGCCTCAGCACTTACAGAATCTTGAAGCAGGAACTGCTTAGATACGTCAATAAAAGCAGTAAGACGTTTAGGAGTAAGCTCAATTTCAGAGAAGCTACCAGCACCATCCTTAGCAGCGTCTATTTCACCTTCCCAACCTACAGTAGAACCACTATACATAGGGATAGCTACATTTCCTACAAGTCCAGTCATAAATGTAGCACCAGCCTAAGCCATTACTAGGTTAGCTCTAAGTGGCTCTAGAATATTAAGTTTATCTGTTGCAACAGCTTCCATACCAGCAGTAGCTACAGTAGCTTGCACATCAGCACGCTCTTCTACTGGAAGCTGAATCTGTCCGTTATAAGGAAGTCCAGTCTTACGCATTTCAGCAACACCAGCGTTAATCATATCTGCACTTCTTTCGTCAAGTGGCTTATTGTTAGCCACAGCATTAATAGCTTTAAGTAATGAAAATTTTTCCATAGTTCTTTTAGTTGTATTATTGTCAATATTGATAGTGTTATTAATCTTTCTAAGTTCCTCATCCGCTTTTTCTATCTCTTTAATCAGTTCATTAAAGCTAGCAGATTCCTCATCTGTTAATTTCCTAGATTCCTTTTCAGCACCAGATACAATAGCATCCGCTTTAATCTGTATCTGTTCTTTGTGGTCAATCAATTCAATACTAGTCATTTTATTTTAGCTCTTAGTTCTTTATAATAATTGGCTAGCTCTTCCTTCTCCTTTGCCTTGATAGCGTCTAATCCTCTGGCATCAACCTTTACAGAAGTGGCATCATAAGCAGCTCTGTAAACTGGTGAAACATCAAATAGCTCACTGATACTATTGATAGTTCTTAGATAAGAGCCATCTTCATTTTTACTCCAGCTATCATTACCTACTGTAAAGGCAAATGAGCTAGTAGAAATATCACCTCTTCTAAGTCCTTCTAACAGTTCATCCCCTAAAGCAGTGTTAGGAGCTTCAAAGGTATATTTTAAGCCAATTTCATCTATCTCTAAGGTTAGGCTACCTTCTCCTTTATTGCTTCTGGCTAATACCCCTCTATCCTCATTGTGATTAAGCAAACAAAGTACATCAGATTTCTCTATTACTCCGTTTAATGAATCGGGATTTATCCTCTCAATAAAGCCACCTAAATCATTGGAATCACTGTTAAATACAATGGCATAACCGCTAACAGTTCTAGATTCCGGCTAAATAGGTGTTATTTCGTTATTGCTGTTTCTTACTTCTCTTATCATAGTTTTCTTTTATAGAATACAGTAATTTGTGATACAATTCTATCTATCATCTAAAGGGATTAATCCTCATCATAGCTATCCGAAAATTCAACTTCACCATATAAAGAAGCCATCTACTTCAGAGATTCCATTTCTGTAGCTATGAATGATATTCTTTCCGATTCTAAATAATCCTCCATTAGATAACAGTAATCAGTTTCCATAGCAGATAGTAATTACTTCTCCCTCATCTATGCTATCAATGTAGTTAGATAAGTAGCTAGTTAGAAATACCATATTCTACAGAACTGTATTACCAGCCTTAGTATATAGCACTCTATCCTTATTGGTAGAAGTAAAGTAGAAATAAGGGTAATCCATTATATCAAAGCCATCTTTGATAGTATAGCTGATATTCTGAGATTCTATCTTATCCTGCTTAATGGAAGGGAATGGTAGATAAGGCTCATTCATCTTCTCTAGAAGCTATCTGGAAGCCTTATCTACTATCTCATACTCCTATCCGTTTATATTAATCTTAGATATATCCATAATCAGAATTTATAAGTTACATCAGAGCTACAGCTAGATAGCCAATTAGCAAACCTAAAGAGCTTGTACTGTTTTGCTCCAGTTGGAAAATCAATAGTTACTACTGTATATTCATCATCCCATCCTACAAAGTTCTGGCATCCTGCTGATAGGCTATATAGATTCTTATGAGTAGCAGGAACTAGAATAAAGAATGTTTTTAGTACCTTGCCATAATTGCCTTCTCCATATCTCCAATAAGTTCTAACTGTAATAGGCTTATCTGTATTGGCAAATACTTTGTTATTGTTACCATCTTTCTTTAGAAGAGCTGTGAGATAGCTGTAGGTAATAGGAGTGTCTTTATCGGTTTCATCCATCACTCCAACAAATATATTACCCTCATTAAAGGCTTCCGATTCTTTTACATCGGCTGTCTTATCCTCTAACTCTGCTATCCGATTAAGGAGCTGATTAATCAATGTCTGAGCTTCATTATCCTTAATCTGATACTCAACACCGTTAAATGTAATCCTAGAAATATCCATTACTCAACCTCAATTATATAAAGTTTCCCGGCTTTCTCTTCTACTTCCTCCATCCTCTTAGTAAGAGCTTCTATCTGTTTCTGAGCTTCTGCATCCTTAATAAGATACTCCTTACCGTTTATGTTTACTTTAATTACGTTCATTTTACAACTCTCCAAGTTAAGCAGTTATTAAGTCCTTCTACATCTTTCTTTAGCTGTTCAACATCCACAGAGATTACCTCTAACATCTGTTGAGCTTGCTTATCTGTTACAAAATATTCTTTTCCTGCTATGATTACTTTTGTTAGCTTAGTTTCCATAATAATTTTAGTGTTTATTTTGAGCTTCCATTAAAGGCTCTGCTTCATCCTCTGTAATCTCTTTCCAATTAGAAGGGGAATCATTAACTGCTAGAAATACCTCTTTGCTAAATACCCTCTCTTCTATATCTACATCTGCTACTTGTGTTATGTAGTTTCCTTCCTCTGGAATAAGTACCCTAGTTATATATTCTTGTTGTTTCATACTATAGTAAATCCTTTATTAGTTATTTGTGCTTTCTCTGTGCTTGTAAGAGCAGCCTTAGTATTATCAGATAAATATAGGCTTAATGCTTTATCCCTAAGCGTAGTATTTGTAATTAAGCTATTTATTAAACTCTGTTTAGCTTTTGGATATGTTGTATTATTCACACCCCAATAAGATAACGCCCTAAAGTCTATTACCCCATAACTGGCAAAATCACTAAGATTAGTAATAGTTAGCTCTCTTATATCGGGTAAATCCCGATTCCCAAAAAGCACTATATCTACCTTTACAGAGTTAGCATTTATAGGATATGTAACCGATTTAATAACTTTAATATTAGGACATTCACAACAGATATTATTTACCGTTTCATTCGGAATATCTAAATTATCAATCTCAACCAAGTTAGGACATTGTGCTATAATGCCAGAACCTAAATCGTGAGTAGTTACATTAGCTCCTAGTGGATTTCCCTATATCTTAGTAAATGCACCCGATACAGTACCAGCTACTTCAACACCTCCAAATAAGCCATCCAAGTTAATAGAATCCTACTGAATGTTCTTTATATTACAATTACCATCCTTAAAAGGATAGTTCTTTTGGAAGTAGTTAAAATGATTCTCCTTAGTAAAGTTTACAGTAGCAGGGTATTTAGAGCCAAAGCTATACACCTTAGTAAAGGCTAAAGAATCACTACTATAGCTATCACTGATACTATAGCTAGTTCCATTAGGAATATATGTAATGATATACTTTCCTGCATTTGTATAGGTGTGCTTCATCGGATTCCGATAAAAAGAAGGCATCGTAATAATTACATCCTCTACAGTTCCATCACCCCAATCTACAGAACCCAAATTAGTATCAATAGCACCACTGATAGGAAGATAGACTGTCTTGCTATAGTTAGTATCTACCTCAAATACTACATTCTCTTCATTAAAGATTGGTATTGTGTTCTTACACCATACAAGTTTAATCCCTTTATATATGGAACTGATAGGAGTGCCATCAGTAAACACTCCCACCAACTCCTTACTAGTTCCATTCATTACTCTTCTGTTATATAGTAGAATGTTGTACTATCTTTTACTGCAATAGCATCATATTCAGCTTGTGTACCTACCCAGAAAGTAGGAGTAGCATCTAACTTAGCTTTATCAGCATCAGAATAATCATTAGTAGATAGTCCTTTACCAGACACCTTATCTACTTTACCAGAAATATCTTGATGCTCTGTAAGATAGTTACCTTTAGGCTGATAAGCTGCATCTGCTTCATCCTTGCTAATAAGTCCATCGACGGAAGGAAGCTCACTCTTCTTTGCATAGTCCTTCAGTTGTTCAGTTACATCAACTCCAGCTACTGCATCAGCTACTTCCTGCTTAGTGGCTAATCCACTAATATCTTGATGTTCGGTTAAGTAATTGCCTTTTGGCTGATACTTAGATTTAGCTCCTTCTATAGTTTCATAAGAAGCCATATCAATCCCTTCAATCTTATTATCAATGGCATTAACCAAACTATCTACTTCTGTTTTATTGTATGTGCTTTCTTTCAGCTCCAGAATTTTACTCTGAGCATCCTTATCAGTCAGATTATACACAATCCCCTAGAGATTGATTTTCGTTATATTAGCCATAAATCATTAAATATTAATTATAAGAGTTTCATTTTCCACCTTGAAGCCAGCTCTGATAGAAGCTACATCATCATTAACAGCCTTCACCGAATCCTTTATTTCAGATTCAGCAGCTTTAGCTCTATCGGCTTCAGCTTTAATAGCATCAGCATTTTCCTTTTCAGCTCTAGTAGCTCTGGCTACCTCTTCGGCTATACTGTTACCTACAGCCACATTCAGCTTACTAATCTCATCATCGGTATAGTGTTTGGCATCCTCTAGGCTGTGAGCAATAGAACCGATTACAGAAGCTCCACCATTGATAACATCAATCTTATCAGAAAGAGCCTTTTCTGCATCCTTAGCCCTACTTGCTTCTGTAGTAAGGTCAGTAGCTACCTTATTCTCTGCTGCTGTAGCTCTGGCTGTTTCACCAGTGATAGCTGCATTAAGTTCGGTATCTTTAGCCACACTTCTATCAATCTCACTAGTAAGAGAATCAGAAAGATTCTTTTCAGCTTGTTTAGCTCTGGCTATCTCATCAGTAACAGTAGTGCTAAGTGCGCTTACAGAATCGGCTACAGCCTTTTCAGCGGATTTAGCTCTAGATACTTCAGTGGCAATATCAGAGTTAATAGTGGCTACCTTAGTATCTACATCAGATTTAGTATATACATCGGCACTATTGGCTTTTCCTGCTAGTACACCATTGATAGCATCAATGGCATCCCCATTACCATTAAGCACCTCTGCAATTTCCCCAAGTGTATCTAAGGCTTCTGGAGCAGTACCAATTACATCCTTAATCCTATCATCCACATCCTTCTTAGTGGCATAGTCTTTAAGAGTGTTAGTTAAGTCAGTTCCTACAGATGCTTTCAGTTTGGCTATCTCATCATCTGTATAATGTTTGCTGTCTGCTACACCGTGATTGATAGAACCTACTACAGTATCAGCACCATTAATTACTTCTAGAGCTTGATTAATGGCTGTGATAGAAGCAGTGTGTTCAGCATCTTTATCAGTAGCTCTAGCCACTTCATTAGATAGAGCCTTAGTAAGTTCGGCATCCTTATCAGTAGAGCGTTTAACTTCATCGGCTACAGTTCCACTAAGAGCAGTAACAGAATCGGCTATTTCCTTCTCCTTAGCTATTGCTCTAGATACCTCATTAGATACTGCTGTATCTAATGTATCAATGCTATTCTTTAATTCATTCTCCTTAGCAGTTGCCCGGCTAACCTCATCATCCACTTTCTTAGAAAGAGCAGTGGCATCAGCAGTAATAACAGAGATAGAATCCTTAATAGCTTCATCCTCATCGGTTGAGCGTTTTACTTCTGCATTAAGAGCATCTGTTAATACCTTCTCTTCTGCCTTAGCTCTAGCAATTTCATCAGTAATAGCAGTGTTCAGCTCATTCTCCTTACCAGTGGCTCTAGATACTTCAGCAGCCAAATCATCAGCTACAGCTTTCTCTGCTGCCTTAGCTCTGTTTACCTCTGATTCAAGTGCATCAGATACTTCTGTGTTCTTATCGGCTACAGATGTTTTAAGAGCTTTCAGAGCATCAGTAATATCTTTCTCAACAGTCTTAGCTCTCTCTACCTCAGATGCAATAGCAGAAGTAAGCTCATTATCCTTAGTGGTGCTTCTAGATACCTCTACTGTAAGAGCGTTATCTATTCTGTTTTCCTCTGCCTTAGCACGGTTTACTTCAATATCTATAGCCTATTGGTGTTCTCTATCCCTCTCTAAAGAGCGTTCAATTTCATCACCTAGATTCTCTACAAGCTCATTAACTTTAGCATTAATAGCGTTCTCTTTCTCAATGGCTCTATCAGTTTCAGAATTAAGAGTATCAGTAAGCAGCTTTTCAGCAGCCTTAGCTCTGTTTGATTCCGATTCTATACTATCTCTAGTAGTATTGATTTCAGCAGTTACCCTATTAATCTCAGTAGTAAGGTTAGTAGCTATCTCATTCTCCTTAGTAGTAGCTCTAGCTATTTCGGCATTAAGAGCAGTATTAAGGGTATCAGTAGCTTCATCAATCTTATCAGAAGCATCATCATTACCTTGCTTAATAAGTTTATGTAGTTCTACATCCACCTCATTACTTCTCTTAATCTCATCATCCAACTTATCACTAATGGCTTTATCAGCAGCATCACCAGCTTCTTTATTATCCTTGATAAGTTTGTGCATTTCTATATCTACCTCATTGCTCCGCTTTATTTCATCGGCTAGCTTATTGGTATATTCATTGGTAATATAGTGATTAATTTGCTTATCACCAATTTCCCTAGCTATTCTCTCTTCCTCAATCAAATCCTTAATATATTCTAAGGTCTGATAGTTTACGGGATTAGCAGGAACTTCATTAAAGTTACAGTTACGCCAATAAATATCAGTAACCACCTCTTTTACTTTGTTATACATACAATCAGTATGCTTAAATGCTGAATCCCACATAGCATAATCATAAGTATAGCAGAGTACACCAGATTCTAGGGTGTTCATAAAATAATCAGGGATAGCTATTCTATCTACATTTCCCTTAGTTTCAATATCTCTCTTGTTGAAAACTAAGAAGTTATTTCTATTAGCAGTCCATACATACAGCTTAAAGTGTGCTGTATCTTCTACTCTCAATGGCTTGCCCTTTATATCCTCTAAGTCTAGGATAAGGATTAAATCACTTCCGCTTTTAATTTCCATTTGTATTATTCTTTATCAGTTAATGTATCAGTCTGTATATCAGTTTTCTCTTTAATGGTATTGGTGTTATCTGGAGTAGATGAAACAGCTCTTTCTAAAGTCTGAATATTAACCTATACAAAGGTGTTATCTCCACCTTCCATAGCAGGTAAATCCAACTGCTTCCTAATATCATTAGGACTAACCACGCCGATATTAAAGAGTGTCTGATAGTAATTGGCTAGGCTCTGCTTATCAGCTCTAAGTAGAGTAGCTGTATCAAATCTTACATCTATAGAATCCTTTTCTGAAGGCTTATACAGCTTTCTCTCAAACTCTAATTCTATCTTCTCTAGTAATGGTGATAGTGTTTCAGTAAGGAATGATAGGTTAGTGGCTTCTACAGTAGAGTATGAGGATTTAGTAAGGTCAAAAGCCTTTACTGGAGATACCCCAAAGAATCTACAAATATCCACTACATTAAATTGCCTAGTTTCCAATAGTTGAGCATCAGTAGGATTAACCGTTATCGGCTCAAAGGCTAGATTACCCTCTAATACAGCTACTCCATTAGGAGTACCAGTAGCAGGACTAAAAGCCATCTGCCAACTTCTTTTAAGGTCATTTTTCTAAGTGGCTGTAAGATTAGTGGTAGATTTCAATATACCAGCTAAGTTAGCTCCACCCTTGAAAAATCCTGCTGCGTGTGCATCACTATCTAAAGCTAATCCTAATGTGTTCCTAGCGTGTCTAAGAGTAGATACCCCTTCAATACCATCATAACTAAAATTCTTAATATGAATCATATTACAGCTTTCAACCGCTCCAAGTCCGGCTATACTGTATGATACCGATTCTCTAAGGCTCTTAGGTCTAATGATAGTAACCAGTTCAGCAGGGATAAAATGTAATCCCTAAGCATTGCCCTTATCATCCCTCTCTATAAAGGCATAGCCATTACCCTTTAACAGAGTAGATACTATCAGTACCTTTATAAAGTCAAATCTAGTCATTCTAGGATTAGGCTCTTTATTAAGCAGCTTGTAAGTAGGGTGTGAAGTAAATTTGATTTTATATCCTTGACTATCTAACCTATATGGCTCTAGTGGTAACTGAGCTACTGAATCCGATATTACCTCTACACATCTGTAAACGGTACTAAGCAACATAGATTTTTCAGTAGTATAGTTAGTGGCACAATTATAAGTTAGATAATCAAACATACTACTTCTTTCCTCTACTTTAGGCTGTTCTTTTCGTTTATTTCCGAATCCAAACATAAGTAGTAATTAATTAGATTATTATTATTTCATTTGAATAGTGTGGTACTTGTAAATACATACCCAGAGCCTATATCATTGCTATAGCTCCATCTATCTTCTTATCCTTGATAGATTTATTAGGCTTCACATTTCCGTTATGGTCTGATTTAAGGGTAACATTCTTAAAGCACCATCTATTTATCTCATTGTTATCTATTACAGCTTTACCAGATAAGATTAACCGCTCCATTTCTCTAGTAGGTTTATTGAAGTTTCCTAGTGTTTGTGGATATTCCTCTAATGGTAATCCTAGCTCTGTAGCGTGAATCGCCCACTGAGTAGCATTATACTTATCATATCCGATAGCCTAGATACTCAATAGCTCACTAGCCTTAACCATATCATTAGTAATATAGTCATAATCGGTAACATTTCCCTCTGTGATTTTGAGTAATCCCTGCTGTTTCCAATACTTGTAAAGCTCTCTATCAGATTTCTCTTTTAATGCCGATTCCGGCAAATAGTAATCAGTCTTGAAATGATAGATACCATCCTTCTCTATCAGATATGATACCGCTGTAAGGTCAGAAGTAGCAGCTAAATCCACCCCTATATAACATTGGCATCCTGCAAAATCTTCCAGATTAACCTTCCTGCTGTTCCTCATTATATAGGATTCTGGTAGCCATACAGAAGCACTATCACACCATAGATTAAGCGTCTTAGTTTTTACACCAACTTCCTCACTAGGGTTATTAATAGCACTTTGTACCTACTCCTTTATGTATTTCTTAGTAACAGTTACATCCAGATTAGGAGTACACTTTACCCAATTCTTTTCATCAGTCCAATCATCTTCTACATCTAAGGAATAGATAGCTACAAATAGGCTATCATCTTCCTTTAATCCGTTTAATATTTCAATCGCTGTAGTTCTTAGTTTGTAGCAGGGTAGAGTTTTATCAAATCCGGCTGTAGTGATAGTGCAAAGGTGCGGATTCCTTCTCATACCCATAGAAGATTTAATAACATCCCTTACTTTGCTGTTCTTAGCAGAGTGGTATTCATCCACCAATCCAAAGCTAGCGTTAAATCCGTCCAGCTTACTATCATCAGCAGCAAACACTTTCAGCTTAGAATCATTCACATCCAATAGGATGCTATCTCTATAAGCCTTCAGTATCTTTGCTGAAGGGTCTAACTGTTTGGCAAAGTTGGAGCAAAAACTAAAAGCTATCTTAGCTTGCTCTTTACTGTTGGCTGCTAAATCTACTTCAGCTCCATCTTCACCATCAGCTATTAGAAAGTACATACATAGAGCAGCAGCTAAGGCTGTTTTACCGTTCTTTCGGCTAACCTCTATGTATGAGCTTGTAAACCGTCTATCTCCGCTATCCTTCCAATACCAGCCTATAATATTAGCTACTATAAACTGTTGCCAGCTCTCTAGAATAAAAGGCTTTCCGCTACTCTTTCCTGCAAAGTGTTTCAGAATCCTGATAAATTCTATAGCTCTATCTACAGCATCTTCCCTAAATTCTAAATCCTCTCTCTCAAAATCAGAAAGAAAACGCTTACAAGCTAGCTTTATACTATCACAGCATACTACTTTGCCCTCTACTACATCTACAGCATACTAGTAGTATGGCTTATTCATATTTTGTACTTTTACAGTAGAAGCTCCTAACTTTCACAGTCTTAATATCACCCCTTAGATTCTATCTAATAGTTTGGACTTCTAAGCCTAGAAAATCAGCACACTCCTTTATATCATCAAAGCTCTTAAAAAGCTCATTAGTTTCAACATCATATAAATCTACTGGCACTTTCTTTAGCTCCTTCCATCGGTCTAGATTATACTCAAACTTATAACCGTTGATGCTCTTTTTGGAATCACCTCTACAGCTATTGTAAATAGTGTGAGGATGAATCCCAACAGCATTAGCAGCTTCTTTAACAGTATCATAAGTGGCTATAAGTTCATCATCCTTATAAACATCAATAGGCTTAGGCACTCCAGTAGGATTAGTAGGCTTAAAGTCCTTGTAAAATGGAGTATGCTCTATAGGTTTACAGTAGTATTTTCTCCTGCAAATTGTATCTCTTTTTCCATTGATGTTATTGCTAATTGGAGCTGTATCTATACCTAAGTAAGTAGCACACTCTTTAACGGATTCAAACTCTTTTATAAATTCATCCGTCTTAGCATCATACAGCTTTACACCTCTCTTATTTCTCATTGCTCTAAGATTTATGAGTAAAGAGTTTTTCTATAGATTGCTTGTTAGTCTTGCTTAGGCTGCTTGATACCTCCTTACTCCAAATACAAGTAAAATCATCTGGAGCAGTATATTCAGATACATAGATTCTATGTCCTGCCTTAGCTTTTTCTCTTACCCAATCCCAAAACTTAACACTGTCAAAACTGTTTTTATAGCTTGTTGTGTCCTAATAAGGCGGGTCGCAATAAATAACGCTGTTATCGGGTATCTCTAGCTCATCATAGCTACAGCACTCCAATCTAATATCAGAGAGATTCTATTTAAGCAGATTGTTCCGCTTCTCTCTTATATAGTTCCGTTCACCTTGCTTAGTATTAGTGATTCCGGCATATCCATTAAAGAATTTACCGTTATGGCTACAGATGAATCCTACATAGCCTACATACCAATCAGCATAGGCATCGGGATTAGCCTTTACTTTCTGATACTCTTCTTTCTCAATATGTAAAGGTAGCTCATTTCTATCCTGCACATATTTCAGTAGAGCTATCAGATACTTGTTATTGTCCGCTCCTATTTTGTGTGGATGCTCTATCTTATCAATCATATTACATCCACCTACAAACGGCTCTATATAATACATATCAGTAGTAAGGTCTGCTGTTATGATTGGTAGCAGTTCCTTTGCTATCCTATTCTTACTTCCCATATATACCATAATTACCGTACCTCCTTTTTACCTTTTAAGAATCCTTCTAAGGGTGAATCACACGCTGTACTAGCTTCCAATTTAGGTAGCTTAGTTCTAGCTTTTGCTGTTAGCCCAAATTCAGCCATTACTTTCATTGCTTGCGTCTGAGCATCCTTAGCTATTTTGATAGCAGGGTGAGCAGCAATATTACCCCTATCAGAGATAACAGTTAATCCATCTTTTTCTAGCTGTTTGTTAGCCTTTATAAACATAGAGTAATTTCTAGCCAACATCGTTATAGCTGCTGTATCTACTTGCTCAATTACTCCATTTTTCTCTAGCATATTAAGCACATCCTTAATATACTCCTTTGCTTCCTCTTCTATATCTGAAGGGATAATAAATTTAGTAGTCATAATCAGTTATAATTTAGTGTTTTATAATCCATTTACATTAAAAGCGGTCGGTAGCAAAAATCACTATTTCCGCTTTACTCTCTTTTTATAAAATACAATAATTTGTATCACAAAATCTACTTGTTCTAAACTCTGGATTATCCGTGATACGCTATCTAATACCTTATAAATCAATACAGATAATTATTTGACAAAGTGATATTTTTATTTTGGACTACCCGAAAAAAGTAGTATATTTGTATATGATTAAAAACCTTAAAATCAATATATTATGAAGGATAAATGCACTAATAAAGAATCGCAATTAAGAGTTAGACTAACCCCACACCAATCATTCAAGCTAGATGAAATGTGTGAAAAGCTAGAAATTACTAAATCAGCACTGATAAGATATATCCTAGACTAGTTTATAAATCAATACGATAATATTAATGAGTGAGGTATGGAGCAGCTATAAAAGGAAGTAGGTAAACATTGATAAAGCCATTCCAAATAGCGAAGTAAGCAGATTACTACAGCTCCACTATAAATACCTCCACTCTAGGCTAGTCAAGTCTGATAATGATGAAGCTATATTTAATGATACCTACCTTAAACTAACCTATAATTATGATAGCTCTAAGGATTTTATAGAGTAGTTTGTTTACTACTTCAATCTACTCAAAGGAGCATATTATAGGGATAATAAAGTAACTAACTACTATATGGAACTAGTTGAACTGTATGATAAAGTAGATACTGCTGATAACCCCGACACCAGTTATAGCAGTGAAGATAAACCACAGCCTAAAGATAAACAATCCTTTGCGAACCTAAAGAATCAAATATAGAACTATGCCGTATCTCAAAAAGCCTACAAAAGAAAGAGTAAAGCAGATTAACAGAGAAGAGAGATAGAGCATCTATCAGAGCCAAAGATGGAAGGCACTTAGGCTAGCAAAGTTAGCGGAATAGCCTTTATGTGAGCTATGCCTGCTTATAGATAAAGTTACTAGTAGTGAAGATATACACCATATAGATTCATTTATGAATTATAAAGGCTTACAGCGTATATAGAAGGCTTATGATTTTGATAATCTGCTTTCTGTTTGTAAAGAGCATCACAGTTATCTACATAAGCACGGAACTACACACGGTTTTAATAAAGAGAAGATTAAATAGGATTTACTTGAACTAGAAAGAAATGGAAAAACAAATAGCTGAATATCCACAATATACAGTAGATACTAATGGAAGAGTATTTAGTAATAGAACTAAGAAATATCTGAATCCGATTATAACTAAAAAGGGATATGCTTAGGTAAATCTTTCAGTAGATGGAATTAGAAAATCGGTATTAGTTCATAGACTAGTAGCTGAAGCCTTTTTAGATAATCCTTTATCCCTGCCAGAGATAGACCATATTAACACAATAAGAGATGATAACCGAGTGGAAAATCTTAGATGGTGTAATAGAAAAGAGAATGAAAATAATCCGTTAACTAGAAAACATATCTCTGAAAATAGCACTCTTAAAAAGGCTATAATTGCTATAGCTCCAGATGGAACTACTACAGAATATGAATCATTATTAGAAGCAGAAAGAACTGGATTATTTAACCATAGAGCTATATCTGCTGTATGCAAAGGTAAATAGAAAACTCATAGGGGATATAGCTTTAGATATAAGGAATAAATATAGATTAAACCAGCTCTAAAGATATGATTTTTAATATCAACAATGAAGCAATATAAATATCCATTCGTAATCTCTTTCTAAAGTTGAATATTAAAATTTGTGATAAAATTATTTTAGTGACTGTCAGAAAGTTACTATCTTTGTAGTACAAATTAGAGCTATAATCATTGGGCATTTTTGCTAGAAATTCTCTCATAATTTGATTTAATGTTTTAGAAGATGGAATATTAGGGGTAGAGATACCCCTATATTTCACTTTCTAGTGTAACCGAATTTGTAAGAAAATAGCTTACTACCTACTATAAAAAAGTTACACCACTAAGCAGGGAACTACAGAGCCTTCTAAAGCCGGATTTATCCCCGATTAGTACCGCTCCAGCCGAAAAATTTGCAGCTCACAGCGGCGTAAAAACTTTTTTCAAAAAAAGTGCATTTTTATTTTGGACTAAGAAAAAAGATGATTATATTTGCTTATAAGAGATTGAGAATAAGCAACTAACATATTTCTCTGTTCCTGTGCTTCTAGGAACATATCATTTTACTATTTGACAAAATTAGCTGTAGAGATACAGCTAATCTAGGGGAATTGGGGTAACGGTAGCCCGGTAGTATGGCATACTACAAATAACAGTCCGATTCTGTTATTCTCCACTTTTGCCAATCCTCTCATATTGGCGTTTTTAAGTGTAAAATTGAAACATATTAAAAATCTTTACTACTGGCATAGTAAATACAGAATATAAGGCGTAGTGAGTACGCCTATATTTTGCTTTCAAGTGTAACCAAAATTGCAAAAAATAGCCTTATGGATAGTAAAAAAGTTACACTCTAGATTCTCTAGATTTAACCATAGATTCCTCTTAGATAAGAATATTATTTTTCAGATTATCTATCAACTAATTTCTAAAACATTATCAATATGAAAACACTTAAAATTGAATCCTAGAATGGATATTTGAACCTAACAGATTTACCTAGTAATTGCATCTTCAATAAAGTAATTACTGGATGCGGTGGAACTACTATAGCACTGTTCAATAATGAAAACTATGTGATAGCAGTACCTACTACAGAACTTATTACAAATAAGACTGGACTATTAGAAGGGGGATTAGCCACTATTACTAGTCCGAGTGGTAAAGAGCAAAAAGTATTCGGCTTGTTCGGTACTTTCTCCTATGCTCTTAAAAAGGAATTTAAGGAGTATGTAGCTAGCTCCGGCATTAAAAAGATTATGTGTACTTATGATAAGATAGAAGCTATCACTAAAATTCTGAATCCTGCTGATTATCGGCTGCTAGTGGATGAATACCACGTTTTACTAAAGGCTTATAGCTATAGAAGTAGAGCTATCAATGGTCTATTATCACAGTTTAGAAGTTATAAAAGCTCCTGCTTCTTATCGGCTACTCCTATTGACGCTGATTTTAAGCCTTCTATTTTAGATGGACTTGATGAATATAGAGCTGATTGGGGTGATAATGTCGATAAGCTGTTTGTAAAGTTGGAGCAGACAAATAAGCCTTATCTTAAAGCAGCTCACATTATAGAAGCCTATAAGAAGGATGGATATGTTACTGTAAATGGAGATATGAAAAGCACTGAAGCCTTTTTCTTTATAAACTCTGTAACCGATATAGCAGCTATCCTAAGCCACTGTAATCTTAGAAATGATGAAGTTAAGATAGTATGTGCCGATACGGAAGCCAATAGAAAGAAGCTAGCCGGATATACTATCAGCAATAGTAGAGCAGCCAATAAGAAATTTACCTTTATCACCTCTAAATCATTTGAAGGAGCTGATTATTATAGTGAGGATGCTCTATGCTATGTAGTAAGCAACAGCACCAATAAGAATACTCTTTTGGATATTTCTACTGATATATACTAGATAGCTGGTAGAATCAGAACCGCTACCAATCCCTTTAGAAATTTGATTATCCATATATTCAATTCAGCAGGGCAAAGGAGAATAGAAGATATTGAGTATAGTGAGCTAGTAGATAGAGTGAATAAGGAGCTTAAAGGTACTAAGCTAATTGTAGATTTTGTAAATCAGAATCCAGAAGCTAAGGATGGTGCTAAAAAGTCCTTTAATGAAGAGTATGTATATACAGATGAAAATGGCTTATATAAGGTGAATGATATGGTAGCCAAATTGGAGCTTTATACATTCCGATTAGAGCAGAGTATTTATAAGAATGGTATTGCCCTTAGAAAAGCCTATGAAGGCTCTGGAGCTACCACTACTGATATTGACTATACTAGAATTGATGAAACAATGGAAAAGGCAAAGAAAATAAGTTTTAAGGATGCTTTTATAAGATATGCCGAGCTTAACAGCAATAAGTTCCAGTTAGGTATAGATTCAGAACTGGAGTATCTGGTAAATGCTCAACCTCTTATAGTGGCTGCTTATAATAAGCTAGGAGCGGATAGAGTGAGAAAACTTAGATACATTAAGAAGGATATTGAAAAGGCTCTATGTGCTACAGTAGATACTGTGAATCTAGATACTAGGATTGCAAAGATACTATACAGCTCTCTACAGCTAGGATTTAATAGTAGTGCAAATCTTAGAAGCTGTATTAAAGAAGCCTATGAGTTAGTTGGTCTTACAGATAAGGCTAAGGCTACTGATATTACAAAGTGGTATAATGCGGATGAAAAGAATATTAGGGTAGATGGAAAACCAACTAAAGGATATATCTTAAACTCTAAAAAGTACATATTCGGATGATATACCTAGTGGAGAAATATAGTTAGCTTGCTCTAGTAAAAGAGATTTAGAAGGGATAGAGATTACTTGCTTTCTGTGTGAATAGTGAGCCAATCTAGGAGATACCCACAAATCAGAATCAGATTATAGAGCTGTTTAATCGGATAGCCGGGAATAAGGTGATTCTATGTGAATCCCTGCTATTTCTAGATGATAGAGTGAGTACCCTTTATAGTGAGATAGAATTATAATAACTAACAATAGCTTAAATGTATTATGTATGATTTAATGATTAAAATGGAAATGATAGTGAAGCTAGATAACATTAAAGAATTATGGATGAATTTGATAAAGCGGAATAGAGCGGAAGAGCCTTATTCAAAACAATATTAGACTAGTGCCAGATTACCGATTATAGAGAATCAGAAGAGAAATATGATACTCTAGATTTATATGCCACTATAAATAGTAAAAGCACCGGAATAGAAATAAAGAAGAGAGATAAATAGTTTGAGCATTATCCTACTTATATGATGGAGCTTTATAAGTATAATGCTCTAGTAGATAGAGTTAATAGTGGTGAGCTGAATTAGATATACTATGTAAATTTCTTTGGGGATGATACTGTGTATATCTTCTCTCTTAGAAGGATAGCATAGGGTATTAAAGATGGAACTGTATAGGTAACTTCCACCTATGCCAATCAGACTACAGCAGTTTTCGCTGGTAAAGTAGAAAAGAGAATATTACTAATACCTAAAGAGTTGGCACTAAAACTAGTCAGAATAGATAAATGGATTAACCCTAATAAACTTAATAAACAATGATACTAACAGTAATACACATCATTCTTATAGTCCTGCTAGTTCTAGCAGTAATCAGACTATTTATCACCGATTACCTAAGACAAAAAGAGCAGGATGAAGCTAAAGCCTTAAAGATGGAAGTGAGCCAGAATAGCCAGATATTTGATATACTTGTTTTAATTGTCTTAACCTTAATATTTTAACCGATATGATTACACTAATATTACTCCCGATATTCCTACTACTTACATATCTCTTTTATAAGAAAACAAAGAGCAACATAGCAGAAGATTAGCCTATGCTTAAAGATGCTGATTTATACCTTCTAGGAATGATAGTTATACTGCTGTTTACTATAATCTTCCCCTTTGTATGAAACGGATAATCACAATACTCATAGCTCTTATAATCGGATTCGGCATAGCTTTTGCTAAGTCTGATTATAAGAATCCAATAGAATCACAGATAGTAGCAGAGTTAGTAATACAGCCTACTTCTAATAAGTACAATACCGTTAAACGGAATATGTATCTAGCAGTAGATAAGTATGATAACCACTACATTAGCATCAATGTAAACTACTTTGTTAAAAAGGATAAGGATAATCTGGAGCTTACTCTAGCTAATGGAGATAGCTTTACATTGGAACTAGCTAAATCCTTCAAACAGTATGCTCATAGCTTCTATGATATATCTAAGACTGCAACAATACACAAAGTAGCTTATTATGAGTTCTTTAGCGTATATCCTCTAACTAATGAGCAGTATGAGCTTATAAAGGAAGCAGGGATAACAGAGATAGCTGTAGAAGGCATCTATCAGATTACTTATAAACCGATTCAATAAAATTATAGCCAGTCCGATTTATTTGGATTGGCTATTTTCTTTTAATGGTGGATAGCTGTCTATCAGCTCTTCCACTCTTTCCCAATAGCGATATTTAAGCTCATCATTCTCCATTATAATAGCCTTATTTCGCTCTATAATCCTCCAAATTATATCAGTGATAAATCTATTCAGCTTTACTAAATCCCATTCTGCTTTAGTCCGCTTGATAGTTCTAAGACTATGCTTTACCTCTTTAGCCATTTCAATATCATCACCATATACCTTAGCTAAAATATTACCCTCTTTAGAAGGATGCACATAGCTACTATAGGTAGAATATATTTCGGGATATTCGGGGTATAGCTTTTCAACCTCTTTAGATATATCAGAAGGCTTTAGCTTTTCTCCATTAATCCTAATCTGATTCAGTTCCTTCCCCTTTTCAAAGATATTAGGTAGTATTTGCTCTGGATAAAGATACTCTGCTACCATTATCTTTAAGTTATCGGCTACTAGTCTTATAAGCGGATAGGAAGCTACTATTTCACCTCTCTTTGCTAAATCGTAAAAGCATCTATTATAGGCATTGATATTATGTATCAGAGTATCAAAATAGCTATAACCGGGCAAATACTTAGTCATACACTTATAATAGGTTAGCTCTAGAGTTAAGTTAAGGTAGTCCATATATCTACAATAGATACTACCAGAATCCTCTAGATACCTAAATATAAATTTACGCTGTTTGAAGTATTTACTTAACCTCACTGTTGTTACAGTTTATAGATGTTCTATAGCTATTTTTTCAAAGATTTTGTTACAGCTAAATTAAAACAGTGTCGGATTCTGTTGGTGAATTTTAACCCTATTCTTTGCTAGTTCACAATATTCAGCACTTATATCTATCCCGATATAAATTCTCTTAGAATCCATAGCAGCGACACAGGTTGTACCACTTCCACACATAGGGTCTAATACTATATCCCCTTCATTAGTCCAGCTTGTTATGTGGTCTAAGGCTAATTCATAAGGAAAAGGAGCAGGGTGTGATTTTGCTTCTTGGTCTACAGCTTTTTTACCTACAACATACTCCCATATATTTCCTTTTAACTTCTCTGATTTAACTGGATTAGCTAACTTAGTTCTACTTTGTTCTCCTCTAGAGTAGTTTTTATAGGTAGTACCTTTTAGCTCTAATCCGGCGTGAAGGCACGGTATTTTAATACCATTGTGAGTAGTTACCGCTCCTTTAGAGAATACAAACATATATTCAAATACATTCGTATATCTTTTTCTATATATTTGAGGTACTGGATTAGCCTTCTGAAATATCATAGTATCGTGAAGATTAAAACCAGTTTCCATAAATCTTAAAGCCTGCTTAAAGCTAGTTCCAGTTTCACTACCCTTTATAGTTGCATCAGATACTACCCATACAACTATACCACCTTCTTTAATGATTCTATAAAGTTGCTCTACTATCTCATCAAATGGAAATGTATAGCCTTTATAAGTCCTAAGATTATCATAAGGGGGTGAAGTTACAACTAAATTCACAGAATTATCTGGAAGTTGTTTCATTACTTCCACACAGTTCCCATTAATGATTTTATTGGAAAATTCCTCTATCATTGCTCTCTAGCTTTTATCTGGTCTATGAATCCTTTAATAGTAGCTATCTTACCATCCAGTTTCATACTCTTTAGAAGTTCTGCAATAGCTTCTTCCCTATTAAGTTGTTTAACTCTAGCTATTTCATCTTCATAATAACGGATTTCAGTATATCCTCTTTCTATAAGGATATTCTTAACTATATTAAAATATTTCCAGAAGTCAGAAATATCAATGCCTAATATCTTGGCTATGTTATTATTTTGAGTACTTAGGAAGCAGCTTTTAGCATCTGCTATAGTAGTATTCTCTCCTATGATATTACTTTGATTCCAAATATTAGATAGGTTTATAGAAGAGGATTCTTTTACATCCTCTTTAAGCAGGATATAAAGATATTCCCAGCTAAATAGAGCCACATTACCATCTAGAGCTTCTTTATAAATTTGGCTATTACTTTTGGGATATTGGAAGTAAGGACAAACTAAAACAGAATACTCACTATCTCCTCTCCAGTTTGCCATAGCTGCCACTTTATAATCTTTGGCATTTCTAGCAGTCCTACTAAGTCTAAAAGCCTTAGCATCCCCAACTAAAGAATACTTGTGATAGTGACTTTGAGCTATTACATCAGCACAATCTGCTCTCTGCTTTAGTACTTGTGCTTCTAAATTTAGCTCTAAAAAGGATTTAGCCAGTATTATATCTGATACTTTAGTATATAATTTTTCTTCCGTAGAATCGTGTCCTATATCCTCTGGAATAGCACCTATTTGAGATATAAGCTCTAAGGTATCTGCTTTAGAAAGAGCAAATATCATACTCTGTAGCTTATCAGAAGCAGCTATAAAGCCCATTCCACTACAGTTAGCTAGTTCCGTTCTTAATTCGTTAAACGTCATATAGGGGTATATTAAAATGCAAAGATACGAAAAAAGGAGCAAACCACCGCCAACTCTGGCGAGATTTACCCCTTTTTAGTGAATTTCTTGATTTATCTAGGCTTCCGGTTTATACTGATATTCTATAATTTGATTCTGAGCCTTAGCTATTTCAACAAATTCATTTACAGTAATCACAGCATCCATATCATCAGCTCTCTCATCATCAAAGTAGAGATAAGGGGATGCTATATAGAAAACCTCATCACCTAAGCTCTTTATGTAATCAGTAGCCTTTTCACTGCCACTATAGATTACATCAGCAGAAAGATAGTAGGCATATCTTACAGCTTCTCTACCATTGGCATTATAGAACACATAGTAGATACCATTGATAGTATGTACCTCTAGTAATACAGCTCCATTCTTTACTGTCATCCATACATTACACGTTTTCCATCCGCTTTCTCTTTGCTTCTTTCTAAAGGTAGTAATCTTATAGGGTACTATCTTTATAATAAGCTCCTTTACTAGATTGCGCTGTTCGGTAAAGTTGGCTTCAGCTTTCTCTATAATATCTTTAGGAAGGGTAGGACTGCTGTAGTAATCTCTAAGGATAGTTAATCTGCTTATCTCTTCCTTAGCTGCATTTATAGAGCCTTCATAAGTAGCCTTATCTTTGCGGATAGCTTTAGCTGTCTTATTAAACTCTTCCATAGCTAGAGCTTTCATATCCTCATCATCCCCTGCCATTTCAGCAGCACTAGTAGCCACTTGAAAAGCTGTACTAAGGCGTTTGGATAACTTCTCTATCTCTTTCTTAAAGTTTACTATATTGGAGTTCTGAAGGCTTATCTGCCCTTCTAAATCCTCTATCTTAGCTAGTCTATCCTCATTATTAACATCAGCAAAGGCTATCAGCTCTTTCTTTACTAACTCCCATATAATAGGCTCTGCTTTCTCATTGGCTAGGCTCATACGATTAGGGCATTTAGTAGCATTGTTAATACCACTCATACAGAGCCAGCTCATAGCCTTCTTTCCGTTTATGATTCTATATGCTCCATTAGCACCTCTACCATCTGGAGTAGAATCACTACCCTTAGCTCTAGGACTAAGTGAGTAGCCACAGCAGGGGCATTTAATTAGCTTAGATAGTAAGTATGTCTGCTGAGAAGGATAAGGCTCACCCTTCACTCTATTATTAGATAGCTTTTCCTTAGTGGCTTCAAATAGCTCCATAGGAATCAGCTTAGGTATCTCCACATCAAACACCTCAGTTTCCTCTCTATCGGGGTCTGCTAGATTGATACTCTTTATACCAGTTGCATAGCTTTCATAGGTTAGAATATGGTGAATGGAAGCTACTGTAAACTTGTGAGTAGTCTTATCTCCAAACCTAGCAGCAATAGCTAAGGCTGTACTTTTAAGAGTAGCACCTTCTTTAAGATATTCATTAAATATCTCTGGTACTATCAGTGATTCTACCTCATCGGCTACCCACTTTGTTTTAGTGTGCTTATCTTTACCTCCATTCCATCTATAGCCAAACTTTACAGTACCCAGAGCTATAGCACCTCTATCCAAATAGTTCCTTCTAGCGGATGCTATTTGTGTTTTCATACTTTTCAGATACTTCCAAGCAGCATCAAAAGCACCGCCTATAGTAATCTCTGCATTAGGTACTTTCTTTTTGGTGTTCGGGTCTATAGTCCAAATGTCTATATCTCTAAAGTACACTGGTATTTCCATATTGATAAGTAAGCGTACATAGATACGCCCAGAAGCAGGGTCGCGGCTCATTCGGCTTACCTCTGATACTAGGACTACATCAAATTTCTGCTCCTTTGCACCTTTTAGTAAGCGGTCTATAGAAGCTCTGTTACGCTTAGTAACATCATCCTTACCAGTTATCTTCTCTCCATAAACTAAGTTCTCTAGGTCATACTCATAACCCATAGACTTAGCTAGCCTAGTCAAGTCGCTAACTTGCCTATCTAGGTCTTGATATTTAGTAGAGCATCTTATTAAAAAGGCGGCTTTCATATTATATTCCGTTTTATTCCGTTAATTTTGTAGTATGAAACAGAGATATATTACAATCACATACCTCATTATCCTACTTGCACTAGCAAAGTTAGCTACTTCCTCACAACTATGCAAGTGTTTTCGTTTGATTGAGTTGCCGGAATTTAACAGGAGTGTCTTGGAAGTCATGCGGCAACCATTGGAAGATCGAGTGATCAATATCTCCCGTGCCCGTTTCACGGTGGAATATCCGGCCGGCTTTATGCTTGTGGCCTCCATGAATCCTTGTCCCTGCGGCTACTACAACCATCCGGACCGTCCTTGTCTCTGTTCTCCCGGAGCCGTCCAGAAATATATGAACCGCATTTCCGGCCCATTACTCGATCGTATCGATATCCAGATAGAGATTGTCCCTGTCCCTTTCGAGAAGATTTCCGAGCAACAGCCCTCAGAGTCTAGTATCGCTATCCGTGAGCGGGTCATAAAAGCCCGTGCGATCCAGGAAAGGCGTTTTGCCGCTTATGAGGGTATTTATTGTAATGCCCAGATGAACTCCAAGCTACTCCATCAGTACGCCGTTCCCGACGCTTCCGGCCTCTCCATCCTCAAAACCGCCATGCAACGTCTCTGCCTCTCCGCCCGTGCCTATGACCGTATCCTGAAAGTCTCCCGCACGATAGCCGACTTGGATAATTCGGAACATATCGAAGTCCGGCATTTGGCGGAGGCGATACAGTATAGGAGTTTGGATAGGGAGAATTGGGGGATGTGAGAGGGCACTTAGAAATAACCATAATAGTGCGGTTTGAAAATGAGAACATGCAAAAATAGTGCAGTTACTAAGCTGGAAAACTATCTTTATATTAGTTGGAAATCGCGCTATTTATGGCTGTTGAAGTGAATAACTGACGGCTTGTCGAGTGAACAACTGACGGCTATACCTAGTGGTCAGCTTACGGCTTGGGAAGTGAATAACTAATCACTTGGGAAGTCTTTTGTGGATGACTTAACGTGCTGTATACCAATCTTGTTCGGTAAACGAGTTTTACTGTTCAACTAGCTCTTCAGCTAAATTAAAGAAGAACCAGTGATTTCAGGAAAAGACACCCGGCCGGAAGTGCTTTAAAAGTAAGCTAGCTTACTTTTTTAGGGTTGTTTAGGAATTGCGGTATTCTTGCGGACTCATACCTACATGGCGTTTAAAATACTTTCCGAAGAAGGACATATTAGTGAAATTCAGTGTATAGGCGATATCGTGGATGGTAAGGTTCGTCGATTTTAGTTGTGCCTTTGCGTCCATGATAACCATCGAGGTGATAATCTCTATGCAAGTTTTTCCCGTACTTTGTTTGACGATCGTACTTAGGTGTGCTTGCGTGATGCCAAGCCGCTTGGCATACCATGCAACGGATCGTTGCATGGTATAGTTTTGCATTACTAGTTGAGTGAAATTCTTACTGATTAGCTCTGCTTTAGAGAGCATTGACAGGTCTTCCGTCTGGTCTTTATACATGCTGCTGATCCCCATCAGCATACCGGTAAACAAATGGTTGGTAATCCCGCGATTTATTTTCGTGGCGTAAAACTCGTATGTTTTGAGTAATAACTCAAAATAATCTTTCATAAGAGGCTGGGCTTTCTCTTTTAGCTTATACACCGGATTGTCTTTCACGATATAGTGCATGTCTATGACAGCTTTGCTGGAGTTCGCTTGGCTGAGGAAATCAGATGAGAATCCCATGAAATAGATCTGTAGGTCCCCGTCTGCCCTATGGATCTGCAGGATTGATCCGGGCATGATGGTGATGAAGCTTCCGGGTTCTACCTTGAGTTGCGTTAAGTTGATGGATGCCTCGATCTCTCCTCCTAGGCATAGCACGAAAATCCCCGCTTTCAATCGGCATGGGTAATTCGCATACAGATTCAGCAGGCCTATATCTTCGATCGAGAGCTTCCCGATCACCCAATCTTGAGGCAGGTCTATTTTGGGAATGTCATTTTCCATGTTTGTTTAATTATTCACTTATCGGGAACGTTTGACAAAAATAGGCATTTTTAAAGATTTGCCGTGTCTTGTGGAAGGAAAATTATACGAGCGTCTGAAACTTGCGGTATTCCGGAGGCTTTTCGGAGTCGCTTGGGTGTTTGGGCTGGACTGGTATGGTTTCTTGTCGAGGGAAGTAGTTGCCATTAGAATTATCTTTTCTGTTTCGTTTTGATTGAATTTGGATGTATATTGTGACAGGGATATTTCCTTGACCTATCAAAATAGCGAAAGAATCAGGAAGATAAGTGGCCTTTTATGTTAAAAAGTAACGTTTTCGGTACACGTTAGACGGCGAATATGTATGCAATAGGCAGCATTGGGCAATGCCTATACTGCCGTTGGGCATCGTGAGTAGTCGTGAATAGGGGTGTAAGTAGTCGTGAATAGGCATTCTTATACTGTTATAACCCTATTGTAAGACTGTTTTTTCCCTCTCTCACTCCCCATAATATGAATTACGATGAATTATTTTTGCTAGAACAAAATGTCGTTTTTTGATATATGGCTATCATTCAAATAATTGCTAATTTTCTCTTATGAATTTGGAAGTAAGTAGTACTTTGCCCCGAAATAATCGATACTCAAGAGGTTGAGATTACAAATTGCCATTTTGTCAAATCCTTTTTTCTTCCATCGAAGCGACTATCTTGTAATCTTGCTTTCTCTAGGGGCGGCTCTTGTCTGAGCGCATTCTGTTTAGGCACGGTTTCTAATAAAAGGAACAATGGGTTGTAAAAATAGGACATGGTCACTCTTTATAAATGGCTCTGTATGTGTAGGGGTGAGGTGTGGAATCTAAAAAAAGGAATAGGTAATAAGACAAATAGACCTTGTAGGATCTTTGTGAAATATATTCTTTTGCATCCGAATTGGGATCGAATGGATCTATACGAATTGAAGTAATTGAAAAAAGCATTTATATGAGGAAAAAGAATTTTACATCTATGGGAATGGCCTGCTTACTGGGCTGTTGTTTGATGTTGGGTAGCTGTAGCTCTGAAGTGGATAATTTGGATATTCCGAAGGGCAAAGGTTTCGTGAAAATAGATCTGGCACCGGAGGTCGGTTTTCAAACAAAAGCCGTGGATGAGAGTGAGTATAAGGATGTGAACAATTATACTGTGCAAGTGTTTAAATCCGGGCAAGAGGAGAATCTTATTATTAATGATTTGTATAAGAATTTGGAAGAGAAATATTCTTTGAATGTTGGTAACTATGTGTTGAAAGCCTTTACGGGTGAAGATAAACCGGTTTCTTCCGATGTGTTGTATTTTTCTGGCGAAGCTGCTTTTGAAGTGAAGGAGGGAAAGGAGGTGACAGCTCCTGTAATATGTAAGCCCAGCTCAGCTCGAATTAATGTTGTGTTCGATCCGAAGATGGATGAGTATTTCTCCGACTATTCCTTGAAGATTGAGACAGAGGCGCAGAAACCCTCTTCTTTTGTTTGGGCAAAGGCGACAGTCGGTCCGATGTATTTTAAGGTAGGTAATCAGGAAAAGGTCCAGGTTACGGTAAGCTTGACTAAGAAAGAGAATGTAAAAGCAGAAGGGACGGTTAAGACCTATACGTTAAGTCCAGCGGATGCTTTGAAACTTACTTTGAAACCAGTAGTCAACAATGGCAATTTAGGAATTTCGATTACAATTGAGGAGACTACGGTTGATCATCCGGTAGATATCGTTATTCCGGGGGATTGGGTATAAATATATATAACAGTAATAATAAGAGATTAGAATATGAAAGCGATCAATATATGGATGTTGAGCACGGTTTTGTTTTCCGGCTTGATGTCGTGTGAGATGAAAGAGGAGATTTTCGGGAAAGAGATCCCAAAGGAAACTGGCTATTTGACACTTGACGTGAGCGCAGGTTCCTCTGCTTCTTTAGCAACGAAAGGAGCAACTGATCAGAAAGAAGATTTTCCGCTCGTGATCAAGGCGATGGATTTTGATCTTACTAAAAACTATGAGTCGTTTGCTAAGTTTAAAGAAGAAAATGCGAATGGTGTGATTGAGTTGCCGAAAGGAAATTATGAGATAGAGGCGCATTCGCCGGGAGAGTTTGCCGAAAAGATGTACGATCCTTATTATGGAGGTGTAGAAAAAGCAGAGATAATGCCTAGTGTGGAAAAAACCGCTACGGTGAAATGTAAGATCCAGAATGTCAAAATTGCGATGGATTTTACCTCCGAGTTTATAAACTATTATAGCAAATGGTCTATTACGGTGGATGACAAGTGCGGTCATTCAGATATTTATACGCAAGAAAATCCAAACCCAACTCCGATTTATTGGAAAATGGCTGCTGAGACAGATAAGATTTATGTGTCGGGAACAGCTATAGTGAAGGAAACGAGTGAAGAAGTTATTATAAATCAGACATTAACGAAGAAGGAAAGTGCTGATTTTGTAGAAAGCGACAGCCCCTATTTTGTAGGAGGAGATGGTTTGGCGATCTCGTTGGCTCCCGGAAAAGAAGTGGATCTCAATAAAACCGGTATCACCATCACGGTTAACGGTTTTAACCAAGAGACAAATGAGAATATTGATATAGAAGTGGAAGGTGATAGTGGCGAAGAGAATCCTGAACCTCCGACACCACCGGTGACGGGTGATGATCCGACAATCACGATACCGCAAGCTCTTTATACGTTGCCCGCTGATGAACAAAAAAATGCAAATGTTATTATATCAACTCCTGCCGGCTTGAAAAATATCACTGTCGCGATAAAGGGAGGAAATGAGCTTTTTGCGTCAATAGTTAAAGATCTATTTGGTGAAGAGTTTAAATTGATAGGAAATGAAGCTTTAGGAGAGACGTTGACGTCAATGGGTGTAACTTTACCTGTTGGTGGAGAAAAGAGCTATGAATTTCCGGTACATGCCTTTTTTAGTTTGTTGCTAGATCCAAGTACTGGTGGAGGTGTTACAACAGATCCAGAAGGACACGTATTTAATATTACGGTGGAAGATAATGATGGTAAAGTCGTAAAAGATAAATTAAGTGTAAAAGTGGCTGAATAATATGAAGACAATATATACACTTTTATTTTTTGTGTTGGTATTAGGTTTGGTCGCTTGCCAGGCCGAGGATGATACATCCATGAAAAATACCGGTTATTTAAGTATGGATATAACGACCAATAATTCCACAGCCACCAAAGCGGGAAGTGAGGAGGTTGTTTATAATCCCAAACAGTTGGCGGTACAAATCTTGAATGATCAAGGAGGTGTTGTTAAGGAAACGGATGACTATACGGCGTGGGATGGAGAGCGATTTTCCTTGCCTACGGGTAAATACGTGGTGAAAGCCTCTTCAAATGGCTTCGATGGTAAAGCTGCCGAGTTTGATAAGCCCTATTATGTGGGATCAGCTGAGGTAGAGGTTATGGCAGGAAAGGATGTGACGGCCGAAGTTATCTGTACATTGGCGAATGTCTTGGTGACTGTTGAATTTGACGAGCTGTTCAAGAAAAGCTTTAAGTCTGCGACCATTGTTGTGGCTGATTCGGCAGACCAAACTGGAACCCGCCTTACCTTTGAGTTAGGTAAGAACGAGACAGCAAAGGCCTATTTCCCAGTTCCCGAGAAGTCGTTGATTATCTCAACGAGCGTAACGAATCAAAAGGGTACACTACATTCTAAGAAAGATACCGTTCGTGCGGTAAAAGCTCGAGATAATGTTCGCTTGATGTATAAAGTGGCTGACTCGCCAAATGGTTCTACCAGTATTGATATTACTTTGGACGGAACAATCAAGACCTATAATTTCACCATAGGTGTGCCTCTGACCGCTAAGACAACTCTATCGGCAAGTGCGGCGAACGCTTGGAGTTCATTTGCTTACTTGGAGGGGAAGGTGCTTTCAAAGGCAGGTGTCTTGGATCAAAGCAAGTTGGCGATGGAATATAAACTGGCAACAGACGAGGCTTGGACTCCGGTTGCGTATCTGACCGTAGGTGAAAACGATACCTATTCGGTAAGGATTACGGGCTTGACTCCTGCAACAAAATATCAATACCGTTTTATCTATAAGGATACGGAAGAGGTGGCAAGCGAAATCGTAGAGTTTACTACGGAGGCGGCTATCGCATTATATAATGCTAATTTTGATTTATGGTATCAGAATGGAAAGACATGGTATGCTGGGGAATCCGGTAAATCATTCTGGGATACGAGTAACCCGGGTACGACAACGGGGTTGGGAGCCATAGTGAATATCAATCCTACCCAAGGTAGTTCAGCGGTTGTGCATACATCGGGCGGAAAATCTGCGGAGTTGAAATCCCAGTTTAAGGTGAAATTCGCAGCGGCGAGCCTGTATACCGGATCTTTTGGTGGGCTGGTTGGTATGAATGGTGCTAAGATCAATTTTGGTCAGCCGTTCGCTTCTCGTCCAACAGCATTAAAGGGCTGGTTCCAATACGCTCCGGTAAATGTAACTCATGTAGGGGATAATCTTCCGGCTGACGCAGTTGTTGAAAAAGGAGATCCTGATGTTTGTTCTATTTATATAGCGATGTCTAAAAAGCAATATACTATAGATAATACCAAAATGGCAGAAACTGCGATCGATTTTGAGAATGATGCGAACATTATCGCCTATGGTGAGGTGCCTGTGTCGGAATGCGTAAGTACCAACGGACAATGGAAGGAGTTCAATATCCTCTTGAAATATAAGAATCTGACGGAGAAACCGACCCATATCATTGTGGTCTGCTCGTCCAGCAAGTATGGCGACTATTTCACCGGAGGCGATGGCAGCATAATGTATCTCGATGATTTTTCACTCATTTACGATGACGAGCCTACAATGTGGAAATAAACCATAGGCTGAAAGTCTATGTAGGGAACAATAAGTTTTTACTATAAATCTATTTGGCAAGTAAGGATATCTTCCTTGCTAAGTAGATTTTAAATATCTTTGTGGCAATATAAAGGATAGAACTAGAAAATGGCAATAACAATAGAGCGAATTATTTGAATGAGTAGAAAACTATTTACCTTATTGCTGTTATTAGCAATAGTGACCGGTACCGTAAATGCACAACGCGGTAAACGCGCCATTAAGCGCATCGACCGAGAGGTACAGGAGGCTGTGTTCATCCCGAAAGGAACATGGATGGCCGGAGGTGCCGTATCGTATTCCGAGCATGACGAGAGCAACTTGAACTTTCTTGTTATAAAGGATTTGGAAGGGAATGGCTATAATTTTGCGATAAGTCCGTACGTGGGCTATTTCTTCCGGGATAATATCTCGGCCGGTGTTCGCTTCGCTTACCGTAGGAACTATTTGGATCTAGGGAATGTGGATGCCAATTTGGGCGACATTACCATCTCGTTCAAGGACCTCTATTATCTGGAGCATAAATATGAGACATCCGGTTTCCTGCGTACCTATATCCCGATTGGGAAGAGCAAGATATTCGGTCTCTTCAACGAGGCTCGTGTGACCTATGGCTACGGTACGGGCAAGAATTCCACAGGCTCGGGGGCTAATTATGATGGTACTTACCAGAAGGTACAGAACCTACAGATTGGTTTCGCCCCCGGACTGGCCGCCTTTATCACCGATTGGAGCGCCGTGGAGGTGTCGGTCGGCGTGATGGGTTTCGATTTCAAATGGATCGACCAGACGACCAACCAAGTGGAGCAGGGTTCGAGCCGTACATCGTCCGGTAATTTCAAGATCAATCTTTTTTCCATTAACATAGGTATGACTTTCTATTTGTAATTGGATATGCGAATAATCAACGATATATATAAAGCGACCTGTCGCTTTTGCCTTTTTGTTTTCTTCGTGCTGGCTTCCTGTGCGATAGAGAATGATATACCCTATCCGATCGTCAATGCGGGTATCACGGACATTCGTGTGGAGGGACAGCGTCCGGCTGAAGGCTCTTCGGATGATGCGGCATTAATTGATGCTTCGGCAAAGACCATATTACTGTATGTAAATGATTCTGTTGATATTTCTAGATTGAAACTTACTCGTTTGGTGGTGAATCCAAGGGATGCGCAGGTTTTGGTTGATTCGGCTCTCTGTGCTAATCCTAATAAATTCCCGTTTGCCGGATTCGCCTCATTGGATAGTATTCCTATGTCATCCAATACGAGGGTCGATTTTACCAAACCGGTCAATTTTACTATAAAAACCTATCAAGATTATGTATGGCAAGTAAAGGTGAAGCAAATCATAGACCGGAAGGTCGAGGCCAAGGGTATGATAGACTATTCTATTGACGAACTGGATAATCGAGTGATTATTTATGTAGGGAAAGGAGAGAACCTGAAGAATATCTCTATAACCTCTTTGGCTTTGGGTGGAGCCTATGGCGAGGTGACGCCAAATCCTACTACCGTGAAAGATTTCACCTCTCCACAGAAGTTTTTGGTTCAGTATCCCTGGAGCGAGCCCAATAAGGGGACAATATGGACGGTATATGTCCGTCTGACCGATGAGGAGGGAGGCTCGCAGCCTTCAGCCGGAGACCTTTCCGTGAATGCCTGGAGCAAGTATGCGTTTGTGGAGGGGAAAGCAACGGAGGCTAATTGTTCGTTTGAGTATGTGAAACAGGGAGAGACTTCTTGGAACAAGGTCTCTGCGAAGGCAGACGGTTCGAAGGTCTCTGCGAAGATCGAGGGATTGCAGCCCGCCACGGCTTATCAATGCCGACTGGTGGATGCCTCGGGAAGCGTGTTGGGCGAGTCTACCTTCACGACAGAGACTGCCACACCATTATATAATGGTAATTTCGATCTGTGGCATCAAGATGGGAAAACATGGTATGCCGGTGAGGCGGGTCATTCATTTTGGGATACGAGCAATCCGGGTACGACAACTGGATTGGGGGCTGTGGTCAATATCAACCCGACTCAAGGAAATTCAACGGTTGTGCATACGCCGGGTGGAAAATCTGCCGAGTTGAAATCGCAGTTTAAGGTGAAATTTGCCGCTGCGAGCCTGTATACCGGATCTTTTGGCAGTTTGGTTGGAATGAATGGTGCGAAGATCAAATTCGGAAGGTCGTTCGCTTCGCGCCCGTTCGCATTGCATGGCTTTTTCCAATACGCTCCGGTTGCGGTAACTCATATAGGAGATAATCAGCCTGCGGGGACGCTTTCAAAAGGAGATATGGATGTTTGCTCGATTTATATCGCATTGGCTAAAGAGTCTTATACGGTGGATAATACCAAGGCTGAGACGTTTATCCAATTTAAGACGGATAATAATATTATAGCTTATGGTGAGCTTCCTCTCAAAGAGTGTGTCTCAACGAATGGAACATGGAAAGAATTTACGATCGATTTGGAATATAAGACGCTGGAGAAGCCCAATGATATGTATCTTATCGTAGTGGCAAGTGCCAGTAAATATGGCGATTATTTTACCGGAGGTGACGGTAGCATATTGTATGTAGATGATTTCGAACTTATATACGACTAAATAATATGATGAAGCAGATTGATAAATTTTGTTGTTGTATATTCTCATTATTTCTCATGGTGGCCTGTCAGGAGGAAGAAATAATGGATAAAACCGCCGGCTTTCAGGTATCCTTGCAGGATATGGGTGTTGCCATTGAGACGAAAAGTACGCCAGCGGAATTGGGAAAGCCACTAGCGGATCAGTTTAAGCTTAAGGTCGTGAAGAACGGGGATTCCTCTCCGTTGTTTGATGGTAATTATACCAGCCAGACGATACCTGCTTCGGCCGGTACTTATACGATATCTGCTTCCTATGGAGATAATCCGGTTTTAGCGTTGGATGCGCCCTATTATTTAGGCGACACTACTAATGTGGTGATTAAGGAGGGCGAGCAGAAGAAAATTACCTTGAGTTGCAAGGTGGCCAATGCGTTGGCTTCTGCCTCTTTCCCCACTGATACGGAGTTGAAGAAAATCTTCTCTTCTTATTGGGTGAAAGTAGTTGTTGGGAAGTCCTCTTGTAAATTGACTTCTGATAGTAAGAAAAGTGCCTATTTTCAAGCAGAGAAACAGGTTGCCTTTTATTTTGAGGGAACAAAGGTGAGCGGTAAGGATTTTTCCGAGGAGTTAAAACATAAGGATTTGCCTTCGGTATTGAAAGCCGGACATCATGTTAAACTGACATTGAAGTTATCGGATGATTTATTGTTGGATGTCGCTAAAGTTGAAATTAAAAAGGAGACAATAACGAGCGATATCCCGATGGATTGGTTGCCTAAGCCGAAAGTTGAGGCGGAAGGATTTGAGAATAATATACTTTCCTTTGCTGAGACAGAGACTAAAACGGCAATATTGAATTTAAATACGGCTTCAGCACTGCAAGACTTGAAGCTGAAATTTACTTTTGGTGATCCGCAATTTTCAAGCTTGAATGATAAGGACTATCTTTTATCTGTTCCGGCAGATAAAGCGGAAATGGAAAATGTGTTAGGCATTGTATTGCCTGAGATTGGTGTAGATAAAGCCTCTTTAGATTTGACTTCCATTGTCGCTAAGTTGCGAACAGATGCGGGTACGACAGTAGAAAATAAGATTGAAGTAGATGTGAGAGCGAATAATCGCTGGAGTAGTGAGGAGATTAAAGGGCAAGAAAACCCAAGCCGGGTTTATACGTTGAGGTGTAATAAGCCGGAAATGGCAGTATCTGTTCAACCCGGAAATATCTGGACGAAAGAGTTTACGATTGATGAACTGACCGTTACTACAGGAGATCCGGAGGTTATCAAGTCTAAGTTGAAATATCAGTATAAAGAAAAGTCCGGAGGTGATGATACTTGGAAAGACATTCAAGATATGAAAGTGTTATTCAATGAACATCCCCAAAATAGATCATATCAAGTGAGAGCGGTTTATCGTGATGTGGTTATGACGGATGCTATTGATGTGGAGCTAGAGAATCCGGTGCAGTTGCCGAATTCTGGGATGGAGGAGTGGCATGAGGAAGATCAGAGTGATCATAAAAATTTGTGGTTCCCGTTTTCTCAAGATTTAAGTCTTCAATGGATTACTAATAATCTGGAAACCACAAATTATAGAGGAGAATCCTTTTGCTCTGCATCTGCTGTTAAGCGTTCTGAAAATAAGTATAATGGTAATTATGCTGCTTTGATTAGAACTATAGGGCATGGTGTAGCAAATACAAATGTAGGTTCATTTCTAGGTATGAATGGTTCTATTACGGGAACTCATACAATAGGGATACTGTCTTATTCTGGAGATTTTCAAGTACGTCCAACAAAAGTGAAATTTTATTATCGTTATATTCCAGAAGGAGATGATGTAGGGGTAATAGAACTAAAAATAGAAAATGAAGATCAAGATCAAGATGTTATTTTATATGAGGCTACAAATGTTGTTAGTAAGACTGAATATCAATTATATGAAATACCAATTAATTATATGGTAGAGAATGTAGTTGCTACTAAGTTGACTTTAACATTGAAATCTGGATCTAAACATACTAATGTTGTAAAAGCTAAAGTTAGGGGGAATGGAGCTGATGAACATTATGGTAGCGAGCTTTATATTGATGATATTTCCCTTGTTTATGACAAATAAAGATAAAGAAGAATGAAACATATCGTTTATATTCTATTAACTCTCATCCTTTTGGCAAGTTGCCAAAAGGATGAAGCCTTTGATATTTCAGAAGGCAAAGGAACTTTAATATTGGAAAATCTTTCTGTTCAAACAGAAAATGTCAATACTGTTTCTACTCGGGCAGTTCAGAATGATCTATATGTGGAGATTTGGCAAAACGGTCAATTAATGAGCGGGCAACAATATGAACCGGGAAAAGTGCCTGCTAAGCTGGATTTGCCTGCCGGAAGCTATCTGCTGAAAACCTATAACCTAGCGTATAAAGACATGCCCAATTGGGTAGATACAGAAACTGGTGGAGCAGCCTTTTATGCTGAAAAGAATTTTAAGATAGACGCTGGTAAAATAAACTATCTGAATGTAGAAGTCCCGATGGTGAATATCGGTGTTTCCTTAAAACTCCCGGAAGGTTTTAGTGATCGCTTTAAGGATTATCATTTTACCGTACAATTCGGAAACCGATCCGTAGAAATATCCAATGGAGAAACCGCTTATTTCCCCTCGAGTGAAGTAACTTACATTTTAAGTGTCACAAATAACGATGGTGAAAATAAAACGAATTCAAAGACGATCAAATCACCAGTGGCAGGAACTATATATGAAATCTCTTATGGCTATGCGACTAAAGGGTTGATTGTTAATGCTAAATATGGCTTATGAAATGAATAACTAACGGCTTCCCAAGCCGTTAGCTTACCACTGGGGGTAGCCGCTAGTTATTCACTTCACAAGCTATAAACAAGGGGGGTGTCGTTCTTTACATATAATATAAAACGTACGTGCGTACATTAAAATATACAGTCTCTCTCTTTAAAGGCAAATCCAAAAACATATCCAGTTACTTTTCTCCCCTTTTGGATTAAAAAGTATCTTAACTGTATCGTTCAACGAAACTAAGTGTGTTGGCCAAGTATCTTAGTTTCGTTGGCCAATGCACCTAGGTGCAAATATGTATTAAAGCATATGGACAATTTCCATCCCTCGTGTCCCAACCGTTATTCGCAAATTATTCCTTACCTTTTCTTGATAAAAGAAGATTTCTTAGCGAACAGGTATAAGAATTGGAGATTTTTATCTAAGTTTGTCAGTATACATCAAAAAGAAAGGAAGATCTTATGATACCTCAGATAACCATTCCCTATGCCGTGGCTGATTTCGCTGAAATACGCGAACGTGGCTTTTATTATGTGGATAAAACTCGGTTTATCCCTTATTTGGAGCGGTATAAGGCTCCGGTGTTTCTGCGTCCGCGGCGTTTTGGTAAGAGCTTGTTGGTCTCTATGCTCGCCCATTACTACGATCGCAGTAAGTCTCATCGCTTTGAGGAACTTTTTGGGGGGACTTGGATCGGGACCAATCCTACGCCGGAGCATAACCAATACATGATTATCCGCTACGACTTCTCGAAGATGGTGATGGATAGCACGATGGACGGGTTAGAGCAGAATTTTAATGATCTGAATTGTTCCCCCGTGGAGATCATGGTAGAGCATAACCGTGATCTTTTCGGTGATTTTAAGTTCTCAGTGAGAGGTAATGCCACCAAGATGCTGGAGGAGGCGTTGGCTTATGTCCGTATGCGCGGCTTGCCCAAGGTTTATATCCTTATTGATGAGTACGATAATTTCACCAACCAATTGCTCACGGCCTATAAGGACCCGCTTTACGAGTCTGTCACCACTGGCGAGAGCTTCTTGCGTACCTTCTTCAAGGCTATCAAGGCGGGTATCGGCGAGGGAAGTATCCGTACTTGCTTTTGTACGGGTGTGCTGCCTGTTACGATGGATGACTTGACGAGCGGCTATAATATCGCCGAAATTCTTACCTTGAAGCCTGACTTCACGGAGATGTTGGGTTTCAATCATGAGGAGGCTGCCGAATACCTGCGCTATGTTATTCGTAAATATGGCAATAATGAGGATCGTTTCGACGAGCTGTGGACGCTTATCGTAAACAACTATGATGGCTATCGCTTTCTGCCCAACGCGCATCCGTTATTTAATTCCACTATATTGACTTATTTTTTCAAGAACTTCGCCGAGCTGTCCGGTGGTGTCCCCGATGAGATGGTGGACGAGAACCTTCGAACGGACGTGAATTGGATCCGCCGCCTTACCATCACCTTGGAGAATGCGAAAGAGATGCTGGATGCCTTGGTGATCGATGGCGAGTTGATCTACTCTCAACCGGATCTTAGGAGTAAGTTCAATAAGCAGAAGTTCTTCGATCCGGATTTTTACCCCGTCAGTCTATATTACTTGGGCATGACAACGTTGAAAGATAATTATGTGATGGTGCTTCCCAACTTGACCGCTCAGAGCATCTACATGAATTATTACAACGAGTTGAATCAGATTAGCGATGACGCTCGCTGTTTTGTTCCCGCTTATCGCCTGTTTATGGATCATCGGAAGCTGGAGCCGCTTGTGGAAAATTATTTCAAGGAATATCTCGGCCAGTTCCCGGCGCAAGTATTCGACAAGATCAACGAGAACTTTATTCGTTGCTCTTTCTACGAGGTACTGAGTCGTTACTTGAGCAACTGCTATACCTTCGCCGTGGAGCAGAACTTGCCAAGCGGCCGTGCGGATCTGGTATTGACGGGCATATCGGGCACCGCCTTCCACAACGATTGCCGGGTGGTGGAGTTCAAGTATTTCAAGGCGAAAGACGCTACCATGGTAGAGGCCTTGAAGGTCGTTCGTCCCGAAGATGCCGATCAGGTGAGAAGATATGCCGCTGATATCAATCGGCAATTCCCCGCTTACCGCATGCGAGCGTATGTGGTGTATATAGCGGCAGGAAAAGTTTGTAAGACATGGGAAGTTATTAATCTCTAATGTAAAGGACAAGACATGAGACATTTGTTGATTATTCTATTATGTCTTGATCGGCAATATATACTATGCGATCGAAAGAGGAATATATCCATCCTTGAATGATATTCCAATCTTTTTTATCTAACCAAATTATTCCGTACCTTTGCCCCTCAAAAAGAGAACACAAGGTATGGAAAAACATTTTAAGAGAACGCTGATTACTACGGCGTTGCCGTATGCGAACGGACCGGTGCATATCGGCCATTTGGCCGGGGTATATGTGCCTGCTGATATTTATGCCCGTTACCTTCGTTTGAAGGGGGAGGAAGTGTTGATGATTGGTGGTTCGGACGAACATGGGGTACCCATCACGTTGAGAGCGAAGAAGGAGGGGATCACGCCGCAGGATGTGGTGGATCGTTACCACGGTATTATCAAGAAATCGTTCGAGGAGTTCGGTATCACGTTTGATATCTATTCTCGTACTACTTCCGCTACGCATCATCAGATGGCCTCGGATTTTTTCCGTACATTGTATGATAAAGGTGAATTCATCGAGAAAACAAGCGAGCAATACTACGATGAGGAGGCGAAGCAATTCTTGGCCGACCGTTATATCACGGGTACTTGTCCGCATTGTGGAAACGAGAAGGCGTATGGCGATCAGTGCGAGGCTTGCGGTACGTCTCTTAGCCCGACGGATTTGATCGATCCGAAATCCGCTATCAGTGGCAGCAAGCCGGTGATGCGTGAGACGAAGCATTGGTATCTGCCTTTAGACAAGTGGGAGCCGTTCTTGCGTAAATGGATCTTGGAGGATCATAAGGAATGGAAACCTAATGTATATGGGCAGTGTAAGAGCTGGCTGGATATGGGACTGCAACCCCGTGCGGTGAGTCGTGATTTGGATTGGGGTATCCCTGTTCCCGTGGAAGGGGCGGAAGGAAAGGTGCTGTATGTCTGGTTCGACGCTCCGATCGGTTATATCTCTAATACGAAAGAGTTGCTGCCGGATAGCTGGGAGACTTGGTGGAAGGATCCGGAGACTAAAATGGTCCATTTCATCGGTAAAGATAATATCGTGTTCCATTGTATCGTGTTCCCTTCCATGCTGAAAGCGGAAGGTTCTTATAACTTGCCGGAGAATGTCCCCGCCAACGAGTTCTTGAACTTGGAGGGTGACAAGATCTCTACTTCCCGCAACTGGGCGGTTTGGTTGAACGAGTATCTGGTGGATATGCCGGGCAAGCAAGACGTGTTGCGCTATGTCTTGACGGCCAACGCGCCGGAGACAAAGGATAATGATTTCACATGGAAAGATTTTCAGGCTCGTAATAATAATGAGTTGGTCGCTATCTTAGGGAACTTCGTGAACCGTGCGTTAGTCCTTACGGATAAGTATTTCGAGGGTAAGGTGCCGGCGGCTGGCGAGTTGACAGATTATGATCGCCAGACCTTGAAGGATTTCGCAGATGTGAAAGAGAACGTGGAACGCCTGTTGGATACCTACCACTTCCGTGACGCTCAGAAAGAGGCGATGAACCTGGCCCGTATCGGAAATAAGTATCTCGCTGATATGGAGCCTTGGAAGTTGGCGAAGACGGATATGCCTCGTGTCGCTACGATCATGAACATCGCTTTGCAGATTACGGCTAATCTGGCGATCGCTTTTGAGCCGTTCTTGCCGTTTAGCATGGAGAAACTGAATAAGATGCTGAATGTAGAGCCGTTGGGATGGAATCGCCTAGGTGCTACGGATCTATTGGAGGCCGGTCATCAATTGGGCAAGGCAGAGTTGTTGTTCGAGAAGATAGAGGATAGCGTGATCGAGGCCCAAGTACAGAAATTATTGGATACGAAGAAAGCGAATGAGGAAGCGAATTATAAGGCGAAACCGATCCGTGAGAATATCGAGTTCGATGATTTCATGAAACTGGATATCCGTGTGGGTACGGTTCTGGAATGTGTGAAGGTTCCGAAAGCGGATAAGCTGCTTCAGTTCCGTATCGACGATGGCCTGGAGAAACGCACGATCGTGTCGGGTATCGCCCAGCATTATAAACCCGAGGAATTGGTAGGCAAGCAAGTTTGCTTCATCGCTAACTTAGCTCCCCGTAAGCTGAAAGGTATTGTTTCCGAGGGCATGATTCTCTCCGCCGAGAATTTCGATGGAAAGCTGGCCGTTATCACCCCGGAGAAAGAGGTGAAACCGGGTAGCGAGGTGAAATAATAAGATAAACGCAATAATGAGGGGGCTATTTCGTTTTAACGACGGGATAGCCCTATTTTTTGAATGGATAAGATGCTAGAGAAACAGATACAGATGGTAGATCTGCGGAGGCAGTATGAACGTTTGCGTAGCGAGATCAATCCCGCCATGCAAACGGTGATAGATGCTTGTGCCTTTATCAATGGCCCTCAGGTGAAGGGATTTTGTAACCATTTATCAGATTATTTAGGTATTCCTTATGCGATCCCGTGCGGCAACGGTACGGATGCTTTGCAAATCTCCTTGATGGCATTAGACTTACATCCGGGCGATGAGGTGATCGTTCCTGCTTTTACGTATATCGCCGCGGCTGAGGTCGCTTTGGCTCTTGGCCTAGTGCCGGTATTAGTGGATGTAGATCCCGGTACATTCAATATAGACCCGGAAAAGATAGAAGATGCCTTGTCTGAAAAGACGAGAGCTATTATCGCAGTTCATCTTTTTGGCCAGTGTTGTGATATGGAACCGATCTTGCGTATCGCCAGCCGTCATAATCTATATGTGATCGAGGATAATGCCCAGTCCATCGGTGCTAATTATACTTTCTCGGATGGAACGGTGAAGAAAGCCTGTACGATCGCCTCTATAGGAACGACCTCCTTCTTCCCTTCGAAACCGTTGGCTTGTTATGGTGATGGTGGGGCGATGTTTACTTCCGACGCACGATTGGCCGAACGACTGCGAATGATCGCCAATCATGGGCAAAAGGTAAAATATCATCATGCTTTGGTGGGCTGCAACTCCCGTTTGGATACCTTGCAGGCCGCTGTCTTAGATGTTAAGCTTCGGTATTTGGATGAATTTGCCGCCGCTCGTTGTAAAGTGGCTGCTAGATACGATGCTGCCTTTTCCGGATTGGATGCTGTACGCAAACCACTAAAATCAGCCTTTTCATCGCATGTTTATCATCAATATACGGTACAGCTAGCTGTAGAAAAGAGGGATCAAGTACAAGCTGCGTTAAAAGAACGAGGCATTCCTTCTATGATTTATTATCCATTGCCTTTGCAGGAGCAAGAGGTGATGAGGGGTCGATGCCGGATTTCCGGGGATTTGAATGTCGCTTCTCGCTTGAGCCGATCCGTATTATCCTTGCCGATTCATACGGAGATGACAGAAGAGGAGCAGGCCTATATTATAGAATCTATAAAGAGTGTTTTATGAATAAGAAGATACGTTTCGCCGTGATCGGCTGTGGTCATATAGGTAAGCGTCATGCCGAGATGATTACCCGGGATGAAGGAGCGGAGTTGGTCGCTTTATGTGATATCCGTCCGAAAGAGGAGCTGGGGATCGAGGCTTATGCGGTCCCTTTCGCCCGGGATATAGATGAACTATTCCGTTTGGGATTGGATATAGATGTGGTGAATATTTGTACACCTAACGGCTTACATGCCGAGATGGCGATCCAAGCGATAGAGAGCGGACATCATGTGGTCATAGAAAAGCCTATGGCCTTGACCTTGGCGGATGCCGAGAAAGTGGTTTATATCTCGTTGAGATTCCGTAAGCAGGTATTTTGCGTAATGCAAAACCGATATTCCCCGCCTTCGGTCTGGATCAAGGAGATGGTTGAGTCCGGAAAATTAGGCCAGATTTATATGGTGCAGCTGAATTGCTACTGGAACCGTGATGAACGCTACTATAAACCTGGAGGATGGCATGGCGACGCTGCCTTGGATGGTGGTACCTTATTCACCCAATTCTCCCATTTCATCGACATTATGTACTGGTTATTCGGGGATATCTGTAATATCCAGACCCGTTTCGCCGACTTCAACCACGAGAAACTGACCGCCTTTGAGGATTCCGGTTTCGTGAATTTTAATTTCGTGAACGGTGGAATGGGCAGTTTGAGCTACTCTACGGCGGTATGGGACAAGAATCTGGAAAGTAGCATGCTGATCGTGGCCGAGAATGGCAGCGTGAAAATCGGCGGTCAATATATGAATGAGGTAGAATATTGCCATATCAAGGATTATGAGATGCCGGAATTGGCCCCTACCAACCCCGGCAATGATTATGGCCCTTACAAAGGCTCCGCTCAAAACCACAACTTCGTGATCCGTAACGTGGTCAATGTCCTTTCCGGCGCCCCCGGCGAGATCATAACGACCAACGTCTTGGAAGGTATGAAGGTGGTGGATATTATACGGAGGATTTATGCGGGGAAGGCGTGAGAATCCATTCCCAGATAGGGACTACCTCGATCGTTCTCTCTTGGACTTGGATGGTTCGTTTCTCGTCTCGAGTGATAATCATCATACGTTTAAGATATAGAAACACATCCGCTTGCTTTTTGTTTTGTATGTAAAACAAAAATAAGCTATTTTATTTTGTATGCGAAATAAAATGGGGATGATTTGTTTTATATTGGAAACAATACGGTGGATTTACGTATTGAAAGCATAAATCCACTGCGAATAGAGATTGAGATTTTAGATCTCGTCAGGGCTTTCGCTGTCTTGGCTACCCCCGCTTTGCGGTTCGGAGAGTTCCTTTTTCTCGAAATTAGTGAGTTTCTTAGCTATTCTCAAGGCCTTTCCGGGGCTAAAGACAACTTTAGGTTCTTTGATCAAGCTGGTGGTAAATTCCTCGGTGGTAGGGGTTCCCGTAGAGCCTACCCCAAAACGGAAATTGCCCAATTCGCCTACATTCACCCTGCGCCCTTGCGCGAGATTTCGTTTCAACACGATATTGATACGGTCGAGTACCGCCTTGACTTGGGCGGAGCCTACTCCACTTCCATCTGCCACTTCCTCGAGGAAAGTCTCGAACTCTACAAGATCTCCATAGATCACTTGCGCATACTGTTTCTTGGGTGTTTCTGTCTTGTCGTTACCCAAGTTCTTTCTCTCGATCAATCTGTACTTTACTGCCATAATTTCTAAATTTTAAAAGATGATTAAATGAATTACCTTGTTTTCGAAAGCATGACAAAGGTATCGCAAGCCGTATGAGGCAAATCGGTCTGTGTTGGTTTATGTCTGTCAATGTCCGTGTATGTGCCTATTAGTCTACGAGTGCCTGTTTCGCATCCTTTAGTTCGCAAGACTAGTAAAATGTAAAAATGTACAATAAGCTATATTAGAATGGGCCTGTTTTGTATATTTTTGATTATTAGTTTATTATATCTAGTAGGTGCGAGACTTTTTAATTAATATCAATAGAAATCCGGATTTCTATTGATACTAATTGGTGTTTTCTATTGATACTAATTCATATTTCCATACGTACTATTTGTTATTTTATACATAAAGTATGAAAAGCTTCCGGGTTTTGCCCGTTACCCAAGAGTAAATGTTTATCTTTGTGGCACTTTTACCGTAAATATCAAATGGCAGAACAATCACTAAAAGATAAGACAGCGAAAGGGCTCTTCTGGGGAGGGGTGAGCAATGGGGTGCAGCAGATACTCGCATTGCTGTTTGGTATCTTTTTGTCTCGCATATTATCGCCGGGAGATTATGGGATGGTCGGGATGCTAACTATTTTTACGGGTTTTGCGAATGCTCTTCAAGAAAGCGGCTTCTCGGCGGCCTTGACAAATAAGTTGGATATTAAGCATGAGGATTATAACTCGGTATTTTGGTTTAATATAGTAGTAGGGATTGGCCTTTATGTGATTTTGTTTTTCTCGGCGCCTTTGATTGCCGTTTTTTTTGATCAGCCGGATTTGTTGTGGGTATCCCGTATCGTATTTTTAAGTTTTTTGTTTGGTTGTTTTGGAACAGCTCAAGCCGCTTATTTGTTTAAAAACTTGATGGTCAAGGAAAGGGCAAAGATTGATATCTATGCGTTGTTATTATCCAACACGGCTGCACTGATCATGGCGTTGAATGGTATGGCTTATTGGGGGATTGCTATTCAAGGAGTACTTTATATCGGTTTAGGCACTTTTCTTAGGTGGTATTATTCACCTTGGAGGCCAACTTTCTCTTTTAACCTTCAGCCTTTGAGGGAGATGTTCCCGTTTAGTGCAAGGTTGTTATTGACAAATCTGTTTAGCCAGATGTCTACGAATATATTCTCTATTCTATTGGGTAAGTTCTATACGGTTCAGCAAGTCGGTTATTATTCCCAAGGCTATAAATGGATGAATATGGGGGGGAGTTTTATCACGGGAATGATATCAGGAGTAGCCCAGCCGGTATTTGCTCAAGTCTCTTACGAGAAGGAGAGGCAAGTACAGGTTTTAAGAAAGATGATCCGTTTTACGGCTTTTATATCTTTTCCATTGATGTTTGGCATGGCGTTGGTCGCAAATGAATTGATCCTGATTACGGTTACGGAAAAGTGGGCGCCTTGTGTTCCTATTTTGCAATTACTGTGCGTTTGGGGAGCTTTTTCCCCGATATGCGAGCTTTATAAAAATATCGTGATCAGTCATGGGAAATCTAATATTTATTTGTATGCTAACGTAATATTTGGCATACTCCAGATATTGTTGCTGATAATGATGTTGCCTTATGGAATTTTATGGATGGTTGCGGCTTATGTGCTCGCTTACCTTTGCTGGCTGCTTGTGTGGCATTGTTTTGCGAGCCATTTGATAGGTGTTAGATTATATCATGTAATAAGAGACATATTGCCTTATTTTCTTATCACTCTCTCAGTTTTGAGCTGCGCTTGGTGGGTCTCTTTCTTCTCGGGGAATATTTATATACGGTTTGCTTTGAAGATTATTGTGTCTGCGATTTTATACATTGGAATTATGTGGGGTGTGAAGTCTGTAATTTTTAAAGAATGCATAGGGTTCTTATGGAAAAGATGAGTTTGAAACGAGTTTCTGTCGTATTATGTACCTATAATGGTGAGAAATATATCCGTGAACAGCTGGAATCTATCGTATCTCAGACTTATCCTATCCATGAATTATTGATACAGGATGATTGTAGCACAGATGCGACACCTTTAATAATCGAGGAATATAAGGAAAAATATCCTTTTATTAGATTTTATCGAAACAAGAATAATCTGGGCTTCAATCGAAATTTTTGGAAGGCTTTCGAAAAAGTAACAGGTGATTATATTGCGATTTCGGATCAAGATGATATTTGGGTAGATACCAAGATAGAGGTCTTGGTTGGTTGTATAGGAAATTATCTGATGGTTTATGCGGATTCTGTGAGTTTCTTCGATAAGATTCCCTCTTATGTTGCGGCGAGGAAAGAAGAGTTTGTTCTTACGGGATTACGATTCATTTCTTTGCAGTATGGTGTATTGGGACATGATTGCCTCATGCGGAAAGAGCTGATCCAAATAACACCTAAAGAGGTGCGGGAGAAATTTGTATATGATTTTGCGTTGGCTTTAGTAGCGAGATCTAAACGCAGTCTTTTACATAAGGTCGAGAATTTAACATATTTTAGACGCCATCCTCATGCTAGCTCTAATTTGTTGCAAAATGTGAAAGGAGGGTTTAGAGGCTATCTGGATGGGTTTTTATCGTTGGGTAAAAGAAACCGTTTGGAGATATCTGATCGATACCGGCTAATGCTTCCTTATTTAAGTATGGAGGAGCCTTTAGTTTATCAATATGCGTTGTATCTTTCGTCGGGTAGGATTCTAGGCATTTTTAGAGCGGGGTGGATCACTTATGTCTGCCGGTCTGAGTTAAGAGGGAATACAAAAAGTATTATGAATAAAGTGCGAGCTTATTTTCTTCCATTATTTTTGTATGGCAAATGGAAATATATCAGGAGCTTGTGGGGTGAAAAAACTATATTAGATAAGTAAGATTAGTATGGATCGGATATTTTTATGCTCATTTGGTAATTCCAGTTATTTGTCTTCTTTATCTCGTTTGAGAGCTCAGGCTGAGGAGACAGGTTGGTTTTATCGTGTCGAATGTAGTACGGAAAAAAATCTATCTGCCTTTTTCCGGCAAGAGGCTGCGGATCTATTAAAACAGGAAGTGCGAGGGTTTGGATATTGGATTTGGAAACCCCAGATTTTACTTCAATGCTTACAACAAATGGAATATGGCGATATTTTGCTTTACACAGATGCTGGTTGTCATATAAATGAGGTGGGGAAGAATATGTTTCTTGCATATATAAAAGAGGTAAAAAAACATCCTTCGGGATTTTTGGTATTTGGCGCTCGCAAAGGTTCATTAGAGAGACAATATACAAAAGGTGATATTTTCTCATACTTTGGTATACAAGAAGATGATGATATTTATAATAGCGGACAAATACATGCTACCACTTTTTTTCTAAGAAAAGATGATCATACTCAAAAGGTTGTAGAATGTTGGAAAAAAGTGATGATGGAAAATAGAAATTTGATAGATGACTCCCCTTCATCCACTCCTAATGCTTTGGATTTTAAGGAGAATAGGCATGATCAAAGTGTTTTTTCAATTTTGATGAAATTGAATAAGGCACAGATATATCCAATAACTCATATATGGTCATACACTTGGTTCTTTATGGGATATTATCCGATTTGGGCTAAAAGAGATCGAGGGGAAACTTTGAGAAAATATTATCCATTGAAACAATATTGGAAGGATTTTCTTTTTTTTGTTCGAAATAGAGTGGAACGTTTATAATAAGAGTTTATGAATAATATGAGTAAGATGAAAGTTTTAGTCTTAGTTCCGATCGGGGGGTTGGCGAATCGATTTTATGCAATATCATCAGCTATATCATTTTGTCAAATGTATGGGATCCGGCTTCATGTCATTTGGTTTAAAGATTGGGGGATGGGGGCTGACTTTCATTCTTTATTAGACTTAGCTCCGATTTTATCAAATATAAAAGTTGTGGATGCGCATTGGCAAGATTATATTTATGATCGGCCTAGGAAGAGAAATTTTTGGCTCCCTTATTTATATCAAAAAGTTGCTTTCCCGGAAAGATTTTATGAAAAAGATATTTATAACCGGTTTTCGGTGGAGAGCTTGTTAAATTCGTTTCAAAAGCATGATTCTGTTTATTTGGTCCAATTTCGTTCTTTCTATAAAAATGAAATAACGTTTAAATGCTTATCTCCGATAAAACCTATTCAACAGCAGATAGATGAACGAACGAAGTTTTTTGAGGACAAACATGTGATAGGTATGCATATTAGGAGAGGAGATCATACGACTCCTACATTAGGAAGTCCTTTGTCTTTATTTATTTCAAAAATTGAGGAGGAGGTTACTCTTGATCCGAATACTTATTTTTATGTAGCTTCAGACTCGTTCTCGGAAAAGAAAAAACTAAAAGATCTGTTTGGCGAAAGGATTATTACTAGATTTGATGAAGTTAGGCGAGATAACGAAAGTGGTATTGTCGACGCTTTAGTTGAATTGTACACTCTGGCTCATACCTCAAAGATCTATGGTTCTTTAGCAAGTTCTTATTCTTCTTTGGCTGCGGAGTTATATTCAATCAAACTTGAAATTTTATCATTGGTATAATGATTTTTCTTTAATTCGTAATTTGGATTAGTCTATTATTTATTGACGATAATGAATAGAAATAAAATAAGAGTCTTGGCATTTTATTTGCCACAATTTCATCCAATACCCGAAAATGATAAGTGGTATGGAAAAGGTTTTACGGAATGGACGAACGTAGGTAAAGCTAAGCCTTTGTTCAGGGGGCATTACCAACCACGGGTTCCGGCAGACTTGGGATATTATGATTTGCGAGTTCCGGAAACACGCCAGGCTCAGGCAGATATGGCAAGAGAGTATGGGGTGGAAGCATTCTGTTATTGGCATTATTGGTTTGGGAATGGAAGGCGTTTGTTGGAAAGGCCTTTTAATGAAGTCTTAGAATCGGGTAAGCCAGATTTCCCCTTTTGTCTAGCTTGGGCCAATCACTCTTGGAGAGGTATCTATAATGGAGTTAAGACGAAAGAGTCATTAATCGATCAAACTTATGGTGGACTTTCTGATTATGAGCGTCATTTCTATGACGTACTGCCAGCGTTTGAGGATAAGAGATATGTGACTGTTGACGGAAAACCTTTTTTCTTAATTTTCGCTCCAGCGGAAATTCCGGATTCAAGGGAGTTTATAGACTGTTGGCAACGTTTGGCTGCCCGGAATGGTTTAACGGGTATTCATTTTGTCGCTCATACGTATCAACCAAATGATATAGATAACTTTCTGTCAATGGGATATGACGCAGTTAATGTCGTGAGATTGTTTGAGTACCAGAGAATAGGAATATCTTTTGTACAGAAAGTTCTTAATAAGGTAAATAGGGAGGTTTTTAAACATGGCTTTTGGTGTCAGTACAAAGATGCGATGAAATATTTTTCTGGTAAAGAGGATGAGAGAGAGAATGCTTATCCTACAATAATTCCCAATTGGGATCATTCTCCTAGGACAGGACGTTATGGTGCTATTTTAAAAGATTCGACTCCTCAACTTCTCCAGAAACATGTAGAGCAAACAGTTCATTTGATCTTAAACAAGGATGATGATCATCGGATCGTGATTCTGAAGTCTTGGAATGAATGGGCTGAAGGAAATTATGTGGAGCCGGATTTGAATTTTGGCAGAGGCTATTTGGAGGCTTTACGTACGGCTTTGCAAAAGGATATCAGATAGAGTCATATGAAAAAACGGGCGATTATACTACATCCGGCGATAGCTCCTTATCGAGTTGATTTTTTTAATTCGTTAGCTAAAGAGTTTGATGCAAGCTTTTATTTTGAGTTTGATAATGCTTTGGAACAGGCTTTTGATCAGGAAAAACTTAGAAAACGATTGTGTTTCGCACCTCATTTTCTTTCTTCAGGTTTTATGGGTATTAAGAATCTGAGGCTTGAGGTACTGACTATTTTGTGGAAGAATAAGGCTGATGTTGTTTTTGTTTCAGAGTATAATTTGTTAGGACTTTTAGTATGTTTTTATAAGTTGTTGTTTAACTGGAATCTAACAGTGGTATCTATATGCGATGATAACGTATCGATGGCTCAAGGAACGCATTTTGTTAAAAAGCTTACCCGTTACGTTATGTTACATATCCTTTCGATCGTGGTACTAGCCGATAATAATGTGTTGACCTGGTATGAAAGCAATTTGAGATTTAAGTCGAAATATGTTTATTTCCCGATCATTCAGTCAGACAACTTTTTTAGAGAACGATTGCTAAAAGCTTTATCAATTTCTGTTTCTATAGCTGATAGGTATAGTTTAATAGGGAAAAAAAATATTTTATATGTGGGGCGTTTGGTTGAGATAAAAAACGTATCTCTTTTATTAAAGGCGTTTCGTCAAGTTAACGCTGATTTTCCAGATGCTAGATTGTTGATTGTAGGTGATGGAGATTTACGAGAAGATTTGGAGTCTCAGGTACAAGACTATATATCTGCGGGTTTAATACGGTTTATGGGAAAACAAGAAGGTTTAGACCTATTGGCTTATTATAATTTAGCACAAATCTTTGTTTTACCTAGTTTATATGAACCTTTTGGTACGGTTGTGAATGAGGCGCTACTGTCTGGTTGCTATACTTTGTGTTCATCTATCGCAGGATCGGCTTGTTTAATAGATGAACCCCAAAATGGTTTAGTATTTGATCCTTCTAATGAGTCCGGTTTATACCATAAGCTTAAAAAAGCACTGATGGGTGCTGTTGGACTTGAAGAGATAGCATTGAAAGGTAATAAGATGCAAATTCGATATGCGGAGAGGATGGATTGTTTGTTAAAGTGTTTATATTTGTCAATTAATTGATACAAAATGGATATTCGTTTAATTTGGGAAAGGTTGTATTGGGCGTTAGTAAAGCGTTTTTTGAAAAAAAAGCAGAAAACGTATGGAGACTGGAAAGCGAAAGGATACATTAATGATCCTACAGTGAGTTTTATCATACAATCTCATAATAAAAGTGTACAGGTAAAACATGTTGTTAATAAATTGAGAAATTACCCGAGAGCCGAGATTGTTGTAATAGATGATGGTTCGGATTACAATCACCATATCTCCTTGATGCGTTTTTTAAATAGGGGTAATGAGTTTCTACTAAGAGCAAATGATTTGTATGAGAATGTGATGTATGACAAAACAATTCGCATGGTAAATGGGCGGTTTGTGGCGTTATTACAGGATGATGATGATTTTAAGGATTTGTCGTGGGTAGATGACGCAGTCTTTTATTTTGAGAAATATCCTGAGTTGGCCATTTTGGGAGGACGAGATTGCCTTGATTTTGCTATAGATAAACAAAAAGGCAGATTTGATATATTGGATTATGATCTTCCTACGAAGGATATTGATTTTTGCTTTGTCCCTCATGTTAATAGAGCTCCGATGTGGCTTAATCGTTCTCTTTTCTTAGAGAAATTAAAACATATTGATTTTGATTTTGCTCCATTCCAATTCGATGATGTAGAGCTGTGTTTACGTACATGGTTGAATGGTTGCCAAGTGGGTTGGTATAAGACGGGGTTTTCTTCTTTGAGTGCGGGGGGGATGCGTATTTGGAATAACGCTTTTACGCAAGAGCAATGTGAAAAGAATATATGTAAGCTGTATGACCTCTATTCTGATAAAGACGTAGAGCTTCATCGGATAATCAATACTTCTAATAATAACTTAGGATGTCATGGATAAATTATATAATAATCGGCCTAACCTGAACAATTCCTTTTATCAGTGCTTGGTTTTGAGCGGATAAATGAATTGTCGGATATGGAACGGGAGGTATATCAGATCTTGCGAGAGGAGCCTACTATCCGTCAAATAGATTTAGCAAATCGTTTGGATTTGACAGAGCAGTATATCCGGAAGCTTATAAAAAAATTGAAAGAGCATGGTTGGATTGAACGCATTGGAGCTAAGAAAAATGGTTATTGGAAAATAATAGAGAAGCCATGAATATATTGATATTAAATACTTCTGAATTAACCGGTGGAGCGGCAGTCGCTGCGAACCGACTAGCGAAAGCATTGGGTAAATCTGGTGTAGAGGTTTCTATGTTAGTACGTGATCGGAAAACAGACCATGTAAAAGTTTTCTCTGTAAATAATTCATGGATTTCACATAGGCTTAATTCTTTTCGCTTCATTTGGGAACGACTGATAATCTTTATCTGTAACTTCTTTAGCAAGAAGAACCTTTTTCAAGTTTCCATAGCCAATACAGGCACGGATTTATCGAAGCACCCATTAGTGCAACAGGCGGATGTGATTCATCTGCATTGGGTGAATCAAGGATTTTTGTGTCTTTCTGATATTAAGAAATTAGTAAATACCGGAAAACCTATTGTGTGGACTATGCATGATTTGTGGCCAGCTACGGCTATTTGTCATTATCCGGGAGGATGTGAGAAGTATATATCGAATTGTTATCAGTGCCCGATGCTGAAACGAAATCCGTTTTTTGATTTAGCGGCTTCTGTTTTTAAGGAGAAAGGGAAAATTGGGTTATCTAAGATTACGTTTGTCGGTTGCAGCCGATGGATAATGGAAGAGGCCCAAAAAGGCAATTGGTTGAGAACAGCCTGTTTTACCTCGATTCCTAACCCGATTGACGTGACAGCCTTTAAGCGTATGGAAAAGCAGGTGGCCCGTAAACGATTCGGCCTGCCGGAAGATAAGTTCCTTCTTCTTTTTGCCGCCGCTAAGCTTTCAGATACTCGGAAAGGAGCGATTTTTTTGATCGAGGCTTGCGAAAAACTAAAAGAGAAATACCAAGATCGCATAGAAATCGTGTTGATGGGAAATAGCTCGGAAGAATTGATTAGCCAGTTTCCTTTTAAGGTGAATACGCTGGGATATATATCGGATCAAGACTCTATGATTTCCGTTTATGCCTGTGCCGATATGTTCGTTATTCCTTCGTTGGAGGATAACTTACCCAATACGATTATGGAGTCGATGGCATGCGGTACGCCTTGTGTGGGATTTGAGACAGGAGGGATTCCGGAGATGATAGATCATTTGAAGAATGGGTATGTAGCTAAATATAAGGATACTGAAGATCTAGCGGAGGGAATTAAGTGGATAATAGATAGTCGGGAATCTTTACAATTAAGTGAGGCTTGCATTCGAAAGGTCCATGATTGTTATCAAGAATCGGTTGTAGCGGGGAGGTATATTGATTTGTATCGGAGTTTAACTTCGCCTTAGAATGAATTCTTTGGATATTTCATCTATATCAAGAATATAGTTACTTTTGTGAAAAATGGAAGTTACTATATAGTATAGGAAGGAATGCTATGAGATGAAAGAGTATTTATCAAATGTTTTAGAGATATTGGAAGAAAAAGGCGTTTTGAACGAATCGTATGATCTGGAGTTCAAAAGTGCGAAGGGGGGGCTTCCTCGGTCTCTTTGGGAGTCTTATTCTGCGTTTGCTAATTCCGAGGGAGGTACAATTATTCTTGGCGTTTCCGAAAAAGATAATTATTGTTATTTGGATGGTTTAGAAGAGGATGTTGTGCGTAAGTGGCTTGATGATTTTTGGAATCAGATAAACAATAAAGAAAAAGTGAGCATTAACCTTTTGACGGCTAAGGATGTTCGTATAGAAAAGGTGAAAGATGATATTAATGTATTAATCATAAGGGTGCCTCCCGCAAGTTTTCGTTATCGTCCGGTTTATATAGGAACGGATATGTTAAAAGGAACTTATAGGCGAGATCATACTGGAGACTATAGGTGCATGCCAGAGGAAGTAAAGCGAATGTTGGCAGATTCCTTGCCTGATAAACCCGATTCTCTTGTGTTGGAACATTCGACGATAGAGGACTTGGATTTGCCAACATTAGATCAATATCGAAATATTCTTCGAAGTGTTAAACCCATGCATCCCTTTTTGACACTTGATAATCTTCCTTTTTTGCAGAGGTTGGGAGCTTGGAAAGTAAATCGAGCGACAGGAACTTATGGTTTAACTGCCGCAGGATTATTGATGTTCGGAAAAACACAATCAATACAAGAATTTTTCCCGGACTATCATGTCGATTACCAAGAGATATCCAATCAAGGGAGTCGCTGGATAGACCGTATATATCCAGATGGTACATGGGAGGCTAATCTTTTTCAATTTTTTCATAGGGTATGGCCTAAATTAAGTTTTTCTTTGCCCAAACCATTTTTATTGGAGAATGGGAGGAGACGTGATGAAGGTGCTATCCATGAAGCTTTGCGTGAGGCTTTTGCAAACAGTATTATTCATGCGGATTATAGGGGGCAGGGAGGAATTGTTATAAAGAAATATCCGGATCGATTCCTGTTCGTGAATCCGGGTTATATGTTAGTTCCTTTGGAACAGTATTATAAAGGAGGATGTAGTGTCCCGAGGAATACTACGATACAAACCATGTTCTCTTTATTAGGTTATGGTGAAAAAGCAGGGTCGGGTAGTCTTCGGATAATGTCGGCTTGGGCTAGTGCGCATTGGAGAAAACCGTTTATATCTATGACCAATAGACCGGATCGTGTTTGTCTAGATTTAAAAATGGAAGTATTGTTGCCTAAGGATAGTTTGGAGCACTTAGAATATATATTTGGGAAGGATGTTCGTAATATGTATGGGGATGCTTTGGTTATATTGTCTACCGCTGAGATAGAAGGGGTTGTCTCAAATCTTCGATTACAGGGTTTACTTAATAAACATTCCTCGGAGATATCTATTATGTTAAAAGATTTATGTTCGCAAGGATATTTAAATCCAGAGAATAAGGGACGTTGGACTTCTTATCATTTGAATAAGGGAATAGGACTTAAACAAGGAAGTTTATTTGAGAACTTGGATGGACACCTTAATGAAAAGATGGACACCTCGGACAAGAAAGATGGACACCTTAATGAAAAGATGGACACCTCGGACAAGAAAGATGGACACCTTGGCAGAAATATGCAAGAAATTAAAAGCTCAGAATTAAAGTCTTATATTGTAGAAATTTGCTCAAGTAGGTATTTAACAATCGAGGAGATCGCGGTAAAAACCCGACGTACTTCAAAATATCTGAAGAATAAGATAGTATCTCAATTATTGAAAGATGGGCTTTTAGAACGTTTATATCCTACTACTCCAAATCATCCTAATCAAGCATATAAAAAGAAACAACAATGAATCAGCAACCTACATTTTCGATCATAACGATCACCTATAATGCGGAGCGATGGTTGGAACGTACGATATTGAGCGTACTTAGCCAGTCGTATCCGAATATCGAGTATATATTGATTGACGGAGCGTCGAAGGATAAGACCGTAGAGATCATCAAGCAATATGAGTCCGGTATCGCTTCTTGGATAAGCGAGCCTGATAAAGGCTTGTATGATGCTATGAATAAGGGATTGAAGCTGGCTACGGGGGACTATGTGTGGTTCTTGAATGCGGGTGATACACTTTATACCGCAGATACCGTGCAAAGAATTGTGGCGTCTTTGAAAAAGAAAGTATCTTTGCCAGACGTGATTTACGGAGAAACCCGGATCGTTGACGCGGAGGGTAGATCATTAGGGATGCGCAGATTGAAAGCACCGGAGAAACTGACTTGGAAAAGTTTCCGGATGGGAATGTTGGTTTGTCACCAGTCGTTTATATCAAAACGGGAGATCGCTCCGTTATATAATACGGAATACCGTTTGACGGCGGATTATGATTGGTGTATCCAATGTCTGAGACGATCGAAAAGAATACATAATACACGTTTGATCCTGTCTAATTTTTTGGAGGAAGGGTTAAGTAGTGTGAACCGGAAAGCTTCCTTAAAGGAGCGATATGAGGTCATGTGTAAGTATTATGGCAAGGTGTCGACGATTCTGTTGCATGGTTGGTTCGCCGTGAGATTCTATTTTGCCAAATGGTTTAAAGGTAGAGTATAAACAATAAATTATAGATAAGTTTTATGCGGAGTATAATGAGTAAATGGGGAAAACATATCGCAGCGATAGCCGTATTCTTGGTATTGACAGTGATTTATTTTTCTCCGGCCGTATTTGAGGGTAAGGTAGTCCGGCAAGGGGATACGGAAAAGGCTATCGGTATGGGGAATAGCCAGATGGATGAATATGAGAAGACGGCCCAACCGGGAGAATTCAGCGCATGGTCCGATGCCATGTTTGGCGGAATGCCTTATGTGTCGGGATATGGAAATCCGGCTCCACGATTTCCCGGATATCTTTTAGTGGAGAAGCCTTTAAAAGCGCTGGGGTATATGGATGCGGGGATGGTGTTTACCGGATTCGTTTGTTTCTATATCTTGATGTGTGTCATGGGCGTAAATTGGTGGTTGGCGATCGCTGGTGCTATCGCTTTCGCTTTAGCGTCTTATAATCTGATCATTATAGAGGCCGGCCATGTCACGAAAGCGTATGTAATCGCTTATATGCCATTAACGTTGGCGGGTATGGCCCTGTTGTTCAAGCGTAAGTATTTATGGGGGGCGGTCGTGTTCTTGTTGGGTGTCGCTTTCTCTATCGCGAATACGCACCTGCAAATCACTTATTATTTATTATTACTTTGCTTCTTCGTTTATTTGGGATATTTGTTCAATAAACTGAAGGAAAAAGCTTATAAAGAACTGGGTACGGTAACCGCTATTATGGCTGGATGCGTGATATTGGCGGTGTTGCCGAATGCCCAGAATATGTATGCTCAATGGGATTTGGGACAGAACTCTATCCGTGGGGCTACGGAATTAACGACAACGACCCCTTCGGGCGAGAAGATCTCTTCCGGCTTGGACAAGGATTATGCGTTCGCTTGGAGCTATGGAAAAGGGGAGTTGTTGACCTTGTTGGTTCCGAATGCCTATGGTGGAAGTTCGGGTGGAATGCTAGGCCCGGATTCTGAGTTATATAAGGAATTAAGGGCGAAAGGCGCTCAAGTCGGAAAAGAGGTACAGGCTCCTACCTATTGGGGAGAGAAGACATTTACTTCCGGGCCGGTTTATTTCGGGGCATTGGTCTGCTTCTTGTTTGTTCTGGGAATGTTCGTGATCCGGAATCCGATGAAATGGTGGTTATTCGGAGGTTCTGTCTTTTTGATATTGCTGGCATTGGGACGTAATTTTGATAGCTTCAATGACTTTATGTTCCATTACTTGCCGATGTATAATAAGTTCCGTACCGTAGAGATGGCATTGGTTATTCCGGGTATGGTATTTCCTATTATCGCTATATGGGGATTGAAAGAGGTGCTATCGGAGACCGTGAGCGATGCCTTGTTGAAGAGAGGATTGATCGTTGCTTTGGCTATCACGGGGGGGCTTTCTTTAATCCTTTGGTTGATGCCGAGTATGCTGTTGGATTTCCGTTCTTCTTTCGACGCTCAATATCAGTTGCCGGATTGGTATTACAACGCCTTGTTAATGGATCGTGCTTCCTTGGCTTCGGCGGATGCGTTGCGCTCTTTGGTCTTTATCTTATTAGGGGCGGCTTTGTTGTTCTGGTTCTATACTTCGAAAGATCGGAAAAAGGTGGCGACATTCGTAGGGATCGGTGTTGCGGTCTTGATGTTGGTTGACTTATGGACGGTGGATAAACGGTATTTGAACGATAGTAACTTTATCCGTCAGAAACCTACAGAGGTATATAAAGAGACGGTAGCCGATCAAGAAATCATGAAGGATAAGGACCTTTCTTATCGTGTCTTGAATTTGAATAATCCTTTCTTGGAGACAACGACCTCGTACTATCACCATTCCGTCGGTGGTTATTACGCTGCGAAGCTGAGACGGTACCAAGAATTGATCGACCACCGTCTGCAAGGAGAGCTTAACTCGGTTATCGGGGCTTTCCAGAAAGCGCAGACCGCAGAGGATTTGATGGGGGCGTTCGCTGCTTGCCCGTCCTTGAATATGCTCAATACACGTTATATTATCTATAATCCGGAGCAACCGCCTTTGAGGAATCCGTTTGCTTTCGGCAACGCTTGGTTTGTGGATAAAGTGGAGGTCGTGGAGAATGCGGATGCGGAAATAGCGGCGTTGAATACGATTAATCCGTTAACGACGGCGGTTGTCGATAAACGTTTCGCCAATGAGGTGAAAGGTTTCACGCCTCAATTGGACTCTACCGCTACGATAACATTGGATAGTTATCGCCCTAATAAGTTAGTTTATACGACGAAGACGAATTCTGAGCAATTAGCGGTATTCTCTGAGATCTATTATCAACCGGGATGGGAGGCAACTATTGATGGTAAGCCCGCTTCGCATTTCCGGGCGGATTGGATATTAAGGGCTATGTTAGTTCCTGCGGGCGAGCATCAGATCGTATTTGAGTTTAGACCGCAAGGTTATATTACGGCGGCTTATATTACCTCTTTCAGTTCGTTGATTATCTTGTTGTTATTGATTGGTGCGGTAGGATATTCGGTTTGGAAAGCTAGAAAGCAAAAAGAGATATAAATTCCGGTTGGTTGTAGAGACGGGGCACGCCCCGTCTCTACAACTAGATGAAACCGCTATTGATAAAATCGAGCAGTTTTCTCGTTAGGGTTTCCCACGAGAGGGCTGCTTTTTCTTTGGATATGTTCGCGGGGATGGTGGCTTGCTGTGAGGGGGTGAAAAGTTCCTCGATACCTTGGGCGAGGGCCGTTGCGGATATCTCAGGCACTACGATGCCTGTACCCGGCTTTTCGATGCTGTTCTTGAAATCGCCTACGGGAGTACTTAACATAGGTAAATCGTAATTGTAGGCTACGGATACGACACCGCTTTGAGTGGCGGAGCGATAGGGGAGTACCAAGGCATCCGCCGCTGAGAAATAAATGGGGATTTCCTCGTCGCTGATATATTCACAGTGGACGAATATACGTTTTTTTGCCGGAGATGCATCGATCAAGGTCTGATACTTCTCAAAACTTCCGTAACATTCACCGGCTATAATGAGATGGTAATCCTCGTTAAGCTGTCCCATCGCTTCTATCAGCAGGTCTAATCCTTTATAATCCCGTATCAGTCCAAAGAATAGAAGATTCTTTTTGGACGGATGGATTCCTAATTTCCGGCACGCCTCGTTCTTGTTGATCTTACTCCCGAAATGATTGTAAAGCGGGTGTGGGTTCTGGATATATTTAGCGCCCGGGTAAAGTTTCCGCAAATCATACCGCACGTTATCGCTCATCACGATAAAGCCATGGCATTGCTTGAAAAGTAACGAAGCTAAAGGCTTGTCGAAGAAACGCGGCTCATGGGGAATTGCGTTGTGGATAAGGGTGATTACCTTGCAATGCTTCTTCATCCGGTTCGCTACGTGGGCGTATCCGGGAACGAAAAAGGACATCCAGTAAGAGATAATCAGTACGTCCGGCGCATAGGAACGAATGGCGTTTACGGTACTGAAATAACTAACCGGGTTGACGCTATCTAATACTCGCACGCTCTCGATTTCGATCGCACGGTCTCCCGCTTCTACGTATTGAGTCTTGCCGGGAAATAAGATATCCGGATAAAGGCGTTTGAAGTTGAAAGCCTTTACTTCATGACCTTCTTTTACTAATTCCGTATAGAGCATCCCGCTGAATTGGGCGATACCGCCACGATAGGGATAAATGGGGGAGAGAATAGCGAAACGCATGGTAATTGAAAATTAAGAATTGAAAATTGAAAATTAAGAATCGAGAACTACAGGAGCTGTCCTCCCTTCATTTTCAATTCTCAACTTTCAATTTTCAATTAATTAGTATCTGTAATGATCAGCCTTGTACGGTCCTTCTACCGGTACGCCGATATAATCAGCTTGCTTTTGTGATAATGTAGATAATTTCACGCCGATACGTTCCAAGTGTAGGCGGGCAACTTCCTCATCCAAACGTTTCGGCAAACGATATACGCCTACCTCATAGGCCATTTGCCATAAATCCATCTGGGCAAGAACTTGGTTCGTAAATGAGTTGCTCATTACGAATGATGGGTGTCCCGTAGCGCAACCTAAGTTTACCAAGCGTCCCTCTGCCAATAAGAAGATGGAATTTCCGTTCGGGAACGTATATTTGTCCACTTGAGGTTTGATATTCGTGTGCTTGATATTCGGATAGTTGACAAGCTTGTCCACTTGGATCTCGTTGTCGAAGTGACCGATATTACATACGATCGATTGATCTTTCATCTGTGTCATATGCTCGATCGTGATGATATCGCAGTTTCCGGTGGTTGTAACGAAGATGTTACCCTCTTTCACGGCCTCTTCCATGGTCGTAACCTCGAAACCTTCCATAGCGGCTTGCAGGGCGCAGATCGGATCGATCTCGGTCACGAGTACACGGGCCCCGTAAGAGCGCATGGAGTGAGAGCAGCCTTTACCTACGTCACCATATCCGGCAACGACTACCACCTTGCCGGCGATCATTACGTCCGTAGCCCGCTTGATGCCGTCCGCCAAAGACTCACGGCAACCGTATAGGTTATCGAACTTGGATTTCGTCACGGAGTCATTAACATTGATAGCCGGAACCAGCAACTCACCTTTCTCCATCATCTGATACAGACGGTGAACGCCGGTGGTCGTCTCTTCCGATACCCCTTTCATCTCGGCTACCGTACGGTGCCAACGGCTGTTATCTTCTTGAAGGATACGATTTAATGTATCCAGGATTACCTGTTTCTCATGATTTCCGCCTTTGCGGTTGATAGTCTCCGCATCGTTCTCCGCACGATAGCCCATGTGAATCAGCAAGGAAGCGTCGCCGCCATCGTCAACAATCATGTGAGGGCCTTTACCTTCCGGGAAACGAAGCGCCATGTCCGTACACCACCAATACTCCTCCAGCGTCTCGCCTTTCCAAGCGAATACCGGTACGCCGTCCGCTGCGATAGCGGCAGCGGCATGATCTTGTGTGGAGAAGATGTTACAGCTAGCCCAGCGAACGTCCGCTCCCAACGCAACTAATGTTTCGATTAACACCGCCGTCTGAATAGTCATATGCAGTGAGCCGGTGATACGTGCGCCTTTCAAGGGTTTCTGATCGGCGTATTTCTGGCGTAGCGCCATTAATCCCGGCATTTCGTGTTCGGCGATCTCGATCTCTTTGCGACCGAATTCAGCCAAACTCATATCTGCCACTTTATAAGGCAGATTAGTTGGAAATAATTGTGACATAAATTAATACTATAAATGGTTGAGACGCAAAGGTACGAAAAAGCGTTGATAGTAGGTGTTCTTTATCTATGAATTTCCATCTAGGGCAGAGGCTTGCCGAGGGGTAGGTGGGTTTGTTACTGCAACCTGCCTTGCAGTAGTTCTGCAACAGCCATGCAGCATTACTGCAACCTGCATTGCAGTAACACTGCAATGCCGTTGCAGTATTGGACTCTCTGTAGTTTTGCGATTTAATGAATACTGAAGGCTCCATCTACCAATAGCGCGTGGCCATCTACGAAGCTCGCTTGCGGGCTGCATAGCCAAAGTACGGCGTTGGCGATCTCTTCCGGTTTGCCGAGCCGCCCTGCGGGAATGTCGCGCACCAGCTCCTTCTCCAAGGAAGGGTCACGCCGCATTAAGTCTTCCGCCATCGGCGTACGGATAACGCCCGGACATACGGCATTGATGCGGATATTCTTTGCCGCATAGTCGATAGCGGCGGTACGTGTCAGTCCGATAACGGCATGCTTACAGGCTATGTAGGCCGCTTGCCCCGGAAATCCCGTGACTCCACCTTGCGATGAGGTGTTGACGATGGCGCCGCCGCCTTGTTTCAGCATTTGCAGGATCTCATAACGCATGCAGTTCCAGACACCTTTCAAATCCACAGCCACGGTACGGTCGAATTCATCGTCGGTGATTTCCGCCATTGGGCGTTGCGGTGTTTGTATGCCTGCGTTGTTAAGAGCCGCATCCAGTCTTCCGTAGGTAGCTACGGTCCAGTCGATCATCTCTTTTACGGCTTGCGTGTTTGATACGTCGCACCGATATGCTACGGCCTTCTGTCCCTCGGCTACTAATTTCTCTACTTGTTCTCCCGGCTCACGGATGTCTGCCAATACGGTTATGTATCCAGCCTTGGCGAAGGCTTCAGCGCAAGCGAGTCCGATACCCATCGCTGAACCGGTTACTAAAGCTACTTTCTCTTCCATTGTCTTTGTCATGATCATTTGATTTACATTTTGTTATTATTTATGTCGCGAAGATAAGGAGGGAGTGGTATAGAGGCTTTGTTATGTGGTTCAAATAGCTTTGTTGTGTGGGCCATTATAAATATTATATATCCTCGGTTGGCGGTACGCCATACGCTATCTTATAGATTTTCGAGAAATGGGAAAGGTTCTTGAAGCCTACCTCGAAACAAATCTCCGAGACCTTACGCCCCCCCTTACGTATCAGCCCATGTGCGGCTTCAAGGCGGCGTCGGATGAGCCATTCCCGGGGCGAGAGAGCGCTACATTTCTTGAAATCACGTTTAAATGTGGAGAGACTGCGTCCCGTATAGTTGGCGATTTCTTCCATGGAAATATCGTTCATATAATTCCGCTCCATAAATTCCAGTATGTCTATCTTCCATGGATCGGTAAAATCGAAGATAGAGGCATATAGATTCTTGTCGGTATTGAGCAACACATAGACGCCCTCGACCATTTTTAGTTGAAGCAATTCGTCTGTCGGTTGGATCTTGGAATTGAAATAAGGGGTCATCGACTCAAACAAGCTTACGATATCGGGACGGTTGGACGGTAGCTTGTAAAGGCTTACCTGATCTCGCTTGGCGTCTTTAGGGAGAGTATTTCGATCTAATTTGCTGTAAAAGTCGCGTAGGAACTTCATGGTGAACATCAAGAAGATCGCCTTGAACTGCTCGCCATTCCATGCTTGTTTCGTCATCTGTACGCTGAAGTCCTTGCGGATGAAAGCGCATTCTCCTTTATGTAACCGGGTGATTTGGCCTTTCTCGTCGATTACCATCTCTCCGGAGTATACATACACCAACACATGCGAATGATTCCGGTGCAGGCAGCTCTTTCCGCCATCGAAATACATCGCTAAAAATAAATCCGAGTAACGCAGTGTGTTGATCCCGTCCATCGTTCTTTAGGAAAATGGGCGACACGGGAAGATCGTGCCGCCCATTATGAGGATTTTAAAGTAACTGTTAACTGTCCACTAAATCGTTAGGCCGGCGTGATACCTTGCTCTTGCAATAGTTTCAGCCCGAGGTCTTTCAACTTGAACTTCTGTATCTTTCCGCTTCCGGTCATCGGGAAGGTATCGACGAAGAAGATGTATTTCGGGATCTTATGCCGGGCGATCTTTCCGCGGCAGAAGTCTTTCACCTCTTCCTCCGTAGCCGTCACACCATCGTGAAGGATGATAAAGGCACCCACTTCCTCTCCATATTTCTTGGAAGGAACAGCAGCTACTTGCACGTCTTTCACGCCGGGGAAATGATAGAGGAACTCCTCCAGCTCACGGGGATAGATATTCTCGCCCCCGCGGATAATCATGTCCTTGATACGGCCGGTGATCCGATAGTTGCCGTTCTCGTCTTTCACGCCTAAGTCGCCGGAATGCAGGAAGCCATCCTTGTCGATCGCCTCATTGGTGGCGGCTTCGTTTTTATAGTAACCTTTCATGTTATTATAACCGCGGTTACACATCTCGCCCTGTACACCGACGGGGCATTCCTCGCCAGTCTCCGGATCGATAACCCGTACCTCGGTAAATTCGAACTCATGGCCTACGGTATTATAACGCACCTCGGCCGGATCTTCGATACGGGAGTGGGTCATACCCGGTGAGGTCTCTGTCAATCCATACACGCTGGTTACACGCATATGCATCTTCTCGTCCACGGTTTTCATGAGTTCAACCGGGCAAAGAGAACCTGCCATAATACCGGTACGTAACGACGTGAGGTCGAACATCTCGAACATCGGGTGGTTCAGCTCGGCAATGAACATGGTAGGCACGCCGTACACGGCCGTGCAACGCTCTTTATGTATAGAAGCTAATACCAATAGCGGATCGAATTTCTCGACCATCACTTGCGTACATCCATGCGTCAATACGTTCATGGAAGCTAATACCACACCAAAGCAATGAAAGAGAGGTACGCAGCAACAAAGCTTATCGTCGGCGGTGAATTTCATATGCTCACCCGTCAAGAAACCGTTGTTGGCGATGTTGTAGTGAGTCAACATGACCCCTTTCGGGAAGCCGGTCGTACCGGAAGTATATTGCATATTGACAACGTCGTGGCAATTTACTCTCGCTTTGGCAGCCTCTAACGTCTCATCCTTGATATTTTGTCCGAGGAGCAACATCTCGGGCGTATTGTACATACCCCTGTATTTCTCCTGTCCGATATATACTACATTTCTCAAGCGTGGGAAACGCTTGCTTTTCAAATACCCCCGTTGAGAGGTCTTCAATTCCGGCAACATGGTATAGACCATGTCCACGTAACTTCCATCAAACACGCCGTCTGTGATACACATCGTATGGATATCGGCGTTCTCAACCAGATATTCCAGTTCGCTTTGTTTATAGTTGGTGTTGATCGTGACCAGTACGGCACCGATCTTGGCTCCGGCATATAAGAAAGTCAGCCAATCCGGTACGTTTGTCGCCCATACGCCGACATGTGTGCCATGAGTGATACCGATCGCCAGCATGCCTTTCGCCATGTCGTCCACACGCTTGTTGAATTCGCTCCAAGTGAAACGTAAGTCACGGTCCGAATAAACGATATATTCCTTGTCCGGTGTAGTCTCGGCCCAATGTTCCAGCCATTGGCCAAGGGTTCTGTTATGTAATTCCATAAAACGCTGGATTTAATAAGGTGTATAGACAACTCCTAGGATTCGGGCCTTGTTGTCGGCTGCCGCATGTACATGATGCGCCACGATGGAATCATAATAGATGCTATCGCCTTCCTCTAGGATATAGGTGTTCTTTCCGTAATTGATCTCTACGACGCCATTCAATACGTAGATAAACTCCTCTCCCTCATGCGTGGACAGGATGAAATCCTCGCCTTCCTCGGAGGGAGCGATCTCGATCAAGAAGGGTTCCATATGGCGGCCGGACTTATCTTGCGAGAGCGAGTGGTAATCCATATGCTTGTGCCCTTGTGTCGCGTTGTTCGTGAACCCGATACCATCGGCCTCGCTGTCCTTTTTGCGGCATACGACCGGGCCTAGCTCCGCTTGGTCATCCAAGAATGTACCCAAACGTACCCCTAATACCCGTGCTATTTTGATAAGAGGGGCCAAAGATGGAAAATCCAAGTTACCCTCGATACGTTCGATCTGTTCGATACCTAACCCGGAGCGTTCGGCTACCTCCTCGATAGAGAGTTGTTTCGATTCCCGGATATTTTTAATTTTCGCGCCTATAATTTTGTTGTTTCCCATGTGTATGATTTGTTATTTATAGTCCTGTAATGTTTGATAATTTGATACTAAACGGCGCAAATTTACATTAATATTTTATTATATCTAGGATTAAGACAAATAAAAAGGGCAATACCCATTTGGGATTGCCCTTTTTAATATTTTCGAGTAAGCTTTTTCTTACTTTCTGATACCAAGTTCTTTGATGATAGCGCGGTATCTCTCGATGTCAGTCTTGATCAGATAGTCCAATAAACGACGACGTTTACCTACCAACATCTTCAATGATCTTTCCGTAGCGTAATCTTTGTGATTCACTTTCAAGTGCTCTGTCAAGTGAGAGATACGGAATGTGAACAATGCGATTTGGCTCTCAGCAGAACCTGTGTTAGTAGCTGATTTGCCATACTTTTCAAATAATTCTTGTTTCTTTGCTGAATCTAAATACATGATTCTTTTTACTTTAATAAATTAATACTATGTTATCTAAGCGGTCGCAAAGGTAGGCATTCCTTTTTGATTTGCAATAGATTCTGCTATCTTTTTTGTGTTTTGAAGCATGAATGTCATATATATATCGTAAAAATATCGTATTTTTGCAGCCAATAAATTAGTCTTCAATGCAAAAGATCAGAAACATTGCGATTATCGCGCACGTAGACCACGGCAAAACGACGCTCGTGGATAAGATGTTATTAGCCGGTAAGCTTTTCCGTGAAGGACAGGCAGAACCGGATCAGTTCATGGATAACAATGATCTGGAACGGGAACGAGGTATCACGATTCTTGCCAAGAACGTGTCTATCAATTATAAGGGATATAAGATCAATATTATTGACACTCCGGGCCACGCCGACTTTGGTGGCGAGGTGGAGCGTGTCTTGAATATGGCGGATGGTTGTTTGCTATTGGTAGACGCCTTTGAGGGGCCTATGCCGCAGACTCGTTTTGTTTTGCAAAAAGCGATTCAACTGGGTTTGAAGCCGATCGTGGTAATTAATAAGGTGGATAAGCCGAATTGCCGCCCGTCGGAAGTGCAGGAAATGGTATTCGACTTGATGTTTAGTCTGGATGCTACCGAGGAGCAGCTTGACTTCCCTACTATTTATGGTTCCGCCAAGCAGGGCTGGATGTCCGAGGATTGGAAGGAGCCGAAAGAGGATATCGCGGCTGTGCTTGATGCGATCATCAAGTATATCCCCGAACCAAAGATGTTGGAGGGTACTCCGCAGATGTTGATTACTTCTTTGGATTATTCTAAGTATGTAGGTCGTATCGCCGTAGGACGTGTACACCGTGGCGAGTTGAAAGAGGGCCAAGATGTCATGCTTTGTAAGCGTGATGGTAGTATGGTGAAATCGAGGATCAAGGAAGTGGATGTATTCGAGGGCTTGGGACGTACGAAAGTTGATTCCGTGCAGTCCGGGGATATTTGCGCTATTATCGGTATCGATGGTTTCGAGATCGGTGAGACTATCGCCGACGTGAACGAGCCGGAGCCATTGCCAACGATCGCTATCGACGAGCCTACGATGTCTATGCTTTTCACGATCAACAATTCTCCGTTCTTTGGTAAGGATGGTAAGTTTGTTACTTCCCGTCATATTTTTGACCGTTTGCAGAAAGAATTGGATAAGAACTTGGCTTTACGCGTAGTTCCTACTGATTCCGCTGATTCTTGGTTGGTATATGGCCGTGGCGTGCTTCACTTGTCTGTATTGATCGAGACGATGCGTCGTGAGGGATACGAGTTGCAGGTAGGTCAGCCTCAGGTTATCATCAAGGAGATCGATGGTGAGAAATGTGAGCCGGTAGAGCAATTGACGGTGAATCTTCCGGAGGAATGCTCTAGCCGTATTATCGATATGGTAACGAAGCGTAAGGGCGAGATGACCATGATGGAAAGCAAGAATGGTCGTATGCACTTAGAATTCACGATTCCTTCCCGTGGTATTATCGGTTTGAACAACGCCGTATTGACCGCCTCTGCCGGTGAGGCTATCATGGCACACCGTTTCTTGGAATATCAACCGTGGAAGGGTGATATCGAACGACGTATGAATGGTTCGATTATCGCTATGGAGACAGGTCAGGCTTTCGCTTATGCCCTGAATAACTTGCAATCCCGCGGACGTTTCTTCATCGCCCCGGGCGAGGAGGTTTACGCTGGACAGGTGGTTGGTGAGCATACCAAGGACAATGACTTGGTGGTAAATGTTACCAAATCCAAGAAGTTGACGAATATGCGTGCCTCTGGTTCGGACGACAAAGTTTCCTTGGCTCCTCCTATCGTATTCAGCCTAGAGGATGCGCTTGAGTACATCAAGGGCGATGAGTACGTAGAGATCACCCCGAATAATATGCGTATGCGTAAGATCATCTTGGATGAGACAGAGCGTAAGCGCCAAGGTAGATAATATATTCTTCTATTAATAGATACAAAAAACGGCGGGCCTTTAAAAAGCCCGCCGTTTTTTATATGATGTTAGGATTTTAGAGATCCTTCAATGAGTGTGTATCCTTCATTCTTTATTTTCCGGATCTTTCTTCTCTTCATCCGGAGTGGTAAATTGTATCACTAACGATTCATCTTTAGGAGTCTCATACCAATCTCCATGTGCCTTTCGGTAATCTTGGTCAAAATTATAAGCTTCGTCGATGCTTTTATTCTCTATACACCAACGGAAAGGTTGATTTTCCGAATAAGGAATATCCAATACATATGGGTATAGATCCGTATTCTTGACGTTTTTACTTACCGGTCCCTTCCCGTTATCAATGTAAGGCATGATCAGCTGAGTCGCACTATATGTTAATGTCTTTGTAATCCCACTTTCCGGTTCCTTGTCGAATTTTCTCACATTGACATATCCATTGACATCGGAGAAAAAGGGAGTTAGTCCATTGGCGTCCTTAAATCCAAATTGGTTGTGGAATGTACAGCCTTTAGCCAGTAACTGGGCATAAACATCTGCGGTACTCTTATCGGTATATGCTGTGATGCTATAATATATGACAGCGTCATTGAAATCGAAATCGCCTTGGTTTGGATAATTATCTTCGAACAAGAGGAATCCTTTCTTGTTCGTTTGCGATTCTATGACGGGAGGGGTTACCGGCTCTGCCGGCTCGATGGCAACGGGATTACTTTCGATTAGACAAAGCATATCGTTGTAGTCTCCATCATAGGCCCTATAGTTTGGGCAGCGATTTTCCATTCCCAGTACATTTCCTTCAAAATCACCTTCTTGAATGTGGTGAATGAAGCCGTTTGCTACGTTTTTCTCTATTTTGAAAGAGGAATTACCATATTTTAAGGTATGGCCTACGTAATTATGGGAGAATGTCCCATTATCTGGTACTTTATTGTTATCCGGCCCATTTAATGCCGGAGTGGAGAACTGTGGACGGTCTGTGCCTCGATATACGAAGCCGACGTTGAGCCCCTTGTCGAATCTTCCCAAGGGTATTCGGGTATATTCTCCTGCTTGGGCCTTTGGCTGTTCTTCTTTGGAGTAGAATATATAATTATCGCCTTGGTTGATCGTATTGAAGTCAGTGACTTGGATAGCACCATTAGTTTTTCCATAGAAGGTGCAGTCATCTAAAGTAAGGTTCTCCATCTTCTCGGAGGGATATGTATAGAACCAAATTTTACCATGCATATTACTGTTGCCTTTGGACATTCCTCCGTCGCTTATATAGGTTAGCCAAATATCCGCTTTCTCAAAGCTACTGGTAAAAACGGTTTCCGTGATTTTTAGATCAGAACATCTATATAAATCTTCGCTTTTCACATTGTATGACTTTTCCGGGAAGTATTTGTTATTGATCAGATGAAGGACTTCATCACTGATCGCATTTGTAGCCCGTAAACTGCTTTTGGTTCCGCTACCGATCGTGATATCCTTTACATCGCTCTCAATAAGTTCCCCATCCCCTCTTAGGATATAGAGTTTCTTTACGTGTGTAGGTACTTCCAGAGCCATATGGATCGGAGTTTTACCAATTAAATAAGGATCTTTGACTAAAGAGCCTTCCTCATAAGGATATTCATAATAAATAGAATATAGGGTCCCTTCATGCTGAGAAGATATGTTAACCTGTATGTTCTCGAAATTCTCGAACTGGGCTATGTAATCTTCTTCTTCTTTGGTAGGTTCTTGAGGATATACCGAGGGGTCTTCTCCTTGATAAATGTCATGCTTAACGCATGATTCCATAAGGAAGAGCAGACAAAATACCCACACCATTTGTTTCCAGATTTGTGATCTCATAATTTCTTTACCCTATTTGATTAATATTTACAACAACTTTATTGAATTTTGCAAATCTACGGATTTATTTTATAAAAAAGTCATTGATAATCAATATTTATTTTGAAGTGTTGCAATATTCTGAAATATAGGCTTGAGTGGGTGGAATATAAAAAAACCCCATCCAAAAGGATGAGGTCTTTTTCTTATTTAGAAAGAATATTTTCTAATTATTTTACTAAAGCTGAGAAGTCAGAGTTAGTCGCATATTTAGCGAACTCTAAGTCGATAGCAGCTTCCTTAGCCAAGCTCTTGTCAGCAGCGATAGCGGCCTTCAAGTTGCTTACTACACCGTTAGCGTCGTTTGTACGAGCAGCAACAACAGCCTTCAAGTAAGAGGTGATAGCATCAGGTTTAGCAACACCGTTCAAAGTCTGAGAAGCCTTGCTGTAATCCTTAACCAAGATCTGAGCCAAAGCAGCGTTGTTAGTCTTAACAGAACCGAAAGAGTTAACAGCCTTAGCATATTCGCCTTGCTCTAAGTAAAGAACGCCAAGAGCCTCGCTCAATTCGTTTACGCCGGCAGCGTTACCGAACAATTGTTGAGCCTTAGCTTGGTCACCCTTCGTTAATGCGATCAAACCTAAGTTCATGTTAGCGGAAGCGTTATTCTTAACAGAGTTAGACTTGTTAAACATTTGCTCAGCCTTAGCCAAATCACCAGCCTTGAATGCCATCATACCGATGTTGTTCCAAGTGCGGTAGCAGTTAGGATACAATTCAGAAGCTTTTGTATAGATAGCCATCTTCTCACCGTCGTTGTTAGTCAATGTAGCGGCGTAAAGGATTTCCTCGATATTCAACTCAGAAGGATTGCTCTTAGCCAAAGCGCTGATCTCGTCGTCAGACTTACCGATGATCTCGATGTTAGCGGTCAAACGAGAACGACGTAATTGCGGAAGGATAGTCTCAGCCAAGTCAGAGTAAACAGCGGAGATATTCTTGATTTCTTTCTCTCTTGTCTCAGGATCTTGGTACATAGAGATCACACGCAATACTAAGTCTTTATCTTGCAAGTTAGAAGCAGAAACTAATTCCTTGAAGCCTTCCCAGTCTTGAGCTGTGTAACGAGCGTCAACCGGAGCGTCAACTTTCATCTTCTTCAATTCCTTGTTCAAATATTTCGTAGTGTTTCCTTCACGATTCTCAGCCAACGTGTTGTTCAATTTGAAACCACCATCAGGAGAAGCGTAAGCGCTGATCTCGATAGCTACATTCTGGTTCGGAGCCTCGTCTGCGTTCTTAACAAGATCTTTCCATTCTTTGATAGCGTCAGAATTCAATTCTTGAGCGCGAAGGTTAGCTTGTTGGATCAAGAACATGATGTTAGCGTCATGAGCCTCTTTGATAATACGTTGGAATTTATCAGCTGCGATAGCTGCTGTAGCAGTAGCTGCGTCTGCCAATTCGGAAGTAGCGATAACGCCTTCACCGATCTTTACGTCCGGCAATTTAACAGTCTTGTTTTTGATCTTCGCGTCGAAAGTCAAATACAATTCTGATTTTTTCATCTCGGGTTTGTAAGTGAAAGAAGACTTCATAGTTACGTTAGCGCCTTCTTTTTGAGGGATTACTTGGTTGTTACCTTTTACTTTCTCACCTTGGTAAGTGTAAGAAGTGCCCCAAGCTTCGCCACCCTGGTAACGCAATACCGGAGTTACAGTTACAACAGCTTTCTTGTTGAACCATTTAGCGGGGAAAGTCGCATTGATCGTTACAGGAACTTTGCCTCCGATAGCCTCTAGCGGCTGCGGCTCTGCTTTAATGTACTGTTCTGCCAACGGTTTCAACTTGTTTGAACAAGAAGAAAGAGTTAAAATGGCTGCCAATACGAAGAATGGCAATAAAAACTTTTTGTTCATAATCTTGATGTAAGTTTAAAATGTTACTATGTTAATATATTCACTTCCAAATTATCCCTTAGCCATTATCGTGCAAAACTAAAGTATTTTTTTGTTATGGATAGCAAAGAAGCGATAAAATCTTTTTAATTAATACTTATTAATGAATCCTAGGCTTGTTTTATACATAAAATATGGGTAGAATTATTGAAAAAATATGGCTGTGTACCTCTTGCCATTCTTTTCAATGGATGGTTTCCCAGAACTCTTATTGTATATTTTTTGATTAAAATATAATCTTTTGTGTATAATGCTCCTCGCCATAATGCACGGTTAGAAAGTAGACTCCAGATGTTAATTTTAGGAAATGGAGTGTAGCTTGCCTGTCCGTGATCTCTCCGTTTTCCGACACTTTTCCTTGTGCCGAGTGCAATGTATAAGTCGCTTTCTCCATTCCATCCGGCAAAACAAGGTGTACCATGCCTTTCTCCGGACCGAGATGAATGAGTACCTGCTCGTTCGCCTCGAGCTTTTCGTTGCTGATGGGGTTACCGTATTGAATGACGGGATCGATAAACAAGGAGGTGCTAAAACCTGCTTGCGTATATTCGGTAGCTTGTCTCCAGCCGTTTTTATCATGAACCCAAGCCGTATTCCGGGTCGTTTTGCCTTTGGGCAAATTGTAAGCGGAGAAATACGTGTTCTCCGGGACGCTCTTGAGCTTATAGCCGATGTAGAACTTTCCGCTGACGTTCACGGGCTTGGAGAAATGGATATAACTTTCCTGTGACCGATTTAGGGATTTAGCGGTCTCAATAAACGTATCGTCCAATATCGATTTATTGCTATAGGTGGGTTGGAATGTCTCCGTATATAATAATGTAGAGGGCTTAGAGTCGCCGCTGTAAACGGTAACTTCCACTTCCATCTGTTTGTAATTCGCTCCGGCAGGCGGTGTTACGAAATAAGCTCCGTATAAGGTACCCGCTTCGGCTACTTGGTAAGCTTCCGCATATTCAGTGATATTGGCGGGGTTGTTCCCGAATAAATACGCTTTTTCAGACCCGGGATAGAGCGTACATTCGGCGTTTTCTTGATTACCGGAGTCATAGATGTTGCTCAACCGGAAACAAGGGGCTGATTTATACGGATCAAGTCCCTCACAAACCTTGGTCTCGTCATTGGACGGGTTCAGCCAATATTTGAGCTGTCTCTCGGGGGTATCGATTGCGTCCCATGGTTTCATCAAAGAGAAGAAGTAATCATCCTTCGGGCTATTCTCGCTGGACTGCCCGCCGGATAACGCTCCGATAATCTCTCCGTCGGCATTGAATAAAGGAGATCCGGAGGAACCGCTGGCCGTATAACCTACTTCCCAAGTCTTGACATGCCAATGAGCGTTCTTGTAAAAAATCATGTTTGGATCTGTCAAGGTAAAGGGAGCCAGATCCTCATCGGATATACTGATTCGCTTTACCGAGTATTGGGGATGTTGGATGCACGTATAGGGGGCAGGTCCTACCTCTTGTGCGTTCCAGCCCGCGTAATAAGGCCTGTAATAAACCGGAGGTGTGGCGGTAAGTTCCAACAAGGCCATGTCTGCCATTTCATTAACCGCCTTGAAGTAAGTGGATGCGGTAGACATCTCTTCTGTTCCCCTTAGGATCGGGTCGCAGAAAGGACTGTTGAAGTTGAAAAAGCAGACGATGCTTCCGGCTATTTTCTCATAATCGGGGTTTTTCATCGTGAATTGCTTGTTCAGGCAATGGGAGGCGGTGAGTAGATAAGGCTTTCCGTCATTGTCCGTATTATTTATCAGGGTGCCCGTGCACCCTACGCTTCCGTCTATGATCAGGAGAACGACGCTTTGCCCCCATTGGGCGTAATCGTTTGTCCCATCTTGATAGCAAGCTAACGGTGGAATTTTACCGATCAGTGAGGTGTTGTCTCCCGGTTCTAACCCCCGCAAGCTCCGGTAGCCATGGTTGACTTCCCCGACGGTCAGTCTTCCTTGAAAAGAGGCGTTAGCCGGTTCTTGATATTCTATGATCAGGCGATCCCCTTGGATAGGAGAGACCGGCAATAGGTTTAACTCCGAGTTGTTTAGGTGATTGAACGAGCCTAATATCTGTGTCTGGTCCTCATTATATAGGAAGAGCTGGGCGCCTTCGGGCAGTTCATATTCCGTGAAGAGCACGTTGATGGAAAGGGCCCCGGGCGAGTAGATCCCGAGTCTCCATACACGTGTCCCATCCGGCCCGGTGAAAGTTACGCCCGAGTTGTACCGATTGTAATCCGTTATGAATTTATAGGCAAAACGGAAACCGCTTCTTAGGTCGCTCTCATTCAGCGAGTCGATACGCAATTCCTCTTGAACGTCGAACGGAGGCATTTCTTTAAACATCTGTCCGTTTGTACTTCGCATGAGCGATAGCGGAAGCGGGCGGCCTCCGTGGCTAACCTGCGCTTTCAGATTTCCTTGAAAACCGAGCATCGTTAGCAGGAATATAATGTATAAAGAGGTCAACTTTTTCATATCGGGCAAATATAACTATATTTCTTTACCCCATGATCTATATATCAAGTTTTTTCGCTAAGTTTGCCAATCGAAAAGTACGGACAAACTTAAATAAAACCAATATATAATTAAATTCTAAAGATATGGCAACACCTCCGTTTCACTACGAGCCGATGTTCCAAAAGGGACCGGACACAACAGAGTATTATTTGCTTACAAAAGATTATGTTTCCGTTTCTGAGTTTGAAGGAAAACCGATCTTGAAAGTCGCTAAAGAAGGTTTGACCGCTATGGCTAACGCCGCTTTCCGCGACGTATCATTCATGCTTCGCCGTTCTCACAACGAGCAGGTCGCTAAGATCCTAAGCGATCCGGAAGCTACGGACAACGATAAGTACGTGGCCTTGACATTCCTTCGCAACGCCGAGGTAGCGGCTAAAGGCGTACTTCCTTTCTGCCAAGATACCGGTACGGCTATTATCCACGGCGAGAAGGGCCAGCAGGTCTGGACCGGTTACTGTGATGAAGAAGCGCTTTCCTTAGGTGTTTACAAGACCTACACGGAAGAGAACCTTCGTTACTCCCAGAACGCTCCGCTGAATATGTACGATGAGGTAAATACGAAATGTAACTTGCCGGCCCAGATCGATATCGAGGCTACGGAAGGCATGGAGTATGAGTTCCTTTGCGTGACAAAAGGAGGTGGTTCCGCCAATAAGACTTATTTATACCAAGAGACAAAAGCGATCTTGAATCCGGGTACATTGGTTCCCTTCCTCGTAGAGAAGATCAAGACATTGGGTACGGCCGCTTGTCCTCCGTATCATATAGCGATCGTGATTGGCGGTACTTCCGCTGAGAAGAATTTATTGACGGTGAAGTTGGCTTCTACCCGTTTCTATGATAGCTTGCCTACGACCGGTAGCGAGGGTGGCCGTGCTTTCCGCGACGTGGAGTTGGAGAAAGAGGTATTGGCCGCCGCCCAGAATATTGGCTTGGGCGCTCAATTCGGTGGTAAATATCTGGCACATGATGTTCGCATCATCCGTTTGCCTCGCCATGGCGCTTCTTGCCCGGTAGGTTTGGGTGTAAGTTGCTCCGCGGACCGTAATATTAAATGTAAGATCAATAAGGAAGGTATCTGGATCGAGAAGTTGGATAGCCATCCCGGCGAATTGATTCCGGAGGAACTTCGCCAAGCGGGTGAGGGCGACGCTGTCAAGATCAACTTGAACCAACCGATGGCGGATATCTTGAAGGAATTGGATAAATATCCGGTATCTACTCGTTTGTCATTGAACGGAACGATCATCGTGGGCCGTGATATCGCTCACGCTAAACTGAAGGAGCGTCTGGACCGTGGCGAGGATCTCCCCCAATATATCAAGGATCATCCTATTTATTATGCGGGCCCGGCTAAGACTCCGGCAGGTATGGCTTGTGGCTCTATGGGCCCGACGACCGCGGGTCGTATGGACTCATACGTTGACTTGTTCCAGAGCCATGGCGGTAGCATGATCATGTTGGCGAAGGGTAACCGTAGCCAGCAAGTTACGGACGCTTGTAAGAATCACGGCGGTTTCTACCTAGGATCTATCGGTGGCCCCGCGGCTATCTTGGCTCAGAACAATATCAAGAGCATCGAGTGCGTGGAATATCCGGAATTGGGTATGGAAGCGATCTGGAAGATCGAGGTAGAGAACTTCCCCGCGTTTATCTTGGTAGATAACAAGGGTAATGACTTCTTCAAGCAGATCAAGCCTCGTTGCTGATTCCTTGATCGGTAAAGATAAATGAAAAGCGGTATCCGGCGGCAAGCTGGATACCGCTTTTTTCTAAAAAAAAAGTCGTACGTGTTTTTTTAATAGGTTAATCCCACGATCCACAGCGGTAGTTTCTTGCCGGTGGCGAACTCCATATTGTCAGCCAAGATGAAGGAATCGGGGAGATCCGCTATTTGCTTGAATGTTTTATCCGCTCCTCCTACCTCGAAGGTATAGGTATGGTCTACGATAAAGTCACCTTTTGTTTTTCCATATTCCACGTTATGATTTACGGATAACTGGTTGACGACAAAAGTTTCCCTTGCCGTCCCGATCTGTACGGGAGCGGAAGCTATGGCGTACAATAGGTTGGGATTCTGTAGGTAAATCTTATCCGGTTTTTGCATCTTTTTGACAGATAGTAAATCCGAGTACAATAACTTGAGCAATTCCGCCTTGTCCAAATTCTGTAAGTAATTGATGACAGAGTTTCGGGAAAGTCCGATCATTCCCGCTAGTTTCGTGATGTCCAGCTCATAAGGAACAGAGGTAGCTAAGATACCCATCAAAGCCTTTAGCTTCCGTGTATAGGCAGGATCTACGCCACACAGCAACGGGAGTTCCTGCTCAATAATGAGATTGACCACATTCTCGATATTAATATAATAATCTTCTCTGTTACCCGTAAAAAAGGGGTAATACCCTTCGTGGAGATATTCGTTAAACATTTGTACGGGGCGACATTTCTCATTTATTTCCCGGCAAATGTTTCCTGGATTTTCCAGTATCGTTTGTAGGGAATAGACAGGTATATCAATTTGCTTATAGAACATGAGAAATTCCCGGAAGGAAAGTCCGTACATATTATATGGTAGGCAACGTCTGGAAAGATCGGCATCCGCATTCAATATATTCAATAGGGAAGAACCGCTAAAAACAATTCGTAGAGATGGATACAGGTCGTAGGCCTCTTTTATCTCTTTACTCCAAGTGGGATATTTATGTACTTCATCAAGGAATAATTGTTTTCCTCCTTGCAAATAGAACCGCTCAATCAGTTCAGATAGGGTGTGATTACTGAAATAGATGCTGTCGAGCGTGCAATAAAGTACCTCCCTGCTTCCCGGCTGGAAATTCAGTTTGATGTATTGCAACATGAGTGTTGTTTTTCCGACACCCCTTGATCCTCTGATGGCGATCAGAGGATTATCCCAGTGAATTTGGTTCATGAGTTCCCTTATGATATGGGTACTCGTTTGTGCCAGTAATCGTTCTTGTTTAATAAATAGACTATCCATACGCTGATTGATTGAATGACAAATATACGATTTATTCAAGATAGATAGCAAAAAATACATGGATTTGTTAAGGGCAAAAAGCAAATCTGGTATTTTTTTGTTAAGAGTAAAAAGCAAAACCTGTAAGTATCCGGTCGTAGCGTACTTTGCGTATTGGCTTTCAAAAGTTTGTATAAATATCAATGAAACTATTACACTTTAATTTTTTACCTTTGTTGCGTTTAAGTGATAAAACAGATTTCCAATGCCTCGTATATACATCCTCTTGATGTCGGTCTTGATCTCGGCTTTTTATGCTTGCGATCATCGGGGGAAGCCTTACCCCGCTACCCTGTCACGGATCGAATCCCTTGCGGATACAAATCCGGAGGAAGCCCGCCCTTTGTTGGATCGATTGCGGGATAGCCTTTCGTCCTTTGATGAGGAACAGTGTATGTATTATGACTTGCTCGACTTGAAGGTCAATGATAAGATGTATGTCCGGCATACTTCTGATTCTTTGATCAAACGAATCACCGCTTTCTATGAGACATATGGCGATCGAGACAAATTACTAGAGTCTTATTACTATATGGGCCGTGTCTACCGGGATTTGAATGATGCCCCGGAAGCGTTGAAGTATTTCCAAAAGGCATTGGATGTGGCGGGGGATACGAGAAAGTACCGATTATTGTCCAATGTCTATTCGCAGATGGGTACGCTTTATGATTATCAGAATGTATATGAAGAGGCGATCCGTATGTATGAGAAAGCGGCTGAGTATAAATTACTGAAAGGAGATAGTACTAGTTTTTCTCTTGTGCTGAGAGATATTGCCCGAGTATATGATATGGTCGATAAGAATGACAGTGCGCTTCTCTATTTTCAAAAAGCGGCAATTATAGCGAATGAAACAGGAAATAGACATCGATATTCCGGTATATTGACTGAGCTGGGTGATCTTTACCGGGAATTGGTAATGTATGATAAAGCTTTGGAATGTTTGTCTGAATCATTAAAAGATTCCGTAGACCGGAATATATATCCTACTTATTCGGTTTTGGGGAATACTTATTTAGAACTCAATAAATTGGATTCTGCCGATTACTATTTAAGAAAGTGCCTGGATAGTCCTAACTTACATGTTAGAGACGCTATTTATGAGTACTTGTCGCTTTTGTATGAGCGTCGGTTGAATTATCGGGAGGCTATTCGCTATGTCCGTCTTGGCCAGCAAGTGCAAGATTCCATCCGCAAGATAACCGATTCGGAGGAAATCCGTAAAATGACCTCTTTATATAATTATCAAAAGCGGGAAACTGAGAATTTACGGCTAAAGGGCGAGAATGACCGGATGCAGATTCGTATTTACCGGATATTATCCTTGTTCGGATTGGGGCTTTCGATAACCTTATTGTTTATATATAGACTGAAACGGCAGAAAGAGCGGTTGGCTAGGCAGTTTGAGGCGCTTCAGCGGGAAAAGCAAGAACAATATGAGAGAAGTTTTCAATATGTAGAAGCGAATAACGCGAAATTGAATGAATTGGGAACCTTACTATCTAAAGACCATGAAGATACAAATTCATTGCTTCATGTGCGAAAAGAACTTTTGTAAGTGACCAATGAACAAATACAGTTGCGGCGTACCGAGCGTGATTTGTTAGAGTCGGATTTAAGGCATTCGGATATCTATATGAAATTCCATTCCGCGAATGAGGCAGATCAGATAATCAGGGAAGAAGATTGGAATGCTTTACGGAAGGAGTTAGATAAGACATACAATAATTTTACGAATCGTCTATATCAGTTATATTCGGGAATGTCATTGATAGAACTCCGGATTTGTTACTTGATAAAGATATCAGTCAAGGTAACTGATATGGCAAAAATCTTGGGTCGCTCCAAACCCTCCGTATCCTCATCCCGTAAACGGCTTTATAAAAAAATAAAGGGAGAGGATGGAACCCCGAATGAACTGGATGAATTAATCGCTGGTCTTTAGCCTTATACAACTCTGCGAACAAAAAGCGAACAGTGTTTTAGCCCCGAATCCAACCTTATCGGATACTTTTGCAGTCAAAAAATGAATGGGATGAAAAGAATTTTACTTTTGACTTTGTTGAGTTGCGTGGGCTTGTGTACACAAATATTGAGTGTTTTTGCCCAACAAGGAGAGAAAAGTGTCGGGATAAATGTGGGTTACGGCACAGCAAGTAGTTTTGAGTCGTTTCGCTTAGGTGCTGAGTTCAATTGGAACGCAACGGATCATATTCGTTTGTCGCCTTCTTTCGATTGCTATTTTGCCAGTAGTACCTCTTATGTGGTTAGTGCGGATGTACATTATTTATTTCCGATAAAAAACACATGGCAGGTTTATCCTTTGCTGGGAGTCACTTATACTCATTTCATGACTAATGAATTTGGGGGAAATATTGGAGCTGGTGTGGAATATCCGATTTCCTCGTCTTTTTATGTAAGTGCCGAAGGGAAATACCAGCTTACGAAGGATTTCCAGCAATTTGCTTTGGCGGCAGGTGTAGCCTATAAGTTTTAATAGGTCATTTGATACATCGTTCGACGGAGTATAAAGACTAAATTCGTTGGGAGAACGAGATATAAGAACTTCTTAGGAGATGGTAACGTCCTATAAAATAAAATCCCGGATAGCGTTTAATCTACCCGGGATTATATATTAATGTATAAGACCTTATCTTAGTTTCTGTACTCCCTGCGAGACCCGCAATCATTACGATCTTGACGAGGACCACGGTCTCCGGACGCTTCCGGCCGGTCTCGAAAATGTGAAGCAGATCATCCTTGCCCGATATAACCTCAACGAGCGTACCGTAAGGCATAATAGATCTGTTATCCCTCAAAAGGCATGTTTTGGCAACATGATCCTAAATTATCAGTAGTACTTACCTTGCCAACACAGTATATCTTCTATGCCACTTGCAGTATATATCCCGTGGATAAGTAAGTAGTACTGACTTTTCCGGCATGAGAAAAGCGTTTCCCTTAGGCGAACAAATAGTTTCTCCTAGGGAAAACTAAAGTTTCGTAAGCACGAAACTAAGGTTTCCTCATGAGAAAACAAAAGTTTTTATAGCGTAAAACTTTTGTTTTATACCAAGAAAAACTATAAATATCAATTAATCAGTTTCTTAAATGATATATGAAGCATGGCTAAACAGATAGCCGGCAAGCTAAGCAATGTCTATATCTTCGGTCGCTTCTTGAAAAAGATAGGACCAATGATGCGGTTGGCGAGTAGGGGACGGTGGTGTTTTGTGATTGAAAAGTAGTAAATGGTTGTAGATACGAGCCAATAGTGGTAGATGCTATTTATCTACCACCACTCGATAAATAACTTATGACCAATTGATTATAGCTATAGTTGTAGGTGTGGTAGATGATTTGATAAAAAAATCCCGGATAGTGTTTAATCTACCCGGGATAATATATAATGTATAAGACCTTATCTTAGTCTCTGTACTCCCTGCGAGGTCCGCGATCACCACGATCCTGACGAGGACCACGGTCTCCACGATCTTGGCGAGGTCCACGCTCACCTCTTTCTGGTCTCGGTGGACGTTCCTCGTAACCTTCCGGTTTCGGAAGCAATACCTTGCGGGAAAGTTTGAACTTGCCTGTCTTCGGATCGATATCAACCAACTTGACAGAAACCGTATCGCCTTCCTTCAAGCCGGCTTGCTCAACGGTCTCCAGACGTTTCCAATCGATCTCGGAAATGTGAAGCAAACCATCCTTGCCCGGCATGAACTCAACGAACGCGCCATAAGGCATGATAGAGGAAATCTTTCCTTCATAAACCTCTCCGATCTCAGGAACAGCCACGATACCTTTGATCGCCTTGACAGCCGCGTCGATCGTAGCCTTATTCGTGCCGGAGATCTCGATCTTTCCTACGCCGTCTACCTCATCGATAGATACCGTAGCTCCCGTTTTCTCTTGGATACCTTGGATGATCTTACCGCCCGGGCCGATTACCGCACCGATGAATTCCTTACCGATAATCATCGTCTCGATACGAGGTGCATGAGGTTTCAAATCCTCACGAGCTTCCGGTTGAGCCTCCAAGATCTTGCCCAAGATATGCATACGACCCTCTTTAGCTTGAGCCAAAGCATTCTCAAGGATCTCGTAAGACAAACCGTCTACCTTGATATCCATCTGGGTAGCCGTGATACCGTCTTTCGTACCCGTTACCTTGAAGTCCATATCACCCAAGTGATCCTCGTCGCCTAAGATATCAGACAAGATGGCGTAGTTCGTACCCTTGTTCTCGGAGATCAATCCCATAGCGATACCGGATACCGGTTTCTTCATCGGGACACCTGCGTCTCTCAACGCCAAGGTACCGGCGCAAACCGTAGCCATAGAAGAAGAACCGTTAGACTCCAAGATATCGGAAATCACACGTACTACATACGGATAGTTATCAGGGATCATACGTTTTAGCGCACGGTGAGCCAAGTTACCGTGTCCGATCTCACGACGGCCTACACCACGTGTTGCTTTGGCCTCGCCTGTGGAGAACGGGGGGAAATTATAATGTAAAAGGAAACGCTCGTAGCTATGATTCAATACGTCGTCTATCATTTTCTCATCAGACTTCGTACCTAAAGTTACCGTAGATAAAGACTGAGTCTCTCCACGTGTAAAGATAGCGGAACCGTGAGGGCCCGGCAGGCAATCTGTCTCGATCCAGATCGGACGGATCTCGGTAGTCTTACGACCATCCAAACGCTTGCCCTCATCAAGGATGGCACGGCGCATAGCCTCTTTCTCTACATCGTGATAGTAGCGACCGATCATTTCCAGTTTCTCGTCCGTCAACTCCTCCTCGGAGAATTGAGCCTTGTATTCTTCTACGATTTTCTCGAATGCCTCGCTGCGTTCGTGCTTGCCGCTACCGGATGTGGCTACGGCGTAAGCCTTGGCGTAACATTTGTCGTGTACGTCCTTGCGCAACTCGTCATCGTTTACCTCGTGGCAATATTCGCGTTTTACCAATTTGCCGCAAGCCTCGGATAATTCCAATTGAGCCTTGCATTGTACCTTGATAGCCTCGTGAGCGACCTTGATAGCCTCAAGCATCTCAGATTCCTGAACCTCGTTCATCTCACCCTCAACCATCATGATGTTGTCTATGGTAGCGGCAACCATGATGTCGATATCAGCTTTCTCCAATTCTGCGGAAGTTGGGTTGACGATGTATTTTCCATCCGTACGAGCTACGCGAACCTCAGAGATCGGTCCGTTAAAAGGAATATCAGAGACAGCCAAAGCGGCGGAAGCGGCCAAACCTGCTAATGCGTCCGGCAAATCTTCGCCATCCGCGGAGAACAATATAATATTTACATATACCTCAGCGTGGTAGTTGTCCGGGAAAAGAGGACGCAACGCACGGTCTACTAAACGAGATGTGAGGATTTCATAATCAGAAGCTTTTCCTTCTCTTTTTGTAAAACCTCCGGGGAAACGTCCAAAAGCGGAGTATTTCTCTTTGTATTCTACTTGCAACGGCATGAAGTCAACACCCGGGTTCGCATCTTTAGCGGCACAAACAGTGGCGAGCAACACGGTGTTGTTCATACGAACGGTAACCGCTCCGTCCGCCTGTTTGGCCAATTTCCCGGTTTCGATGGTAATGGTTCTTCCATCACCTAACTCGATCGTCTTGTTAATTGGATTAAGCATAATCTTTTTTCTTATTTTTCTATCTGTCAAAAATTGGTGCAAATGTAATGAAAGTTTACCTGTAATTGCATGAAAATGAAAAGAAATAACAGTCTTGAAATACTTTTTTTGAAAAAAGCCTTGAAGAAATACGGAATAATAGTGCCACAATTGTAAAATAATGTATATTTGCACCAGATTAGTAATATAGACAAACTGGAATAATGAAACAAATATCTACGAATTTACTAGCTGTGCTGTGTGTTATGTTGCTTTTGTTCACGGCTTGTAAGAAGAATTCTGATTTTACGGTGGAAGGTGTAGTGTCCGGCGCTGATGGCCAGATGATGTATCTGGAGAATGTAGGTGTGTCGACGGTAGAGTTGATGGACTCCGTAAAACTGACGGCGGCGGGTAAATTCAGCTTTACGAAGCCTCGTCCGGCATTCCCGGATTTTTATCGCTTGCGTCTGAATAACCAATTGATCAACTTCTCGGTAGATTCTACGGAGACGATCTCGTTCGTGGCCGATGCCGGGACTTTCGCTACTTCTTATAGCGTGGAGGGCTCAGAGAATTGCAAGGCGATCAAGAATATTACCTTGGCTCAATTAGATGCGAACCAAGCGATCCATCGTTTACGGAAAGAGTCTGAGTCCGGTCTGTTGGCGGATTCCGTATATTCCCGTCAGGTGCTCGAGGCCGCCGAGGCTTATAAGGACGTGGCTCGTAAGTATATTTATTCCGCCCCGATGTCCGCTGCCGCTTACTTTGCCTTGTTCCAGCAAATCGACGGCTTGCTGTTCTTCGATTTGTATGACAAGAACGACTCGAAGGCTTATGGTGCCGTAGCCACCAGTTTCGATCATTATTATCCGGAAAGCCCTCGTGCTAAGCATCTGTATAACTTGGCTCTTCAATCGATAAAGGTGATTCGTAGCCAGCGCCCGATGGATTTGGATAAGGTGGAGAAGAAAGAGGTTAGTTTCTTGGATATCGAGTTGCCGGATATACATGGGGAAAACACGAAATTGTCTTCTGTCGCTACAGGCAAGGTGGTGTTGATCAACTTCACGGCCTATATGTCCGAATGGTCTCCTGCCTTGAATATGGAATTTGGCGATTTATATACGAAGTATCACGACAAGGGCTTGGAGATTTACCAGATCTCTTTGGATAATGATCTTCACTTCTGGAAGAACGCCGCTTCTAATTTACCTTGGGCTTGCGTGCGCGATCCACAGTCGGTTTACTCCCAGACCGCGGCGTTGTATAACGTGAAACAGCTTCCGGCGATCTTTATCTTGGATCGCAAGGGAAACTTGGTTAAACGGGTGGACGACGTGAAGAAACTTGAGGCTGACATCAAGTCCGTATTGTAAATTGTTCATGATTTAATCATCAGATTTATATGTTATAAAGCACTTTCGTAAACTTGTTCATCTTAGAAAGATAACCTAACTTTGCGGAGTCTTGAAATGATAAAAAAGGGGAGTTCCGGCCATATGACTTGGTCGGGATTCTTTTTTATTATGCGATAATCAATCAATATTAATATAAAGAATAAGGAGGATTTAATATGGCTGTTAGTTATATGACAAAGGACGGCTACGATAAGATTTTAGCTGAAATCAACTATTTGGAGACCGTGAAGCGCCCTGAAATATCAGCCCAGATCGCTGAGGCGAGGGATAAGGGTGACTTATCCGAGAACGCTGAGTACGATGCCGCCAAAGAGGCTCAAGGTATCATGGAGGCTAAGCTTGCGCAGTTAAAAGGTTTGATCTCAAACGCCCGTCTGATCGATGAGAGTCGTGTGAAAACAGATGAGGTTCAGATTTTGAACAAGGTGAAAATTAAGAATACGAAGAATAACGCTGTCATGACCTACACGTTGGTATCGGATTCGGAGGCTAACCTAAAAGAAGGAAAGATCTCCGTAAGCACGCCGATCGCCCAAGGTTTGATGGGAAAGAAGGTAGGGGATGTCGTTGAGATCCGTGTACCTTCCGGCTTGATGACGTTTGAGATTATGGATATTTCAATTTAAAAACAGAAAGACGTATGGCAACTATTTTCAGTAGAATCGTGGCGGGTGAGATCCCTAGCCACAAGGTTGCGGAAGACGATGAGTTTTTTGCTTTCCTCGATATCAATCCGGTAGCCTTGGGGCATACCTTGGTAATTCCCAAGAAGGAGGTCGATTATATCTTTGATATCGATGATCCGATGCTGGGACGGATGGTAGCTTTCGCTAAACGGGTAGCTCGTGCCCAAGAGACCGCTATCGAGTGTAAGCGTGTAGGGTTGGCTGTCATGGGCTTGGAAGTGCCCCATGCGCATATCCATTTGATTCCTATCACGAAGGAGTCCGATATGTATTTCGGCGGGAAGAAATTGGCTGTAAGTCAAGAAGAATTGGCCGAGATCGCCGCTAAGATTAGAAAAGAATTCAAATAATTGAATATAATTTTTTAATTATAAAAAATTGGTTATATTTGTACCCGCTGTTTTATGCGTGACAATATCACGCAAAGGGAACAGCAAATCATTAATATGATTCATTAGTGGTTTTTACTCATAAATTTGTTAACCTTAGAAGAAAGGCCCCTCTGTGACAGAGCGGCCTTCTTTTTTTAAACACACAATAAACATTATAAACTACTAAATCTATATCTTCATTTTACGCCTTCGGATAAGGTTAAGGGAGCCAAACGGCATTCCTGTTCCAATCGTGTACACCGTTCCAATAATTATGCCAGTCATATAGCATACCGGATTGATGGATATATACGCCACATAATATAAAGGAGATAAGCCATAAGGCTAATAATATCCATCTTGCTTGCGTCGGTAAGGGGCGTATCTTGAATAATTGGCTGCAAATAGCGTATATCAAGGAGAATATGGGGATACCGATGAATAAGATTGTCCCTATGCATCCCATGATTGCCATTGACAATGGTGCTCCGTTTATCAAGTCCGCTCCGAACGGAGAGAGGTTATAGATGAATCCGGCCCCACCCATGAGCAACGCGAATGTTACGACTACCAGAATGAATACGACTAATACTAGCGGTGGCAACAGGAAGATTCCGGCCAATATGATGAAAAACTTCAGGATGAACCCGATGACCAAGACGAAAACATCCGCCAGCTTTTGGAAGAAGTTCCTCGGCTTGTCCGAGCTGATAAAGTCGTTCACGTTATTGCTGACTTTCTCGAATCCATCTGTCACGGTCTTTCCGATATTCTCCACCGTCACACTTTGTCCGCGCATCTCGAGTTTCTCGGTCGCCGTACGTGCCATCGGTACGATGATCCACAACAAAAAGTAAAGCGGAACCGTGATTCCATAGAAGAACATCAGAAGGAAAAGCACGATACGTACGGCAGTCGGGTCCCAATCCATGTAGGCGGCGAAACCTCCGGCGACACCTCCCAGAATACGGTTATCCGGGTCACGCATCAAGCGTTTCTTGGTTGTCTGGGTATGAGTCTCCTGTTGTTGTGTCCGGTAATTATCCTCGTGGTCGGTGCTTTTCTCTTCGTCCTCGAAAATCTCTTCCGGCTTACCCATCCGTTTGATCACTTCCTCTACCTGCTCGATCGTGATGACCTCGTAGCCTAAGCGGACACGCTCGTTAAGAAGTTCCGAGATACGCATCTCGAAATCATCCATGATCTCATCCGAACCCTCTTCTTTGCGGAAGTGGATGCGCAGGTTAGACAGATATTTGTCTAATAATTGGTATGCGTCTTCGTCAATGTGGAAAACTGTGCCTCCCAGATTAACAGTAAGTGTCTTCTTCATCACTCTTTCGTTTTAATTGTTTCTGATGTGGTTTATTGTATCATTTAGTTCCTGCCATGAAGCCTCCAGCTCGCCGAGGAATAGTTCTCCTTTCTCGGTCAGTTGGTAATACTTGCGTGGCGGTCCTTGCGTAGATTCTATCCACTGATAACTTAATAGCTCGCTATTTTTTAGTCGGGTTAAAAGAGGATATAAAGTGCCTTCCACAACGATCAACTTCGCTTCTTGTAACTTCTGAATGATATCAGAGGTGTAAGCGGGTTCCTTTTTGAGAAGCAGGAGGATGCAATATTCCAGCGTCCCTTTCCTCATTTGTGATTTTACGTTCTCTGCATTCATCTCTTTTAATTTTATGCTACAAATGTATGTATTACATATGTACTATGCAATACATGCTACTATGAATTATTATTATTTAACCGAATACTTGCACAAAAAGAGCAATTATGTGTAAAAAAAGGACTGATGTCATGTCTTTTAGAAGAGAAAAGCGTACTTTCGCGGTATCAATTCAAAATAAGGAATTATGATTTATTATCATTTCGCCGAGTTAATACACCGTCAGGCAGAGAAATATGGGAACCGTACAGCGTTGAAACATAGAGATAACGCTACGGGGAAATGGTTGAAGATTTCTTGGAGGGAGTTTTCCGATAAAGTTATGCTTACGGCCAAGGCGATGGCTGAGTTCGGGATAAAGGTACAAGAGAATATCGGGGTTTATTCCCAGAATATGCCTCAGTGTTTATATACGGACTTCGGTGCGTATGGTAACCGGGTGGTTTCCATCCCGATGTACGCGACGAATTCTCCGGGACAAATCGAGTACATCATCAATGACGCTAAGATCCGCACGTTGTTCGTGGGTGAGCAATTGCAGTATAATAACGCTTTCAAGGTACAGAAGGACTCTAAGTATCTGGAGCGTCTGGTTGTCTTTGATCCGGCGGTCAAGATGAATCCGGAAGATAAGACGTCCATTTATTTTGATGATTTCTTGCGCTTGGGGGATAACGCGCATGCGGAGAGCACGGTGAAAATACGTATGACGGAAGCCGTTCCGGAGGATCTGGCTACCATTATATATACGTCCGGTACGACAGGTGAGTCGAAAGGCGTAATGCTTCCTCATTCTTGCTATCTGGAGGCGATGCGGATACATGATGTACGTCTGCCTCTGGTAACCGACAAGGATCTATCCATGAGTTTCTTGCCAATGACTCATATCTTCGAGAAAGCTTGGTGCTATTATTGTCTCCATAAAGGGGTTACGATCGCTATCAACCAAGACCCGAAAATGATCCAGAAGACATTGCCGGAGGTTCATCCTACCTTGATGTGCAATGTGCCTCGTTTCTGGGAGAAGGTGTATGCGGGCGTGCATGAGAAGATCAACTCCGCCTCTCCGGCCATGAAGAAGATTTTCTTGGATGCTATCGAGACCGGGCGAAAGTATAATCTGGAGTATAAGAATAAAGGTATTCCGGCCCCGTGTGGTTTGAAGTTGAAGTTTCAATTTTACAATAAAACGGTTTTCACCTTATTGAAAAGGGTATTGGGTATTGAGCGTGGACGGTTTTTCCCGGTGGCGGGCGCTCCGTTATCGGATACGGTTAATGAGTTCTTGCAGTCCGTGAATATCCCGATCGCTTATGGTTATGGACTGAGCGAGACGACGGCTACGGTTTGTTTCTACCCGGAGATCGGATTCCAGTTTGGTTCTATTGGTGAGGTAATGCCGGGAGTTCAAGTGAAAATAGATCCGGGGAATAACGAGATCTTGGTGAAAGGCAAGACCGTGATGTCCGGATATTATAATAAACCGGAAGAGACGAAGAGGGCTTTCACCGAAGATGGTTTCTTCCGTACCGGCGACGCTGGTCGTTTGGAGGGTAATACGTTATTCTTTACGGAACGAATCAAGGATTTGTATAAGACTTCAAACGGAAAATATATCGCCCCGCAAGCGATCGAGATGGTGATGAGCGGTGATAATTATATCGAGCAAATCGCTGTTATCGGCGATCAACGTAAGTTCGTGAGCGCCTTGATCGTGCCGGCTTATCCATTGTTGGAGAAGTATGCCGGGGAAAAAGGCATCTCGTTCGAGAGCCGGGAGGAGTTGGTGAAGAACAAGGATATCATTCGTTTCATCGAGGCTAGGGTAGAGGAGCACCAGAAGAACTTGGCTTCTTACGAGAAGATCAAGCGCTTTACCTTGTTGCCGGAACCCTTCATGATGGGATGCGAGCTGACGGATACGCTAAAGTTGCGCCGTCCGGTCGTATTGCAGAAGTACGCTACCGAGATAGAGGCGATGTACGAGGAATAACGAGTTTGTCGGCTATCAACTATTTCTTATCTTCGCGGTAAATTTAAAAAAGAAAAGAACATATGATCACATCAGACCAACTACATGACGTGTTGGAGCGCGATAAGGCGCTGAGGGGGTATCTTTGACATCGATAGCAAGACCATTCAGTTAGAAGAGGAGGAGCTACGTACGCAAGACCCCGGTTTCTGGGAAGACGCCAAACGCGCGGAAGTCCAGATGAAGAAAGTAAAGGAGCTAAAGAAATGGATCGAGCTTTACGGTGAGGTACATGCGGCGGCTGAGGAGCTAGAGTTGGCTTACGAATATGTAAAGGAAGAGATTATCACCGAGGAAGAGGTGGACGCGGCTTATAAGAAGGCCCTTCATTTACTGGAAGACTTGGAGTTCCGCAATATGCTTCGCGACGAGGCTGATCAAATGAGCTGCGTGCTCAAGATCAACTCGGGTGCCGGTGGTACCGAGAGCCAAGATTGGGCTTCCATGTTGATGCGTATGTATCAGCGTTGGGCTGAGAATAACGGTTATAAGATCTCTATCGCCAACTATCAGGAAGGGGATGAGGCCGGTATCAAGACCGTGACCTTCAATATTGAGGGCGATTATGCCTATGGCTATCTAAAGAGCGAGAATGGCGTGCATCGTTTGGTACGTGTATCTCCTTACAATGCCCAAGGTAAACGAATGACCTCTTTCGCCTCCGTATTCGTCACCCCGTTGGTGGATGATACGATCGAGGTAAAGGTAGAGGCGGCGGCTATCTCTTGGGATACGTTCCGTTCGGGCGGCGCCGGAGGACAGAATGTGAACAAGGTGGAATCCGGAGTTCGCTTGCGTTATCAGTTCAAGGACCCGTATACAGGCGAGGAAGAAGAGATCTTGATCGAGAATACCGAGACTCGCGACCAACCCAAGAACCGTGAGAACGCTATGCGTCAATTGCGTTCCATCCTTTACGATAAGGAGTTGCAGCATCGCATGGCCGAGCAGGCCAAGGTGGAGGCCGGAAAGAAGAAGATCGAGTGGGGTTCGCAGATCCGTAGTTACGTATTCGATGACCGTCGCGTAAAAGACCATCGTACGAACTACCAGACTTCCGACGTGAACGGTGTGATGGATGGAAAGATCGACGATTTCATCAAAGCATACTTGATGGAGTTCGCCGGAGAAGAAAGTGCGGAAAAATAAGTTTTTCCCTTTAACATTTGCATATCTCGATAATAAATCGTAATATTGCACCCGATTTCAGAGCCTAGCTCTGAACAGGTCCTATAGCTCAGTTGGTTAGAGCACCTGACTCATAATCAGGGAGTCCTTGGTTCAAGCCCAAGTGGGACCACGATGGATGATCGCTAAATAACGTAATATTAGTTATTTAGCGATTTTTTATTGTACCTGCATGAACTAAAAAAGAATATGAGTGTTTGAGGTCACAATTTGTGATCTCTTTAGAGAAACGCCGCCGCCCTCGTGAATATGGAATGAAAGGCTTGGTTGATCAGGCCCGGATCGATACGGGAGTGTGTCGGGAAGGGGATTTGATGGGAGTAAGCGAACGGGAAATCCAGCTCTTCCAATATCTTGCCGGACGCTTTTCCTAAAGCCTTGATCACCCCGCCAGTAGGCATAACGATATCTTTTTTCAATGAGATCGCCCGAATACGATCGCAAGCCCGTTGGAAGAACGACTCCCGGTAATCTCGTAACACATCCTCACGTACCATGGCCTTAAAGGCTTGCTCCAGAAAATCATTCTTGAACGAGGTGGGAAGCGTACGGTTCTCCAAGAAATCATGCCGGAAGTAATGGCGTACCTTGGCGAACGCCTCCTTGTCCATGATATCACGGGCGTTGCCATCCATCTCACTGAAGATAGAGCCACCGCAAAACATGAATAAACGGGTGTCCGTAAACATCTTGTCCGGATTCGCTAATAACAAGACCTGCGAGAGTAACGCCCCGATGGAATAAGCGAATAAGTTGATGGACGTATCTTCCTTGAACAAAGGATGCTCGCCGTTCTTGATCTCATGAACCAATTGCCACATATTATAAACGGATTCTCTGCCCGAGGCGTAAAAGCGTAACGGGTTTTGGGATAGCCGGCTGCTGAGGGCCACGTTGGCGAAGGTGGAGTTCGTCACGTTCGCTACCTCCTCCTTGCGTTTGCTTACCCAAGGGAGGATCGCACGGGGATTGGCCCATAATCCCGGGGTACGGTTCATATGGAAAGCGATCGGGAACAGGATGACCGGCTTACCGGTCGTATGGGTGAGGTATTCCGCCCATGTGAGGTATTTTTCCCAAGTCCGCTCGTTCAGGCCATGCAACAGGATAATCGCCTCATTATTCTTTTTACGTCCCGAGGGCGTGAATATGGCATACGAGAAAGATTTGTTCTCTTGGATACGATCGTCTGTCATCGGACAGAATCCGGTGGGGGTAAGTCCCTTCTGGAACTCGTCGATCTCGCTGGCTCCACGGGTCTGGGTGAAGCGAAACGGGATGATCTCCAGATGGCTCTCTTCCAATTCAGTCTTTTTGTCATAAGAGAAAAGACTGTTCAGTTGCTTAGTACGAAGTGAAATATCCATAATCCTCTGATTTTTTACTGCAAACAAACAATAGAAAAACATCTCTTCAAAATAAATGGTTTAAACGGGCTTGGTTGGGGACATAAAGTGTTATTTAGGGGTGAAATCTTTTATAGAGGGGTGAATTTCGTCTGGGAAAATGATTACATTTGTTCCAAAATAGAGGCAAAAAGATGGGAATGTGGGATCAAAAAATACCAAGTTACATATACGGTAAGCAGAATATCGTGAGGCTGATTCTGTGGACGGCTTTGTTTGCGTTGGTGTTTATCAACATCTACAAGCCGTTTAGCTCCACCTCTTGGTACAAGGTCTCGGAGTTTAAGTTCTTCGTATTCTCCAGCTTGATTATCTTGACGGGAGTATTGGTGGTTGTCTTGAGCCGTATTATTCTGTTCCATTGGGGGAAGCGGCATGCTATCACGGTCCGGACCTATGCGATCTGGATCGTGCTGGAGATATTCTTCATGTCGCTTTTCTATACGATTTATACGTTGGTACTGAATCCGGAACGAGAATATATGGAAGTTTTTAACGATTCGGCGGTGAATACCAGTCTGGTTTTATTGCTCCCTTATTCCGTGCTGCACCTGTATTTCTCTTATAAAGAGAAAGAGCGGCAATTGCGATTGTTGGAGGAGAACCAGACAGAAGCGGCGGTTCGGCAAAGCGTTTTCTCTTTCTATGACGAGAAGAACGAGTTGCGCCTTTCCGTGAAGCGAAGTAACCTGCTGTATCTTGAATCGGCGGATAATTACGTTTGTATCTGGTATCTGAATAAGGGGCAGCTCACGAAGTTTATGCTTCGCAACTCCTTGAAGGCGATCGAAGAGAGCCTCGCTGATACGAATGTACTCCGTTGCCATCGTTCTTTCATGGTAAATTTCGACCAAGTGAAGGTGATCCGCAGGGAGAAGGAGGGCGTTTATCTGGAGCTGGGGATCGAGAAAGTACCCGATATCCCGATCTCCAAGACGTATAGCGAGAAGGTAACCCGCTGGTTCCAGACCTATTCTTCCTAGCGGGCTATTTCAATTCGATATTATTTTCTTTTGCGTATTGCGAGGGGCTCATGTTGAATTGCTTGGAGAAGGCCCGGCTGAAATAGGATTGCGAGTTGAAACCAACCGCCTCGGCGATCTCGTAAATCCTCATATCGCCTTGAAGGATTAACTCGGCGGCTTTCTTTAGCCGGCTGATCTTGATCAACTCGTTGGGCGTTACGTTCGACAGGCCGTTGATTTTACGGTAAAGGGTCGGACGGCTTAGATTCATCAAGTCCGCTATCATGTCCACGTCTAGGTTCACGTCGTTTATATGGCTGTCGATGATATCGTTCAGTTTCTTCAAGAACTTCTCGTCCGCCTTCGTGTAAGCCATGGATTTGATATTGGCAATCGGCGAGTTGAAATAATAGGCACGCATATTGCTCCGGTTGTTCAGCAGGTTCGTCACTTGGGTAAGCAATAGATCCATGGAGAAAGGTTTGTCGATGTAAGCGTCCGCCCCAAGCTCAAGCCCTTCCATGCGAGATTGTAAGGTGTTCTTAGCCGTCAGGAGGATGATCGGGATATGGCTGAACTCCAGATTAGTCTTTATCTTTTTCAATAAGGTGAAACCATCCATGACAGGCATCATGATATCGCTGATGATTAATTGGATGCCATATTCCTGAAGACGGGCAATCGCCTCCTCGCCATTACCGGCGGTGACAACATTGTAATGGACATTGATCTCTTGACCGATGAAATGGAGCATTTCGGTGTTATCTTCCACCACGAGAACCGTCGGGCGGGATTCTTGGGCGACATATTTCCGCTCGCTGGCAGGGTTGGTCAGGACCTCTGCTTTCTCTTCCTCTAGTTTTAATGAGTTCGGTTGGTTCACCGGCAAACGTAATCTAAAGATGATAAGCCCGGCCGGAGATTCCTCCAACGTCAACGATCCCTCGTGCATCTCCGCTAAAGAACGGGCCAAGGGTAGTCCGAGCCCGGTCCCGGATTTATGGATAGAGGAGTCATCCCGGTAGAAAGGCTCGAAGATCTTTTCTTTTATCTCCTCCGAGATGGGCTTTCCATCGTTCATGATATCGATCGTGAATCGCTCGCCATCTTGTGCCTCGAACCGGACGATGATCTTGCTTCTTGCGTATTTAATAGCGTTCGATAGGAGGTTGCTGAGTATCTTCGTGCAAGCCTCCTTATCGATAAAGGCGTAGAAAGATTTCACGTTACACTCGATAATCATCTGCAATGCCTCCTGCTCTGCCGTGTCGTGGAAACGCTCAAAGGTCTCTTGCATCAATGCGATGATGTCCGTATGTATGAAGTTTAGTTTATATCCCTCGATTTCCGTCTTCCTGAAATCCAGTAGTTGATTCACCAGATCCAGTAGCCGGTTTGCGTTTTTATCCACAATTGTCAGATAATTCTTTGCGCTGGGAGATAGCTTGATGTCCCGTGTTACTTTCTCCAGAGGACTTTTAATTAAAGTCAGGGGCGTACGTATCTCATGAGCGATATTGATGAAGAAATCAATCTTGGCTTGATAAAGCTCCTTCTCCTTTTCATTCTCGAACTCCTGTATTTTCTGCTGTATATTGGCCTTATTATGCCGGGAAATGATAAAGATCAGCAACACTACGCATCCGATAGCGATAATCCCATATAGGATTAACGCCTTGGTAGAGAGCCACCATGGGGGAAGGATCGTAATCTGGAACATCGCCGGCTCATCATTCCAAATACCGGACAGGTTCGCCGCCTTCACCTTGAACGTATAATTACCGGGCGGTAGTTTCGTGAAATAAACCCGGTTCTCGCCCACCACATGATACCATTTGGAACTTAACCCTTCCATGCAATAGGCGTATTGGGTGAGGTTGGGGGCTTGGTAGCTTAATGATGTGTAGTCGATGTAGAATGTGGACTGATTATGTTCTAAGGTGATCCCTTTTTTAAAAGTGATGTCTTTTTGCCTCAATAGATTATGGTCGGGGTCCGAATAATTGATTTGTGTCATATAAATCTTCGGTTGGATAGAGAACTGTTGGATATTATCGGGGTGGAACCGGACCAAGCCTTTCAAGGTCCCGAAATATAATTTGCCGTCTTTAGCTTTTAAAGAAGAGTTATAGTTGAATTGATTGGACAGGAGCCCATGTTCTTTTTTGAACACCTTGATCTCTTGATTGACAGGGTTAAGTACGGCCAGGCCATTTGTGGTACTGATCCACATGTGGCCTTTAGGGTCTTCCTCGATCCGGTAAATGACGTTACTGGGTAGGCCGTCTTGAGTCGTGTATTTTGTCGTACTCTTTAAATTCCGGTCGTACATTTTCACTCCGTTTCCGGTAGCGAACCATAGATTGTTTTTAGTATCCTCATGGATGTGATTGATCGTCCGGTTGGCGTTCGTGTTTATGGAATCCAATTTAAATTCGCCGTGTTTTTGCCGGATTGGGTCGAAATAATATAATCCGATATTGAATGTTCCGGCCCATATAACCCCTTCGTGATCCTCGAAGATCGTTTGTATCCTGCAATTACCGGGGAATTGATCGAGAGGCTCGAAAATATCTTTCTCCGGATTATATTGATACATGCCGGATGCCGTAGCTATGAGCAAGTTATTTTTCCGGGTTTTATAGAGATATACGATGATATCGTTTTGGGAGGCGTAAGGATTCGGGGCGATCGTATAATGCTTGATGATTTTCTCCGTACGGATATCCATCACGTCTACCCCGTTAGCGTGTGTCCCGATCCATAGATAGTCTCCAATCACGGTAAGCCCGTGGATACAGCTTTGGGAAAGACCGTCTTTATCTTGGAAGTTCTTATAGGTTTGCGTACGGATGTCGAGTTTATTGAGACCAGCGTCTTCGGTTCCTATCCATATATTATGGTTAGCGTCTTGGCAAATATCATGGATAATATCACCGTTAATTGTTTTTTGCCCGGGTATATTGTAGTCTTTCTTGAATTTGAGATAAGGGGGAAGGTAATTAATGCCCCCATTATCCGTACAGATCCATAAGCCACCTTCCCGGTCCTTGCAAAACTGTTTGATAGCGTTATTGGATAGTGAATATGGATCGCATTTGTCTTGTTCTATGTGAAAGGTCTTGTTTGAGGGGATTTGGTAGATATAGATACCGTTGTAGGTGGCGATCCATACCTCGTCGTTTGTCACTTGGAAAATATCCCGGGTATAGAGGGGGCTGTTCTTTTGCTGGGTAAGAACATTTCGGCAAACACCTGTTTGTATATTGACTTGTTTGACCCCGTTATCGCTTGTACCTATCAGTAATGTATTATCGGACGGAGATGCCCATAGAGTCGTCATATTATCTATATGTAGGGTGTCGCTACCGTTATGGATATTTAGAGGGATGAATTTGTTATCGGTCGGGTCTAAAAGGACGACATTGCCGTTTAGCGTGGTGGCCCAGATCTGATCTTGGGGGGTGATATAGAAAGAGGTGATCGGATCACTATCCTTATACAGGTAGTTTTGGTGTAGCTCGGATTGCTCATTATATTTAATAAGGGAAAAGCCGGATAACAGCATCCACAGATTCCCTTGGTGATCAAATTCCAGATAGGTACAGCCGATTCCTTTCGTGAACTTTATCAAGGAAAAAGTATCGGTTTGGTAATCGTATTTTTGTACTCCCATATTAGTACCCACCCAGAGTTCACCGGAAGGGCTTATCGCCAAGTCGGTAATCCAGCTACTTATTAAAGTTCCTCTCTGCTTGGTTTGATTTTTTATGATATGGAATTTGTTCCCGTCAAATCGATTGAGCCCGTCCCGTGTTCCAAACCACATAAAGCCATAATGATCTTGGACACAACATGTCACGTTATTATTGCTTAATCCATCTTCTACCTCATAGGATTTAAAGTAGTATGACCGGGCGTTGAGCTCTATTGCGGTTACTACAAATAATAGGACGTATAAATAATTCATCAAGTTTTTTTTCATAGATCTCCCTTGTATTTCATGCGCAATATAAAGCCTTTTCCTAGACTTTCCATAGCAGTATCGTATCATTGTTTTTCATTTTGTTTCAATGTCCAGACTTCGGTTTTTGGCTTTAAAAGCCGTTCCTTGCAAGACTGTTTGTTGAGACGATAGGTAATAATTTTGAGAGAAAAGTGCAATACTGTTTGACTCAAGGGGCTTTAATTTTGGCAAAAACAGTGTGAATCTTTAAAAGATAGAATATGAATCAAAAAGTAAAAGTAGGTATAATAGGCTTTGGTCGCATGGGTGGATTTTATTTGGAGGAGATGCGGAAGAGCGATCAATGGGAGGTACTTTACATCTGCGATACGGACCCAGAGGCACGAGATTTGGCAAGGAGAAAGTCGCCGACATCCCGAATCGTAGCGGATGAGCAAGTTGTATTCGAGGACCCGGAAGTACAAGTGGTCGGTTTATTTACATTGGCGGATTCCCGGTTGAGGCAAATTAAGAAGGCAATGGCATTTGGCAAGCATGTCATCTCAGAGAAACCGGTCGCAGATACGATCGAGCATGAATGGGAGGTCGTGAAATGCGTGGAAAACTCAAGTTTGTTCTCGACCGTTAATTTGTATTTGCGTAATTCTTGGTACCATAATACGATTAAAGAATTTATCCGGAGAGGAGAGATCGGAGATTTGGCGATCATTCGCATTTGCCATATGACTCCGGGGTTGGCTCCGGGTGAAGGTCATGAATATGAAGGTCCGTCTTTTCATGATTGCGGAATGCATTATGTGGACATTTCCCGGTGGTATGCCGGATGCGAGTATAAGACATGGCATGCGCAGGCGATCCGGATGTGGGATTATCCCGAACCTTGGTGGTTGCAATGTCACGGGACATTTGAGAACGGGGTGGTATTTGATATAACACAAGGGCATGTGTATGGACAATTATCGAAAGACCAAACGCATAACTCTTACATAGATGTAATAGGAACGAAAGGAATCGCCCGGATGAGTCATGATTTTAAGACTGCGGTCGTGGAGTTGAGAGGTGTTAATGAAACACACCGGATCGAGAAGCCCTATGGAGGGAAAAATATAAGTACGCTATGTGATTTGTTTGCGGATTCCGTACGGACCGGTGTTTTTAATTCCCGCCTACCACTGATGCGTGATTCCGCTATCGCTTCCGAGTATGCGTGGAAATTTTTGGATAACGCTAGACGAAATGAGATGCCTTCTATCGGGAATCTACAAACCTTGGAGGAAATCCGGGAGAGAAGACGGAATATGACGGAAGGGTATGGCTTGCTTCGCCATGTAAAATTGTCTCATTCTTGATACGATTTTCTCAATGACCGGGGGAAACAGGCTGGAACTTGTATTATGCGACAATCGGAAACGATTTTGATAAAATAGAAAAAGAGGAATTTTCGTATGCGTGATACATTTGCGGCAGCTTGTTCATAGAGCGAAAATAGAAACATTAATTTAATACTATGTAGCATGAAAAAAATGATTGTTCTTATCAGTCTTTTATGTGGAGCGTTTTTTATGAGCGCCCAACAAAGTAATCAACAACAAAGACCACCGGAAAGATGGAAACCTGAGAGTACTGAATGGTATTATCCGGTTCCTCCTAAGGTAAAGCCGGGTGTAGGAACTGGTGCTCCTTCCGATGCGATCATCCTGTTTGATGGAAAAGATCTTTCTATGTGGGAATCTGCGGGAAAAGATGGAGGTCCCGCTAAATGGACCGTAAAGGATGGGGCGATGATTGTGGCTTCCGGGACCGGATCGATCCGGACAAAAGATTATTTTGGAGATTGCCAGTTACATATCGAGTTCAAGACCCCTACACCGGGAAAGGATAATACATTACAGATGAAAGGTAATAGTGGCATTATGTTACAAAGCCGTTATGAGGTGCAGGTTTTGGATTGTGAGGATAATCCTACGTATGTGAATGGCTGGGTCGGCAGTATTTATAAGCAAAGCGCACCGTTGGTAAATGCTTTCACGAAGACAAATGAGTGGCAGGTTTATGATATTTATTGGAAAGCTCCCCGTTTCGGGACAAACGATGAATTGGAATCTCCCGCTATGATTACCGTGGTATTGAACGGTATCGTAGTACAGAATAATTATGTACTGAAAGGAACGACCCCATATACCGGTTTACCTAAATATGTAGCGCATGGCCGTCTGCCATTAAGCTTACAGGATCATGGAGTGGAAGTGGCTTTCCGTAATATATGGATTCGTAATTTATAAATTGTATAACCTTAAAATAATGATTTATGACTACACGTAGGAATTTTTTAAAGAACTCGACGATGTTGGCCGCTGGCTTAGGTATCTCACCTCTTTTGGCATCGGCAGCTCCTACCGTCTCTCATAAGGAAGAGACTATAAATGGGCGGGTGAATATCGCTGTAATAGGTGTCGGTATGGGATGCCGTGATTTGCAAGGGGCTTTGACTGATAATCCGTGGGTACATTGTGTGGGCATGTGCGACGTGAACAAAGTGAGACTTGATGAGCAGATCGCACGTTTCAAAAAAGACTTTCCGAACCAAACGACTTCGATCAAGGCATATAGTGACTTCCGGGAAGTCTTGGCAAATAAGGATATCGACGGGGTCATTATCGCAACACCGGATCATTGGCATCCTTACATCTTCGCTGAGGCTTTAAAAGCGGGCAAGGCGATTTATGTGGAAAAGCCGGTTGGTAATTCGATTCCGGAGTGCCATTCGATGATGGATTTCCAAAAGAAATATAAAGGGGTGGTAACAACTGGCTTATGGCAGACTAGTCAACGATATTTCTTGGCGGCTAATGAGATATTGAAATCCGGTGTGTTGGGGGATGTTTATAAAGTTCAGCTATGGCTTTGCCAATCGACGGACCCACGTCCGGCCGTAGCGGATTCTCCGGTTCCTTCTACATTAGATTACAATATGTGGTTGGGCCCGGCTCCCGAGCGTCCATTTAATAATTACCGTTTTCGTGGATGGCGTGGCTTTTGGGATTATGGAGGCGGTCAGCAAACCGACTGGGGAGTGCATTGGATAGACTCTGCGTTCGATGGATTGAAAGCGTTAGGATTGTGTGACCGTGAATATCCGGAGGCGGTATTCTCTACGGCTTATAAAGATCCTACCTCTTTTAATGAGACTCCCAGTTGCCAGACAACGATCTTTCAGTATAAGAATTTCCATATAGAATGGGCCCAACAAGTCGCTCATCTCTATAATCGGGATCAAGGGGTAGCTTGGGTCGGAAGTAAAGCTACCTTAGTATGTAATCGTGAAGGTTATGAATTGATTCCAGAGAAGAATCGGGAGGGTGAGTTACTAACCGACCGTGCCCAGCTTGTCGGGAAGTTCGAGGATGGTGGTATTGAGGCCCATGCGACGAATTGGTGTAAGTGTATATTAAATAAATCTATTGAGACGAACAGCCCGATCGAGAAAGGGGCTTTCGCGACGATCCTAGCCCATATGGCTAATATCTCATATTTGACGGGAACTCGTGTTGTGTATGATCCGCAAGCTCGTAAGTTTGTGAATAATCCGAAAGCGGACGCGTATTTGAAGCGGAGCTATAGAAGCCCGTGGCAATTCCCGAAAGTTTAATGCGATTGAATGCTTAAAAACAACGACCGGTGGATTTTAATACTCTATTATATATAACCATTACCATACGAATTGAATTACAGCACATTGAGATCTCCGGTCGTTTTTTGTAAAAACAATGTCAACTTTAAATGAATGAGTTATGGAAAATCAAAAAAAGGAAGTATGGCTTCGAAAGGCCCTGTTTTTGATCGTTAGTTTGGCGTTATTCTTTCCCATGATGGCGCAAACGATTACAGTAAAAGGAGTTGTAAAGGAATCTATGACAGGCGAACCGATCATTGGCGCCAATGTAGCGGTGAAAGGAACGACTAACGGTACGATTTCTGATATAAGCGGTATGTATCAGATCTCGAATGTATCTATCTCAAATGCCGTATTGATCGTTTCTTATATTGGATATAAGACCGCGGAGATTCCGGTAAATGGCAAGAACACGATAAATGTGAGCTTGGAGGAAGAAAGTATCGGACTTCAAGAAGTGGTAGCCGTGGGATATGGCTCTCAGAAAAAGAAAGAATTGACCGGCTCTGTTGCAGGCTTGAAGGAGGGAGACTTGATTAAGGGCGTACAGTCTGACCCAATGGGTATGTTGCAAGGTAAAGTGGCAGGTTTGAATATATCCAAACCAAATGCCGGCGACCCGAATGGAGAGTATAAGTTCCAATTACGTGGAACTTCATCCTTAACCGGTAATACTTCTCCGTTGATCGTCATTGATGGTATTCCTCAAGGGGATTTATCCGCTATTCCACAAGATGATATTGAAAGTATCGATGTATTGAAGGATGGTTCAGCGGCGGCGATATATGGAACCCGTGGAACGAATGGCGTTATCTTGGTTACGACAAAACGAGGTTCTGCCGGGAAGATGAGCGTTACCTACAATGGATATATGTCTATCTCTTCCATAGCCAATCAATTGGAAGTCATGGATCGTGACCAGTTTTTGGCAAATGGGGGAAACGACCGGGGATATGATACGAATTGGATGGATGAGATTACCCGAACTCCGTTCTCCCATTCGCATAACTTGGCATTGACAGGAGGTACGACCGATTTTAATTACCGGGCTTCTGTATCTTATCGAAATAATCAAGGTATCGCTCTTAAGTCAGGGTTCAATGAGATGATCGCTCGTTTTTCCGCTAATCAGAATTTATTCGATAAAAAGATTCAAATAGCATACGACGCTACTTATCGTCGTTTTGACCGGGAAGGTGAGAATTCCAGCTATGATGATTATTCCGCTTTTAAGCATGCGTATTATTATAATCCTACGGCACCCGTATACGACGAGACGGGAACGATAGATGCCGGCGGGTATTATGCGCTGGATATTCAAGGATATTCAAATCCGGTGGCTTATATTATGCAGCGTGACCGTCGTACAAAAGGCGGACTTTTCCAAGGGTCTGCTCGTGTAACTTGGAACATTTTGGAAGGACTTCGTGCGCAAGCTTTTGGCTCATTGAAATACTCTGATATAAATAAGGGTACTTATACCTCACGAGAGGTATTTAACACTTCTAGTTTCGGGTCAGCGTCTCGGAGTTTTAATACTCGTTTTAATAAAACACTGGAGACGACGATCGACTATGTAAAATCTTTTGGAGAACACCATTTGGTGGTATTAGGTGGGTATACCTATGAGCATAACTATTGGGAATCATTTGGTATGAATAACTCGAATTTTGATTCGGATGTATATTCTTACTATAATTTGGGTGCGGGTAGTAACTTGATTAATAATCCTAGCCAAAGCATGATGGATGGTTCGGTTTCCCAAGATAATTTGGTTTCGTTCTTCGGCCGTGTAAATTATAACTGGGGAAATCGTTACTTGTTATCAGCGTCTGTACGACGTGAGGGTTCTACTCGTTTAGGTGCGGATTATAAATGGGGAACTTTCCCTGCGGTAAGTGTCGGTTGGTCTATCGGTAATGAGGCTTTTATGGAAAGCGCTAGCTGGATTAACGATTTGAAATTGCGCTTGGGATATGGCGTGACAGGAAATATGCCTTCAGATAATTATTTGTCTTTGTCAATGATGGGAGTGGTAGGCCGTTTTTATGATCATACTTCTAAACAATGGATCAATGCTTATGGGCCGACACAGAACCAGAATCCGGATTTGAAATGGGAGCGGAAAGGCGAATGGAATCTAGGTGTTGATTTTGCAGCGTTGAATAACCGCTTGAACGTGACCGTTGATTTGTATACCCGTAAGGTTTCAGATTTGTTGTATAAATATAAGGTTCCGACTCCTCCTTATCAATATTCTTCTATGTTGGCGAATGTTGGCGACGCTACAAGTAAAGGTCTGGAATTCTCTGTTTCCGGAACCCCGGTGCAGAATAAGAACTTCTCATGGACTAGTTCTATTAACTTCTCATTTAACACGAATAAATTGGACAAATTAAGTAATGAGACTTTCCAGACTGACTGGATTGAGACCGGTTATTTGTCGGATGGTGATTTAGGAGGTATGAACTCGACTCCATTGATTCGTTTGGTCCCGGGTGGCAAGGTCGGTGATTTTTATTTGCCGGTATTCGAGGGATTTACGGAAGATGGTAAATGGAAATTCAAGGATGTCGATGGTAGTGGTGACTTTACATATAATGAGGATCGTGAGATCGTAGGTAATGCGCAACCTGATTTTATTGCAGGATGGACTAACGAGTTTAAATATCGTGACTTCGATTTATCGTTTACATTCCGTGCTGTCGTAGGCAATGATGTATATAATGTAAGCCGTATGGCATTGGAGAATCGGAATGTGGCTGGAAAGGAGAAGAATATGTTGGCTTCGGTAATGGATATCCCTTTGCAAGATGCGGCTCAAGCCTCTAGTTATTATTTGGAGGATGGTTCTTTTGTGAAGTTGGACAATATCACATTGGGTTATAATGTGCCGGTGAAGAAATTAGGTTTCATGCAAAACTTACGTTTGTACTTGACTGGTCAGAACTTGTTTACGATCACAGGCTATAAGGGTATCGACCCGGAGGTTGATATGGTAGGATTAGATAATATGGGTATTGAGAGGACTCGTTATTATCCGGCTAGTCGTTCTTTTATTCTTGGTTTGAATGTTACGTTTTAATGGATACTCTAAATATCGAAGGTTATGAAAAAATATAGTTTAATATATATAGTGTCAATGATTTGTTTCTTGGTTATCGCTCCTTCTTGTACGGATATGGATGAAGATACGACGGGACAAATGGTCTCAAATGACTTTTATGCGGATCCTTCTTTGATTCCGCAAGCGGTAGGTGCTGCCTATGCGGAATTGCAGGCTTATCAGAATCACTGGGGAGTATGGGGGTTGCAGACTGTTTCCTCGGATGAATGTGTTGTTCCGACTCGTGCGCCGGGTAATGACTGGTATGACGGAGGGGTATGGCAGGATTTCCATCGTCATCAATGGCAATACAATCTGGATGCATTGAATAATGTGTGGATTTCCGTATTTTCTGGAATAACGACATGTAACCGTGTGGTTTACGACTTGGATACATATAAAGAGGAGATGGATGTCGATATCTATAATAAATATCGTGCGGAGACTGTTATCTTGAGATGTTTCTATTATTCTATCTTACTGGATTTATTCGGGAACGTTCCTTATATCGACACGTATGAGAGTGAAATCACGGCTTCTCCTCAGACAAGCCGTCCTGAGCTTTATCAGAAAGTCGTAGATTGTATCTTAGATAATATGGAATATTTGGATGACGCTCCGTCTGCCGAGAATTATGGAAGATGTACGAAATCGATGGCTTATACGATGTTGGCAAAACTATATTTGAACGCTAAGGTGTTCAAAGGGGCCTCTTCTTATGATAAGGACGATATGAATAAAGTGATAGAGTATTGCGATAAAGTGATTAACTCCGGATATTATGAGGTCGTATCTGATTTCTCCGCTCCATTTAAAGTGGCGAATGAGTCTTGTAAAGAAAATATTTTCGTGGTACCGATGCAAAATGGTATCAATTCAAATGGAGACTACGAGTTTCATTTCCATAAATTCTCCGGACATCCCAAGTCTCGCCAGATGTGGGGTATAAATGTGGGCGGTTGGAATGGAGGTTGCGCTACTCCGGACTTCCTTGCTTTATATAAAGATGACGATACCCGGAAAAAGGCGACTTTTATTTACGGTTTGATTTATGATAAGGTCACGGGCGAGCCTGTTGAGGATGGTGATAATCCGGGAAAACAATTGGAATTGACTATTGAGGTATCTTCTATTAATGCCGCTTATCGTTGGGAAGGCGCTCGTATTCAGAAGTATGAATATGAGTTGGGTATGACTGGTAATATGAACAATGATTTTGTTTTATATCGTTTAGCTGATATCTATTATATGAAGGCTGAAGCTATTTTGAGAGGTGGTAATGCCGCTACTTTATCAGCTTTGTGTGCGGAACCTGCATTCCAGTTAATACGTGAAAGGGCAAATCAGCCTGTGTATACTCCGGAAACATTAACGTTGGATGAGTTGATCAATGAACGTGGCCGTGAATTTGCTTGGGAAGGTTGGCGTCGTCAAGACTTGGTTCGTTGGGATAAGTTCGCTAAAGGTAGCTGGACATTTAAGGAAGCCTTGAATAATAATTCGCGTGATTTATTCCCGATACCATACGATCAGATTACGAAAAACCAATCTTGGAAACAGAATCCGGGATATTAATAGTTGTGTTTTTATGCATATGGATAGACGACAATTCGTGAAAAACCTAGGACTGGGCACAGCCTCTTTAAGCATGGGAAGCTTGGTAACGGCTTCCTCATGTGCCCCGTCCGGGGATTCCTCCCTTAAACAAAACGTCAAGGAAGGAGAGGATGGACAGTTTTTATTTATCGGTGACGATATCGCCATCGCCCAGACAGAGTATGGGAAGGTGCAGGGATATCTGCTGAATCATGTATATACGTTCTTGGGAGTTCCTTATGGGGCTGATACGTCGGGAAAAAATCGCTTTATGCCTCCCCAAAAACCAGAGCCGTGGACAGATGTGAGACCTGCGGTTTTTTATGGGAATACGGCGCCGCAACGTATGGAGAACCGGTGGCCCAATAATTACGGAACTTTTGCCGATCATTGGAACTACTGGGATGTGAGTGAGGATTGCTTATATTTAAATGTATGGACACCGGGCATTGCGGATGGTAAGAAACGTCCCGTATTGGTGTGGCTGCATGGCGGCGGTTTTACAAATGGTAGTGGGATCGAGCAGGATGGATATCATGGAGAGAATATAAGCCGGGAAGGAGATATCGTATTCTGTTCCATTAATCATCGGTTGGGGCCGATTGGCTTCTCTGACTTATCTGGTGTTGGTGGAGAAGCGTATAAGGATTCCGGAAACGTGGGGATGTTAGATATTATTGCCGCCTTGCGATGGGTTCATGATAATATCGCCAATTTCGGTGGAGATCCCGGGAACGTAACGGTTATGGGACAATCCGGAGGAGGTTCTAAGGTCTGTACAGTAGCCGCTATGCCGGCGGCAAAAGGTTTGATCCATAGAGCCGTGGCTTTAAGTGGATCTACGGTAGGAGCTTCCGATCAGGTGATGACCCGGAAGGTGGGAGAATATATTTTGAGAGAAGCGGGGCTGACCGCTTCCCAACTGGATAAATTGCAAAGAATACCTTGGCGGGAATATTTGGATATAGCGGATAGGGCTTGTAAAAAGTGCTGGGAAGATCAAGGGATTAGCATGAGACGGACTTTTGGCCCTGTTGCTGATGACCGGAATATTCCGGCCGGTGTATTCTACTCCGGTGAGAGCCATTTGGAGTCTCCTGTCGTCCCGATGATATTCTGTACGACTTTCCATGAATGGAACCCGAACAGGGTGGATGCGGCCTTGGAAAAAATCACTCAAGACGGTGTGATCGAGAAACTGAGAAGTCAATATGGTGATAAAGCGGAATCGATCGTGAAGGCTTTCGCCAAGAATTTCCCGGATAAGACTCCGATGGAGCTTTGGGCGATGATTTTGTCTTCCCGTCAACGAGTGGTTGAGGCGGCTAACGCAAAATTAAAGCAAGGCCAGCCTGTGTATGTAGCTTGGTTTGGCTGGTGTCCGCCCTTGTTTAATAACCGTATGCGTGCGTTCCATTGCTCGGATATCTGTTTCTGGTTTAAAAATACGGATCGGATGTTTACCCATACGGGTGGAGGTAAGGTACCTCGTGCGTTGTCAGATAAGATGTCTGGCGCTTTGTTGAATTTCATGCGGACAGGAGATCCGAACGGAGGAGAGTTACCCGCTTGGCCGAAATACACGGAAGAAAATGGAGAGGTGATGATCTTGAATAATACGTGTGAGGCTCGGAATGATCCGGACCGGGAGGCCCGTAAATCTTTGGAGGTTTAATTTAAAACGAGAGTGTTATGCTTGAGAAAAAGATTTCAAGACGTAATATGCTTCGGACTACCGGTTTGGCGGTTTTGGGCAGTACGTTCGCAGGCTTGGCTTCTTGCGCTCCGAAGAAAAAAGAGGAGCCATCACCCGAAGCATCCTCTTCGAAACGTCCTTTCCGTGTCTGTCTCAATGTCTCTACGATAGCGGGTTATAAACTTCCTGTTCAAAAACAGATTGATTTATGTGCCGAGGCTGGTTTTGAGGGAATTGAGTTATGGACCCGTGATGTGGATGCGTTCGTAAAGCAAGGGGGAACTTATGAGACACTCAGGCGTCAGCTGGAAGGCTCCGGACTTTTATTGGAGAATATGATCGGTTTTGCCTCGTGGTTTGCCGATGATCCTTCGAAACGGAAGGAAGGGCTAAACCAAATGCGGCATGATATGGAGATGGTAGCGGGATTGGGCGGTAAATTTATCGCCGCTCCTGCTCAAGGAGTTACTCAATTGGATCGTACACGGTTGCCGGAGTATTCCGAACGCTATCGGGCGATACTGGATTTAGGGGATGAGATGGGTGTCACTCCGATATTGGAACTATGGGGGGCCGGGGTTCTGAATCAATTATCGGATACCATGGCGATAGCGATCGCCTCCGGGCATTCGCGGGCTTCCGTCTTATTGGATTTCTACCATTTGTACAGAGGAGGAAATAGTTTTGATAGTTTACGCTTGATAAATGGGAAGATCCTTCCGGTTTTTCATATCAACGATTATCCGGAGTTGCCTCCTCGTACGGAGTTGAGAGATTCGGATCGGGTGTTTCCGGGAGATGGTATTTGCCCGTTTAATAAAGTACTTCCTTTGCTATACGACTCCGGTTTCCGGGGTGGGTTATCCGTAGAGCTTTTTAATAAGGGATATTGGGAAACCATGGATGTAAAGGAGGTCTTAAGGAAGAGTTTTGAGAAAACCACACAGGTAATCAATAGTTCGATGGGATAAAAGTTTGTTGGGATTTAGGAAAGGGACTGCCTCGAGGTGTTTTACCTTCGAGGCGGTCCCTTCTGTTTTTATAGTATCTTCTCTTAAAAATCAATTATTTTATAATCCGCTGTGATATAAAAAGTAGTATATTTGCGTACATCCAAAATAAACAGTTGTTTTGCGGAGGGTTATAGGGGTTGTTATCATCGGAAAAGCCGGTAATAAAAGATATACATTATAATGAACTTACTTCAGAGATATGTGAGTCATGGTATAGCTATAGGTTTGTTAGTATTTATAATGCTAGCGTTTAATTTGTCTGTGTTAGCGCAGACAAGTGAAAAACGTGTACTTAGGGTTGCCTTTCCGCAGGTAGATGGCATGAGTTGGACGGCCGAAGATGGTACTCATCATGGTATGCTCGTAGACTATCTCAATGAGATCGCCAAATATACCGGTTGGGAATACGAGTACATAGATACGAAGGGACCGGCTATGTTGAATGAATTTGTTGAGGGTAAGTACGAGTTGATGGGTGGAAACTATTATATACCCGCTTTAGAGAAATATTATGCTTATCCGAACTATAATATGGGATATAGCCGTTCATTATTACTTGCCCGATCTGATGATCGCTCTATCCATAGTTATGATTTGGAGAGTATGAATGGTAAAACCATCGGTGTGTATGAGAATGCAAGGGAGAACATTCGCCGTCTCAAAGAGTTTATGGCTATCAACGGATTGTATTGTAATATCCGATATTACAAACAGGAAGATATGGTGGGGAAAATCGGGTTATATCCCTATCTGGCTAAAGGTGAGATCGATTTGTTACTAAATAATGTTGCCCATATTAGCGATTCTGTCCGTGTAGTCGTGGCATATGACTCTCAGCCTTATTATATCGTGACCAATCCGGGTAATAAAGAAGTCTTGGATGGTTTGAATATGGCTTTGGAACGGATATTGGATGCCAATCCTAATTTTGCGGCGGAACGTTATGCCGTTAATTTCCCAGACCGGCTCGTAAACATCCAACTGAGCGACCGGGATCTGGAGTATGTCAATGAGAGGAAAACGATCACGGTAGCCGTACCTGAGAATTGGTATCCTTTGTATTGTAAAGAAACGCCGCTGAAGAACCATACGGGTATCATGGCGGATGTACTGGATGAGATTAAAAGTTTCACAGGGCTACGATTCTCGTATGTATATGCGAAAAATTATGCTGATGCGATCCGTTTGATACAGCAAGGGGATGCCGATATCTTAGGTTTTTTCTTGGGAGATGAGAACGATGCGGCCCAGCTAGGGCTTGCGCTTTCAGCCTCTTATGTGAGTGCGAACAATATCATAGTACGCAATAAAGCCTGTAGTTATCCCGCTCCGGGTTTGGTTGGTGCTTTGGTGGAAAGTCAGCGATTTCCAAGTGGCATATCTGCGGAGAAGATTCGGTCCTATCCGGGCATTAAGGAGGCATTAGCCGCTGTCAATAGCGGAGAGGCTGATTTTATCTATGGATTGTCCTCTAAAATGGAACAGGATATTTCGCGTTATCATTTCACCAATCTTGCTCCTGTGACATTGGTCAATGATCAGAGTGCGATAAGTTTTGCGTTACCTACCCCGGTTGACCCGGATTTATTAACCGTACTCAACAAGGCGATCAATAATCTTTCTGAGTCCGAGAGGACTGTTATACGCAATCGGAATCTGGAATCTATCGGCGTGAATGAATTCTCTCTTACGGACTTTATATATGCGAATCCCTTACAATTTATGTTTATCGTGATGTTTGTCCTGTCGGTGCTATTTACGGCATTACTGCTGGCTATAGGGGCCCGGATGAAAGCGACCGTGATACAGGGCAACCTGAAACGGGCTGAGGCGGCTAACTTGGCGAAGAGCGAGTTTCTTTCCCGGATGAGTCATGAGATCCGTACGCCGATGAACGGAATTGTAGGTATGAGTACTATCGCTATGCAAAACATAGATAATACCGATAAGATAAAGGATTGTCTTGAGAAAGTAATCATGTCTTCCAAGCATCTTCTCGCTCTCATTAACGACGTGCTGGATATGTCGAAGATAGAAAGCGGAAAAGTGGAACTTCGACATGAGAGCTTTAATTTCCGGGCATTCTTGCAGGACTTTGAAAATCTGTATGGCGAGCAGGCCAAGAGTAAAGGGATCAGCTATGAGACGATATTGGCTAGTGATCTGGAAGTACAGATTATAGGAGACTCCTTGCGCTTGAATCAAGTTCTCTCCAACCTGTTATCGAATGCGCTGAAATTTACGCCGGCCAAGGGAATGATTAAACTTCGGGTATCTAAAACAGGTGAGGATCAAGAGAATGTTTACCTTCGTTTCGAGGTAATCGATACGGGATGTGGTATAGCCGAGGAGAACTATGATAAAATCTTCGAATCGTTCGAACAGGAAAATGTGGATGTTACTTATAAATATGGAGGTACAGGATTAGGGCTTTCTATCGTTAAGCGTTTCACAGGGTTGATGGGTGGTGGCATACATGTGACGAGCGTGCAGGGGAGTGGCAGTACATTCACCGTTGATCTGCCTTTCGGCAAAATAAAGGAATCGGGTAAACCCACTCGTTTTTCCGATATTAATGGGAGGAATGACCTTGCGAAGGATTGTTATGCTGTTGATTATGAATTCAAAGGTAAACGGATCTTATTGGTTGAGGACAATGAGCTTAACCGGGAGATAGCGGAGGAATTGATCGGAGTTACCGGTGCGTCGGTGGAGAGCGCTGAGGACGGGGTACAGGCCGTAGAGATGTTTAAGGAATCTGCCGAAGGATATTATGATTTGATATTGATGGATGTGCAGATGCCTCATATGGATGGCTATGAGGCTACCCGATGTATCCGGGCATTAGGGCGTTCTGATGCTCAAAAGGTTCCTATCTTCGCTATGACAGCCAACGCCTTCGCTGAGGATGTGCAGAAAAGTAGGGAAGCCGGTATGAATGCTCATATATCTAAGCCGTTGGATATACGTGCCGTGTATAAACAAATGAACCGATACCTTCAAGGATAAATAAAGGATCGATGAATAAATAAAAAGGGACCGCCTCGGGAAATTAGGTTTTCGAGGCGGTCCCTTCTGCTTTTATTAGATATTCTTTATTTTTCCGTAATTACCGAGAATTCACCGATACCCGCTTGCTTTTTATTATCTACGATACGGGTTGCGACCAAACGGATTTGGTTACCTTTCGTTATTGGGAAATGTACGACTTGCTCGATCGGGTTAGCCTTGATATTGGAGAATTCGCCTTCGGCCACCTTCTTTCCATTAATATATAATTGATAGTTGGAGATATGACCGCTTGCGTCACGTCCTTGGTTCGGGGTGTAGCGGAATCCGGATATAGGCATTTCTTTCGCTAATTGTACGACTAACTCTTGTTTCCCTTGTGGCAAATAGTAGGTCGTGTAGCCGTTTCCGTCTAGGATCAGGCTGGTTTTCTCATCTTTCGGTGATACGATCGTGTAATCACAAGCTGGAATATCGAACGTTTGCGCGGAAACCGGACTGACTGTATCGAAAGTCGGATCATAGGCAATCGCCTTGACAGTTCCTTTTTGAGCGAAAGCGAATGGCGCCTGATAAAGCGGTGAGTCCTTGGTCGGATCTGAGCCGTCGGTGGTATAATGAACCTCGGAGCCTTTATCCCCGGCCTGTATGGTTACCTCGTCATTGATATTACGGGCAATCGTTGGCTCGGTCACCAAGGCGGGGGCAAGGTATGCCTCCACGTTATTGATACAAAGCGGTCCGCGGGCATCCGTGAAGTTGATGCGTATCTTCTCCGCTTTCTCGGTCTGGAAACGGACAATTCGTTTATAGCCGACAGTTGTCGTAGAATCCACGGTCTGTGCCGGAATCCATTTACCCTCTTGCTCGAGTTCGATATTGAACGAGCGTACTCGTTGTCCTAATGGGATATATTCTTGTATGACCAAGCGGTTTACATCGGTAGGATGGGTTAACGTGAAAGTCAATGAACCACTGGTTACGCCATCGTCCGTAGCCCAATAGGTATCCCAATCCCCATCTACTGCCTTATTGGGACTAAAATTACGTCCTCTTTTATTGCTCGCTTGTACGTAACATCCTTTCAAAAGATTCTCCTTAAAGTCATTTTGGATGGTTTGATACCATTGTACGGCACGGGCGGAGTCTACCGGACTTATTTTTCCGTTCAACGCTACGGGGAAGTTCAATAGGAAATTGGCGTTATGCCCGACGCTTCGGTAATAAAGATCGACTAATTTTGCCAGCGACTTGACTTGGTGATCTTCCCGGGAGTGATAGAACCATCCCGGACGGATAGATACATCGCATTCTCCACCTAGCCACATCGGTCCGTTCTCATCTCCCCATACACTCTGTTGGAAAGTAGGCATGGAGGGTTCCGGGGCGAAGATGCTCCATTGGGTATCACCGGCCCAACCTTCCTCGTTACCGATCCAGCGGATATCGGGTACTGTCCCTCCGAAAACCATGATGTCCGGGTGGTGCGCCTTGATCGTGTCGCGTGCCCGCTCATATTGATAATAGGTCTTGGCGTCTATAGCACGGGTTTCATTTGTGCCGCCATACCAGCCATTGCCACCGTTTGCCCCATCAAACCAGTATTCGAACAACGGGCCATAGTTGGAGACTAATTCATGTAATTGGGCATGGAATTTCTCTACATATCCCGGTTGTCCGTAGTTCTCACTGTTTCTGTCCCAAGGGGAGAGATAGACACCGAATTTCAGCCCGTGTTTCTTACAAGCGTCGGATAGTTCTTTTACCATATCCCCTTTGCCATCTTTCCAAGGAGAATTCTTTACGCTATATTCGGTTGTGGCGGTAGGCCATAGACAGAAACCGTCGTGATGCTTGGTGGTTAAGATTACGCCTTTCAATCCGGCGGCTTTGATTGTTTGCGCCCATTGATCGCAATCCAGATCCGTTGGATTGAATGTGGAGGCGGGAGTGTTTCCGTAACCCCATTCCAGATCATTGAACGTATTTAATCCGAAATGGACAAAGGCATATGTTTCCATCTTATGCCATTCAACTTGTGCCGGCGTGGGAACGGGCAGGATAGGGGCGGGCGCTGTCGCTTCTTTACAGGAGAAGAAGGAAAACAAGCCAAGCCCCAATAAAATAGAGGAACTCAAGTGCTTCATTATTTGTTTATATTTAGATGAGACCTCAAATATATGAAAAAAAACGGCAGATTTTTATTCTGTCTTTAGATATCTAGATAAAAGATAAAGTCTCCTGTCTTTTAGATGTCTCCTCTGGGGAAATTTTCATGCTAGCATATATTTGTTTATCAATTGTTTGCAGTGCCAGTTTATTTATCGCCTTTGGCACGGTCGTGCCATCACAGTGGCAACGCTGTGCCATCCGTGTGGCAGGGCCCTGCCACACGGATGGCACAGTATTGCCGCTATGATGGCAAGGGTACCGGCTATATCGTTTACGTGAGTAGTCGGTATTTTTGCGTGTGCTATATTATAATGTACCCGATATCCGTTGCCGTAAAAAACTTGAAAAATAATGCCCGATAAATTTGGACCGTATGTTTTATAGCATTACTTTTGCACCCGCATTCGAGAGAGAACGGCGCTTCAGAAATGATGGAAACGTGGAGGTATCCTTGGGTAGGGGATGAGGTTGGCTAGGCCAAGCGATAATTTCCAACCGCCCGGAGATCGGCTTGAGAAAAAAAACTTGAAAATTTTTCATCGAAAAATTTGGAGGTTAAGAAAAAGTCCTTACCTTTGCAGCCGCAATCGAGAAACGATAGCGACAAGAGTTCTTTGATAGATTTACATAATTCAACAAGTAGTACAAGTATTGGAGAAGAGATTCTCCGGATTAATACCGTCAAAAGAAGTATGACTTTGGACTACGATAAACGGATTCCGGAGCGAGGATATGATAAAACAATTTAAACAACGAAGAGTTTGATCCTGGCTCAGGATGAACGCTAGCGACAGGCTTAACACATGCAAGTCGAGGGGCAGCACAGGTAGCAATACCGGGTGGCGACCGGCGCACGGGTGAGTAACGCGTATGCAACTTACCTATCAGAGGGGGATAACCCGGCGAAAGTCGGACTAATACCGCATGAAGCAGGGATCCCGCATGGGAATATTTGCTAAAGATTCATCGCTGATAGATAGGCATGCGTTCCATTAGGCAGTTGGCGGGGTAACGGCCCACCAAACCGACGATGGATAGGGGTTCTGAGAGGAAGGTCCCCCACATTGGTACTGAGACACGGACCAAACTCCTACGGGAGGCAGCAGTGAGGAATATTGGTCAATGGGCGTAAGCCTGAACCAGCCAAGTCGCGTGAGGGATGAAGGTTCTATGGATCGTAAACCTCTTTTATAAGGGAATAAAGTGCGGGACGTGTCCTATTTTGTATGTACCTTATGAATAAGGATCGGCTAACTCCGTGCCAGCAGCCGCGGTAATACGGAGGATC
>OLGD01000067.1_pt1 | contig 185770 bp, 119 predicted proteins | sample 1605311 | NCBI WGS metagenome assembly OLGD01 (sample SAMEA3888917, study PRJEB22519) | human gut metagenome | biome: human gut; feature: human-associated habitat; material: faeces | place: Denmark | collected 2010
GTAGTTGCCGCGGTTATGAAAAATCACTGCGGCACTTATTTGAAATGGCTGCCTAGCCATTCTGAAAAAACGTAAGCTTTTTCTCTGAAGGTTTCACCTTTTTCTATAAATGAAGCAAAACAATGAAATCAAAACAGCTTCTCAGAACTATCGAAATCTGGATGGGCAACGCATCAGGTCAATATTCAAACAAATTGACTCTGGAAACAGGTTTTCTTTATTCAACAAAAAGGAAGGAAAAGCTTTTGAAATACTAAAACTGACTTAGTTCTAGAAGAACTACTATGTTTATTCAAATGCAAATATAAGTTATTTATGAGATAAGTACCTAATTATGTGGAACAATTCATTTAGTTCCTCAAATTGTATAAAAAGGATGTTTACGTTGTAAGTATGAGTATGTATCTTAATAATCAGTGTGTTGATTTTGTAATAATGATATAGTTCTTCTAGAACAAAGTTATTAACCTATGAAAATAAAGGCATTCCCTGAGCAAAGAGAAGAGACCAGATTTGAAGACATCTATCTCTCATATTTCTCAAAGATGAAGTATTTTGCCAAAGAATACGTTATCTCAGAGGAAGATGCCGAAAATATTGTGCAGGATGTCTTCGTTGAACTTTGGGAAAACAAAGAAATGCTCAATATGCATATGAATCTCATCGCCTATTTGTTCACTACCATAAAAAACAAATGCCTGAATCATCTTCGTCACAAATTAGTCGTACAAGAAACAGCCAGTAAACTACAGGAAGAATACACCATTTCCCTACGAATGAATTTAGATTCATTAGAAGCATTCGATAATAACCTTTTTTCTGACCAGGATATAGAAAAAATTATTTCCCGTGCATTAGACACCCTTTCTGAAAAATGCCGGACAATATTCATTATGAGTAAAATCGAAGGTAAAAAACAAAAAGAAATAGCCCAGGAATTGAATATCTCTATTAACACCATTGAAACTCAAATGGGCATTGCTTATAAAAAACTCAGAATCGAACTTAAAGATTACTTTCCGATACTACTATTTATTCTTTGTCTTTAAGAAATCAGAAAAAAATATTTTCCCGTTTAGCGGATTTTTCATGCTTAGGTGTTTACTATATACAAGGACAAAATTATGAATGAACAAATAATAAAATATTTCCAGGGAGAACTTAATACTACAGAAAGACTGCAGTTTTTAAGACAGGTGGAAACTAACAGTGAGTTGAAAAAACAATTCATTGAATATAAAAACATGCATGCCCTACTAACTCTTTCCGACCAGTCAGATAATAAAGAGGAAAACAGACAGGGATATATACTGTTCAACAAAATCATCCGAACAAAAAAGATACGCAAAATCATATTACATACTGCCAGTTATGCAGCAGCCATCACATTACTGGTTTTGTCTACCTACTGGTTCACCACCAGTCACTATGATATACAACAGTCTGTAGCGGACATTGAGAATACCCTGTATGTACCGGCCGGTCAACGTGTAAAACTGACTTTGCAGGATGGAACTGAAGTCTGGCTGAATTCACAAACAAAATTAACTTATCCCGCTTTATTCTCTGGAAAAGAAAGACGAGTAACCGTGGAAGGTGAAGCCTTTTTCGATGTCGCTAAAAACCCGGAAAAACCGTTTATCGTATCTTCACAGGGAGTAGAAATGAAGGTCCTGGGCACAAAATTCAATGTCCACAGTTATCCGGGGAAAGAGACAATTCAAACAAGCCTGCTTGAAGGAGGGTTAAAAGTATATTTTCCTCATGCCGAATCCAAAGGAGTTATCCTCAAACCGGATGAACAAGTGACAATAAAGGGAAACCAAATGAAAATAGGCTCCCTGCCCCATGCAGATTATTTCTTATGGAGAGACGGGATATATAGCTTTATCAACGAACCGCTTATCGACATATTGAAGAAACTCGAACTCTATTATGACGTAAAGATCATTGTAAAAGATCAATCCATATACAACTGGGAATACACCGGGAAATTCCGTCAACGTGATGGCATCGATCAAATTTTACACATGATACAGAAAATACACAAATTCAAAATCAGCAAAGATGAAGAAAAGAATATCTTCACATTAAGCAGATAACATGTATAATCATTAAAATTAGTATGCCTATGAAGAAACACTTTTAAAAGCAAAAACGGCAGATGCTGTAACATCCGCCGTTGACAATCAAGTAAACACATCAAGTCAAAAATTTTTAGTATTCACTTAATTATTAGCAAAGATATGAAAATAAAAACTTTGTTACCACTCTTTATTGTACATGATCAACACTTTAAAGAATATTTTAGAATCATGAGAGTATCGCTATTTATGCTATTCGTCTGTATTTTTCAACTGATGGCAACAAATACAGAAGCACAGAATGCCATTATGAAACTGGAAACAAATGTGATATCCATCGGGCAACTCATCAATCAAATAGAGAAACAAACAGACTATCTGGTAGTATTTCGCAACCGGGAAGTTGATACGGAACGGACAATACGTGTTCAGGAGAAATCAGGAAAAGTGATCTCATACCTGAAAGACGCTTTCGAAGGCACAGATATCAGTTACGAATTTACCAACAAATACATTTTGTTATCTAAAAAGAATCATTCCGATGCCGTTAATGATAACCAACAGTTAAACAGGAAAATTACAGGTACGGTTAAAGACAATAACGGAGAGCCTGTGATCGGTGCTAATGTATCTGTCAAAGGTACTACGAACGGGACGATCACAGATGTAGACGGCAATTTCAGCCTGGAAAATATATCTGATAATGATATTATCGTTATTTCATACATCGGTTATACTTCACAAGAAATCAAAGCCGGAAAACAAACCAGTTTGAAAATCATTCTGAAGGAGGATACCCAGGCTATCGACGAGGTGGTTGTGGTCGGGTTCGGTACACAAAAGAAAGTGAACCTGACCGGATCGATCGGTACCGTTAAAACAGATGAGGTCCTTAAATCCCGTCCTGTTACCAACGTACAGGAATTACTGGCCGGTTCGGTACCGGGTATGGTCGTATCGAAAGGAAGCGGTGCAGCCGGTTCCGGTGCAAGCATCAACATACGTGGTACTTCCACTATCGGTAACAGTTCCGGCGTTCTGGTTCTCATCGATGGTATGCCGGGTAATATCTATACATTGAATCCCAATGATATAGAAAGTGTATCCGTATTGAAAGATGCTGCTTCTGCTGCGATCTACGGTTCACGCGCCGCTAATGGTGTTGTTTTGGTGACTACCAAAACGGCCAAAGCAACAGAGCGTCCGACTGTGGAGTTCTCCAGTAATATCGATATACAAAATCCACAGTTTAAGCTGGACTTTGTCGGATCAGAAGATTTCATGCGTCTATACGACCAGGCAATGATCAACGATGGAAAGGATGCTATTTACGGAGAACAGGGCATCCAAGACCTGAGAGCCGGTAAGTATGTAGATAATAAATGGTACAAAGAAATTTATAAGAAAAATACCATTATCAATAATACGCATCTGGCGTTGTCAGGTAAAGAGAGATCGATTGCTTACCGTTTCTCCATATCCAACGACTATCAGGATGGAAACTTACCGAATAATAATTACAATCGTCTGATATTCAAACCGGATATGCGTTTTCAGATATTGAAGAACCTGGAAGCACATGCCAGTCTGCAATATACACAGACAAATATCAAAAACCCGAACGGAGGTACTTCAGGATGGCAATCACAGGCTGCCCGAATCTCTCCGATCACTCCGATCAGGAATTCCGACGGTTCATACGCTGCCGGTGGGGCAATGGGAGGCAACCCGATTGCGGGAGTAAACGAATCCGGCTATTCCAAAGAAAGGCATAAAGAAATGATGGCGATCTTCGATGTGACCTATTCTCCTCTGAAAGACTGGAATATTAAAGGAAATATAGCTACTTATTCCCATAATACGACTACCAAAAATCGTGTAAGTACATATTACTTATACGATGAAGAAGGCAATATCGCAAAAACGGAAAACCGGGTATCTTCTCTAAAAGAAACGAATACATACAATTTCCGTACACAGTTGCAGTTTACAACCGACTATTCTTTTAAAATCGCATCCGATCATAACTTTAAAGTGTTAGCCGGTTACTCGCAGGAATATTATAAATCCGACGGTTTCTGGGCTTCCCGGGATAATATGCCGTTCGATAATGTGGACGTATTGAACACCGGTAGCAGCAATAAACAAAATGGTAGTGCAGACGGTGACGGAAACGAATACGCCAACGATGTGGCCGTTCAATCCTGGTTTGGTCGCTTGAACTACGATTATCAGGGAAAGTATCTGTTTGAAGCCAGTTTACGTGCGGACGGTTCTTCCCGTTTTGCCAAAAATCACCGCTGGGGTGTATTCCCGTCTTTCTCGGCCGGTTGGAATTTGCACCGTGAATCATTTATGATTGAAACGAACAATTGGCTGTCCGAATTGAAAATAAGAGCATCATGGGGTGTCCTGGGAGATGCCGAAAAAGTAGGCTACTATCCGACGGCCCAGATATTATCTTATGATCCTAAGATTTATACCTTCAATGATAAGCTGGTAGGCGGTGCATACAATAACATCGCCGTCAACCAGAACATCACATGGGAAGAATCCAAATATACCAATATCGGTTTGGATTTCGGATTGTTTGACCAACGGATCAAATTGTCTGCCGACTATTTTATAAACATGAGAGACAACATCCTGTACAGACCACCCGTTCCAAGCGAATTCGGCTTAAATGCTCCTTACTCAAACTTACTGAAAATGAAGAATCAGGGTATGGATATCATGGCAGGTTATCAGGATGGGAACGGTGATTTCCATTGGGGCATCGACGTCAACCTCAGTTATTCCAAAAACAAGGTGCTGGAAATGGGAGATTCTGAAAGATGGATTGAAAATAATACGGTAACCTATCTGAACGACCGTTATCAGCTACCGTTCGGTTACGAAGCGATCGGCCTGTTCCAGAGCGAAGAAGAGATTGCCAATTCTCCGAACCAGGGAAATGTTCTACCCGGTAATATCAAATATAAAGATCAAAACGGCGATAACATTATCGACGGGGAAGACCGCGTAGTGCTGAACCGGAAAATCCCTCTGAACTTCGGTATGAACCTGTCTTTCGGATACAAAGATTTCGATTTCTCCCTGAATATGTATGGAAAACTGAATACGAAAAAGTATCTGCAAGGATACGAAGGATGGGCTTTCTATCTGACAGACAATGCACGCCCTATGCACCTGGATGCATGGAGCGAAAGTAATCCGGATGCCTCTTATCCACGATTGACACTGACAAACACATCCAATGATTATGATTCACGATATAATAGTTTCTGGTTACGTACAGCCGATTACCTGAAAATTCAAAACGTACAGGTCGGTTATACTGTCCCCCAAAGTGTGTTGGAACGTGTTAATATTAAATATTTGAGAGTATACCTGTCCGGCCAGAATTTAGCTACGATCACAGGCTATGACGGTTTCGACCCGGAAGGTGGATGGTATCCGCTGGCAAGAACATTCTCATTTGGTTTTAATCTTCAATTTTAATAAGTTATGAAACAATATAGTATAGCATTGATATTGGCTTCTGCCCTTACATTCGGCAGTTGTTCGGACTTTTTGGACCGGGATCCTCTTTCCCAAGCCTCAGAAAATACATTCTGGCAAACAGAGGCTGATGCGTTGGCAGGTGTAAACGCATTATACCCATTGTTACCCAACTCCCGTGATTTCTGGAGAGATTGCCAAAGTGATAACTCATTAATGACCAATGCCTGGGGCGAAAGCGGGCTGGGATATATCTGTCAGGGATCACATAACGCAGCTACCGGTTACCTTTCCGAGGAATGGAAATACGACCATATCCGCAGAATCCTTTATTTCCTAGAACGATTGGAGGGTATGAACATCGATGAGAGCAAAAAGAAACGTTTCGAAGGGGAAGCACGGTTTATCCTGGCATTACGCTATTATCGTATGACACGTCACTTCGGCGACATTCCGCTAATCAAAGAAAAGCCGATAGACCTGGATGAAGCAGCATTGCCACGTTCGCCTAAACAGGAGGTACTCGACTACGCATTGGAAAACATTAATAAAGCAATCGAATATCTGCCGGAAACCTATTCCGGTGATGATATCGGACGCATAACCAAAGGAGCAGCTCTGACATTGAAAGCCGATATGTACCTGGATATGGCTAGTTACGCAAAATTCCATCACAACCAGGACGGCACAGAGTTATGGAAAGAAGCCGCCCAATCTGCAAAGAAAGTGATCGACATGAACCTGTACAGTTTGGAAGATGACTTTGCAAGCATTTTTAAATCAGCAGCAAATAATAACAATAAGGAAGTTATTCTGGCTTACCAATATAAGGAAGATGAAATCACTCACATGTTACCGATTTTAGCATCTCCGGCCGGAACCGGAATTACCGGACAAGGATGGGCAAGTTTCTGTCCGACCCGCCAGTTGGTCGATTCTTACGAAATGACAGACGGTAAAACCATTTTTGAATCGGATTTATATGACATGAACAACCCGTGGGAAAACCGGGATGCCCGACTGAAGAAAACATTCTTCCTGCCTGGTTATGAATGCTTGCGTCCGAACGGTTCATACGAACCTTATATGCCGCATCCGGCTTACAATAAAAACGAGAGAATAAATCATGAAGGAGGCGGTATTACAGGATATATGTATCTGAAATACAATGATCAGGAACTGGTGAAACCCGATGCCTCCTGGACTAATTTCAGCCTGTACCGGTATGCAGAAGTCCTCTTGATCTATGCAGAAGCATTAAATGAATATGATCCGGGAAACCCACAGATAGCATGGGCTGCCAATCAGGTGCGCGGACGAGCAGGTTTGCCTGGTGTGGATCAACTGACAGGGAACCAGGTAGCAATGAGAGAAAAGATACGGGAAGAAAGACGACACGAATTCGTAGCGGAACATAAACGTTACTTTGATATTCTTCGTTGGAAAACAGCAGAAAAAGTTCTAAACGAACCAGGATACGGTATCAATAAGGATGAAAAGGCTCCTATTGGAGATTATTCCGTAGAACAATTCCTGGGACAAAACCGTACTTTTGACGCAAGTAAACATTACCTGTGGCCGATTCCTCAGTCAGCAAGAGATAAGAATCCTAACTTAGGACAAAATCCGAATTGGTAATTATATTAACAAGAAAAAGCCGATCCGAATAAAGTCTGATCGGCTTTTTATACTAACTTTAAAATATGAACAAATTAATATTACTAACAATTTGTACACTCGTTTCCGGAGCCATTGCATCTCAGGAATGGAAGCCACAAGAATGGCCGGTACTGAAAAACTACGACCAGGAACACCTTTACCAGATTGCACTTCCATTAGGAGGCATCGGAACCGGAACGGTATCGCTGGGTGGTCGCGGAGAACTCCGGGATTGGGAGATCATGAATGTACCTGCCAAGAAATACAGTACGGTAACAACCGGAAACAATGCCCCGTTCTTCGCAATCTATGCGAAGCCACAAAATCAGGAAGCCACCACCACTCTACTGGCCGGTCCTTTATACCCTCAGGAATATCTCCATTATGAAGGTCGTCCGGTAAATCATCATGGCTTACCTCGCTTTGCACAGGCTTCATTTGATGCTGCTTATCCGTTTGGACAAGTACATTTATCAGACAAAGACCTACCGGTGAAAGTCACGATAAAAGGATTCAACCCGCTTATTCCGGGGGATGCAGAAGCAAGCGGATTACCTGTTGCCGTACTTTCCTATGAAGTGACCAATACAACCAGTCAACCGATGGAAATTGCTATTTGTGGCTCCATGCGCAATTTTATAGGGAAAGACGGAAGCAAATTCCGTACCGACTGGAAAGGAGACTATATCCCAACCGGTGTAAAAGACAATAAAAACAAATACGTTGAAAACAAAGGAATAAAAGGAATCTATCTCTATTCAGACGGAGTGGATAAAAATGATCCTGCCTGGGGAACAGTCGCTCTCACGACACAGGCAACCAGTGGAGTAAGCTACCGTACTTCATCGAAAGCCGACAACTGGAATAACGGTATCCTGAACTTCTGGGATGATTTCAGTGCCGACGGTATGCTAACCGAGCGAAACAAACAGGAAGATGAAGACCCGATGGCCTCACTCTCCGTAAAAAAAACAGTAAAACCGCAAAGCACGGAAACATTCACATTCTATATCACCTGGAATTTTCCAAACCGGAAAGCCTGGTCCTCCACAGTTGTCGGAAATTATTACAGCCGTCAATATACAGATGCCTGGAAAGCGGCAGAAACAATCATTCCGCAAATTCCCGGACTGGAGAAAAAAACCTTATCTTTCGTAAACGCCTTACTCAATACTTCTTATCCGGATGTTGTAAAAGAAGCAGCATTATTCAACCTGGCAACCTTACGGTCGCAAACCGTATTCCGTTTACCCAGCGGTCATATGATGGGTTGGGAAGGCGTAATGGATCGTTTCGGTTCCTGCGCCGGTTCCTGTACGCATGTCTGGAACTATGAAACAGCTACTCCTTATCTATTCGGAGAACTGGCAAAAACAATGCGTGACGTAGAGTTCAATTACGCAACTAAAGAGAACGGCCTGATGAACTTCAGAGCCTCTCTCCCACTAAATGAAGCAAATAAAGGAAACAGTGCCGCAGCCGATGGACAAATGGGCTGTATCATGAAGATATACCGCGAATGGCAACTTTCCGGAGACAATGATTTCCTGAAAAATAACTGGGGACAGATCAAAAAAGTACTTTCTTACGCTTGGACTGAAAAGGGTTGGGATGGCAACCAGGATGGCGTAATGGAGGGTTCGCAACACAACACTATGGACGTGAATTACTTTGGTCCCAACCCTCAAATGGGCTTCTGGTATATGGGAGCACTAAAAGCAGCGGAAAAAATGGCTATAGCGATGAAAGATAAAGGCTTCGCTCAAAAGTGCCGAACTTTATTCGAACAAGGCAGTAACTGGATGGACAAAAATTTATTCAACGGCGAATATTATGAACACAAAATAACCGATCCGGAGACATTTGAATACCTCGATATGAATAATCCGAATGTCAAAATTCCATCTTTCCAGCTAGGCCCCGGCTGTCTGGTAGACCAGTTAGTCGGCCAATACATGTCACATTTATGCGGGCTGGGTTATCTCGGAAACAAAGATCATATTCAGACCACCATGAACAGCATCATGAAATACAACTACGTATCAGATTTCAGCCGTCATTTCAACAATATGCGTTCATATGTGATGGGCAATGAATCCGGGCTACTTATGGCATCCTGGCCCAAAGGCCGTCTGGAAGTACCGTTTCCTTATTTTGCTGAGGTAATGACAGGATTTGAATACTGTGCAGCCGTAGGTATGATTTACGAAGGAATGGAAAAAGAAGCACTCACCTGTATCCGGTCCATCCGCGACCGCCATGATGGGGCAAAACGTAATCCATTCAGCGAACCGGAATGCGGTCATCATTATGCTCGATCCATGGCAAGCTGGTCTGCTATCATTGCACTTAGCGACTTTCAGTATTCAGGCATTGATAAAAGTATGAAAATTACGGCACGCCCGGGAAATTATTTTTGGAGTAATGGCTATTCATGGGGAACTATCGACGTCAGCGACAAGGATATCACAATCGAAGTAATAAGCGGTTCTCTCCAATTGAAATCCCTTACCGTCGGTAGCGAAAAAGAAATACGGTTAAAGCATTTTGACCTGAAAGAAGGCAACAAACAAGTCATAAAACGATAAAGCCATGGGTAAATCAAACATTATCTACTACTTACTCGCTTGTTTGTTCCTGAGTGGAGGGTGTATCCAAAAAGAAGCAACCAACCACCACTCCCAACACAAAACAAACTGGCAAACCGTCCTGCAAGACAAACTCCCTCTGCTGGGACACCGTAACTGGATTGTCATCACAGATATGGCTTATCCGTTACAAACCAGGGAAGGTATCACCACTTTATATGCAAACGAGCCTTATACGGAAGTTTTGGGCACAGTAAAAAAGATGGTGGATAACTCTTTGCATGTGTATGCCCATATCTATCAGGACGAAGAACTATCTTTTCTGGAAGAAGGTTTTTGCCCGGGGATAAATGATCTGAAAACAGAGATGGGAAATGTCCTTCCGGCAACTGAAATAACGAGCATCAGGCATAATGACCTGATAGCCCGGCTGGATAGCATCAGCAATCTGTTTGAAGTAGTCATCATCAAAACAAAACTGACAAAACCCTATACTTCCACCTTCTTCGAACTCGATTGTAAGTACTGGGACAGCAACAAACAAACGATACTCAACGAACGAATCGCAAATACCGGAACAAATCAACTATAAACAGATCGAGGGATGCCTTCGTTATGGCATCCCTCTGCTTTTTCAGCCAAAACACATAACATTAATATCATTATTGAAACATTATTCTTCTGATTAATAGTTATTTTGCTTCAATACATATTCTAAACTAATCACCCATGAAAAAACTTTTTACCCTTATTCTATCTGTCTTGTCCCTGTCCATTGCTGCACAGACGAGACAATTATCTCCCGGCCATCCGGACCGCACCGCTAAGACAGACCTGAAGAAAGGTTTTGCAACGCCACCCAAAGGGTATGGTGAAGTACCTTTTTACTGGTGGATGGGAGATACACTAACCAAAGAACATCTTACCTATCATCTGGATCAGATGGCAGCTAAAAAAGTAACCAGCCTACAGGTAAATTATGCCCATTCGGACAAAGGAGGCGTCAGCTATGGACTGACTTTCCCTTCCAAACCGGCCCTGTTCACAGAAGAATGGTGGGACCTGTTCGGATGGTTCATGGAGGAAGCAAAGAAACGGAATATGACCGTCAGCCTCAGCGATTATACTTTAGGAGTGGGACAAGGTTCCTATGTAGACGACGCCCTCAATGAAAATCCCGGACTGACAGGAGCCGAACTGAAATTCGAAAGCGATACGATCCAGGATAAGTATGCAAAAACATGCCACGACCAGCTACTCTCCCTCTACGCCTACCAATTGGGAACAGATGGGAAAATCATCGAAAACTCAGGCATAAACCTGTCCGGAAATCTTACAGGTAACAAAATAGAATGGCAATCACCCACGGAAGGAAACTGGATCGTCACCCAGGTATACAGCGTAGCTAAAAAACCTTCGCTCGACCCGATGCACCCTCTTTCCGGAAAAAGTTATGTCAAACACTTCTTCCAGCGGTTTGAAGACCGTTTCCCGGAACAATCCAAAGGAGGACTGAACTTCTTCTTCTCCGATGAGCTGAACTTCAATCTGCATGGTTATATATGGAATTCAATCTTCAGAGACGAATTCCGGAAACGCAAGGGATACGATATCGTTCCTTATCTTACCGCCCTGTTCACCCATATCGGTCCGATCACACCTAAAATACGGCTTGACTACAACGATGTCATGGTTTCACTGAGCGAAGAAAACTTCTTTATTCCGGTATACCAATGGCACGAAGACCGTAACCTGATCTACGGTTGCGACCATGGCGGACGGGGAAAAGATGTCAGCGAATTCGGCGATTATTTCCGTACCCAGCGATGGAACCAGGCACCGGGTTGCGACCAGCCAAACCTGGGAAAAGACATTATAAAGAACAAAGTAGCCTCCTCCATCGCCCACCTTTACAAACGTCCAAGGGTATGGCTGGAAGGTTTCCACAGCAGTAACTGGGATACCAATACAGCCAATCTGACCGATGCCACCTTTGCCAACTTCGTGATGGGGCAAAACCTGCTCAGCCTGCATGGTTTCTACTACAGTACGATGGGCGGCTGGTGGGAATGGGCGCCTCCATGTAATCATACCCACATGCCTTACTGGGAAGAAATGGGACCGTTCCTGGAATGTACCGAACGTCTCAGCTACATTCTCTCCCAAGGATACCACCGGGCCGATGTCGCTATCCTGTATCCGGTTGAATCAGTTGTAGCCGGCTACGACCAGACAGCTGTACAAAAAGCATTCAGCCTGGGAGAATATCTATATCAGGAAGGTGTCGATTTCGACTTTATGGATTATGAATCGCTTGCAAAAGCCAGTATAAAAAACAGTAAGATCCATATCTCCGGCGAAGAATTCAAAGTATTGATCATCCCGTCCATGAAAGCAATCCGTCATTCTTCATTGAAAAAAGCCTTGCAGTTCAAACAGAATGGCGGGATAGTCATCAACCTAGGAGAACTACCTGAAGCAACGGAAAAGAAAGGATTGAACGATCCCGAAGTACGTTCGTTACTAAACAAACTGTTCGGGCCCGACAGCAAGAACGCGTTTGTAGCCAAGGAGAACCAAGAAGTACTCGACATTCTCGACACAAACCTTACCCGCGACTTCCGCATCCTGTCGCAGCAACCGCAAAAAGATATGCCATACATCATGCACCGTAAACTCGGAAATAAGGACTTGTATGCCGTATACAATGTTCCTTCCGGTACCGAATGCTTTTTCCGCGCCACCGGAGGAATCGAATTATGGGATCCCTGGACAGGTAAAACAAAAGAAATTACCGCCTCAAAAACAACAGACAAAGGAACTATCATCCAAATGCCGATGGAAAAACAAGACCTCCATCTATTCGTCTTCGATCCGGCCAAAAAGGCTATAATTGCAGAAGTACCTCAAACGAGCGTCTCCAAAACCATATTACTCGACGGTGAATGGTCATTCGACCTCAAACCTTCTTTAAATAATAAATTCGGAGACTTCCACTGGCCTGCAACCGATGAACTGCTGGGTGCTTATATCTATAAAGCCAGATACAACCAGGCCTCTTCCGAAACAGCGGACTGGCAATCTCCCTCCTTCGACGATTCAGGATGGAAAAGCCAGACTTTCACCTACGGAACCAAGTTTATGATACTGGATGCCACTCCTGAATTATCTGAGAAAGAACTTCTCACCCATCTTCCCTATCAAAGCAACAGGGTTCAGATCGATAATAAAGAATATACCTGGAAGCCTTATGAATTTTCATGGCGCTGGGGTGTTGAGAACGATTACGGTCATCAGGGATGGCATGGATTGAAAGCCACTGTTCACGATGAATTTATCCGTATGGGTAAACTCGAAAAAGAGTTCAGGGAAACAGTCCGCGTAGAAGATCCTAACGGAAACAAAAACTATTACCTCTATTCAAACGTTTTGGCTCCCGAAACGGGTAATTACCAACTGATATTCGGAGAACTAAAACCTGCCGATATCTACATCAATGGTAAAACAGTCAGCCCCTCCACTTCTACCGTCACTCTTAACCGGGGAACCAATGAAATCGTTCTCCATTACGATACATTCGGGGTAACTTACTGTGTGGTGCGTAAAGCCGGAGATACCCCTCGTATACTGAAAGAAGTTACCGCAGAAAAACCTCTCGCTACGAATTTCCGGGGGGACTTATCCCTTTTGCCATTCGATATAAACAAAACCGAAGAGCCTACTTACGGCCAATACCGCTTCACCTCTGCTCCCGGACTGAAGAAACTCGAGTTTTCGGCCTTCGGTGAGACCAAAGTTTGGGTAAACGGTACCTTATGCAATCTAAGCGTAAAAGAGAAACGTCCGGACGGCCTGACCCGGTATGAAGCCGTAGTGACCAATCCGTCCAAACGGATATCAACCGTAGCCATATCCATAAAAGAACCCTGGGGAAATGCCGGAGGCGCCGCTATCGACGGTCCGATCAAACAAACCTGCGGGGACGGTCTGATTTCCGCAAGAGACTGGACACAGATAGAGGGTCTTTCCACTTACTCCGGCGGTGCCTGGTACCGGAAAAACATTCATTTGGAAAAGAATAACGGAGATAAAGTATATCTGAACCTGGGACAAGTGGTCTCCACAGCCGAAGTCTGGGTAAACAAGCAGAAAGCCGGACTGAAGCTCACCCCGCCCTGGCGTTTCGACATCACGGAATACATAAAGGAAGGAGATAACCAATCGAGATATTGCTTTACAATACCGCAGCCAACTATTACCTGTCTGTCCCGACCATGTACCGGGGTAGTACGAAAGCCGGACTGTTGGGTACTGCATCCATCGAAATAGTCCGTTAATCCGAGACCCGCACTGTATAATAAAGGGGCGAGACCATCACGGTTCCGCCCCTCCTCTTTTTAGTACGTAGAATAGAAATTACATAAGTATATATTATGCTTGTGTATTATTCGATTTAGTTGTATTCGTAGTTGTATTTGTGCTATTTGTATTGGCAGTCTGAGTAGTGGCTGTTGCACCGGCAACAGGAGCCTGTACTCTAGCTTCTTCCCAATGGAAAGGCTCAAAATGTGCATTCGGATCAACCCATGATGCTTTTTTAGAAGCATAGATGATGAATGGAGCAGCCACAACAACAATGGCACCGATAATCAATACGGCAAACCAGACGGTATTACTACCGACAGAAATCTGACTGGGTGGAATAAAGCTCAAGATGAAAGCTAATAACGAACCACAGAAACCAAGACCACCGATAAACCACATCAATCCGTTGCCATGTTTACCGATACGGAACGGACGGTTTGCCTTCTTCATCCGGTAACGCAATGCGATAGCACCGGAGAACATCAGCAGGTACATAACCAGATAAAGGATCACTGTCAACTGTGACAAAATCTGATAGAAACTCTGTACGGAAGGCATTACCACGAACAGCAGGCTCAATAAAGTAACCGCACATCCCTGTACCAACAGAATGTTTTTCTGAACACCGATCTTATTTGTTTTCTGGAAGAAAGGAGGCAGATAACCTGCTTTACCCACGGTAAAGATACCTTTTGACGGACCGGCAACCCATGTCAATACACCTGCCAGCACACCGAATGCCAAAGCTACGGCAATGATCGGAGATAACCAGGAAGCATGGATAAATTTAAAGTAATTGTCGAAACCGACCAGCAGACTCTGTGTCAGGTTGATATCTTTCTGAGGAATAATAACACCCAGAGAGAAAGTACCTAATACGAAGATAAGAACAGTGATCAACGCACCGATAAATACGGCTTTTGGATAGTTTTTAGAGGGATTTTCCACATCCTTTACGTGGATACCGCCCATCTCCATACCTGCATAAAACAGGAAGATACTGGAGGCCAGCACCAGGTTGTCGAACTTAGAGAAATCAGGGAAGAAATCACCATGGAAGTCCATGTTTGAATGCCCCCCCATAGACAGATAAACGATTCCAAGGATAATCAACAGGGCAGCCGGAAGGATCGTACCGACAATACCGCCCACTTTAGCAACCTTACCAACCCAACTCAACCCCTTCAACGAAATAAAAGTAGCCAGCCAGTAAATGATCAGCACCACAGCCAGCGTGTACATTTTGTTTGAAGCCAGTGTCATATCATGCGCATCATTCATCCCGATAAAGGCGATGGAAACAGCACCGAAGGTCAACACGGTAGGATACCAGATCGTACTTTCAATCCATTGTACCCAGATAGCGAGAAAACCCCATTTTTTCCCGTAGGCTTCCCCCACCCATCGGAAAACCCCACCTTGTTTATCCTGGAACATAGCGGCCAACTCGGCTGCCACCAGCGACGTAGGGATCAAAAATACGATTGCCGCGAATAAGTAATAAAAGGCTGAACTTAATCCGTATACAGCCTCGGCAGGTAGTCCGCGGAGAGACACTACCGCCGTAACATTCATAATTGCAAGAGTAAAAACTCCAAGTTTTACTGCTTTTCCTACATTTGCCATGAATTTTACTGTTTAAATGTGAATTTTGTATTGTTTAGTTTCGCTTTAAATATGTCAGTAAAACAAATCGTTATTGTGTTAGTTTGTCAACAAGATGTCAAACTAGGTTAATTAACAGAATAGTGTTAAAAACAAAATCACGGTATCCTTTGTTAGATAACCTAAAATATTTCTATCTAAACGCCTAATAATTAAACGCAATGAAGTCTGCTTTCAATGACATTATTTACGAAAAAAGAGGAATATACGGAGTCTTGCATGTTATCATTTTGCTACTCTCCCTTTTCCTTATTGTAGTCATCTCAGTCGATACATTTAAGAATATCCCTTTCATGACACAGGGTTCCTATCTGAAGATACAGTTCTGGATCTGCATGTTCTTTATTGCCGATTTCGTTTTGGAGTTTTTCTTATCAAAACGTAAATTATATTATCTGCAAACCCACTTTATTTTCTTAATCGTATCTATTCCTTATCTTAATATTATCAGTTATTACGGAATTGAATTCTCCCCGGAAATCACCTATTTCCTGCGTTTTATCCCGTTGGCACGCAGCGGATATGCACTGGCTATCGTAGTAGGATGGTTATCTTCAAACAAGGCTTCAGGACTATTCGTATCCTACCTGACCATGTTGCTGGCAACGGTTTATTTCTCCAGCCTGATATTCTTCGTGATCGAACATAAGGTAAATCCGCAGGTCACCGGCTATGATGATGCTCTTTGGTGGGCCTTTATGGACGTTACGACAGTCGGTTCAAATATTTACGCCGTCACACCGACAGGACGGATACTATCGGTTCTGCTGGCTGCACTGGGAATGATGATGTTCCCGATCTTCACCGTTTATGTAACCAGTCTCGTACAGAACGCGAATAAACGGAAGAATGAATTATATAATGAAGATAATACGCCGCAACCGGAAGCAGCAAAACAGACGGCATCGAAACCTGCGGAAGGGGAAAAATAACATCGTAGGAAACAAGCTGTTTCGATCACTAACGTTCTATACAAAAAAAACAGGCATGGACCTCATAAAAGAAACCCATGCCTGTAGTGAGTGTTTTATTCTACTATTTTATTACAATCTTTTGACTGAATCCTTCAAAGAAAATAATATATGTGCCTTTAGCCGGAACATCTATTTCGGTATAGGTTCCGTTCAACAAGTTTGTCTTAACGATACTTCCATTGAATGAAGTGATATATAAAGGCTTATTTCTCATCTCAGGATGTTTGATACAGAGTTTATAACCCCTTATTGCTATTTCTATCCCAGCAGAATGGATATCTTCATTGCCGACAGAAGTATTGACAATTACAGTTATAGTCTTATTTTCATGTATATCGTAAATAGTATATACAGAATTTATGGGCATCAATAATTCTCCATTGGCCCTGACCTGTAACTGGTCGGTTTTATACCTGCTTTCCAATCGGAACTTAAAGTTATTTCCGACCAGCACCCTATCCGGATTATAGCCCGTCTCAGCTATCATTTTTACATCTTCCTTCGGTTTAACGAACGTTACGCTAAATACTTCAGATAAAGTAATCACAATATTTTTGTCCGAGCGAATGTTTGACAGGGTATATATACCCCAGATATCAGGAGAAAGAAGAACACCGTTAACCCGTACCTGTATCTCCCAACCTTTATGTAAAGCATCTGATACAATGTGGAATTTAAAGTCTTCTCCCGGTTTTACCTTATTCTTATCATAACCGGATTCCGGAATCAGTGTTGCTCCTTCTTCTGCATTCCAAACAATATAGAACAGTTCTTCAATGGTTGGCGGAGTCACTTCTATTTTCACAATCAGATTGGCCTGTACATTTATAATGGTATATACCGATCCGCTGCCGGCTGTTATAAGCGCATTATTGACAAACACTCTTACAACGTGCTGTTCATACCCGGTTTTAGGTTTGATGCTGAATTTGAAATCAGCACCTTCCATTACAGATGATGCGTCATATCCTTCAACAGCTTTAATCTCAAAGCCGGTTTGAGAGGGAAGAGTTACCGTATATCTGATTTTATCCACCAACGTTATCGTTAATAATATATCTGCCTGAATATTGTAGAGCGTATAAACCCCATTTACATCAGGAGTTATCACAATAGAACCTTGCTTTACAATCACTTTTTTATCGGAAGGAAAGACGATTGTAAACTTGAAATCACCTCCTTTTACAATAGATGTTGCATTATATCCGCTTTCCGGTTTGACTGTTACACCGGAGAGTATATTCCAGGTTACTTTATAATTCGTACTTTGTATTTTTACTACTAAAATTTGGTTGTTACTCCAGATAAACTGCCAGTTTTCTGTTACACATACAAACTTATCCAAATAGGACTGAGAAAGAACAAACCCACTTCCTCCTTTAACTATGACAGTTGATGATTCACCGTCGGTTAATATTTTCAATAGATATTTGGGGGCACTGGTCATCGTTATCAAGGCACTTCCTGAAAGATAAACTCCGGTGTCTATTTTAACTGTCCCTGACAAGTAAAACAGACCGGAGGAACTTACCTGGCCATGAACCGTTCCATTTGTCAAATAGAGTATGCCCCCGCTCGATATGCATCCGGTGATAATCCCCTCGTTTCTCAACGTGCTTCCTGCTTCTATATAAATCAAATTCAAGTCTTTGGAGTTACTGCTGATGGTAGCTGTCGAACGGATTACCAGCGTTCCATTGCTGGACACTGTAATGAATTTACCGGAACTGCTCCATCCGGCAGATACTGCAATATTATCGAGAATAAGTCCGCCTTTTTTTATGTTGATCTTGGCAGAACTGTTAGATGATATCAGGCTTCCTCCATTGAAGGTTATATATTTGCCATCAATAGTAAGAGGCTTTGTCAATGTCACATTTTTGATGGGGATAATTGTCGGGGTAGATACTGTTCCCGGGGATGCAGCATCAAGGGCTTTTTGCAGGTCGTCTTCCGTCTCAATTACAGAGGGGGTTCCTCTGCCTATCTTTTCATAAAGAATCTGATTGTTTTTCCACACTAATTGATAATCTTCATCAAGACTCTCAAACATAGAAAGATATCTTTCTGCCAATACAAATCCGTTTCCGCCGCTAGCTGCTATATTACCTTGGGTTAAGAGAAATTTAAGTTTATATTGAGGAGCGCTTGTCAATATGACTTCACACGAAATTCCGCCAGAAATTTGTACATTTCCACTCAGCCTAACCGGAACCTTACTGAATATAGTAGTAGCGCTTCCACTGTTAAAGGTTAATGAAGCATCCATATTAGAAATAATACCCTTTATTGTACCCTGGTTTATTTCTATGATGGATCCGGACTGGGAACTCACATTGATTGCCCCGCCGTGGCAGAGTTCTCCGTCTATTGCTGAATTGTTTATTATCAATCGTCCTCCATCTATATAAATGGGTGAACCATTGTATGCTCCTTTATTGGTTATTTTGATTTGATCTAAATTAAGTCCTCCTCCTTTTAAACTGATCCATGCGTTATTGCTGTTTCCTATAATATTTCCACCTGTTAAAGTAATATACTTGCCGTTAATAGTGATACCTTTCGTGATTTCCACATTTCCAATGGATATAGAGGTGGGAGACCCCGTGCTTCCTACTGGAGCCGTATCTATTCTCTTCTGTAGTTCATCTTCCGTATTAACAGATGAAGGAAGATTACTAAAAACTATGGACTTATCTTTTAATTCGAAATGCCAAGGACCACCGAAGTTATTATAACTCTCAAATTTTTCAGCATCATTTATTGTCGGAATATAACTTCCATAGCCAACAGCTGCAATTGTACCGTTTTGTGGGTCAGTACCAAGCTTCCATACAGATAATTTATTCTGGATAGCAGAAGATAGCTTTAAATGCACACCGCCATCTAACCGAATATAAGGCGAAATTAGAGCTGCATCACCAATAACAACATCATTACTTTTTGTACGAATGGCTGAAATTTGCCCGCCGGTTATTGTCAAACGACCTCCTTTCTCGATCAGAATCGCATCTGCCATATTATCATGATATCCCCACATACTCCCTCCTGTTACTGTTAAAGAGGAATATGAATCAACCTTTATTCCGCTAACGGCACCAAAATCATTATACTTGATACTGTTACCCTTTATTTGGGTTCCGGCTTTGATAAACATTTCCGAATTATTCAAAGTGATAAGAGGAGCTACCGATATTTTAGAGAGATCTCCTTGACCGTCGACTATTACATCTTCCAGTGTCAAACTACCGATATTTAATGAAATAAATGTCCCAGTACTGGAATTAGCCTGCTTAAGAGTACCATTCTTTAAAGTAATATTCCTACCTCCGGTAATTTCCAACTTACCGAGCTGCTGATAGGTTTTCCCAACCAAATCGAGAACTTTCGTTCCGTTGACCGGAACATCATTGATCAATTGTTGTAATTCGCTTACTGTACTTTGAGCTTTTATAGGCATCGATATTAAAACACCTCCCAAAAACATCAGCCAAATCAGAAAGGAGGTTCGTTTAGATTGGCTTGTATTAATCTTTTTCATGTGCAAATAGGTAATATTAGAGTTTAAGCACTTTATCTCATTTAACATATTTTAGGCGCATAGCCTAACCAACGTTGGTTAGATGCCCTAACTGCCTCCAGTTAGATAGTGTCTCTGCCATTGGTTAGCCGGTCTAACCAACGTTGGTCGGATAGTATTACTCGATTTCAGGACGGTCTCTGCCTCCACTACCCGGTTTGTTACCTACGTAAAGTAGTACAGGGAAGACATAAGTGCGCGGTTCTTTTACAAGTTTATTACCCGCAGCTGATTGGGTAACGATGCTCAACGTGTATTCGCCGTCTTTGAGGGCCGGTATCATGACAGTCTGTTCTGAAGGATGGCTATTTTTTCTCAAGAATTATAATTTTACCATTACCATTTTCAAGCATTAAAGTATTACCTGTCCTTTGTACAGAATATTCATAAATAGTAGTACTAGTTACATACCATAACTGCAATATCTTTGACGTGGAAGAAACAGAATAAGTATATTTGATATTTCGAGTACCACTATCATCTGTTATTGTGCCTGTACCATCACTACTAAACTGATATGTAGTAACATTTGTACTACTACCTGTACGCACCCATGTACCGACAATACTGTCGTCACCTGTATTGGACTCATCGTCATCGTCCCCACAACTTAACATACATACACTCATTGTTAGCATCATTAGCAACATTGATAAATACTTCATTGTTTTCATATTCTTGTGATTTTAATTTAATAAATAAGACATTAATTTACTTTCTGATAAATCATCGTATACTTATAGGAATCTCCTTCATCTGTTATAGAAGCTTCAAAAGATAAGGTAGAAGCAGTCATTTTAAGGACTTTCACAGTTTGTTGCCCTTCACCATAAAATAAAAGTTTCAAAGATGTACTATTTACTAACTTCCATTCACCATAATCATTCCAATCATAAGGATCAATGCCCGGACCTGCTTGATCATTAGGTTTGCAATAATTACGACAAGTGCCATCTTCATTAAAAATAATAACATCTGCTTCTTCCGATGTTTCGAAACTATCAGTCTCGGTTTCACTCTCATCTTCGTAAATAAGATTGCTCAGAGCCCATTTGCCAATCAGCAATGATTCATCGGTTTTTGAATCTTCTTTATCATCATCACTACAAGAAACCATAGCCAAAGAAGCCATACACATTACAAAAAATGCTGCAATTGTAAATACATACTTTTTCATATATCTCAATAATTGTGCTGTTATTCCCCTATACAACAGCGATTTAATCTTATACACTTAGGGAGTGCAATAATTTATTTATAAACTTAATATTTAATATATTTTAGACGCATAGCCTAACCAACATTGGTCGGATAGTATTACTCGATTTCAGGACGGTCTCCGCCTCCGTCACTCGGTTTGTTACCTACGTAAAGCAGTACAGGGAAGACATAAGTGCGCGGTTCTTTTACAAGTTTATTACCCGCAGCCGATTGGGTAACGATGCTCAACATGTATTCGCCATCTTCGAGGACGGGCATCATAACGGTCAGTTCCGAAGGATTGTTATGAACCAGCAACGGGCATTTCTGTGCCGTACCGCCGGTTTTGGTGAAAAAAACACCCAGGCTGGCATCGTCGCCTGCCACTTTGATATTGGACCCGCTGATAACGGCAGGGGCGGCAGAAGTGAGTTGAGTATTCATTTCGCCAGTAGTAGAATCGGTAATCGAATTGATGATTGGGCCTGTGACAGCAGCACGGGTTTCAACCACTACGTTTTTCAATGTGTCGCGCAGCAGTTTACCAGGTACATAACTGGCAGTGAGTTTGTTTTTAGCAGGGTCGAAAGCAGCTTTTTCGCCTTCGAAAGGACCGGTGAGGGTAGCCATGTACTGGCCCACACCGTCTACCACACTTTTACCTTCGGCAATAGCGATTACCTTTTCCTGATCGCTCATACCCAGGATATACTCGATGGTATCCAATCGCAATTCAGAACCTCTTGCCAGGATGCGTTCGGCAATCTGGTGGTTTCGCACTGTTCCTGTGATACGGGGCTTCGCTGTGTAATCGCCTTTTCGCTCCGTGACGGCGTTGTCGTAAAGATCGGCAGTCAAAATGATTTTTTCAGCCATAATAATTAATAATTGAGCCTGTTGGTTGGACAAGGCGTTACCTGTGTGATCCGTAACCTTATTTGTGAAATAAGGTACCAGTTTATCTTATGATTATCATAACAGAGAGTAACTTCCTCCCCTCTCGAGAGGGGGTAGAGGGTGTGTAAATTGCCGTACTAAAGCACGAACTACATAGATTAACGCGGATATTTAACTGTTTTATCTGTGATTTTCTATCTGGAAAGTCTTTATTTAAAGTATTAACACACCCCCTGCCCCCTCTCGAGAGAGGAAAAGATACCCTCCGCCTTACTATGCCCATATCTCATGAAAAAACGTATGAATGTCACCTTTTTACCTAAAAAATCCCCCACCCACTTAATTATAAGCAGAGATGTTTGCCATTGTTCAAATAAAATCCCTATATTTGCCTCGTTCCTACACTAGTATAAACTTTGTTTTTCACAGCTTGTATAAAATGGGACAAAATACCTTATTTCACAAATAAGGTTACACCCTCACTCCTACCAGGACATCCAATCCTTTTGTAATAATCTCATTTGCAGAATTGAGTCTCGACTGGTCGAGTGCAGCCAGATAGTGACGTGTCGTACGTTCCGATGTATGCCCAAGTGCCTGGCTAATAATAGCTACCGGTATATTATTATGTAAAGCTGCCGTCGCCCAGGTATGCCGAAAGACGTACGAGGTGAGGCAGACCGGGACGGAAAGGCGCGATCCAATCTCCACCAGACAACCGTTGTAATGGTGCAGAGCCTGTTTATAGGCCTCATGTAACCGTTCGCCTTCCGCCTTTTCGGGCAAAACAGGAAAAAGATAGCGGCTGTCGGACAATGCATATTTATCGAATAGCCGTTGCATGCCGGGAGTAATACCGACACGCACCAGGACCCCCGTCTTGCAACGGTTGTAGACCAGTTCATTATCGACGATATTGTCGCGGGTAAGATGCGCCAAATCGATGAACGGCATCCCGCAGGCAAGGAAGGAGAAAAGAGCGAAGTCCTTCGCTGCCTGCAACTCCGGATCGGCAGAGAGGTCCATCCGGGCAATCTCTTCCATTGTCTGAATACGAAGGGCGCGTTTAGCCGTTTCCTCCTGTCGCAAGTTGAGGTGTGCAAAAGGCGAGAGGCGGTCGGCCGGCGCCAGTTCCTCACGGACAGCAGTGTGATAGATGGCCCGGAAATTACTGAGGTAACTGTTCACCGAATTTGTTTTCAGATGTCCCAGTGCCAGAAGCCAGTCATAGAACCGGTCTATCATACCAGGGGTTATCGCGTCAAACGAAAGTTCGTCGGTCCCCCAAAACCGCAGCAACCAGTTGGAGGAAGCGCGGTAAAGATCGGCGGTCGAATATTTACCCGCCTTGCGTTTACGTTTCACCAACGCATCGGCGTAGGTGAAGAAGGTTGTTGTCATAAGCATAATAATAAATACATACTTGCATAAATGAGAATACTGAGAGCTAATTATTAAAAAGAGAATCAACTTCTATTACATATCAATTGCTTTTAATACCTTTGTTTCCATATTAACAATCAAAACAGATTAATTATGAAAGACAAAGATGAATTATTGGTGATACAGAGTAAGATATACGAGATCAGAGGACAAAAAGTCATGCTGGATCGTGATTTAGCTGAAATGTATGGAGTGTTGACAAAAGTTCTAAATCAAGCAGTAAAACGTAATCCAGACCGCTTCCCCGAAGACTTCATGTTTCAATTAACAAACGAAGAAACTCAAAATTGGAAGTCACAAATTGTGACCACCAATTCCATAAAGATGGGTGTTAGACGAAATCCATATGCTTTTACAGAATTGGGAGTTGCAATGCTCAGTAGCGTTCTTAACTCTAAAACGGCTATACAAATAAACATGAGTATCATGCGTGCTTTTGTAACAATTCGTCATATTGCATTCACTCCTCCAAAGGATGAGTTGCAGGAGTTACAAAACGACGTCAGACAGTTGAAGGAATATATAGAAGATGTCTTTACCGATTACAACGACATTAACGAAGATACCCGTATACAACTGGAATTAATAAATAAAACATTGGCTGAGTTGCAAATACAGAAGAAGCTATTTAATAAGCCTCGTAACCCGATAGGATTTGTTAAACCTAAACAATAACCAAACAAGCCTCCCGCCCTCTGAACGAGGGACGAAGAGGCTTGCCAATTAAAAGAATAAACTGTTTGTTATTCAGTTATTGTTACCCGGTCGCCATTGAAAATGGACAGACCCAGTTTATTCATTATATATTTGATGGCCAATTGTGCTTTTACAGAATTACCCGCGCTGTCAATTGGAGGGGCAAAGGCTGAGATACCGAACAGGCCGGGCATCACTCCCATCACACCACCGCCTACACCTGTTTTTGCAGGAATACCGGAGGTGTACAACCAGTCGCCGGTATGTTCGTAGAAACCAACGGTGGCAATCAGCGAAGTAATCTTCGGTGACAATGAACCGTCGAATATCTGCTTTTTGGATATCGGGTTCAGGCCGTCGTTGGCAATCGTTGCTCCGCAGACAGACAATTGGGCAGCTGTGATTCCCAGCGAACACTGACGGGTATACAGGTCGAGCGACATATCCGGGTCATCGTAGATACGGTTGTAGTTCTTCAATAACCAGGCAATGGAGCGGTTGTTGAAATTGGTAGCCGATTCCGATTTGTACAATTCGTCGATCAGCTGAGGCGCACTGCCGCAAAGGTCGGTAATATTGGCAACGATGGCGTCCCATTTCTTAGCTGAGTCGCCTATCGGCTGAACCATACTACAGGCAGTAATTGCACCGGCATTGACCAACGGAGTAGACGGATGGTCTTTCTCCAGCAGGATAGCCATGATGGAGTTAAAAGGCAGTCCGGTTGCATCGGCACCAATCATTTCCAACAATTTCTGTGCACCGTACTGGCGCAATGCCAACACGGCGGTATGTACCTTTGAGACGGATTCTATACCGAAACGATATTCGGAATCGCCCAACTGGATGAGTGTCCCGTCCATCAGGCAGATACTGATACCGAACAAGTTCTTATCTATATTTGCCAGATAAGGAATGTAATCGGCATTCTTACCGCCTGTGTTCGTCTTGAACATTTCATAGGCTTCCTGGGCCACTTCTTTTATTTGTGAAACGGAAATCTTTTTATCCATAACCAAACAAATTATTTAGTTGATTTAGGACAGCCGGTATGAGTGAAGACAGAACCTTTTACAGCCTGTTGTCTGTCCTGTGCGATACGGGTCGGGGTCGGATATTCCAGTTTTTCCAGGTCGGTGATCGCATTGCTGATGTCGCCCAGTAACTGGTCTGCCATGTCGCGGCTGAAGCCCTGACGGACAACGATACGCATAACTACCCAGTTTTCGAGATTTTCAGGCAATGTATAAGCCGGAACCATCCATCCGCTCTGTTTCAGTTTATCCTGCAAATCGTACAGTGTCCATTTAGCTGATTTAGCATAATCCGGTTTCAGATACCAGATGAACAATGGGTTCACAACATCTTTGCTGTAGTTCTGGAACGGAGCCATCTTGCCGATTTCAGCATGCAGGTAGTCGGCTACAGCCATACTGTTCTGCTGTACTTCCTTGTAACCCTGGAATCCGAGACGGATGAACTGATAGTATTGTCCCAGAATCTGAGCGGCAGGACGGGAGAAATTCAAACCGACCTGAGTGATGTTTGCACCTAAATAATTTACACTGAAAGACATGGAGCCCGGCAGGTATTTTTTATCTTTCCAGACAACCCAACCCAGACCCGGATATACCAGACCGAATTTATGGCCGGAAGTACTGATGGAAAGTACCCATTTCAGGCGGAAGTCCCATTTCAGTTCCGGTTTCAGGAACGGCAGGATGAAACCACCGGAAGCGGCATCCACATGGATAGGAATATCGTAGCCTGTCTTTGCATTGTATGCGTCGAGTGCAGCGTCCAAGGCTTCCACATCGTCGTTCAGACCTGTCCAGGTAACACCCTGGATGGGGACGATACAGATGGTGTTTTCATCACAATACTTCAGGGCTTCCTGCGGGTCGAGTGTGATATGTTCTTGTGTCAATGGCACCTGACGCATTTCGATCTGCCACAGCTGGGCGAATTTTTCCCATACTACCTGGAATCCGGCAGAGATAACGAAGTTAGGTTTGTCGGTCGGTTTGCCCTGTGCTATTCTTCTTTCGCGCCAACGCAACCAGGCGGCAACACCACCCAACATACATGCTTCGGAAGAACCGATAGCCAAGGCTCCGGCTTTCCACTGTGCCTGTTCGGGGCTGTTCCACAGGTTAGCCATGATGTTGATACATTTAGCATTCATCACAGCAATACGCGGATACTCAGTTTCGTCGATATAGTTGATGTTGATTGCTTCGTTCATCAACTTTGTTGCATAATCATCCATCCAGGTGGTAACGAATGTAGCCAGGTTCAGACGGGGTTGTGTCTGGGCGAAAGTTTCGTCTTTTACCATCTGATAAGCAATCTCCGGAGTGGTCGGACCATCAGGGATTACATCTACTGGAGCGGGATGCAACATTGCATTCGAGCCAAAAATCGCGGTTTTGGCATCACCTTCTCTAAAACTTGAATCTTTCATGTCTTTTTGTTTTTAAATTATTAAGAATTGGCGCAACCGACATTCGTGCGTCGATTTGTAGTGCAAAAACAGCCTCTGAAAAGAATTGTTCTTCGATTTTGGTTAATGAGGGAATATTTGGGGTTTATTAAAACAATGTTATTTAAAATGAGAGAAAACAGTAATAAGTTCGTTAATGGCACACAGATGACAATTCTGTTAAAATGAACATTCAGCCATAAGAATTGTTTTTTGTCTTATAAAACAGCTATTTAATTATGAGAATAAAAACCGGACAGGGGACGATACCCCTTATTACATTAATAGGTATATGGTCGATCTCGGCGCTGAATGCGCTGCCGGGATTGGCAGTCTCTCCTATCCTGGGAAAATTGTCCGCCATATTCCCCCACTCGACGGAGCTGGATATACAAATGTTATCATCTCTGCCTTCGCTGCTGATTATACCTTTTATTATATTATCGGGGAAGCTGACGGAAAAGGTCAACAACATCTGGTTGTTACAAATCGGGTTGAGCATCTTCGCCGTCAGCGGAGTATTGTATCTGCTGTCAACCAAGATGTGGCAGCTGATTGCAGTAAGCGCCCTGCTGGGCATCGGTTCGGGACTGATTGTTCCGCTATCGACCGGCTTAATTTCACGGTTTTTCGTCGGGGCATACCGGACAAAGCAGTTCGGTCTGAGTTCCGCCATCACCAACGTTACACTGGTCCTGGCAACCATCCTGACCGGTTATTTGGCGGAGGTAAACTGGCATCTGCCGTTCCTGGTTTATCTATTTCCGTTGATCTCGATCGTGCTGTCGTTCTATCTGAAAAAGAATATCGATCCCCTACCCGTTCATGCAACAGTTTCGGAGAAAAACAAAACTATTACTGCTGATCCCACATTCGGAAAACTGGGCATACAGGTTAAACACCTGATGCAGATCATGGGATTCTACGGGCTGGCGACTTATTTGGTCATCATAGTCAGCTTCAACCTGCCCTTCCTGATGAAAGAATACCATTTCACCAGCGGTAATTCAGGTATCATGATCTCGCTGTTTTTCCTGGCTATCATGGCTCCGGGATTTATCTTGAACCAGATCGTCGACCTCCTGGGCAAAAAGACGAAATTCTATTGTTTGCTCTCGATCGCTCTGGGTATGCTACTGATCCTGATTTCAAGAACGGAATGGCTGATCGGCTTAGGCTGTATCTTTACCGGATTTGCCTATGGCGTTATCCAGCCAATCGCTTACGACAAGACGACCCGCACGGCTATTCCATCGAAAGTAACACTGGCACTGGCTTTCGTGATGGCAATGAATTACCTGGCCATCCTGTTATGCCCGTTTATCATCAATGTATTCAAAGATATGCTCCACATAGAAACACAACAGTTCGCTTTCATATTCAATATGATCATTGCACTGGCTGCTGCTGTTTGGGCTTATATCAAACAGGATTCGTTCCTGTTTAACGATAAGTTTTAGATGATGTAACGGCTTCAACATTTCCGGAAATGGCATTTACATGGTGAAAGTTGACTTCCGGAAAAGCAGAAACGACTTTTCAACGTTTAAAGTCGGTTTCCTAGGCCTAAGAAAGCCACTTTCACTATTGAAAAGTCATTTCCGAGACCTCGGGAAGTCACTTTCAACGTTGAAAACCGGTTTCCGAGGCCTCGGGAAGCCACTTTCACCATTCAAATGCCATTTCCTAGGCCTAAGAAGCCTTTACATCCGATTTTTAATCATTAAAACGCCAATAATATGAAGAATAAAAAGACAGAAGCCAACCTAAGTATGATCGTATCCAAAACCTTCAGCGGTTTGAATGCGAATGCCCTCAAATATCTCCTACCCTTATGGATTGCTCCGCTGACAGGAGTTATGTTTCGTTGTGTATTCGCTGCCATTGTGTTCTGGATCATCAGTATATTCTGGAAACAGGACAAAACAACCCGGCGGGAGAAAATAACCCTGTTCCTGCTGGGAGCAATCGGATTATATGGTTTCATGTTCTTTTATTTGCTTGGAGTCAGCAAAACAACACCGGTCTCCAGTTCGCTGTTCAGCAGCCTGCAACCGATTTGGGTATTCATCCTTTCCGTCATTTTCCTACGGGAACGTATTACGGCAATGAAGATAATCGGTATCGCGATCGGCTTGGGCGGCGCACTGCTCTGTATCCTGACGCAGAAAAGCGACGATTTGGCTTCCGATGCTTTTACGGGTAATATGCTCTGTTTGATCAGTTCTATAGCCTACGCTGCTTATCTGATCGTAAGCAATGTAGTATTGGGAAAAGTCAGTTCGCTCAATATGTTACGCTATAGTTTCCTCGGAGCAGCTGTTTCCTCTCTGATCGTGATGGCTTTTACCGGTTTCGACGGCCATCTGTTCAGTCATTTCGAATGGACGCCTTTCCTTGTCCTGATGTTTGTCCTTATCTTTCCCACCACAATCAGTTATCTACTCATTCCGATAGGCCTGAAATATCTGAGTACTACGCTGGTTGCCCTCTACGGCTACATTATATTGATTGTTGCCACCATCGTCTCCCTTTCCATCGGTCAGGACCGTTTCAGCTGGTATCAGATGATCGCCATCGCACTGATCTGTTCGAGCGTCTATTTCGTTGAAATAGCGGAAAGCAAGGATAAAAGATAATTTTTTTCCCTTTCTTTGTAACAACTTATTCTTTGTTCCCGTCTACCTTATGAAGCCTCTCCGAAGTGCGCACGAGGAAAGGCGGAAACAAACAGAATTAGTAATCATTTAATACAATAGAAAGATGAAACGATACTTTGTTATCCTGGCGCTGATCTTGATCTGCCAGGCAGGAAACAGCCAGACAATGAACCAATTGTTCAACGAGTTCTCCAAAATAGAACAGATCAACCATGTCAAAATAGGCAATATCACTATGAAACTTGCCAGTCTGTTCACTGAAACAATGGGCGTAAACGGCATCGAAGTCCTCGAGTTCGGCAGTTGTAACAGCGATGTAAAACAACGTTTCGAAAAAGCGATCAAGGAACTGAAAGACCCCGACTTCGAGACAATGGTCACCTCCAACGAAAAAGGTAGTCGCACAAAGGTCATGGTACGTATCGAAAAAGACATGATCCGCGAAATGGTAGTCCTCACCACCGGCAACAGCAATGCCCTGGTACGCATCAAAGGTAAGATCAAACCATCCGACATAGAAAAAGTGATGAAAGATCATGGGAATGGATGCTGAGAACTTCAAACGAAAGTTCCTCTCCTTCCACCCCAAGCTTTTCCGGATCGCCTACGCACTTGTTGAGAATAAAGCCGATGCAGAAGATATCCTTCAGGATGCTTACTTCAAATTATGGAACAAACGGGACGAACTGCCCGACATAGAGAATCCCGAAGCCTTCTGTGTGACCCTGGTCAAGAACCTCTCTCTCGATTTCCTTCGTTCCCCACGTGCCAACCGACGGGAAGAAGAAATAGAAAGTGTATTTACACTGGCAACCGATTCTTCACCGGAAAAGGAACTGGAAACGAAAGACAAGGAACAACAAATCCGGCAGCTGATCAACCGTTTACCCGAAAACCAGCGGCAGGTACTCCGTCTCCGGGGAATCGACGATTGCTCGATGGATGAAATAGAACAGATAACCGGCCTGAATGCCGTAAATGTACGTGTGCTACTTTCCCGGGCACGAAAAGTAATCAGGGAACAATTTGAAAAATTATACGAATATGAACGATAAACAGATAGATGAATTAATCAACAAGGTCCTCCGGGAGGATCAAACGTTACCGGAAGGACTTTCCGAACGGTTGGAGCAGCAGATAGATGCCTGGGCCGCCGCCGAAAAGAAGGAGACGATCCGTTCATCTTTCCGCCGCCGTTCTCTCTACTGGCTCAGCGGAGCCGCTGCCGTAGCACTGTTATGTATAGGCATCTTCCTGTTTACTACCCCCAATGAGGAACACCAACTGGCAGATACGTATACCAATCCGCAAGAAGCCGCCATGGCCGCCCAGAAAGCACTCGCTTTCATGTCTGTAAACCTGAATAAGGGAATCGAACAAGTGAATGAAGCCCAACAGGAAATGAATAAAGTAAACAAAATACTGAATAAACATTTAAAAGATTAACAAGATGAAAACTAAAAATATATTGCTCATTCTCTTTCTGTGCTGCACAAGCATTTGCTTTGCCCAGAACAAACTTTTCGACAAATATTCCGAAATGGATAACGTCACCTCCGTCTATATCTCAAAAGCCATGTTCCAGATGATGCCCAAGATCGAAACAAACGGCCTCAACCTGATGAACCTGAAAGGGAAAATAGAAAGTCTGCAAGTCCTCACTACCGAGAACAACAGCATAAAGGAAAAAATGCGTGATGATTTCAAAAGGCTGATCAGTAAAGACCACCAGGAACTGATGCGGGTGAAAGACGGCAAGACACGCGCCACCTTCTATGTCAAACAGAAAGGAGACCTGATAAGCGAAATGATCATGCTGGCCGATACGGACAATAGCTTCAACGTAATCCAGTTATTGGGTAACTTCACTCTCCAGGACATCCAGGAGATCACAAAAGAAATGAATAAGTAAAAATGAAGCGATTATAGACCATAGTAAATGCTCTAAAATGTTATATTTGCGGAATATAAGGGATTTACCTTGATTATCTATCAAATAACAAACGAGCAGAGTAACGTATGAAAAGTGGAACAGAGAGGTTGAATGTACTGATTATCCTGATTGCAATGTGTTTTCCATCCGCCATTGCATTAGCTGATGAAGGAGCACATAAAAACGCATCGGGGGATATGACAGATTCCGTATCCTATTCACGTCGTTTAATCCATCGGTTAGGTTTCGACGTGCGGCCGACTTATATTTTCCCTACCAATTCTTTCCTGAAAGGAGAGAATACGGAAATGGAACCCATCCGGCGGTCTGTCTCCGCACATTTAAAATACTCGTTCCAATACTATCCGAACAGTTATACAGACCGGATTTACAGAGGCTCCTACCAAGGTATCGGATTATCGGGATACTCGTTCCAGAATAAGGAAGAACTGGGAAACCCGATAGCTGTCTACGTTTTCCAGGGAGCCCGCATCAAACGATTCAATCCACGTTTGTCACTCAATTATGAATGGAACTTTGGCGCATCTTTCGGCTGGAAACCTTTCGATGAAGTTGAAAACCGGTACAATAAGGTGATAGGTTCGAAAATCAATGCTTATATCAATACGAATTTCTATCTGGACTATATCCTTTCAAAAGAAATAGACCTGACAGCCGGAGTCGATTTAACACATTTCTCGAATGGTAACACAAGGTTCCCGAATGCCGGACTGAACACGATCGGATTAAAAATCGGATTAGTATATAACTTCAACAGGAAGGATGAATGTCTTTCCCGTCCCTTATTCCAACCTCCTGTCCCCCGCTTTCCCCGTCATATCAGTTATGATGTGGTCTTATTCGGTTCCTGGCGGCGGAAAGGAGTTTATGTAGGAGAAGGACAAATTGCTGCCCCCGGTGCTTTTGCAGTAGCGGGATTCAATATAAACCCGATGTACAACTTCGGATATAACTTCCGCGCCGGAGTATCATTGGATGGCGTTTATGATGAGAGCGCCAATATTTATGCCGACGAATATTCTTCGTCCGACCGCTTCTACAGGCCGCCTCTCAGCTACCAAATGGCGTTGGGACTTTCTGCCCGGGCAGAATATGTCATGCCTTATTTCACTGTCGGAATAGGATTGGGAGGAAATGTCATACATCGTGGCGGTGACCTGAAAGGTTTATACCAGGTACTGGCCCTCAAAGTAGAAGTTACCCGCAGTTCATTTATCCACGTAGGATATAACCTGCAAAATTTCCATACTCCCAATTACTTAATGCTGGGTATCGGATACCGGTTCCATAATAAATATCCGACATTCCACAGGTAAACCTACTTTCCTGTAATGATCTTCCGTATCTCGCTTAGCTTGTTCAACGCATCGATAGGTGTCAGGTTGTTTACGTCGAGATTCTTGATCTCATCGCGAACCTGGCTTAATACGGGGTCGTCCAATTGGAAGAAACTCAACTGGAAGCCTTCGGCAGCAGCGGCAATCTCCTTGACTGGTTTCGCTTTTACCTTACCTTTAGCTTTCTCCTTGCAATCGATTCCCTCCTGGCGGTTATCCGTTTCCAGTTGTTTCAGGATTTCGTTGGAACGTTTCACGATACTTTTCGGCATACCGGCCATCTTGGCTACATGGATACCGAAACTATGTTCGCTACCTCCGGGAACCAGTTTACGCAGGAATATTACCTTATTTGAAACCTCTTTCACCGAAACATTGTAGTTTTTGATGCGTTTGAAAGAACGTTCCATCTCATTCAATTCATGATAATGAGTGGCAAAAAGCGTCTTTGCACGGGCATTCGGATGCTCATGGATATATTCAACGATCGCCCAGGCAATCGAGATACCATCGTAAGTACTTGTTCCGCGACCCAACTCATCGAAAAGAACCAGGCTGCGCGAAGACATGTTGTTCAGGATATTCGATGCTTCGTTCATCTCTACCATAAAAGTAGACTCACCGACAGAGATATTATCGGAAGCCCCTACACGGGTAAATATCTTGTCTACCATACCGATACGGGCAGACTCAGCCGGCACAAAACAACCTATCTGCGCCATCAGGGTAATTAATGCCGTCTGACGTAACAACGCTGATTTACCCGCCATATTCGGACCGGTAATAATAATAATCTGCTGCTTCTCACTATCCAGATACACATCATTGGCAATATAAGCCTCCCCCAACGGCAACTGTTTTTCGATCACCGGATGACGACCAGACTTGATGTCGATTACATCCGAATCATCCACATTCGGACGGATATAGCGGTTACATTCCGCCACTTTAGCAAACGACAACAGACAATCCAGACGACCTATCAGATTAGCATTCACCTGAATAGGTGGTATAAATTCAGCCAGACAGGTAACCAATTCGGTAAACAGGCGGTTTTCGAGGGCGAGAATCTTTTCTTCCGCTCCTAATATCTTTTCTTCGTATTCTTTCAGTTCTTCCGTGATATAACGCTCGGCGTTTACCAACGTCTGTTTGCGTATCCATTCGGCGGGAACTTTGTCTTTATGCGCATTACGCACTTCGATATAATAACCGAATACATTATTGAAAGCAATCTTCAAACTCGGAATACCCGTTTTCTCACTTTCCCGCTGCTGCACCTTCAACAAATAATCCTTACCGGAATAGGCAATGGCACGCAATTCATCCAGTTCTGCATTGATACCTTTGGCTATCACACCTCCTTTATTCAGCAAAGCGGGCGGGTCATTATTGATTTCTTTCTCAATACGGTCACGTATTTCGGTACAGGCATTCAACTGCTCACCGACACGAGAAAGGCTCGGTTCGTCGCTGGCCATACAGGCTTCCTTTATAGGTTCGATTGCCCGGAGAGCAACTTTCAGTTGCACCACTTCCCGGGGAGAAACACGGCCTACCGCTACCTTTGAAATAATACGTTCCAGGTCGCCAATATGTTCTATTTGTTCATCCAGTATCTCCTTCACCTCCGGATGACGGAAGAAATAATCTACGACATTCTGCCGTTCCTGAATCGGTTTGACATCTTTCAACGGGAAAAGTACCCAACGCCGCAACATACGTGAACCCATCGGAGAAACCGTCTTGTCGATTACGTCCAGCAGGCTGGTTCCTTCGTCATTCATTGTACCGACCAGTTCCAGACTGCGCACGGTAAACTTATCCAGGCGCACATAACGGTCTTCTTCAATACGCGACAATGCTGTAATATGCGAAATATGTGTATGTTGTGTCTGATCCAGATAATAAAGGATTGCTCCCGATGCGACGACGCCCAGTTTCAGATGTTCTACTCCGAAACCTTTGAGATTCTTTGTTTCGAAATGTTTTAACAGACGGTCGTTAGCGGCATCGGCCGAGAATACCCAGTCTTCCATTTCAAAGGTAAAGAAACGGGGACCGAAGGCTTCTTCGAAACGTTTCTTATTATTACGCTCGATCAGAACTTCCTTCGGAGAGAAGTTATTGAGCAGTTTGTCGATATAGTCGATTGTTCCCTCAGCAGTCAGAAATTCACCGGTGGAAATATCCAGCAGGGAAATTCCACAAACATCCTTACCGAAATGAATGGCGGCAAGGAAATTATTCTCTTTATGATTCAGGATATTGTCGTTGATAGAGACACCCGGTGTAACTAACTCCGTTACTCCGCGTTTCACCAGCTTCTTAGTCATCTTCGGGTCTTCCAGCTGGTCGCAGATAGCAACACGTTTACCGGCACGGACCAGCTTGGGAAGATAAGTATCGAGGGCATGATGCGGAAATCCGGCCATTTCAATAAACTGGCCCGGCCCGTTGGCTTTTTTTGTTTGTACGATTCCCAGTATCTCGGCACCAATCACGGCGTCTTCGCCATACATTTCGTAAAAGTCTCCTACACGGAACAGAAGTACAGCATCCGGATGTTTCGCCTTTATATCGAAATACTGCTTCATCAATGGGGTTTCAACGATCTTTGCCACGGGATATATCTTTTATCATTTTATTTACAACCGCACAAAGGTACAAATTTTTATGAGAGAAAAATAACCTCCTCTTGCATCAGCTTCTTTATTAATTAGAAAACTTTCCTACACTTTTTAAATAAAAAATATAACTTTGCCAGCATGTCTGACAAGAAACATCTTAGAATCATGAAAAAAACTTTATTACTCGCTTCCGGCTTTATGCTGGCTGTTCCTTTTGTACAAGCACAAAAGAACAAAGACAAAAAACCGAACATCGTATTTATTTTAGCAGATGACCTGGGATACGGTGACCTGAGCTGCTACGGACAGGAAAAGTTTGAAACTCCGAACATCGACCAACTGGCGCAAAACGGTATGCGTTTCACCCAGTGCTATTCGGGAACGACTGTCAGTGCCCCTTCCCGCTCCTGCCTGTTGACCGGTACACACAGCGGACATACTCCTGTTCGGGGAAACAAAGAACTCGACCCGGAAGGACAATTCCCGTTGCCGGAAGGTACCCGCACCATCTTCCATGTAATGCAGGATGCAGGATATAAGACTTCTGCCTTCGGTAAATGGGGATTGGGTTATATCGGTACTTCGGGCGATCCTAAAAACCAGGGTTGTGAAACATTCTACGGATATAACTGCCAGTTGCTGGCACATAGTTACTATCCCGACCACCTGTGGGATAACGACCAACGAGTGGAACTAAAAGATAATGTATTGGAAGTTCAGTACGGAAAAGGTACTTATTCGCAGGATCTTATCCATTCAAAAGCACTCGATTATCTGGATAAGCTCAAGGAAGACGAACCTTTCTTTATGTGGTATCCGACTATCCTGCCGCATGCCGAACTGATCGTACCGGAAGACAGTATCATTAAGAAATTCCGTGGCATGTATCCCGAAAAGGCTTACAAAGGAACAGAACCGGGCAGTCCGGCTTTCCGCAAAGGCGGTTATTGCACACAGCTTCATCCGCACGCTACATTTGTTGCTATGATATATCGTCTGGACGTATATGTGGGACAGATTGTTCAGAAGCTGAAAGATAAAGGTTTATACGATAATACAATCATTATTTTCGCCAGCGACAACGGTCCGCACATGGAAGGTGGCGCTGATCCTGATTTCTTCAACAGCAACGGTATGTACCGTGGCTACAAACGTGACTTATATGAAGGCGGTATCCGCGTACCGATGATTATCTCATGGCCGGGACATATCCAACCGGGAACAGAAACAAACTTTATGTGTTCTTTCTGGGATGTATTGCCTACATTCGAAGAAATCATCAGCCCGAAAGCCAAACAGAAAGAGATGGATGGCGTAAGCATGTTGCCATTGCTTCAAAACCGTAAAGGTCAGAAAGAACATGAATTCCTGTATTTCGAATTCCAGGAAATGAACGGTCGTCAGGCTGTCCGTCAAGGTCCGTGGAAACTGGTTCACATGAATATCCGTGGCGATAAGCCTTATTATGAGCTTTATAACTTAGCAGCCGATCCTTCGGAAAGACATAACATCCTGGATAAATATCCTGAAAAAGTAGCCGAACTGAAAGAAATCATGGTTCGTGAACACATCGAAGACCCGAACTGGCCGTTGCTGAAGAAGTAAAACCATTGAAAATAGGGGATGTCCGACTTTTGGACATCCCTTCTACTTCTATTATATATTTACTTTTTTACCAACTTATGGCTGCTTCTTCCTTCCACAGTCTGTACTTCCATCACATAAATACCTGCCGGATATCCGCTATAAGAAAGCGTAACGGTTGAGTTATTGCTTCCCGGCTGCTTTTTTAACAGGCGGCCGTTCATATCATACAAAGCAACTTCCAGAATAGCTACAGGAGAAGTTACATAAGCTGTACCATCCACATAGGAGACAGAAACATTCATATCCGAAGATATTTCTTCCGTCGAAGTCGGGTCGGCAGCCACCAGAATCTCGCCGGTCGTATTACCACCGCCTCTTACCCATTTCCATTCGCTGCCGTCACTGCTCTTATAAAGCAAACGGATACGGTCACCCGGAACGATTGCTTTGGTAATCGTACAAGGTATCTCCTGCCCCACTCCGCGTTCTATCTCGATAGTGACAGGTTCTTCGCTGGAAATAAATTCTTTGGTATTTCCATCCTTATCCACAAGAGCTGCAACAAGGTTACCGGTGAAATCACGGATACTCATATTTCCTACATAACCGTATTGAAGACCGAAAAGCTGGTTCTGTTCGAAATCGTCAGTCGTAGCAGACAGACCATTGAATACAGTACCCTCATTTTCACCATAGAAAAACACCAGTACGTCCTGATAGGTCGAACCTTCCACCGGCTTCATCATGCTGATAATGGCATTCTGGTCGAGGGAGAAACCACCACCGCTATTGCCACCTGTTCCCTGTTCTTCGGGTTCGAGAACCGATAGCAGGTAATAACCGTTCGCCAGTCCGCTCCAACCCCAGTTCACATGATAATAATCGGATGTATTGTATCCGTCGATAATAAACTGATGACCTTCGTTCTGATCATTTTCACCACCATAAATGACAGGACGATTATCATCCAATTCACCTTTGATGATAGACTCCCATTCAGCCGTCTGATAGTTTTCACGTTGCAATACATGAAGGGACTTATCGTATTTCATATAATTGACAAGGCCCTGGGCTGCTGTAATTGTCAGCGCACCACTGTTTCCGGGCGCGTAATTCATTTCCGACATAACACCGACATCATACATCAGAGTGGCTACATTCTGCGCCTGCTGGGTAGTGTACTGCCCGGCAGTATAAGTAGAAGGCATATTATCCCATTGGTAAGGCGTATTGAAAGTGGCGGAAAGAGATAAGCCATACGTCTGTGAAGTATAGGAATGACTGCCCTGTCCTACATCCGGCCATTTATGGTATTGCATGGCAATAGCAGTGGAAGTCGCCACGCAACCGGTCGGAGTACGCTGGCTGTTTACCACCGGGCAAAGATTATTATAAGGCGTCATCTGGTCCCACAACACAGTCGTCAGTAATACACCATCCGAACTCAGTTGCATAGTGCCCTGCCGCAACTGATTCCAGGCGGCAGTTATCTCTTTACCGGCTACCGTTTTATTTCCGCGCATCCAGTTAATCTGACGCTGATAACTGTCAAACCATGAACGCAGGTTAACCGGCATGGAATCTTTCCGGAACGGTTCCTGCATACCATATCCCAGAATAGGATAAACAACGTCATCACCGGCAACGACCACAAAACCGTTATCATCGCCCTGATTAAACACATAAAAAGTAGCATCCTGCGAACCGGCATCCGATTTGGTAGCGACTCCGCCATCCGACCAGACTAACGTCAGTTTCGTAAGCGAGGATTTGGTCTGCGAACGATTGCTTTTCAGAAAACTGAGCGCAACGCTCCGGGCCTGTTCCACATCGACAGGGGCAGCGCTTATCGACATTGTCAACAAGGCAACCAGGAAAACAATAGTACATCTTCTCATTACTTGTAATTTTTATAGTTTAAATTTAGCTTGCTTGTCAGAGGTCGGGTTAAAGGCATTAATGGCGTTTCAAATTTATTGTCATTCAATAACAAAGAGGATGGAAAGAAGGTTCAATTTCCTCCGTAGGGAACTGTAATTTCCCAGGCAGGAAACACGTGTTTCCTATGGAAGAAACTAGAGTTTCCTGCTAAGGAAATTGTGACGGGGTAGAATGAGGCAAATAAGTATCCGCCGAAGCAGGCTCATTTTGTACGAGTCTTCGTTCAAAAAGAACGATAAACCCGGACCGAAGATTCGTTATGTGAAGTAAAACTAAATAAAATAACTAACTTTGTGGCTTTAAACTGAAAACGATAAAAAACGATTAGATATTATGGAGTACAATTTCAGAGAAATCGAGAAAAAATGGCAAGAATATTGGATTGCCAACGGGGTTTATAAAGTGAAAGAAAATAAGGATAAACCCAAATACTACGTGTTGGATATGTTCCCTTACCCATCCGGTGCAGGACTACATGTAGGTCATCCACTCGGTTACATCGCTTCTGACATTTATTCCCGTTTCAAACGGTTACAGGGTTTCAACGTATTACACCCGATGGGATACGATGCTTACGGCTTGCCGGCAGAACAATATGCCATCCAGACCGGACAGCATCCCGAAGTAACTACCAAACAAAATATCGCCCGTTATCGTGAGCAGATGGATAAAATAGGTTTCAGCTACGACTGGAGTCGTGAAATCCGTACCTGCGACCCGGAATATTATCACTGGACACAATGGGCATTCATCAAAATGTTCAACAGCTACTATTGCAACGATGAAAAGAAAGCACTTCCTATCGAAACCCTGATTGAAGCCTTTGAAACCGTAGGTACTGAAGGTCTGAACGTTGCCTGTGGCGAAGAATTAAGTTTCACCGCCGCTGAATGGAAAGCTAAAAGTGACAAAGAAAAACAAGAAATATTACTGAACTACCGTATCGCTTATCTGGGTGATACAATGGTTAACTGGTGTTCCGAACTGGGAACCGTACTGGCAAATGATGAAGTTGTAAACGGCGTTTCCGAACGTGGAGGCTTCCCGGTAGAACAAAAAATGATGCGTCAGTGGTGTCTGCGTGTATCGGCTTACGCCCAGCGTTTACTGGACGGACTGGATACAATCGACTGGACGGATTCATTGAAAGAAACACAACGTAACTGGATAGGCCGAAGCGAAGGTGCCGAAGTCAATTTCAAGGTAAAAGACAGCGACCTGGAATTTACCATCTTCACTACCCGTGCCGATACGATGTTCGGTGTTACTTTCATGGTACTGGCTCCCGAAAGCGAACTGGTTGAGAAATTAACAACTCCGGAACAAAAACAAGAAGTAGACGCTTATCTGGACCGTACCAAAAAACGTACAGAACGTGAACGTATTGCCGACCGCCAGGTAACAGGTGTGTTCAGCGGTTCATACGCAATCAATCCGTTTACCGGAGATGCAGTGCCTGTATGGATTAGCGATTATGTGCTGGCCGGTTACGGTACAGGAGCCATCATGGCTGTTCCGGCTCACGATAGTCGTGACTATGCTTTCGCAAAACATTTCAACTTGCCTATCATCCCGTTGATTGAAGGTTGCGACGTTAGCGAAGAAAGTTTCGATGCCAAGGAAGGTATCGTCTGCAACTCACCGAGACCGGACGTTACTCCTTATTGCGAATTGTCACTGAACGGATTGACAGTTAAAGAAGCTATTGCCGCCACCAAGAAATTTGTAGCGGAACAGAAGTTAGGACGTGTAAAAATAAATTACCGTTTGCGTGATGCTATTTTCAGTCGTCAGCGTTATTGGGGCGAACCGTTCCCTGTATATTATGATGCCAACGGAATGCCTCAGATGTTACCGTTTGAAGCATTGCCTTTACAATTACCGGAAGTAGACAAATTCCTACCGACTGCCACAGGCGAACCTCCATTGGGACATGCAACCAAATGGGCCTGGGATTCGGTTAATAAAGAAGTAGTTGAAACCTCCAAGATAGATAATAAAACAATCTTCCCGCTGGAACTTTGTACGATGCCCGGTTTTGCCGGTTCTTCCGCTTATTACCTGCGTTATATGGACCCTCATAACGACAAAGGTCTGGTAGATAAACAGGTAAATGATTACTGGAAAAACGTAGACCTGTATATCGGTGGTACGGAACATGCTACCGGTCACCTGATTTATAGTCGTTTCTGGAACAAGTTCCTGTATGATATGGAAGTTATCTGCGAGAATGAACCGTTCCAGAAGTTAATTAACCAGGGTATGATTCAGGGACGTTCAAACTTCGTATACCGTATCAAAGATACCAATACATTTGTCTCTCTGAACCTGAAAGACCAGTACGAAGTTACTCCTATCCACGTAGATGTAAACATTGTATACAACGATATCCTGGATGTCGAAGCGTTCAAAAACTGGCGTCCGGAATATAAGAATGCTGAATTTATCCTGGAAGACGGCAAATATATCTGCGGATGGGCTGTTGAAAAGATGTCAAAATCTATGTTCAACGTAGTAAACCCGGATATGATTGTTGAGAAATACGGTGCAGATACATTACGTTTGTATGAAATGTTCTTAGGCCCGTTGGAACAATCCAAACCTTGGGATACAAACGGTATAGACGGTGTTCATCGTTTCCTGAAAAAGCTATGGGCTTTATTCTACGGAAATACCGACAACCTTCAGATAATCGATGCCGAACCGACAGCTGAGGAATTAAAGTCATTACATAAACTGATTAAGAAAGTAACATTCGATATCGAGCATTTCTCTTATAATACTTCTATCAGTGCTTTCATGATCTGTGTCAATGAATTAAGCAGCTTGAAATGTAACAAACGTGCTATCCTGGAGCAATTGGTTATCCTGCTTGCCCCGTTTGCACCTCATACGGCAGAAGAGTTATGGCACGAATGCGGTCATACGACTACGGTTTGCGATGCTCAATGGCCCCAGCACAACGAAGAGTATCTGAAAGAAAAGTCAGTTACCTACGCTATCTCATTCAACGGAAAAGCCCGTTTCAGTATGGAACTTCCGGCTGACATGCCCCGTGAAGAGGTTGAAAAGGCAGCTCTCAGCCATGAAAGTTCCGCTAAGTGGACGGAAGGCAAAACACCTAAAAAAGTTATAGTCGTTCCGGGTAAGATTGTTAATATCGTTATCTGATGAAAGCTGCTCAGTTTTATAAAATTTATTTTTCAATACAGGATTATCTGATGATTCTGTTCGGGACCTTATTATATGGTTTCGGATTCAATGCATTTATCCTGTCGAATGAAATTGTTACCGGTGGCGTTAGTGGTATCTGTGCGCTGATATTCTTCGCCACAGGTGGCGCCATACCGGTATCGGTTTCATACTTTGTTATCAATGTAGTCTTACTACTGGCCGCACTTAAAATATTAGGTTTTAAGTTCCTGATAAAAACCATATTCGGAGTATTCTCCCTTTCCGCTTCCCTTTCATTTTTTGAATGGCTGCTGAAAGGAAACCCGATTCTGCACGACCAGCCGTTTATGGCTATCATGATTGGTGCCCTCCTTTGCGGAGCCGGACTCGGACTGGTCTTTTCTGCAAACGGAAGTACGGGAGGTACCGATATTATCGGAGCTATCGTGAATAAATACAAGAACATATCCATCGGACGTGCCTTGTTATTCTGCGATTTCTTCATTATCAGTTCTTCTTTCTTCCTCTTCCATAATGTGGATAAGATCGTGTTTGGTTTCGTAGAAATGATAATCAGCAACTATGTCCTCGACATGGTATTGAATGGTAACCGTCAATCGGTGCAATTCCTCATATTCTCACAGAAATACGATGAAATAGCCGAACGAATCATTCACGACCTGGACCGTGGATGTACCATCCTGGACGGTGTCGGAGGTTATTCCCGCAAACCGGTCAAAGTTGTCGTATTATTAGCTAAGAAATCAGAATCAGTATCCATTTTCCGTCTGGTAAAACAGATAGACCATCAGGCATTCATCTCGCAAAGTATTGTCCGGGGAGTTTACGGAGAAGGATTTGACCAGATAAAAACATAAAAGATTCATTCAAACAATTAAAAGCACTTCCATACGTTATATATCGTACAGAAGTGCTTTTTTATTTAGATATTTACAGATATGAAACTCGTATTCGCAACAAATAACCAACATAAGTTGGATGAAGTACAAAAAATAACAGCCGGTCATACAGAAATAGTAAGCTTGGCTGCCATCGATTGTCATGATGACATACCGGAAACAGCCGATACCCTGGAAGGTAATGCGCTCCAGAAAGCTCGTTACATTAAAGATAAATTCGGTTACGACTGCTTTGCCGACGATACCGGCCTCGAAGTAGAAGCGCTGAACAATGCTCCCGGTGTATATTCTGCCCGCTATGCCGGTCCCGGACATGATTCGGAAGCCAATATGAAAAAACTTCTCCGGGAAATGGAAGGGATGGAAAACCGCAAAGCCCGTTTCCGTACCGTTATAGCACTTATTCTGGATGGAAAGGAATATCTGTTCGAAGGCATAGTAAACGGTCAGATAACAAAGGATAAACGCGGAACAAGCGGATTCGGATACGACCCTATCTTTATGCCGGACAATCATACGGAGACATTTGCCGAAATGGGTAATGATATAAAGAATACAATCAGCCACCGGGCTGAAGCTGTAAAAAAATTAAGTGCTTTTTTATCTACATTATCAGAATAAATTATGAGAAGAATTGTATATACTCTTTTACTTTGTACGATAATATCCAATCTGATAGCTCAAAAAAGTGTTGGAGAATGGAGTACTTATCTGGCCTATTATACAACAACTCAAATTGCCGAAGGTAATAATCATGTATATGCCGTAGCTGATGGTTCTCTTTATAGTTATAATAAAGAAGACAACAGTATTACTCATTATTCCAAACAAACAGGATTAAGTGATAACGACATAAACTTTATTAGTTTCAATCCGGAAGTAAATACATTATTAATTACTTATACGAACGGTAACATAGATTTATTAGGAGAAAATGGCATTTACAATCTTTCTTATTTACTGGATAACTCAAACGTAACAGATAAGACAATTAATAATATCTATCTTTATAAAGAATTAGCTTATCTATCTACTAATTTTGGAATTATAGCCTTAAATATGGATAAGAAAGAAATCAAGGATACATATAAATTAAATAGAACCGTATATTCCGTTGCCATAAACGGAAATTACATTTATGCTGCTACATCCGGAGGTCTGTTACATGCTTCATTAGATAGTAATTTATTGGATTATAATGAATGGAATCCTTATTCATTATCTTCTTCACCGTTAGAATTCAATACAAGCAATATTCGACAAATATCTTTCTTTAAAGATAAACTATGCTTTTTTGTCAATCAGAGTAATAACAAAGGTATTTATTATCTGCAATCGGAAGGAAACGTAAGAAGCCTGCTGAAAAATAATAACCTGACTCATATGGTTATTGAAAATGATAAATTAATAGCTTATACGTATTCGGAATTATTTATTTATTCATCTTTATCCGGTACCGATAGGGACGTGGTAAACGTAGGAACCGTCAACAACGTATCTTCACTCAAAGACCCCAATACATTTTGGATAGCATCCGGAACCAGCGGAATAAAAGGAATACAAAAAAAGAATAACTCATATGAAGTTATTTTAGAAAATACCAATAGCGATACAATGTATCCTAAACGGAATTATAACTATTTCATGACAATGCATGATAATAAATTATTAGTTATCGGAGGAGGACGCGATACCGATCGTTGGGGTAGACGCGGCACGTATATGAAATATGAAAACGGAGAATGGTATAACTTCAATGAAAATGAAATAAACAACAAATTCAGAAACTTTTGGGACTACACCGGAATTGCCATTGATCCTAACAATCCGGATCGTTATTTCATTTCTTCATATGGAGAAGGCATAGTCGAATTAAAAAATAACGAAGCCATACAACTTTATGACTCCCAAAACAGTACATTGGAAAGCATTGCTAAATTAGATCCGTTACATTATGTACGTATTGGTGGAATCACATTTGATAAAAACGGAAACTTATGGGCTACCAATTGTGAAGTTCCATCCCTGCTTCAGGTATTAAAAGCAAATGGGGAATGGGTTAAATTCCAATCCTCTGAACTTGCAATATCTTATAAAACAGACAAAATAACAATAACATCCGATAATCGCAAATGGATTAATTGCGATCAAGGAATATTTATCTTCAACGAAAAAGGAACGATTGACGATAAAAGCGACGACGAATCTAAATTATATACAACATTTACAGATGCCAACGGAAGCATAGACGTCAGCGGTTATTACTGTGTAGTTGAAGATAAAACCGGACAAGTCTGGATCGGAACATCCAGAGGCCCTATCATTTGCAGGAATCCAAGAAATAGTATCGACAAAATATCTTGCGAACGTATTGTCCGGACAAACAACGAAAATGGAGAACCTTTTTATCTTCTTGATGGAGAAAAAATCAATGCCATCGCCGTTGACGGAGGAAACCGTAAATGGATAGGAACACAAAGTTCCGGTGTATTTTTAGTCAGTGAAGACGGGATGGAAACCATTTCCAACTTTACAACAGCCAATTCTCCACTCCCATCCAACCAGGTCAATACTCTAGCTATCAACCAGCAGACAGGAGAAGTCTTCATCGGTACCGAAAAAGGACTGGTATCTTATATGGGAGATGCCACGGAAGGCAGTGAAGATTATTCGGATATATATGCTTATCCGAATCCCGTTCGGCCGGAACAGAATGACCGTGTAACCATCGTCGGACTGATGAATGATTCAAATGTAAAAATAACCGACCTGAAAGGCAATATCATTTATCAGGGTAAATCGGCCGGCGGAACATTTACATGGGATTGCAGAAGAAAAGGTGGTGGCCGTGTTGCTACCGGAATTTACCTGGTATTATCAGCAACACCGGAAGCTAAAGAAAGTGTCGTTACTAAAATAATGGTAGTAAAATAAAAAATCAGCCCTGTTATCATGATGAATAACAGGGCTGATTTTTTATTATAAACCTAACTTCTCAGATATCTCCAACATCTTCCGAATCGGTTTAATAGCTTTTTTCTGCACCTCTTCGTCTACGAATATTTCCGGCATCTCATACTTCAGGCAGTTATAGAGCTTCTCCATCGTATTCAAACGCATGAAATTACATTCGTTACAAGCACAGGTACTATCGTTTGGCGGAGCCGGGATAAACTCCTTTTCCGGACTCTTTTTCCGCATTTCGTGAATGACGCCGCTTTCCGTCGCTACAATAAACTGTTTCTTGTCCGACTTGATAGTGTGCTTCAAAAGTGCCGCAGTCGAACCTACGAAGTCGGAAACCTGTATAACGGGCTGTTTGCATTCCGGGTGGGTGATTACTTCTGCATCCGGATACTGTTTCTTCAATTCCAATATCTTTTCCAGTGAAAATTGTTCATGTACATGGCAGGCACCATCCCACAGCAACATATTACGTCCGGTAATACTGTTGATATAATTACCCAGGTTACGGTCCGGGCCGAAAATCATATTCGTTCCTTCCGGGAAACTTTCAACAATCTGACGGGCATTCGTGGAAGTTACCACCACATCTGTCACCGCTTTCACAGCAGCAGTTGTATTCACATAAGAAATAACCACATGATCCGGATGCTGTTTTACAAATTCAGCAAACTCCGGAGCCGGACAACTGTCTGCCAGCGAACAGCCTGCATTCAGGTCGGGAACCAGTACCTTCTTATCCGGACAAAGAATCTTCGCCGTTTCACCCATGAAATGAACACCGCAAAGAACAATGATATCCGCCGTTGTTTTAGCCGCCCACTGAGCCAGTGCCAGGCTGTCTCCTACATAATCTGCTATATCCTGTATATCTCCTGTCTGATAATAATGAGCGAGGATAACCGCATTTTTCTCTTTACGCAACTTATCGATGGCCTCCTTCAGATTTATATCTTTGGGAACCGGTGCGTCCATATATCCGATCGATTGATTTGTCAACATAGTATATCTATTATATTATTCCTGATTTCAATAGCCTATCAACAAGGTTATCACCAGTCTTTATTATTGATATTCTTACTATTAGTATAGTTATTAACTTCTTGTTGATAATTTGCAAAGGTAAAAACTTTATTCATTCCCGCCGAAAAACAAAAGCAAAACTTAGCTATCCGATGACAAAAAAGGTATAAATTATTTACCTTATTCTATAGGGGCGAGCAGAGAGTTTGTCACACCTCATTATCAAACGATTACCCTTAAAAACGATTACAACCAGGGGTAAAAACATACTACATTTGCCCTTGAGTTTGTCACCGTTAACATTTAAATACATTCAATAGAAGTAGCTTATTATCATCCCGATGATGTTGAAATGCCATCCCGGTGTTGATGCCGCCTCACCGGGACGACAATATTCAAAGCTAATAGCTTTTATCATTAAAGCCTATTGCTTTTACGCTTAAAGTCTATTACCTTTGACCTTAGTCATAGCTATCCGGATAATAATACGAAGGTTTTAATTCAATGTTATTGACCGGATCCGGAGGTATTCACAGTTAGTCCCTTCGGGACATTCGCTGTCACTATTCTTAATCCGATGACAGGAGTTAATGACATAAGGTTTCATCAACCATTAGTTATCCACAATCATATATTATGTTCTTATTAATCTTTAGTTTTAAATTTAAATATGATGAATATGATATCCTGTTGAAACAGTTAATACATTTATCTTACAATATTTGTTTGGAGAGTTATTAAAGTATATGAACCGGTTATCAAGAGGATACTAACATGAATAATGATATTTTAATTGCTGTATATCTTTATATTACGTACTTTATTAGTTTTATGTTGATAACTGGTTGTGTGTAAAAGTTTATATCTCCGGATGGTTGTTGAAACGTGTATAACCCTTGTTAATAGCTCGTAATAAATAAGGGGTTATAATTGTTGCATAATTAAAACAAGGGGGTGTATAACGGAGATTCTGAATAATGCAAGAACTTTTTTTCATTTTGTGTTCACTACTTATCAATACCTTTTCAACGGCATATCCACATTAATTCGCTACTTTTGCAACCAAAGAAAATAGCTATGCGTAAACTGAAGATAACAGAAATGAACCGCCTCACGCCGGAGGCTTTCAAGGAAAGTAAAAAGATACCTTTAATTGTTGTACTTGACCATATTAGGAGCCTGAACAATGTCGGTTCCGTTTTTCGTACTTCCGATGCGTTCCGGGTAGAGGCTATTTATTTATGTGGCATTACAGCCTGTCCTCCTCATGCAGAGATTCACAAGACGGCTTTAGGGGCGGAAGAAACGGTCGACTGGAAATATTTTAAAGATACACACGAGGCTGTTGATAACCTGAAACAACAAGGGTATGTCGTATGTGCCATTGAACAGGCAGAGGGAAGCGTGATGTTGGATAAGTTGTTGTTAGACAGAAATAAAAAATACGCTATTGTCATGGGAAATGAAGTAAAAGGTGTTCAACAATCTGTTGTTGATAACTGTGATATGTGTATTGAAATACCTCAGTACGGGACAAAACATTCATTGAATGTGTCGGTAACAACCGGGATTGTTATCTGGGATTTCTTTAAACAGTTGTCAGAGTAATCCTCTTTCCACCAGGATAACGACCCGTTCCGTCATGGCATCTTTTCCTTTCGGGTCGTATTCGGATTTCAGGCTGGCTCCGAACATACCGGCAAACAGGTTCCAGAAGCCGGCCCTGAAACTACCCAGATAGGCTTTCAACAGGTTATAACTGGATTGGTTACATTCCCTGTCTATCAGTTTGATAAGTAATTTGCCTTGCGAGAAAGTCAGTTTTTTCAACTCCGGTTTATATTCTTTGAACAAGTCTTTTTCCATCCGCTTCAGATGAGCCTGGCGGGCTTTGTCATCGGGAAGGGTTTCCATATATTCGTACGTTTCTATTAATGTTTCGTAGACCATCTTGGCATAAGGTAACGTACGTTTGACATCGCGGACCAGTTTGTTATACTTTTGTTCTTCCCGTTTGTTTTTAAAACGAACTTGCGGAAAGACAAAGACTTCCTGCAAGTTAACAACGGCAATGGTATCTTTCCCGTCGACATACGCTCTTTGTACACCTTCGGGAAGTGTATTTATTTTCAGCTTCTGCGCCTGGCTTCCGACTGCACAGAATAGAAATAAAATCAGGATTTTATACCATCTCTTCTTTATCATCGTTTACAAAAGTAGGTGATTTACCAATAGCCTGTACCGGTTTTACAGAATTTGACTAATTATATGGAAATGATAATTTAGTTGTTAATAAGTTGTCAAGTCAATAAGAATCATTATATTTGCTCCGATTCTGATAATGACAAAACGGTATGACTATGAACATTGAATAGTATTTTGCATTAAAAGAGCGTTTATTTATTAACAACCAAAAATATCTTATCTATGAAACAATTGTTTTTATGTCTCCTGTTGGGGATTTCTCCCTGTTTGTATGCTGTTAATAACCTTCGTTTACCCGGTGTCCGTTGTATGGGAATGGGTGAATGTGGTGTTGTGCAATCTGCACTTTTTAATCCTGCGGTAGTTGCTTTGGACAGTTATAAGTCTTTTGATATCAATTACTTTAATTATTACGGACTGAAAGAACTGGGGACGGTGGGAATGTCGTTCAGTTATCCGAACAACTTACTTTCTGCGGGTGTTAATATCTCTTCTTTCGGTTATGACCGGTACCGGGAAAGTATGTTTCGTGTTTTCCTGGGAAAATCGTTGACTGAAAAATGGACGGTCGGTATCAGTATTCAATATACATTTCTTCAGACCGAGTTGGTTGAAGAAAAGCCGCAATACTTGTCAACCGATGTCGGTATCTTGTTTATTCCCGTTGAAAAGCTGTTGATTGGTGTGTTGATACAGGATTTTCCATCTGTCAGCATTCAGGAAAAAGAGATTGATATAGAGTCTTTTATATCCTATTCATTACAAATAGGTTTTCAATGGGAAGTAATTAACAACCTGTTAATAGCCGGAAATGCGGAGACGAATAAACAGACTGTATTAACAGGTTGTATCGGCATGGAATATCAGTTGCTTACTCATTTTTATGTACGCACCGGCATTAAGACAACCCCTCTTCTGCCTACCCTGGGAATAGGATACCGGTTATCAGGTTTTATTGTAGATGTGGCCGCTCTTTATCACCCGGTGTTGGGAATAAGTACCGGTATTGGTTTGAAGTATTGTTTTTAACGGAATGATCACTATGAAAAGATTGTTGACAACTCTGTTGGTATACCTGTTTATAAATAGTTATAACCTTAATAGTCAGACTATATATTCTGTTGATAAGTGGATGGAATATATAGAAGAAATGGCTTCTGAAACGGAAGATGAAGCACAGATTGAAAACCTGTATTCGGACCTTTCCTATCTGTCGGAACACCCTTTTGAACTGAACAGTGTGACCGAAACTGAACTGAAACGCCTGCCTTTCCTGTCCGACCAACAAATAAACAGCCTGTTGGCTTATCGTGTGAAATATGGAAAGCTGGTCACTCTTTATGAACTGAAGAATGTGGAAGGAATGGATTTTTCAACGATTTCTTTATTGCTTCCGTTTGTTTATATCGGAGATATATCGGTTAATAAGCGGCCCTTTTCTGTTAAGAACATGTTGAAGTATGGTTCTAATGAGTTGCAAATCAGATATGATAAGTGTTTTCAACAGAAAAAGGGATATTGTTCATATCCGGATAGTATCTTGCAGCAATATCCGAACCGGAAATATCTGGGGGAACCTTTCTATCATTCCCTGCGTTATTCGTATACTTTTGATGACAGGCTCCAATGGGGAATGGTAGCTGAAAAGGATGCCGGTGAACCGTTTTGGAATAACCATCATAAAGGCTATGATTTTTATTCGGTACACCTGTTTTTCAAAGATATGAATAAATGGTTGAAAACTTTGGCCATCGGTGATTATAAGGTTTCTTTCGGGCAAGGTCTGGTTATCAGTAATGATTTTACTCCCGGCCGCAGTTCGATAGTGGCACAGGCGGAAAGACGCAGCAATGGTTTCCGTCGTCACTTTTCAACAAATGAAAATGATTACTTTCGCGGAGTAGCTTCTACTTTAGTATTAAAACAGGTATATATCAGTTTGTTATATTCGTATAGAAAGTTAGATGCCGGTGTTGATAACTATGAAGTCAGTACATTTAAAACAGATGGTTTGCACCGACTGGAACGGGATTGGAAAAAGAAACATACGGTTCCTATGCAGACATACGGCGGAAATGTACACTATACGACTTCAAATCTTTCCGTTGGGTTTACAGCTCTCTCCTACTCTTTCGGAAAATATCAGGTACAACCGGACCCGAAACCTTATAATCTTTTCTATTTCCGTGGAAACGATAATATCGACATAAGCGTCGATTACATGTTTAAAACAAAGAAAATAAAGTTTTACGGAGAAACAGCCATGTCCTCAAACAAGGCAGTTGCCACATTGAATGCCATCCGGTTAACGCCTGTCTCCTATTTTTCTTTATTGTTGCTTCATCGTTATTATGACAAAAAGTATCAGGCTTTTTTCGGGAATGCTTTCGGACAGCATTCATCCGTACAGAATGAACAGGGGTTTTATACCGGGATGCAGTGGACGCCGTTTGCCCGTTTCAAATTGTCGGCGTATGCGGATTTGTTCCGTTTCCCCTGGTTGAAATACGGTGTGGATGCTCCTTCTTCGGGCCAGGAATATATGGTTCAGCTGGATTATAATTCGGGAAAGAACTTTACGACTTATTTACGTTATAAATACAGAAAGAAAGAAAAGAACCGGACGTTGGAAAATGAATCGGCATTGAGTGTTCTGCCTTATTCCCAGCAGCGTATCAGACTGCAATTGCTTTACGGAATGCAATCGATATGGGTGTTGAAAACATCGGCCGACGGTGTTTATTATGATGAAGGAAAAGGAAAACGAAGTCTCGGGTGGATGATTTCGCAAGGTGTGGGCTGGAAACCGTCTTCTCTCCCATTCCAATCAGATATTTACCTGGCTTATTTTCATACGGACGATTATTACAGCCGTATCAATTCGTATGAGAAAAATATATTGTATGCTTTCAGTATGCCTTCGTTTTATGGGAAAGGAATCAGGTTGTCATTTTCTTTCCGATGGGATATACTAAAGAAACTTTCTCTTTCTGCTAAACTGGGACATAGTTATTATGCAGACCGCGACTTAATCGGTACGGATCAGGAAGAAATAAAAGGACATAATAAAACGGATATGTATATGCTTTTACGGTATAAGTTTTAGAATATATATTTACAATTCAATATCTAATTTATGCCTGATGGAATCCTTTAGTATTTTAGTAAACTTTTCAGCACCTTCTTCTGATAAATGATCGCCGTCTTTGAAATCGTTATCATTGAATCGGTCATCTTTTAGAAAGTTGAAATAAAATACATTTTCGTGATTATTATCCAGCTCTTTTGCGGTGGATAATAATTGGTCGAGTTGATGCTTATCCAGATGCTCATAATAACTATGCCAGGTTGGTGTAGTGACAAGAATTAATTGAATCTGTTTATCTTCACAGAACTGAATGATTTTGTGAAGATATTTCAGATTATCATCCAAATCTTTCCGGTTATTTAATGTATGTCGTTTGGCTGCTTTTATACCACTTACTTCCAAATTATCTTTTGAAAATTTGTTTACTCTGAATCCTAAAGGAGAATATTGTGAAGTACCCTCTTTCAGATAGTCTTTTATTTTCTCATAAGTAATGCTGCTCGTTATTTCCACACTGTATTTATATTTTTCATATCCCATATAAATACCATAATATTTTAACCGGGATTTGTCCGTATTATCCATCCTGTCCTGAAGCGTACAATACGAAAAAGAAAGGATAACGCATTTTAAATTATTGTACATATTCTCATATTTGGTCAATACAAAATAGTCACGTTCCAAATCCTGTGAAGAATTTGCGAAATTGAAAGCGCTGTTGGTCAGATATAAAGGATTGACTCCCGACATACAATGTGAATTACCCAATATGAGTGTATTCAGGCTATCTGCATGCTGTGACATCCATTCGTTTTTATATTTGTAAGTGTTCGGTATTTGCCGGATAGCATACTCCAACAGGATGAACAGTATCAGGATAGGTATCAGAAAGATAATTAATCGTTTTATAAATTTCTTCATATCGTTTAGAATTGAAAATAAATGAAATCGGCCGGTGTACCTTGCAGAAAGACGATTATAAAAATCAGGATATAATAGATTCCCCAACGGACCACAGGTGATTTAATCTCTTTATTTATCTGTAATGCATGTTCTTTTTCCCGTTGCATCCATTCAATGATTAGTAGCACTAAGCAATATATCAACGCTCTTTTGCCGTGCGGAAAGGACACCTCGAATAAAGACGGGGAAAAAAGACGTGCTAAATAGTCGGATGCTTCGCCGATGTCGTTGGACCGGAAAATAATCCATCCGATAAGGACAAGGAAAAAGGTGGAAAACATCTGTACAGCTTCTTTGAAAGAGGGTAAAAGTTTACCTTCAGCGATTACATTTTTCGTATATCTCCTGTTTTTATTGAGCAGCAAGAGAGGCATAAACAACAAGGCATGATAAATACCCCATAGAATGAACGTCCAGTTTGCCCCATGCCAGAGTCCGCTGATAATGAATATGATGAAAGTATTTCTGATTATTTTTGTTTTCTTGCAACGGCTTCCTCCCAACGGGATATAGATATAATCGCGGAACCAGGTGCTTAATGAGATATGCCAGCGTCTCCAAAATTCGGATATGTCTCTTGAAAAATAGGGATAATTGAAGTTTTTCATTAAATCTATTCCGAATAACCGGGCACATCCGATAGCAATATCCGAATAACCGGAAAAATCTCCGTATATCTGAAAAGTGAATAAAAGACCGCCGAGTAAAAGAGTAAAACCACTCTGATACTGATAACTGCCCCATATTTCATTGACTGCCATCGCACAATTATCGGCAATGATCATTTTCTTAAAAAATCCCCATAACATCTGCCGGCAGCCGTCTATTGCCTTACTGTAGTCGAATGTACGTCGTTTATAAAATTGGGGTAACAGATTGGTAGCTCTTTCTATGGGACCTGCCACCAGCTGCGGAAAGAAACTGACAAAAGCGAAGAATGCAATCGGATCATGACAGGCGGATATTTTCTTCTGATATACGTCGATGCTATAGCTTAAAGCCTGTAAAGTATAAAAACTAATACCTACGGGAAGAAGTATATCCAGTGTTATCCAATCCGGTTCAAACCCTAATGAATGTAATGCAGTTTCAATATTGGTACTGAAGAAATCAAAATATTTGAACGTTCCCAGGATACCTATATTGAGTAAAATATTGATCGTGTTGATTATCTTCTGTTTCTTCCGGTTTCCTTCGGCCCGTTCGATGAGAAGTCCGCTGACAAAACAAAAGGAACTGGTCAGTATGATCAGAGAAAGAAAACGTATATCCCACCAGCCATAAAAGATATAGCTTGCTGTTACGACAAGGAAGTTCTGCCATTTCAAATGCTTGTCTGCTAACCAATATACAATGAAAACGATCGGCAGGAAGCAAATGAATTCTATGGAATTAAACAGCACAATATAAAAAGTTATGTCACTGATTCCCTGAAGTGACAATTGTTATAAAAGAAAACGCAGGAATTTACCGGTTTTTATCGTATCAACAGTCAGTTATCACAGTTTACAGCACACAATAAGGCACCCTGGTATATCACTACTTACCCGTAACAGGTAATGTGAAATACTAGTGTGTCGAAATTCTATAAACTATGAAATATAAACTGAAAAGGATAAAGCCGGACGCTTTCTATGATAAATATCGCCTATATATGATCATCGATCAGTCGCAAAAGTAGTGAAACATAGCTTATTGCCTATTTAATTAATAATAAATTATGTTTCAATAAAGCAAGGGGGATGATCCTCTTTTTAGCTTTTCTTCCTTGGTAATTATAAGGTCTTTTGTAGCTTTGTATCCGTAATTCAGGAAATATTGTCCTGTTCTTTGTTATATAGAGAACTTGATAGATAAAAACGTATTAGATATGTCAACGATTCTTTTTGATAAAATAGTGTTCGGTCCGGTACATAGCCGGCGGTTGGGTGTTTCTCTAGGTATGAACCTGCTTCCTGTGGACGGCAAACTTTGTTCTTTCGATTGCATTTATTGTGAATGCGGACTGAATGGGGAACGGCGTACACATACCAAATTACCGACCCGTGCAGAAGTGAAGGAGGCATTGACGGAAAAGTTATCGGCTATGCAGGCCGAAGGAATTGCTCCCGATGTGATTACTTTTGCCGGTAACGGAGAACCTACCATGCATCCGGAGTTCGAAGGTGTTATAGAAGATACGATTGCCACCCGCGACCGTTTCTTTCCGAATGCCAAGATTGCTGTCCTATCCAATTCAACCATGTTGCATAAGGAAGGAGTATTCTGGGCATTGAATAAAATAGAGGATAATATCCTGAAACTCGATTCTGTGTTCGACAGTCGGATACAACAGTTGAATGCTCCCAATTCTCCTGCTTTTACATTCGATAAATTGCTCGGACAGTTATGCCGTTTCGAAGGAAATCTGATTATCCAGACTATGTTCCTGAAGGGCGAAGTGAACGGCGAATCAGTGGATAATACAACCGAAGTAGAAATAACCGGCTGGTTTGAAGCCTTGAAGCAAATCAAACCGAAACAGGTAATGATCTATACCATCGACCGTGAAACTCCTTTGAAAGGACTTAAAAAAGTTCCCAAAGAAGCATTGGACGCCATAGCCGACCGGGCACGGAAAGAAGGGTTTGATGTGACGGTTTCCTATTAAAGAGATGAAAGGCGTTTCTCAAAACTATCACAGGGATAAAAGAACTATCATACTATCATATTTTTATATAATATACCTATAATCAATATGTTATCCTATGATAGTTCCTGTTTTCAACTGTCATTTACCTATCATGCAACTATCATAGTCTTATCCTGAAACCCAATATATGCTTCTTGTTTTACTGAAATATATGACTTATTATCAGCGAAATAGTTATTTATGTTGCTCGAGACCCGGGTGTCGACAATATTGAGACCCGGGTCTGGGCACGGTCAACATCCGGGTGTAAAACAGGCTGAGAAGGGCATCTTGAGAACAAAAAGTATGTATTCCTGTGAGATTAGTCTATATATTTTCGCAAAATATATAGTAGGGAAAGCAATATATAAGTGCGATTTATCCTATTTGTAAAGCCTTTTTTAGGTCTTAAACAATGTATGTTTAATTAAAATATAGTCCAAATGATGGTTTTATGACAGTATTATGATAGTTGAAAATGGCAACTGTCATAGAATAACATATTGATTATATGCGTATTATATAAAAATATGATAGTATGACAGTGCATTTGATGAAACATTATTATGAAACTCCAATATAGAAATAATTGAACTAATTGCTCTATTCATTAACACATTAGTAATGTGTTGTTCATTATTGTTTGATGCCGCGAATGGTTTTGAAAGTCTTATCATTGCTTAGTTTGAAGAAATAAACACCTTGCGGAAGATTACCTGTCTCTATCCATTCTGCCGGATCGGTTAATTTCCGGATCAGTTTTCCGTCGGATGAATAAATTTCAAGGCTTTTGACTTGCTGGTAATTATTTATCTGTATCCGGTCTTTGAATATTGCAGGGGTGATATGGAAATCGGTTGTTTCCTGTATACTCTCCGTATTTACATTTGTTTCTGCTGTAGCTGCTCTGCTTTCTTTTGAATCGTATAGAGCAGAAACACTGTAGTCATGCTTGCCTCCGGTGACATTTTTATCTGTGTGTTGTAATGTGGAAGCAGGGATAGAAGCTAGTAACATCTGGTCTTTGTATATGTTATATCCGGTAATAGCAGGGAAAGCCGGAATCTGTATATCACTGTTTGCTGCGGGAAGGGGAAGTGTCAGTTCACCTTCTTCGGAAGTGACGGTAGCAGACAGGATAAAATTAATATTGAATTCTTCGTCCAGCAAATATTCCCATTCGTTTCCGTCAAAAGATACCAGATTCCCTTTTCCGTTAATGGCCGGACCGTTATCTACGAAAGCAGGATAAACCGAACGTCCGTATTTCCTGGCATAGATGGAAACGATCAGATCCTGGTTGGCATCAATCGTGTAAGGTGTTTTCAACTCTATCGTGTTGGACCGGTTGGCCGTCAGATTGGTTATTTCCTGTTGATAGGTCCGTTCTCCTTGTTTGATAAAGATGGCATAATTCACACTGTAGACAGGAATGAATTTTATGTTTACCAATTTCTTTTTATGTATGTTTATCAATTCTTTAGACTCCCATCTTTGACCGAAATAAAAAGGAGTGCCATGGTATCCGATTTGTGCGTCCGAATTTTGTGTACCCCAACCGATCAACTGTGTATATACAGGTGCATTCCATTGAATAAGAACATTATTGGAAGAAATGGATTGGGCAGTAACATTTGTCGGTGACTTATAATTGATAAGGCTCCCCTCCTCTCCGGTTTGCGACAAACCGGGAATTGTTGTTGCACCGGTGTTCAACGGATCGAGCCAGATATCCATACGTCCGGTATCAGCTTGGCTGTATTTATCCCAGTGATAAGAAAACTTGCCGTATAAGTTATTGCCGCTTGTCAGGCGGCAAGTAGAATTACCGCCGGTCAGTGTACCTACTATCTGCTTATTTTCATTGAAAAGCGGCGAACCGGAAGAACCGCCTTCCGTGATACTGTGCCCGTTGGTTGTTTTGTCGAAAATGACATTCCAATGGGCATTGAGAGCTCCGGCTTTGGATAGATTATCTATCCAGGTCGTTGTTTTTACCGGGTGATTACCGAAGGTCGATATTTTCATATAATCGCCGGAAGGATGATGAATATTCACTCCGGATGAAGTAGCCGTTTCACTTCTGTCCCAACCATTGAAATATACATTATATTCTGCCGGGATCTTGTCGTTCAGCAATAATAACAGTCCGTCGGAACCGCCCTCTATCGGAATACTTACAATCCGCCGGCAGCCGGTCATTGTTTTATGTCCGGCTATTGGCGAAGCGTTTTCGCATCCGGTATGTTCAAAATGGAAATAAAATACCCATTGGTTTAGATCTGTTTCCGAAGCAGTTGTTCCGTTATCGTAATCTTGTGTACAATGGAAAGCCGACAATATATAAGGTTTCATGTCTTTCGCCGTGTTGTTCACCAGTGAACCGGAACAGAGGTATCCGGCCTTCCCTATTTTCTCAACCATCATGCAAACACCGTTCTTTTCGTGTTGCCACTCCTCTCCTTCTTCGCAGTTGATATTGACCATGCAGGAACCGGAAGTTCCCGGGCCGGTATTCCGTAAGTCAGTAGTTACATGCAGATGATTGTATCCGTATCCTATCTGATTAATGGCTATACGGGCTTTTTCGTCCGAAACAGGCGGTTCGTATTCGAGAATGATATCATCGCCGGCCACAAATTCCGTAGCAAATGATTTTCCGTCCGGATTGGTTTGCGAAGTATAGGCTCCCAGTAAATGCGTCTTTTCTGCATTGTATATGAATAATTTTCCGCCTTCCGGCAGGTAAAATGTTTCATAATATAACATTAAGGCAATCGCCCCTTTTGCCTGAAGGCGAAGCTGCCAGATTTTTTCTCCGCCGGGCAATACCCGCCATTCTCCGGTATTTTCCATATTCAAATCCGTATCTATCAATGCAGAAACAGCCAGAGGTGCTCCCTGGCTTACCCGCCATTCATCGACTGCTATCCTGTCTTCCACACTGAAATTTACCGGTATCTGAACAGCCGGTTGCCAGCTTTTCAACGGGTTCTGATAGTTGAAACTAACCGGTTTTCCTCCTTCGCTTATCTGCGACTTTGCTTTGCCGGGGCAAAACAGGAATAAGCAGATGATACTTATATAAATGCAGTGATAAAACAGTCTGTAACGATTCATTATAATTTGATGTAGATACGTTTCTTATATAACCAATATCCCGGTATCCAGTTCAATACGACAAACAAAATAGCCCATGCCAACGAACCTCCGAAGTTTCCGAAGAGCGGGACCAGGACATCTGCATATACATACGGTGTCACTCCGCATTTATCGAGTACCACTGCAAATACATCTCCCTGTACATAGAGATATAACGGATTAATCCCGAAAGATTCGAAAAACAGCGACCATTTCTTTTTGCCGTTTATGTCGATGATCCAGATCAGCAACGCCAGAAACAACGAGCCGAATCCGCAAGTGGTTAATACAAATGTACTGCTCCATAGTTTTTTATTGATCGGGCAGCCGTAACTTAGCAGGAATCCCAGGAACATAATAATTGTTCCAAAGATAAACAAATTCCTGATAATTAATTCATTGTTCTTCTTACAGTCGAGAATCATTTTGCCCACATAGAAACCGAGCAATACATGCCCGATACTTCCCAGGCAACTCAACAACCCTTCCGGATCAAAGGCGATGCGGGTTCCGTCTGCCAGATAATCATGGTACATATGCGTATTTCCGAACAGTGTACGGTCGACTATTGCAATAATATTATCTTCCGACAACGTCTGGCTACCGGTAGCGGCTAAAAGTATCCAGTAAAACAGCAGTATTCCGGCTGCTGTCTGTAAAATATATTTATGCTTAACGGATAATCCGATCAGTGAGCCGATCCCGTAAGCCAGTGCCAGCCGCTGCATAACTCCCAGGATACGCAGGTTTTCGAAATTGGAAAATCCGTTGTAGCAGAGATGTCCGAATAAATTCAAGGCAAATCCGACCAGGAAGATCAGCACGGTCCGTTTCAGTACTTTCGTAACGCTTTCTCTGGATAATTTGAAGTCGTATTTCCGCAATGAAAAGAACATGGAAACTCCCATAATAAACATAAAGAACGGGAATACAAGGTCGGTAGGAGTGAGGCCGTTCCATGATGCATGCCGTAGCGGAGCATATACATATCCCCAGCTTCCCGGATTGTTCACCATGATCATCCCTGCAATTGTAATACCTCTCATTACGTCCAGTGAGAGCAGTCTTCCTGATTGTGCCATAATTTTAGATTATTCGGTTATAAGACGCAAATGTAAGTAAAAAGAATAGGATTATATAGAGAATAAAATGGAATAAGAATTAATATATTGAAGGTGGATTAAGTAAAATATCTCTATCCTATTGATAGGGGTATTTCTTGTTTTTCATGTCTTCACAATAGTGAAAACGGAAAAGATATGAAACGATTGTTGTTATGGATGGTGTTGTTGCTCCCTGTTGTTGCCGGGGCAAAAGAGGAAGAGGCATTCAGGAGATGGGAATTTGCTCTTTCAGGAGGGTTGAATAATAACTATTCCTGGGAGGTGGAGCCGGCGTTTACTTTCTTTGTTTGCCGGTATGTCGGTATAACAGGAGGTGTTAATTTTACAGGACAGTTTTACGATGAATATTATTCCGGCTCTGCTCCGGGAAACATGAGATGGTATATCGGTTCGGATGAATCGAATGTAAAACGGATACTTTTCCGTCCGGCCCTCCGGTTGCGTACACCCAATATAAACAGGTGGGGAGATCGTGACCTGAAGGTAACGTTCAATATGGAACCCGGCGCATATATGGTTGTTCCTGCCAACGAAACGCTTCGGGTGGGTTATGAAAATGAAAAACACCCCACTCCGGCTCTGCATACGGAAGATGTGACTAACCTGAATGGGGATTGGTTATATTGGAATGTAAGGAGTTTTATGCAGATCGAAGTAGAAAGCTGGGTATTTTCAGTCGGATATACCATTTCTAACTATGATGTGTATGGCGGTCGCCGTAACCTCGTGATTGAACGGAAACCGCTGAACGATATGCTATGGAAAAAGAAGATGACGCATTCGTTCTTCCTTTCCATAGGCATTCAGTTTTAGAAATTATTTTACAGCTTCTTCCGCTTTCCTGACAGCTTCGTTGATGTTGGAGCAGATATTATCCGGTCCGATCTTCTTGTCGAATCCGGATTTGGTTAATACCCGGCGTACATCTTCGTTTACTCCGGATAAGATCATATGGATATTTTCTGCTTTCGACAGACGGAACAGGCTTTCCAGGTTATGCAGGCCGGTCGAATCCATGAACGGGACTTTGCGCATGCGGATGATACGCACTTTAGGTTTGTCGCCTATGATGTTCATGACGTCGTCGAACTTATTGGCTATACCGAAGAAGAACGGACCGTCGATTTCGTACACCTCTACGCCTTTCGGTAAAGTCAGCACTTCTTCATCGTGATGGATTTCTCCTTCATCGGACAGGTCGATCTCGTCTTTGGAAACAGACACATGCGTCGTTTCCGCTACCCGTTTCATAAACAGGAACATGGCGATCAGCAAACCTATTTCAATGGCGATGGTCAGGTCGAAAATAACGGTCAGGAAGAATGTGACCAGCAAAACAGAAACATCACTTTTCGGATTCTTCATCAACGAACGGAAGGTACGCCATTCGCTCATATTATAAGATACAATAATCAACACCCCTGCCAGGCAAGCCATCGGAATATGCTTGGTAAGCGGTCCGAGAAACAACAGGATCAGCATCAGTACGACTGCATGGATAATACCGGCAACAGGTGTACGGCCTCCGTTGTTGATATTGGTCATCGTACGGGCAATTGCTCCGGTAACGGGAATACCTCCGAAGATGGGAACAATGATATTGGCAGCTCCCTGGGCGATCAGTTCCGTGTTCGAATTATGTTTATCTCCCGTCACACCATCGGCTACAGTTGCTGAAAGAAGTGATTCGATAGCTCCCAGCATGGCGATGGTAAAAGCCGCAGGAAGCAGGAGATTGATTGTTTCCATATTGAAAGAAATAGCTTCCGGTTGCGGGAGGGAAGCATTGATAGTGAAACGGTCGCCAATGGTTTCAATACCTGCGATACCCAGATGATTGCGCATAATATATACGATGACTGTCATGACGATAATAGCAATCAACGATCCCGGTATCTTTTTGGAAAATCGGGGAGAGATGGCAATAATAAGTATACTGACAATCCCTATTACAAACGACCAAGGATTGACCGTATGGAAATGTTCGAAGTAAGCAATCCATTTGGAGATAAAATCGGCCGGCACTTTTTCCATCGTCAGTCCGAACAGGTCTTTCATCTGTGTGGTAAAAATAGTCAGTGCGATACCGCTGGTAAAGCCGACAACGATCGGGTAGGGGATGAACTTAATGACTGTGCCGAGTTTTAATGCTCCCATAATTACCAGTATGATACCGGCGATAACGGTTGCAATGGCAAGTCCTTCGATACCGAAATTCTGTATGATACCGTATACAATGACGATAAATGCTCCCGTCGGTCCCCCGATCTGCACATTGCTGCCTCCCAGAAAAGAGACAATGAACCCACCGATAATAGCGGTGATCAATCCTTTTTCCGGACTAACTCCCGAAGCAATACCGAATGCGATGGCAAGCGGAAGGGCTACAATGCCCACAATGATCCCTGCCATCAGGTCTGCCATGAATTTTTCTTTGGAATAGTTTTTCAGTGCCGAGATCAACTTGGGCTGAAAATCAAATTTACGTTCCATCTTTCTGCCTAGTATGTTAAATTTTGATGCAAAGATACAATAATATTTAGCGTAAAGCATAAAATATAGGATATATTGTAATGTCGACATTGCAAATGTGGTAAAAATTGTATCTGTATCTGTCCTGAACTAATGATTACTTGTCTTTCGGGAGAAAAGTAATAGATGGAATTTATCTGTGAATAGATATATTTTAAGTAAAAGAATGAATTAAAGTATTAAACATTTTCCTACTTTTGAGAGTTATTTCAATAGGGCGATCTTACAAACTCATTTTATACTACATATATAATTAGCATTATGGAAAAAAGTATTAAAGGTACACGTACCGAACAGAATCTGCTTAAATCATTTGCCGGAGAATCTCAGGCAAGAAGTCGTTACACGTTTTTTGCAAGCGTAGCTAAAAAAGAAGGTTACGAACAAATAGCCGGTGTATTTATGGAAACAGCTGAACAGGAAAAAGAACACGCTAAGCGTTTCTTCAAATTCCTGGAAGGTGGTATGGTGGAAATTACTGCTTGTTATCCGGCCGGTGTGATCGGCACAACAATGGAAAATCTGGCTGCTGCCGCTGACGGTGAGAACGAAGAGTGGGCTGACTTATACCCTGCATTCGCTGACATCGCAGAAGAAGAAGGCTTCAAAAACATTGCTGTTGCTTTCAGAATGATTGCTAAAGTAGAAGCTGAACACGAAAGACGTTACCGTAAACTGTTGGCTAACTTGACAGAAGGCAAAGTATTCGAAAAAGACGAAGCTATCTTCTGGCAGTGCCGTAACTGCGGTTTCGTGATCGAAGGCAAGAAAGCGCCGATGAAATGTCCGGCATGCGAACATCCGCAGGCATTCTTCGAACCGATGAAGCAGAACTATTAAAATCAGATTTTAATTAAAAAATTAAGCGTCCTTATCCAATATATTGGGGATAAGGACGTTTTTTATTTGTATTCATGCGAATAAAATATATCTTTACCAGCCATTAATACTTAATTCTAATTTCTTCTGAATAGTTGGCAGAATGAGCATATCGATAAAAGACCTAAATAAGGTGTATCCGAACGGAAACCACGCCTTGAAAGACATTAATCTGGAGATACCTACGGGCATGTTTGGACTGCTCGGGCCCAATGGTGCCGGTAAATCTACATTGATGCGTATCCTGGTTGCATTAATGGAACCGTCGTCAGGACAGGTGAATATTTGCGGATACGATCTGTTCAAACAGCGGAAGGAGATCAGGGGAATATTAGGTTATCTCCCGCAGGATTTCCGTTTCTTCGCCAAATATAAGACACATGAATTTCTGGATTATGCGGCCCGTTTATCAGGCATGACGAATGGCAAGCAACGCAAGCAGGCAGTCGATGCCATGCTGGAAAATGTCGGTCTTTTCGATGTGCGCGAACGGTATGCGAATAAACTGTCGGGCGGTATGAAACGCCGTCTGGGTATTGCCCAGGCATTGATCCACCATCCGAAGGTGATAATTGTGGACGAACCGACGACAGGGTTGGACCCGGAAGAACGTATCCGTTTCCGTAATCTGCTGTCGGAAGTCAGTGAGAATGATGTGACGATTATCCTTTCCACTCATATTGTGGGAGATATATCCAGTACCTGCAACTGCATGGCGTTGATGAACAAGGGACAGGTTTCCTTTTACGGTTCTCCGCAGGATATGTTGAAACAGGCGGAAGGGAAAGTTTGGCGCATTAAAGTGACAAGTGATGAACTGCACGAGGTGGATAAGAAATATCCTGTTATCTCTACGATTCCTTCCGGTTCGGGTTGGGAAGTGCAGGTGGTGGCCGACGAGATCGAAGGGTATGAGGCTGAATCGTATCCTCCCAATCTGGAACATGCTTATGTATATTATATGGAAAATAAATTGAATCTCTGGACCAATGATTAGTAACCTTTTACTTTACCCCCTATGTCGTTTGTCAACAATATACAATCGGTAGCAAAATACGAAAGCAAGATATTGATCCGAAGCTGGTTCTTTAAGGTGTTTACCGTGCTGGCTCTTCTGATACTCGGATTCTTTGACTTTGGTATGTTGGTTGCCGACAATGGCGGAGGCATGTGGATGTTGAAAGCGCTCCCTTCCAATCTCCCTTACCTGAACCTGCTTTTACTGAATACCGGGCAGGCAGTCATATCGATATTCCTTGCTTCGGAGTTTTTGAAAAGGGATAAGAAGCTGGATACCTCCGAGGTCTTTTATGTCCGTCCGTTGAGCAATGCGGAGTATGTGATCGGAAAGATATGGGGAAACCTGCGGGTCTTCCTGATACTGAACCTGATCGTCATGGGAATGGCTCTGATATTTAATTTTATAGGATCGGGCATGTCGGTAGACTGGCTATCGTATCCGGTGTATTTCCTGCTGATAAGTATTCCGACACTGATCTTTATTATCGGATTGTCCATCTTCCTGATGCTGGTACTGAAAAATCAGGCGCTGACCTTTATTATCTTATTGGGATATATCGGGTTGACATTGTTTTATATCAGCGATAAGTTTTATTACCTGTTCGATTATATGGCTTATAGTCTGCCGCTGGTTAAATCGACTATCGTGGGCTTTACCAATCTGGAAGTTGTATTGAATCACCGGGCGATCTATTTCTTTGCCGGATTGGCTTTTATCTTTTTTACGATCTTTCTGTTCAGGCGGTTGCCCAATTCGTCGCGCAGTAATTATCCGTGGTTGTTCCTTTCGTTTTGTATGCTGCTGATAAGTGGGGCGGCCGGATATAAACATGTTCATTCCATCCTGGGAGAAGGGGAGGTGCGTACCCTTTACACCGAGATCAATAATAAGTATGTGAATACTCCCAAGATGATAATCAATCAATACGATATATCACTCGAACAGCAATCGGAACGGGTGGTTTCGGAGGTGGAAATGAAAGGGATGGCTTTGCAGCCGGCGACTGTTTTCACTTTTTGTCTGAATCCCGGTTTGCAGGTGGAGGAAATAAAAAGAGGAGGGAAGCCTCTTGATTTCAAGAGGGATAATCAGATACTGCTGGTCGATTTCGGTGAGGAGGTTTTACCTGGCGATACGGTATCTTTCTCTATCAGGTATAGCGGGAAAATTGACAGTAAGTTCTGTTACCTGGATATTCCGGCAGAGGTTTTGCAGAAAGAGCGCAGGGATTTCCTGTTTAATATAGATAAGCAATATGTGTTTCAGACACCGGATTATCTGTTGTTCACTCCCGAAACATACTGGTATCCGCGCCCCGGAACCTCCTACAGCAATGTGAGTCCGGACTGGCAGCAGACTTATTTCAGTAAATTCGGTTTACGTGTGAAAACGCTTCCGGGTCTCACCCCGCTTTCGCAAGGGGAGGGAGTGAAAGGAGAGGACGGCGTTTATTCGTTTGCCTCCGAATATCCGGCACAGGCAATTTCCGTGATTGTGGGTAAGTACAAACAGCAAAGTCTGGAATCGGACAGTACATTATATAGTATATGGCACATTGAGGGAAACGATTATTATACGGCTACTTTCGATTCCATACTCGATACCATCCCCAGCTTTATCCGTAATATGAGAGATAATCTGGAACGTAACTATAAACTGAGTTATCCGTTCAACCGCTTCTCGATCGTGGAAGTGCCTGTTCAGTTCTCCACCTATACCCGTGCCTGGTCGCAGGCTCAGGAAGCTGTACAGCCTGAGATGGTCCTGTTCCCGGAAAAAGGATGTATGTTCGGCCAGCTGGATGTGGACAAGATGTGGCGTAACCAGGTGAAATGGTCGAAGCGAGGAGGACGTGAGATAACGGAGGAAGAGGCAAAGATACGCACGCTGAACAACTTCTTCTGGATATTCCAGCGACCGGAAGGAAACTATAATTTCTCATCCAGCGGCCGTGGTAATTATAATATCAGTTCGCAGGCAAACCCTTATTTCCTGTTCCCGCAACTGTATAATTACCGGTACAATATATTTTCTCCCGAATGGCCGGTCGCCAATACTGCGATCGAACTTTATCTGCAAAAGAAATCGGATAACTATGGCTGGGAGCGTGAGATCAATGGCATCAGTAACAATGAAAAAGCCAGCTTGCTGATGGAAAAGCAAACCTTTAAGGAGTTGCTGGGTAATGTGGAATACCGTGATTTGCTGGAGAATATTATCAGTTTAAAGACTTATCGGTTGTTTGCTATTCCTGAGATCAATATCGGGGTGAATGCATTCAGGGATTCGCTTTATACATTACTCGAACGGAATACTTTCCGGAATATCCAGTTTGAAAGTTTACTGGATACGTTGGGGATGATTAGCCATGCGGATATCCGGTCGGGATTGGAGGAATGGTCGCATCCTACGCCTCTGCCAATTTATAGCCTGGGACGACCGGAAGTGACAAAAATCACTAACCGGGGACAGGAATCTTTTGTCCTGAAAATGCAGGTCAGCAATAATTCGGATTATGATGGAATTATACATATCGATATTCAGGGAGTCGGAAGAAGCAGCCAGAACGATATCGATCCGCGTACCAGCCGGAAGATTCCGTTGGAAGCTCACCAGACAAAGGAACTGGTATCCGTTTGGGAGGATGCTCCCCGTGATGTAACCGTCAATACCTTGATATCCGGTAATTTGCCGAGTGTGATCAATCAACCTGTCGGAAATATCAGGCAGGAGAGAAGGCAGAATATAGATGCAGAAGGAGATTTTATAATTTCCGATTCCTCTTTCGGGACGGAGGGAGAAATTATTGTAGATAATGAAGACAGTACATTGTTCATCCTTTCCGAACCGGATGTAGTGGGGTTATTACCTAAATGGCTGGATAAGGTGGAAGATACTTCATTCAAGTATTCAGGTGTTTCCAGCTGGCGGCCTCCATTGGAATGGACGGCAACCACCAATGCAAACTATTACGGTAAATATATTCGTTCCGCTTATGTGATAAAGAGCGGCAACGGTAGCCAGACGGCAACCTGGAAAATTCCTGTCCCGTCGGAGGGTACCTATGATGCCTATTATTATGTAAGTAAGGATAACGAACTCCGGTATAATGACCGGGCCCAGGGGGAATATCGTTTCAGGATCAGACAGGGGGAAGAAAGCGAAGATGCGTATATCAACCTCCGGAAAGCGAATGAAGGATGGGAACAGCTGGGCGTCTATTATTTTGTGGCCGATACGGCTTACATTACCCTGACGAATGAATGTAAATTAAGAAGTGTAACGGCCGATGCCGTCAAACTGGTAAAACGATAATCATTAAAACAGTCTACTTATATGCAAAGAGAGTTAGTATGGATGAAAAAGATGATCCTTGTGGTTGTTCTCCTGTCGGGAATCCCTCTGTTTTCCCACGGACAACTGTCACTGACCATCGAGAAGGCATTGGATATAGCAGAAGAGAACAGTCCGACCCTGCGCCGTTCGCACATGAACCTAGACCGGTATCAGGAAACGCTGATAGCCCAGCGGGCTTCCCTTAAATCCAAATTCTCACTGAACCTGAATCCCCTGGATTATAGTAAGAACAGGAGTTTCGACAATCGTTTGTCGCAATGGTATACAAATGAAAAACTCAGTACCAGCGGAACATTCCGGGTGGACCAGCCTATCTTGTGGACGGATGGTGAGATTTCGTTGATCAATACGTTCGGCTGGCAGGATAATAATTCGAATATCGACGGTGACAAGAATAGTAATAAGGCGTTTAACAACAACCTCTATCTGCAACTTTCGCAACCAATCTTTACTTACAATAAGCGAAAGATGGAGTTGAAACAGATCGAGTATGATTACGAGAATGCCCATATCAGCTATGCTCTCCAACGCTTGAATACCGAAAAAGACATCACCAACCAATTCTATAGTGTTTATATGGCGCAAAGTCAGTTGGCTATTACCTGCGAAGAATTGGTGAATGCCCAGCAAAGCTACGATATTATAAAGAATAAGGTGGAAGCTGATCTGTCAGCCAAAGACGAACTGTTTCAGGCGGAACTGAACCTGGCAACCGCCCGCTCTTCGGTAGAAGAACAGCAAGTCTCCCTGGAGAATGCAAAAGATAAACTAAAACAGGCATTGGGTATGAACCTGGATGACGACTTGATGGTTTTTGCCGAGATAGATATCAAACCTATCGATGTTAACCTCCGGCAAGCGATAGATCACGGTCTGCAATCGCGCCTGGAGCTTCGCCAGCGGGAAATTGAAAGTGATGAACTTGGTTTCGATATGATCAAGACGAAGGCCTTGAATGAATTTAAGGGAGATATCTCACTCTCTTTTGGTTTGATAGGTGACAACAAACGTTTTCAGAATATCTATGAAAACCCGACACAGAACCCGCGGGTGGCAATCAGCTTTACGGTGCCCATCTTCGACTGGGGAGAAAAGAAAGCCCGTGTCCGTGCGCAGAAAGTGGCCCAGAATATCAACAAACTCGATTTCCATGAAGATAAAGTCGATATCGAATTGAATATCCGCCAGGTATGGCGTAGCCTGGAAAACTTACGGACACAGATAGAGATTGCCGAACAGAACGTGCTGAATGCACAACGTACATACGATCTGAACCTGACCCGTTATCGTGAAGGCGATCTGACCGGAATGGAAATGAGTCAGTTTCAGACACAGTTGTCGAATAAGAAGATCTCTTATACACAAGCCCTGATCAATTACAAGATCGAATTGTTGAATCTTAAAATACTTTCCCTGTACGACTTTGAGTTGAATGCTCCGATCGTTCCGATGAAAGACTTTATATCAGAAAAATAATCAGCCATGAAACAGTATAGTCATACCTTTGTATCTTTTGTATTACTTGCCATAGTAACAACCGGTTGTAACAATCAGCCGCAGAATCCTCCCAGCGATATAGCCACACCGGTTTCGGTAACGGAACTGAAAAAAGGTTCTATCAGTAAACTGATTAACACGACCGGGACGGCACAGCCTACATATGGAGTCGATCTTAACTCGGAAATGAGCGGTCTGTACAAACTCCAGATCAACCCGAAGACAGGAAGACCTTTCAAACTGGGCGACCTGGTCTCTAAAGGACAGTTGATTATCCATCTGGAAGATAAGGAATATGAGAACGGTATTGCCATAGATGCCAAGGAATTGAGTCTGGAAATAGCGGAACAGGAACAGTCGAAACAGAAAGCCCTTTATGAAAAAGGCGGTGTGACCCTGAGCGAAATGCGTAATACCGAAGTGAAAGTGACGAATGCCCGTTATGACCTCGAGAATGCCCGGATCAATCTGGAGAAGATGAATATAAAGGCTCCTTTCGACGGTGTTATTGTCGATCTGCCTCATTACACGACTGATGTGCGGGTAGAACAGGGGAAACCGATGGTGGGTATTATGGATTATGCCCGGATGTACATGGATGTCAACCTGCCGGAAAGTGCTATCAGTTATGTCAAATCGGATCAGCCTGTATTTATTACGCATTATACATTGCCGGAAGATACATTGAAGGGAGTAATCAGCGAACTTTCGCCGGCTATCAGTACGGAAACACGCACATTTAAGGGAAAAGTGATGATACAGAACAATGACCTGAAACTGCGTCCGGGAATGTTCGTCAAGGCGGATATCGTCGTTGACAGGGCCGACAGCGCTATCATCATTCCGAAAGACGTGGTACAATCCAACCGTCGCCGCAAATTTGTGTTTATAGTGGATAAGAATACGGCTATCCTGCGGAATATCAAGACCGGAATGGAAGACGAGAACAATATCGAGGTTCTGGAAGGCCTTCGCGAAAACGACAACCTTGTCACCAAAGGCTTTGAAACATTGAAGGAGAACAGTAAAGTGAAAGTACAGAAATAGAAAAAGGTGAACTATCTGTTTGTAGTAACGGGAGTAACCAATTCCCCTTTGAGAGGGGAGCCAGGTACAACCGGTCAATAATCGGACAGTTTATATCTGATAATATTGGAACATTATGAAGAACATTGTCAAATTTGCGGTAAGCAATCCGGTCACTATCTGTATGGTCGTGCTGGCCATCCTGCTGTTGGGAAAGATTTCCTACGACCAGCTGAGTGTCGACCTGCTGCCCGACCTAAATAATCCCCGGCTGTTCATCGAGTTGAAGGCCGGTGAGCGTCCGCCGGAAGAGATCGAGAAGCAGTTTGTGAAGAACATGGAGTCGATGGCTATCCGTCAGAGCGATGTCACGCAGGTTTCGTCGGTTGTTAAAGCCGGTTCGGCCCGTATCACAGTGGAATATACCTGGACGAAAGATATGGATGAGGCTTTCCTTGACTTGCAGAAAGCGATGAATCCGTTTGCCCAGAATAAAGATATCACCGAGTTGAAGATCACGCAACATGATCCGAACCAGTCACCGGTTATCCTGATCGGAATGTCCCATCAGAATATAACCGATATGGCGGAGCTCCGGAAAGTGGCGGAAAGCTATATCCGCAACGAGCTGATCCGGTTGGAAGGCGTTGCCGAGGTGACGCTGTCGGGACAGGAGGAGAGTACCCTGACGATCCGCACCGATCCTTATAAACTCGATGCCTTCGGTTTGAAGATAGAAGATATCGCTTCGCGTATCGAAGCAAACAATCAGAGCATATCGGGAGGCCGTGTCAGTGAACTGGGCTTGCAGTATCTGGTGAAAAGTTCCAGTCTGTTCGGTTCGGAAGAGGATTTCGAGAACCTGATAGTCGGTTATAAACAGGTGGCTAAACAGGAAACAGGTACGAATGCTTCCGCCGGTACGGCAACGACTTCGGGCGATAAGGCTCCGCTTTTCTTGCGGGAAGTCGCTACTGTAACTTTTGAAAATGCCCGCCCCGACAATATCGTCCGTATCAACGGCAAACGTAGCCTAGGACTTTCGATCTATAAAGAAATGCGTTATAACACCGTGAAGGTGGTGGACGGTGTATCCCGCCAGCTGGGTGTTATCGAACAGGCGTTGCCCGGTTATCAGTTTAAAGTGATAACCAACCAGGGGACGTTTATCAAGAATGCGATCGGGGAGGTGAAAGACAGTGCCGTGCTAGGTATCGTCCTGGCGGTTGTCGTGCTGTTCGTTTTCCTTCGCCGGTTCGGGACGACGCTGATTGTCAGTATGGCGATTCCTATTTCGATTGTCGCTACTTTCAACCTGATGTTCTTTAACGGGCTTACACTGAATATTATGACGCTCGGAGGTTTGGCTCTGGGAGCCGGTATGTTGGTGGATAATGCTATTGTCGTTATCGAAAGTATCTTCCGGAACCAGGAGAAAGGGTTGTCCATACGTGAAGCGGCTATCAGGGGAACGTCGGAGGTGGCGGGGGCTGTTATTGCCTCGACGCTGACGACTATTGTGGTTTTCCTGCCGATCGTTTACCTGCATGGAGCTTCGGGGGAATTGTTTAAGGACCAGGCCTGGACGGTGACGTTCTCGCTGGTGTCGTCGTTGTTTGTGGCTATTTTGGTGATACCGATGTTGTATGATAGGTTGATGAACACACCCCCTGCCCCCTCTCGAGAGGGGAGCCGGATACCATCGGACGCTAAAAAAGAAGCTGGTAATGAGACCGGAAGAGGTATCCAGTTATTAGGGTACAGCCATCTGTTGCGTAGCCTGATCGGACATCGCTGGATTGTTATCGGCGCGGCAGTCGGGTTGATGGTGCTGACGGTTTTTCTGCTTCCTTTCATTGGGACGGAGTTTATGCCGCGCATGGAAAGTAAGGCTTTTACTGTTGTGGTGAAGATGCCGGAAGGGACAAAACTGGAACGTACTTCTTCGGCGGTGGCGAACCTGGAAGAATTGCTTTATACCATTACGGGCGATAGCCTGCTGACCGTTTACAGCCATATCGGCGAGGGTAGCGGTTCGGAGAATGCCATCTTCGAAGGAGAGAACACGGCAATGATGAAAGTAGTCCTTTCCTCCGAGTGCCGGGTAGCTCCCGAGGCTGTTATCGAGCAGTTTGTCCATACGGCGGAGAATCCCGACGGACTGGAACTGACCATCAAACAGGAGGAAAATTCCCTCAGCTCGTTACTGGGTAGCGAAGGTGCCCCTATCGTTGTTGAGGTGAAAGGGGAAGAACTGGATGAAATAGCCGATATTACGGAAGAAGTGAAAAGCCGGATGCAGGAGGTACCGGGACTCTATAATATTGTATCTTCCATTGAAGACGGTGCTCCGGAGATAACGATCTCTATCAACCGGACGATCGCGGGTATCAACAACCTGAGTGTATCGACCGTCATCGAACAATTGAAACAACAACTCAGCGGGAAAGAAGCCGGAAAGATGGAATATCGCGGAGAGATGCGCGACATCGTCATCAAGGTTCCTGATATTCCGTTGCGTGCCCTGGGCGATCTGGTTATCAAGAATGGCGAACAGGAGTTCCGCCTGCGTGAGATAGCCACCTTCGGTGAATCGCAGGCCCCAAAAGAAATATACCGCCGTAATCAGAACCGCATCAGCAAGGTAATGGCCAATATGGATGCCGGTAAGTCGCTGGACAAGGTGGCGGAAGAAATCCGTCAGGCGGTGAAAGGCATCGAACTGCCGGTCAACTATTCGGTCACGGTAACCGGAGAAGAGGAGAAGCGTCAGGAGTCGATGAACAGTCTGCTGTTTGCTCTTGCCCTGTCGGTCATCCTGGTGTATATGGTGCTGGCTTCCCAGTTCGAATCGCTGCTGCATCCTTTCACGATCCTGTTGACAATTCCACTGGCGGTGGTTGGTGCTATCCTGTTGTTCTTCCTGACCGGTACGACGATCAATATGATGGGAGTGATCGGTATCGTGATGCTGGTAGGTATCGCGGTGAATAACTCGATCATCCTCGTAGACCGTATCAATCAGCTGAAAGCAGACGGAACCGGCTTGACAGATGCCATCGTACAGGCCGGACAACAACGTATCCGTCCGATCATTATGACAACGCTCACTACGATACTTGCCCTGCTCCCGATGACGTTCGGCTTTGGCGAAGGTGCTTCGTTGCGTTCGCCGATGGCTATTGCCGTGATCGGAGGGTTGGTGACATCTACTTTGATGAGTTTGATGGTGATACCATGTGTCTATTATGTGTTGGAAAGACTCAAGAATAGCTGGAATAGAGGGAACAAATAATGTAAAATGCCGGCGCATGATGCGAAAGCGTTTTACAGGCGTGTAAAGTCCCGGCGCATGATGCGAAAACGTTTTACAGACATGCAAAGTCCTGGCGCATGATGCGAAAGCATTTTGCAGACGTGTAAAGCCTCGGCGCACGATGCGAAAGCATTTTGCAGGCCTGCAAAGTCCCGGCGCACGATACGAAGGTATTTTACAGGGTGTAATATATAAAAAAAAGAATATGAACTTTTTACTACATAGAAGAATAACGATCTGTATGCTGTTTATCGCACTGACCATGCTCGGTTATGTGTCGTATAAGCAGTTGCCGGTGGAGTTATTGCCCAATGCCGAACTGCCGATGCTGTTCGTACAGGTTTCGTCCCAGCAGGATATGGACCCTTCGTACGTGGAATCGGAAATCGTTATTCCGCTTGAAGGGGCGATCAGTTCGATCGGAGGGGTGGATAAGATACAATCCACCGTCGACAGCCGCCAGTCTACCATACAGATAGATTTCAAAAACACGGTGAACTTCAAGATCACCTCCCTCCGTCTACAGGAGAAGGTGAACGAACTGGCAGCCACTTTCCCCGACGGCTTCAATGTGCAGTTGCAAAAGGTCGATGTCGGCCAGATGGCCAATAACTTTATGGTTTTGCAGGTGCGCGGTTCGGGCGGTGTCGACAGGGTACGTAATATTGTGGATAAGGAGATTCGTTCCGACCTGGAGAATGTGGACGGGGTTGCTTCCGTCAATATCTACGGCGGCCGGGAGAAAGCGATCGAGATACGCCTCAACCCTGAGGCTTGCAAGGCGTTGAACCTGACGCCGTCTTCCATCAGCGGCCTGCTGACGCAGAACACGCAGGATAAGGCCTTTGTCGGTTTTGCCAATGAACCGGACAGCAAATACTTTATCCATGTCAATGCTCTCTATTCGAAGGTGTCCGACCTGGAGAATATCGTGGTCGCCCCCGGTCCTGTGCTGCTGAAAGATGTAGCCACCGTCTTTTTCGACCTGAAGGAAGAGACTTCCTATAGCCGTGTGAACGGAAAAGATGCGGTATCGGTCGCCTTGATGAGCGATTCGCAGGCGAACCTGATCGACTTGTCGCACCGGGCCGTCGAGGCAATCGACCGGCTGAACGAGAAGCTGGCTTATCTCGAGGTGGAAGTGGTGGTGCAGGAGAATACGGCCGAGACAATGGAGAATAATATCGACCAGATCATCAATCTCGCCCTGGTGGGCGGTCTGCTGGCCATACTGATTCTCTGGCTGTTCCTGAAGAACCTGCGGCTGGTATTTTTTATTGCCCTTTCAATCCCTATATCCGTTTATACGGCATTTAATTTCTTCTATGCCTTCGGTATAACGATCAACAGTCTGACGCTGGTGGGGATGGCACTGGCAATCGGGATGCTGCTCGACAATAGTGTGGTGGTGCTTGAAAATATCTACCGCCTTTCGGCTTCCGGTTGTACGCCCGAACGTTCCGTTACACAGGGTACAAAGGAGGTATGGCGTTCTATCGTGGCGGCTACGCTGACGACGGTGACGGTCTTTCTTCCCTTCGTTTTCTCCGACAACTTTATGATCAAGCTGATCGGGCATCATATCGGTGTTTCGATTATCTCTACCCTGACCATCTCCTTGTTTGTCGCCCTGCTGTTCATCCCGATGGCAACTTACCTGCTGCTGAGGAAGAAAAACGGGCAGAGCGTCTTTTATGAAAAGGTTTCGATTGTACAGCGTCCTGTACAGGTCTACCTGGTTTTGCTGAAAACATGTATGCGGAATCCGGGAGTAACGATTTTCGGGGCGATCATCGTCCTGTTCGTCACCCTGATCCTTTCCATCTACATGAATGTGCAGCAGATGAAAGATGTGAATACCGACCGTATCAATATCTATGTGACGATGCCGACGGGCAGTACGCTCGATAATGCGGATAAACTGGTGAAGGTGATCGAAGCGCGCCTGGACAGTTTTCCCGGCAGGAAAGACTTGATCAGTCGTATAAATGAAAAGAATGCCGTCCTCACGCTTAACTTCACCGATGATTTTGTGAAGAAGGCGGGAAGTAAAATGGCTGAATATAAAGCCACGGTGCAGGCCACCGTATCCAATATCCAGGGAGCGGAAATCTCCGTGGAGGAATCAATGTCGGGTGGCGGCGGCGGAGGTGGCGCAGGAGGAGGAGCTATGGCCGGCCTGGGTAATTTCATGCGCCTGCTGGGTATCGGTGAGAACCGTGAACGGATCGTGATAAAAGGTTCCGATTTCGATGTGATGCAACTGGTAGCCGAAGATTTCCGCTATTACCTCGATGAACAGGAGTTTATCCGTGGTTCGCGCGTCTCCTACAACCGCCGGCAGCCTGAAATCCACCTCGATTTCGATCCGATCCTGCTGACTTCATACGAGATTACCCGTGCCAATATTTCCTCCGGGTTGGCGGCGCTTAATCCGGAGTATTCTTCGGGCACCTCTTTCAAGATCGGGGAGGATACCTACGATATCATCATCCGTAACGATATCCCCGGTGACGAAGAGAACGAGGAAGAAGAGGCGGAGACGGAAAAGAAAGACAAAACCGTCGATGACCTGCGCCGCGTACAGATACAGAATGCCAACGGCGGACTGCATGATTTGCAGGACCTGGCCTCTGTCAATTATGGCCGGGGACGTACCCGTATCATGCGGGTCAACCAGGATAAACAGATAGAGGTATTCTATAATTTCTCCAAAGACGTGCAATCGTCGAAAGACCTGCTCGAGGGATATCGCTCGGATATCGACCAGTTGGTTGCCAATTATAATCTGCCGTCGGGGGTTGCTGTGGAGGTGTTCCATGAAGAAGATCAGTTTGCAGACTTTAAGTTCCTGATACTGGCAGCTTTCATCCTTATCTTTATGATACTGGCCTCTGTCTTTGAATCGCTGGTGACGCCTTTTGTCCTGCTTTTCTCAATACCGTTGGCTGCTATCGGTTCTTTGCTGGCGTTGTTGCTGACAAGCAATAGCCTGTTGAATGCGAATACGCTGACCGGTTTCCTGATCCTGCTGGGCGTGGTCGTGAATAACGGCATCATCCTGATAGACTATTCCAATATCCTCCGCAAACGAGGCTACAGACGCAACAGGGCATTGATGACGGCTGGCTTGTCACGTATCCGTCCGATCCTGATTACGTCGATAACGACAATTGTCGCCATGTTCCCGTTGGCGATGGGAGATTCGGAATATGCCGGTGCTATCGGTGCACCGTTTGCCATTACGGTGATCGGCGGGTTGACATTCTCTGCGTTGCTGACGCTGATCCTGATACCGACTGTTTGTATGGGGCTGGAGAATACCTTGCAGTGGTATCGGGGCCTGTCCCGTAAAATATGGATATTCCATCTGGTACTGTTCCTGTTGGGGGTTGCTGGTATTTGGTTGTATGCCGACGGGATGCTGTGGCAGTCTGTTTACATGGTTCTTTTGGTTTTCGGTATTCCGGGAGTGACTTATTTTGCTCAGACCAGTTTGAGGCGTGCCCGTTCGAAAGTAATCGATCCCGGGGAAGATATACATATCTCTGTCCGCAATCTGGTGAAGATATACGACTGGCCGGGACGTATCAGCCGTCAGTGGAATAGCGGCCTGAATATCCGCCGGCATCTGGGACTGAGCAATGAATATCGTTCGCTGAAAGATTTTGTCAACGTTCTGTGGCAGTTCGGTATGTTGCTTTTCGGTATGTATTTCACCTGGTTCTTCATCAATAACAGGCTGTGGATATTCCTGTTGTCGTTTGCCATCTATGCCACGATCCTTTATCTGTGGCGGAAGGTCCGTCAATACCTGTTCTACCGTTTCGGGGAAAATAAGCGGGTGAAATATATAAACCGTCTGATATTCTGGAGTATTCCTCCGATCATCCTGTTTATTCTGTTCCGGAAGATGGATAATACCGGACTGATTTCCGTTGTGGGCCTTCTGTGGGCCTTCTGTATTGCCGTATATGTTTCTTCGCAATACTTGTATGAAAAGAATGTCAATATAGAACGTATCAAAGGACGGCTGGCCGGACTTCGCCGCTCCTGGTTCCGTATGGTCAAAGGGATTCCGTTGATCGGGAAACAGCGCAGGCCTTTCAAAGCCTTGCGAGGTGTATCTTTTGAGATCCGTACGGGAATGTTCGGTCTGCTGGGACCTAATGGCGCCGGCAAATCAACTCTGATGCGTATTATCTGCGGTATCCTGGAACAGAGTTACGGCAGTATCTGGATCAATGGACTGGATACCCGTATTTACCGGGAGGAATTGCAGAGCCTGATCGGCTTCCTTCCGCAGGAGTTCGGAACTTACGAGAATATGTCTTCCTGGGAGTTTCTCGATTATCAGGCGATCCTGAAAGGGCTTACCGATAATAAGCTGAGGGAAGAACGTCTGGAATATGTGTTGAAAGCAGTTCATATGTACGAACGGAAAGACGACAAGATCGGTTCTTTCTCCGGCGGTATGAAACAGCGTATCGGTATAGCCCTCATCCTGCTTCATCTTCCCCGTATTCTGGTGGTGGATGAGCCAACAGCCGGTCTCGACCCGCGTGAACGTATCCGTTTCCGTAACCTGCTGGTAGAGTTGAGTAAAGACCGTATCGTGATCTTCTCCACGCATATTATCGAAGATATTTCCAGTTCATGCAGCCAGGTGGTGGTTATCAACAAAGGCGAGCTGAAATACTTCGGCGATCCGACCGATATGGTAGACATGGCTATCGGTAAGGTCTGGCAGTTCCATATCGACCGTGAGTCGTTCGAACAGGTGCTGGACAAAACGATGGTGGTCCATCATATACAGGATGGAGATACGATACAGGTGCGTTACCTGTCTGTCGGTTCGCCTTATGAGGGAGCCGTAGAAGTAGAGCCGAACCTGGAAGATGCTTATCTCTGCTTGCTGAAAAATATGGAAGGGAAAAGCGGACAATGAGTTTCTTGCTAATCTCAGGCGTGATGCGAGACTCAAGTGGTAGATTAATGTTGTAAAAAGATAGTTATGACGATAAAGCAATTGATACCTTTATTACCCAAGGTGGTAAAATATAACCTGAAGATCATCTTCGCCGGCAAGTTCATTTGGTTCTTGCTGGCGGCATTCGCATTCTTTGCCTATTTCATGTTCCAGGCTGCCTGGAATAGGGCGGAGATCAACGAAGGACTGATCTATAACCTTTTGATGTTCCCTTGTGTCCTGCTGGTATTCTATCCTGCCGTATTCGGCATCCAGAATGATGAGGATAACCGGATACTGGAAATCCTTTTCGGTATCCCTGACTACAAATATAAAGTCTGGGGAGTACGCCTGCTGATGATTTATGTCGCTATATTCTTTATCCTGGTGGCTTTTTCTTATCTGGCTACATTATTGTTATATCCGGTCAATCCGTTCGAGATGTCTGTCCAGTTGATGTTCCCCCTTGTCTTTTTCGGGAATCTGGCCTTTATGCTCTCCACCATCACCCGCAGTGGCAACGGCACGGCTGTGTTTACGATTATCCTGGCTATTCTCCTTCTGATAACGAGCGAGATGGAAATAATAGAACGTTCATTCTGGAATATCCTCCTGAATCCTTTTAAAGTACCTGATAACTTCCTGCCGGTAATCTGGGAAGGGTTGATCGTCAAGAACCGTATTTTCCTTTTGATAGGTGGTATTGTGTGGATGATGATCGGGTTGCTGAATTTGCAGAAGAGGGAGAGGTTTATATAAATAATCAGGCACGGATCACATGCTTTTATTAATAAGTTGTGTGTAATTCGTGCCTGAACTGTATGATCTTAACTGTTCTTGTCTACCCAATCCCTACCTTTCTTAGTTTTGAAAAGGAGAATATATGCTATAAGGACAGCGCCTCCTAAAAGAGAATATAATAATATAGCAGGTCCCATAATTATTTATGTTTTAAAGTTAATACTATAAACCCAACAATACATAATGTAATGGCTAAACCTATAGCGATACTATTACCACAATATTTATCGGGGTTAAGCTGTATAACTGTTGTAATAACAGCTCCTCCAATGATCAGCTTCGATAGATCCAATAAGTATCTTCCAAACTCTTTAGAGAAACGGATTTCCTCTTTCCGTATCTGCTCCTGTATGACAGGAACAGGTACAATCCTTATCTTATGCCTGTTCTTCATAGTTAAATAATTTTGTTACAGGCAAAGATAGGGTATAATATTGAAAGAGTACAGGAATAACTGCTAAAAATTATATCTCATCCGGCCAGGGGCAAGGTTTACCCGTTGCCTTGAATGACGGGCGCTGTGCTTCCATCTTTCGTAATTGTTTGCCCAGGTCTTTGGATAGTTTCTTTATCAAGTCGGGATGGGAAGCGGACAAGTCATTCTTTTCGCCTATATCGTCGGGAATATTGAATAACTCTTTTTTTCCTGTCTCATAATAATAGATCAGTTTCCAGTCACCCTGGCGGATTGTGCAGGTGGCTCCGATACCCGGTCCTGTGTTGCCCCAGAGGTTCGGGAAGTTCCAGTACAGGCTGCGCCCTTTGGAGGGATCGCCGGTATTGGTCAGCAGCGGCATGAAGCTGACGCCGTCTATTGGCTGGATAGTCTCGTATTTCTTTATTTCGGCCATTTCGAGGATGGTCGGGAAGAAGTCTTCGATGATCAGGTATTTATCGCATTTGGTCTGCGGCTGTACCTTGCCCGGCCAGCTGACGATCATCGGTTCACGAACACCGCCTTCGTAAGCGGAACCTTTACCGCTGTTCAGCGGGGAGTTCTGGGTATGAGGTTTGCCGTCGCGCCATTCCGGTTCGGCAGCCAGACCGCCGTTGTCGGACATGAAGATGATGATCGTGTTATCCGCCAGCTTGTTCTTCTCCAGATAATCCATGATATCGCCCAGACTTTTGTCCATTCCCTCTATCAGGGCGGCATAAGCGGCTTCTTTCTCTCCCAGTCCTTTGTCGATATATTTCTGATAGAAACGCATATCCTTATCTATCGGGACATGAATGGCATAATGCGACATGTAAAGGAAGAACGGCTGATCGTATTGTTGCGCCTTATCCAGTGCTTTGGTAGCTTCCTGTGTCAGGGCTTCCGAGATAAAGATATCCTTTCCCCAGTATTTATCCAGGCCCGGAACGGCGAACCAGGGATTCGGCTTACCGTCTGTCCGGTTACCGAAATTGGCTTCTCCCAAATAACTGGCAAGGCCGCCGCCGGCATGTCCGGCAATGTTTACTTCGAATCCGAAATGATACGGGTTCTCTCCCGGTGTGTCTACCGCTCCCCAATGGGCTTTTCCGCAATGGATGGTATGATAACCGTTATCTTTCAGTATTTGAGCCATGGAGGTGACCTGATAGGTATGTTCGATGCCTGCGACCTCACAGATACCGTTTACATTCCAGTCTGGCAATTCCAGCACATCGCTTTGCCGGTCTGTCGATTTGTTTTTGGGATACGTCCAGTTCGTTACCCGGTGGCGGCCTGCATTCATACCGGTATAGAGGCTGCAACGGCTCGGCGAACTGATGCTGGAAGCATAAGCCTGGGTAAACATCATACCCTGGCGGGCAAGGCGTTCCATGTTAGGCGTTTCGTATACTTCATTATAATGTGTCTTTTCCTTCCAGAAAGGGAGGGAAGTATCTTGCCAGCCCATATCATCTACCAGGAAGAGAATAATATTCGGCCGGTCCTGCGGTTTGGCCGCTTCGGCTTGCCCGGCTGTTCCCAATAACGGGAGTGTAGCCAGCGATAGAAATAGTCTCTTGTTCATGCTCGTATCGTTTTTAGTTCATTTGTTAATTGTTATAGTGCCCGGAGTTGTTACCGGAATGCTGCGTAATTCCTTTTTGTTCCCTGATTCTACCCATACACGGACAGTTCCGGGGCAGAGGACATCGAGGGTGAGTTGTTTCCGGTTGCAGGAGATGATCCTGACGGTTGCCGGCGACAGAAATTTCTCCTGTACTCCGATAACCGCCCAGCCATTGTTTACCGGACAGAGATGATATAACCGGTCGGTGAAACCTTCCAGTTCTGTCTGTTGGTCTGTATCCAGTTCGCTGGCCGTCTGTTCGTTCCAGTCGTAAAGAATGATCCGTTTGTTCTGAGGAATGGGTTTTCCTGTCATGGTTTCACGCAACAGGTAATCGGACCGGCTGATCGTAGCCTGTACCTTGCGGTATCGAGGCGATGTGTTGAGGTTATAGCAGATCAGTGAAATGGCCTCGTCTCCGGTCGGAGCAAATACACGGTATGCCTTTCCACCCTGTAAAGGATTGGTGATGATCGATTCGGGTGTCGGGATAGCCGGGGCTTCGGGACGGAATAACTTTCCTTCCTCGTCGATCAAAGGGAGAATGTTTTCCCGGGTGAAATCGGCAGGAGAGTCCGATAGGTAGACCGGACCACCGGATAAGGCTTTCGAGCGGGCCATCAGGCTGCCGCAAACCGTATCGCAGGAATGGAACATATCATGGTCGGGCCAGACTGTCTGTCCTTGCAGTAACGTATTGGTATACGACTGGAACAGATGCGATTTGGCCATATCTTCATCATATTTCTTATAGTCGATGCTGACACGGGTCACACCGCTGTATTGTGTATGGTCTATGTTCAGAATATTCTGTGCCATGCAGTTCATCAGTCCGACCTGCTGGTTATGGGTTTGCTCTTCCAATGCCAGGTTACATGCTTTAGACTGCCGTACGACCTCCTTGTTTCCCATATAAAGAGGCAACAGGAAAGACTGGTTGTCTATCTTGAGGAAATCGAAACCATATCCTTTCAATGTCCGGATATAATAGTGATAGAACGTGTCGATATTCTCCCTGCTTTGTCCGGGTAACAGGCTGCCGTTGTAAGGGTAAAGCGATTGCTTCACCTTTTCCGGGAAATCGTTTTCCGGAGATATTCCCATCCAATACCCGCAGAAGTTATACCATAACCCCATCCATTTCACTTTATCTTCTTTCTTCCGGGAGATGATGTTCTTCCATCCGTTGGGAAACCGTTCTCTATCCGGGACGAAGCTGGTAAGCTGGCGGTTCTTATTCGCCAGATGGCCGTCGTCTATCAGGACGTAACGGATGGGGAGGCCGGAAGCCTCGATGCCGTCCAGGTCGTTCAGCATCTTTGTTTCGTCGATATCGTAATGATAATGTTCCCAGGAACACCAACCCAGGTATTTAAAGGCTTCGAAATAATCTTTATCCGTCCTCTTCTGCAATGCCGAAATCTCCCGGTTGCCGGTTAAAGCGATATATGCTTTATGAATGGCTTCATAGGCCGTTTTCCCTTTTTCCATTAACAGGACGGGAGCTTGCGGAGCGAGATTGTCTGTTCCCAAAGTAGATAGGAAGACTGTTAACGAACCATCCCTGTTCACCCGGAACCAGCTGATACTATTCTCTCCGGCAACAGCTTTGGCAAACATATATTGTCCGTCAACCAGTTCCAGCAATAAGGCATCCCCCAGCAGGGAAGGCGCCCCGTTAGACGGGATACCCGGATAATCTTCCTTCGCCAGATCGTCGAGCCGGGTAAATACCCAGGTCAGCAACCGGTTGGTATTATTGGGCCACTGATAATCGCCGGAGCGGGAGTCGCGACTAAAGAATATGCCTTGTTTATAGGAGGGTATATTCGTTTTATAAGAGACTGTTTGTTGCTCTCCCGGTATGTTCTTTTCATAATAGACAGGTGTCTGTTGCTTCTTCAGATCGATAGCCTGCTCCATCCGGAAAGCATCGACATCGTTGAACATCTTTCCCCGTTCATAGACAAAGGTTGTTTGTCCGGAGAGGGAAGGGCTGAGCCAGGCCGCACTGCTCAGGATCAATGTCAGCAAATATGTCTTGTTTCTTGTCATTTATTTACTTCTTGAACGTTGAAAACACTGAAGTTACGTATATCCGGTTGTGCTACCGATTGAGAGATTGTCAGGCGCAAAGCGGAAGCCTCTACTGCCGGGAACTGTTCTATACGCTTGTGCCCTACCGATTCGCCTTCGCAAATGGTTTGCCATTTACCGTTTACCCTGGCTTCTACTTTATATTGACGGATACGCTCACCGTTCCGGATGTTTTCCTGGATAATGCAATGATTGACCGGTTGCGCCTTATCCAGTTTCAGTGTCAGGCTTTTCTTTTGTCCGGAGGTAGAGGCAATCGGAGAGGAGAAGCGGCGGTTTATCTCGTCGCCCCATTCTTTCAGTCGTTGTACGTCGCCGGATGGGATCAGGCCTGTTGTATCGGGTGTCAGACCGACAATCAGTGTTGCATTCCTTCCGACCGATTTATAATACATATTCATTAAAGATTCAACCGGGTAAACCGTATTCTCGTCATCCGGCTCCCAGAACCATTCATGCCGTCCGTTCATGCCTCGCAAGGGAGTGTCTGCCATAGCAGGAACCCAGTATTTTCCATCCTTGTCGCCCTGTTTCAACAGATCGTTATGGTTTCGGCTCCCTTCCGTATTATTACTGTGTGAGTAAGGGTAGGGGAAAGAAGACCAGCAGGGATAACCGACCGTCCCTGTCTCGGAACCGCCCCAGCGGAAATCCGCCCGGTCTACGTTATGATAGAAAAGGCATTCCGGCTGGTACTTGCTGACGATGGGCAATACGTCCGGCCCGTTGCCTTTCGGATCGTCTGCGCCACCGTCAAACCAGATCATAAACAAATCACCGTAGCGGCTGCAAAGTTCTTCAACCATGCGTTCGCAGAAATGCTTATACCATTGTTGACGGTTAGCGGCAAACTCTCCTTCTCCCTGTACCTTGAAATTATGAACGCCAAAAAGTGAGTTCCACCGGATACCGACATAGATCCCCGGCATTATATCGTATTTTCTACATGAATTGACAAAGTCGCGGATGATATCCCCTTTCCCGTCGCGCCATTTTACCGCTTTCAGGCAATAAGGATTGACATCGCTCTGGTAAATGGCAAAGCCTGTCTCGTGGGTGGCCGTCAGGACGGCAAACTTGGCCCCCGCTGCTTTTGCCGCCTGTACCCACTGGTCTGTATTTAGTTGGGTAGGGTTGAAGATATTGTAATCTTCTATTGGCTGGACGCGGTTGTTGCCCTGACCGTATTTGATGCCATCGAAGACATGGAGATCATAATGGAAGACGACGCCCATTTCCGACTCGTGCCATTTCAACTGGTGAGGGGCCGGACGGGGGATATCCGCCTCTTGTCCCGTTGCCGGGAAAATACTTGCTATCAGTAAGATTGCCAGATAAAGATGTGTTTTCATGTGTATATAATTTACAGACAGTTCATAAACGGATCGTTGGTCTTCTTCAGCCAGTCTTTCAACTGGTTTGAAAACTGTTTAATCAGTGCCGGCTGATCGGGGGCTATGTTGTTTAGCTGGAATGGATCCTGTTCGCGGTCGAATAATATCCATTCGTCAGTCCGGCCGTTTGTGGCGTGTACTGCAAATGTATATTTTTTCGTCCGTAATCCCCTGTATCCGGTTGTTAAATTTTCAGGGAGAAGATAATAATAGGGCTGTACGATCTCCTGTGTATTCTCCGGTGAGAGGATAGAAGCGGACAGGTCGAAGGTCTGGACCTCTGCCGGTATCCGGTCTTTGAATCCCATTAATGACAAGAGGGAAGGATACAGGTCGGCGAAAGCGATCATCAGGGCAGAATCCCGGCGCGGCGTGATCTTTTCCGGCCAGCTAATCATCATCGGGATGCGCATGGCTTCTTCGTAATAAATATTTTTACCGATATGCTCGTGCATCCCCATGCTGTCGCCATGATCGGAAGTAAACACCACAATCGTATTGTCGAACAATCCCTGTTCTTTCAACTGGCGGATGATACGGCCGACCTGTTCGTCGACACCTGTCATACAGGCATAATAATCCAACACACTCTTGCGGTAGAAGTCTCCCATTTTTGTCCCTTTGGGGGCGATGATGGGGGAGTTGCATACTGTTTCGACATCTACGTCGCGGTAGATCTCTTTGTATTTGTCGGGAACCAGCTCATATCCGGTATGAGGCGGGTTCATGGATACGACCAGGGCAAAAGGTTTGCCTGCGTCGCGTAATTTATTATCTCGATTGGCGATGTAGTCGATGGCCCGGTCGGCTTCATATTCCGGTCCCCATTGGTCGACGAAATAAAATTCGTCGCGCGAAGCATCCGTATCCCAGTACATGGGTTTCAGATGATAATCGTATGTGCCATAGGCGATCCAGTGGCTGAAACCGTGGCGGCGTTCTTTGGGACACCATTCATTCCAGGCTATTTTTCCTTTGTTGTTATTACAGTCAATATAAGGTTGATAAGGAGCATCGAGATGCCATTTTCCAATGTATCCGAGCTCATATCCCTGGTCTTTCAGCACATCCGACCAGCAACGAGCTTCGGTGGGTAGCTCCACATGGTAAGGAGCCGTGGCTGAATTGCAGTTGCCTGTTACCTTGCTGTTCGTCGGATACATACCCGTCATCAGCATGCCCCGGGCAGGGGAGGAGACGGGATAGCTGCTGATGGCATCTGTAAAATAGACCCCTTCGGCGGCGAGACGGTCGAGGTTGGGTGTTTGTACCGGTTCCAGTCCCAGACAACCCATTGCCTGTCCGCGCCATTGGTCGGCCATGATGAAGACCAGGTTAGGGGAAGAAGCTTTCTCCTTGGCTTGTATATTACCGCCATATAGGCAGGAAGTAATCAAAAGTAAGTATTCCGGTAAGTATTTCATCTCTGCTTTGTAATATTTTGTATGGGACCTTTTATATTTTTGACCCAGGTAGTAAACGTTTTTGACCTAGGTAGAAAATGTTTTTGACCTGGGTGATAAACGTTTTCGACCCAGGTCAAAAATATAGAAGATAGGGACGTTTGGATTAGTAGGTCGTATCTTTCTGCTTACTATGTCCCTTATTTCTGTGCACTTGTTCCCGGTTGTATGTCCCATCCCGGGTTCTGGTAGATGTAAGCAGTGCTTATATCACCTCCCTTTTGGGGTGTACTCAGCCGGATCACATCGTAAGCAATAGGTGCCAGGTAATGAGCCTTCATAAAGGTATATCCCAGATACGCTTTGTTGTTGCGTTGTATCTGGTACGGGCGGAGATACTTGTTGTAACGGCTGGAAACGTTCGGTTCGTCTGTTTCACCTTCCACTTTCAGGTCGTCATACAACTTATAATTTTCATCCCAGAGGTTGAAACCTTCTACCTGGTAGTCTTTCATTCGATCGAGTGCTCTCCAACGGTACAGGTCGTCGAGGCGGAAGCCTTCAGCTAAAAACTCGATACGTCTTTCGCGGCGTATGTTATATAATGTAGCATCTACCAGTTGTTCGCCGGAATAAGTGGCAAAATCGTTTTCTTTCGACAGGTCGGTAGCTGCAATAGTTTTCTGAAAATCTTCATCCACACCGGCACGGTTGCGCAGGGCTTTCCAGTAGGCGGTACTCTTGGCATCCAGATTATGGTCGAGTTCGTAGTTTGCTTCGATATAATTCAGATATGCTTCTGCGGCACGGAAAATTACGCATCCGGTATTGCTCGGCAACGTCGGGCCCATGTTGATATCCTGGTTCAATCCTTTACGAAGGCAATAACCGGTGGTACTCTTGTTTTCCGTAACGATAGTTATGCCCGGGCGGGTGAAGTTGTTGAGGCTGTTGATCGGATCGCCCGGGATACTTATTGATTCGCGGAAACGATTGTCGCGGTCGGTCGCTACATCTTCCAATGTCTTATCGCCTTTATAACCGGAACCGGAGGCATAGATAGGCAGCCCGTTTTTCATCAGAACGCTTTCAACCAGCGTACGGGTAAAACCTGTATTTCCGCAACCGTTGCCGGAGGGATGAACCGTTTGCAGATAAGAAACAACGTAATGGAATACTTTCAGGCTGATGTCGTATCGTCTCCAAAGCAAAACCTCTTTCATATCGGACAGGTCAACACTGTTGAACATGCTTGAATAATCTCCCAGTGGGAAAGCATCGGCAACTTCCTGGGATGCTTTCTTTGCTTCCGAGAGGAAGAAGTTTATTTCCGAATTCAGGTCGATGGTGAAATCTTTCAGATAACTGGCATTGGCACCCGGCCAGCCTGGTCCGCCCGGAACACGATCGGTTCCTGCATGATATTTCAACCAGGTTCCTTCGTACAAAGCGACTCTCGATTTGAGCAGAAGGGCTACGTATTTAGTCAGACGGTTGGATTCGGGAGCTGTTTCTTTCATCATCTCTGTGGCTTTATCCAGGTCGGTCAGGATGAAACGTGCCACTTCGTTTTGCGGACGGCGTTGGTTGGCTTCGGCCAGTTCGACATAATCGTCCGACAGGATTTTATCTACGATCGGGAAGTCACCGTACTTTTTCATGAATGTGAAGTACTGGAAAGCGCGGAAGAAATACATTTCACCGATATAATGGCGGATGTTGGCATCTAAGCCGCTGATCTTACCTTCTTCATATTTGGGCAGTACGGTTTCGAGGAAATAGTTACAATCGCGTATCTTCTTGAAATCCCATTCTCCGCTGGTCGGTACGCGGCGTTCGCCGGGAACGAAGTTATCATCTTCTTTTGCAGCGCATTGGTTGTCGCTGTTGTTGTCTGTTTTGAAGACACCGATACTGTATTCACCCGGTTTGTGTGCCGGAAGTGCGTCGTATTGGGCAGCTCCGAAACTGGCTAACTCGGCTTCCGTATTCAGATAATGTTCGGAAGTGACGGACGACAGGGGTTCACGGTCGAGGAAATCGTTACACGCAGTGAAACTGAGGGAACCGACTGCCAGCGATAATATAATGATTGATTGCTTTTTCATGATGCTTTAATATTTTAGAATGAAACATTTACTCCGCATGACAGTGTTCTTGAAAGCGGATAGATTTTACCGTTACCCAATGCTCCGCCTACTGCTTCGGGATCGAATACACCGAAGATGGAAGAAATGGTAAACAGGTTGTCGCCGGAGAAGAATACGCGTGCTTTGCTCAGACCGATCTTCGAGGTGAGCTGGTTAGGCAACGTGTAACCGATCTGCAGGTTTTTCAGGCGCAGGTAAGCGGCACTTTGCAGATAACCGGACTGTGTTTTATGGTTCTTTGTTGCATTAGCGTCGAAATAGGGCTTTGGAAAGTAAGCGTTGAGATTGGCACCCATATCATCACCTTCCGGACGGAAGTAATCGAAATGTTCCTTATATCCGATAGATTGCCAGATACCGCCATCTACAGCGCCCCAGAAGAAGTTACCGTCCAGCCAGATGTCGCGTTTGCAGACTCCCTGAAAGAAAGCGCGGAAGTCGAAACCGTTCCAATCGGCTCCCAGTGTGATACCTACCTGATAGCGGGGAGTTTCATTACCGATGATTTTGCGGTCGCCCGGATCGCCAACCGTGTTGGAGCCTGTTGTGATCTTACCGTCACCATTGATATCTCTATACATGATGTCGCCTGCCCCCCATTTACTACCGATCTGTGACTGGTCTGTCGTTGCCAGATGATCCTGCATTTCCTGCTCTGTCCTGGCAATACCGATGGTTTCGAATCCCCAGATGTCACCCATGTATCTGCCGTTATAAGGGACATATTCCATGATTCCATCCGAATTCTTGCGGTCGATAATTTGCGCATCATTCGGGTATTTGGTGATTTTGGTACGGGCATCTGCCAAGGTAAATCCGACGGTATAGCCCACCTTACCGATCTGGTCGTTCCAGGTTAAAGCCAGTTCCCATCCTTTACTTTGCATGGCAGCGTTGTTGATACGCGGCAGTTTGTCGTTGTCGATACCGATGATAGAGGATTTCTCTTCGGGAGGACCGACCATGTCGTCTGTTTTTCTCATGTACCATTCGAACGAACCTGTCAGGCGGTTGTTCAGGGCACCGAAGTCGAAACCGATATTGGTGGTCGTGATCTTTTCCCATGTCATCAGGTCGCTGACCATCAATGGGGCAGTAGCCGTAGTCGGTTGCTGTCCGCCGATCAGGTATTTTCCGTTTTTCAGTCCCAGCGGCTGTGCCGGATAGAACGGATAAAATTCCTTCGTGTTCTGGTTGCCCAGCTTACCCCATGAGAAACGGGGCTTCAAAGTGCCTACATATTCCGAAAGATCTTCCCAGAATGCTTCACGTGCGATGTTGTATCCCAACGAGAAAGAAGGGAATACATTCCAGCGTTTATCACGCAGGAAGCGTGAAGAACCGTCGTAGCGGATATTGATCTCAGCCAGGTAACGACCGTCGTAGTCGTAGTTCAAACGTCCGAAGAAGCCGGCAGTTGCCCATTCCTTCTTGTTTGCAGAAGTATAATCTTTACCCATGCTGGTGTCGATACTCGGTACTTCGTCGCTGATCACATCGTCACGTTTAGCATACACATAGTTCTGCTTGTAGAGTTCGGTGTTGAAACCGACCATTACTTTGAAGTTATTCTTATTGAACGACTTGAAGTAATCGGTATACAAGCTGGTTGTCAATAAGTTATTGTCCTGTGCGGAAGACCATGCATAGGTTGCTCCCGGACCATAACTCCCGGCAAATGCCATAGGCACCGGTTCATTCTTTGAGTTCCATTCATACACTTTAGCCAGGTTTTCGTCTTTGTTTATATGTTCTGCCTTCAGGCTAACGTCTCCGCGGATATTCCAGTCTTTCAGCGGAGTGATAGTTACGTTGGCCTGTGTATAGATAATGTCTTTCCGGCGTTTATAACGTCCGCCGTCTTTGATCTGGATGATCTTGGAGTTACGCATGTAGTGGCCGTTTGGGTCCTGGAAAGGCATGGTCGGCCAGGTACGTGAGATGTCGTGGTAATATAAACCGACCTGGATACCGTTTGCCGTATTGTCCGGATCGTCATTTGCATAAGTCGGACGATCGAGTTCTTCACGGATGAAGCGGGTACTTAAACCAATCTGCAACCAGTCGTTTACTTTCGAGTTGATCTTAGCCGAGGCATTCATACGTTTGAAGTCATCATCGCCGTAACGCATGTTACCGCCCTGGTCCATAAAGGCACCCGACATGAAATAAGTCAGCTTTTCTGTACCGCCGCTTACATTAACATTATGTTCATGGCTGAAAGCTGTTTTGAAATGATTGCGGGTCCAGTTCTGGTTGTCATTGGCCAGTTGGTGGAACTGGTACATTCCGTTGGCACTGTTCGGTATGGTTGATGTCGTTAATTCTCCTTTCTGATAAGCGATAATGCGACCGATAGTTTCATCGTTGAATGATGCACTTTGTCCGCTGTTCAGGGCAGCTGCATTGAAGTACTTGGCAAACGTGTATGAGTCCATCATATCCGGCAAGTTGGTGGCGGTAGACCAGCGCAGGCTGTTATTATAGGTAACCTGTGTCTTTCCGCTTTTTCCGCTTTTGGTAGTAATCAGGATCACACCGAACGGGGCACGCGAACCGTAAATACTGGATGCGGCAGCATCTTTCAATACGGAGATGTTCTCGATATCATCCGGGTTCAATGCGTTCATATCTCCTTCGATGCCGTCGATAAGGATTAGTGGGGCATCGTTAGAACCTTCACCGATTGTACCTGTACCGCGGATATTTACTTTCAAAGCGTTACCCAGGGCACCTCCCTGGTTGTTGAGTGAAAGGTTCAGACCGGGAACAACACCTTGCAGGGCTTGTCCTACCTGAGCTACCGGGCGTGATTCGAGTGCTTTGGTGTCGACGGTGGAAACGGCTCCTGTCAGGTTTACTTTCTTTTGTGTACCGAAGCCGACAACGACTACTTCGTCGAGTGCCTGTGTATCTTCACCCAACTGGATGGTGTACACCTTCTGTACTCCGTCAACTTTGATGGTTTGTGGCTGGTAACCGATATAGGAAATATGTAGTATATCTCCTTTTGATACATCCAGGGAAAACTTACCGTCCATATCGGTGACAGTTCCGTTGGTGGTTCCTTGTACCAGAATGGTTGCTCCGATAACCGGATCACCCAGACCCTTGTCTGTAACAGTACCAGTAATGGTTAACTGCTGTGCATATATATAGGATATACTGGCCATCAGCAGTGCAATTAATAATGTGACTCTCTTCTTCATCCTCTTTTAGTTTTAAGGTTGTGAATACTAAATTTTAAATAATCTTTGTAAGCAAAAGTATCGGGTATGCCTGAATGGACTGGCAAGTGTTTTAGTCATTAACAATGGGTATTTTCTTTATTTCGCTTATTGATATTCAGTATACTTTGTATTTTATTCACGGATAGTGGGTATTTTGTTCATTCGTGCTATGCGGGTGGTTTTTCTTTTGTTTAATTGTCCTTACTCTCCTTCTTTTTTTGTTTCTTTGTATATGAACCTGATGTTAACCTCAGGGAGGTACGTGAATGTGGAAATGAGGAAATTTATTATAGTTATATCGTTTGTTATCTTTTATAGCTTTACAGGCTATGCTTTTTTTGAAAAGGATATCCGGGTACTTACTATGCAGAATGGATTGGCCGATAATACGGTTTCCTGCATCCATAAGGACCGGGATGGTTTCATGTGGTTCGGTACTGATAACGGACTGAGTCGGTATGACGGAAAAAACATTAAGAACTTCGGTTCGGATAGCCTTTATATGAAGGTGTTTCATATCAGCGAGACGGAGAACGGCTTGCTTTGGCTGATAGCCAACGGACAACTGTTTTGTTTCGACCGCCGGATGGAGCATTTCATACCGGTGAGGATCAGTGAAAAATATACCGGAGTTCAGGACATACTCATGCAAAACGATACTTCTTTCTGGTCTATATCGCCTGATGTTCTTTCCCTTGTCCTGATCGATTACAAAAAAAATAAAGATGGAAATATAGCAGAGGTTGACCTGAGGGTAGAAATGGAGTTTACCGGTTTAGGAGGAAACGATACCGATTATATGGCTTTTTGCCAGTCGCCGGAAGGCTTGATCTATATCGGGACGAATTGGGGAAATATCATTACATTCGATCCGGAGACATTCCAGGTAATAAGTAAAGGTGAGTTGCCGAAGGTTAGTAAAATGCATGTACATAGACTTTTATATTCCGAAGGATATGTGTGGATCGCCACTTGGGCGAACGGGGCGATCCGCTATAATCCGGAATCGGGAACTTATACGCAATATACTTATAATCCGGAGGACAAAGTAAGAACATTATCCCATTGGGATGTTTACCAGATGGTATCGATCAGCAACAGCCGTTACCTGGCAGCCACCTGGAATGGATATACGATCATGGTACCTGACAAAGATGATTCTACCCGTTTTACGACAGAAGTATATAATAATACAGCATCGCAGTTACATCGCAATCTGGAGACTCGTATGATCTCTGCTTATTATGATCCTGAAGGAATTATTTGGGTGGGAACACAGGGAGGAGGAGTTTATGCTTCTGATTTGCGTAAGCAGTTTTATCAGCGTTTTCATCAGGAGACGCATAATGAAATATGCGGAATGGCAACCGATAAAAAGCAATATATCTGGCTGGCAACTTTCCACAAAGGAATCCTTAGAAGTACGAAACCGTTTGACCCGCAAAGCCGTCTGTCTTTTGAACCGGTGTCGTCCGGTAGCGGAAATACGGTCTTGTGTGTTACCACTGATAAACGGGGTGATTTGTGGTTTGGTAATAACAGGTCTGAACTGATTCACTATCATTCGGATACCGGTAAGCTGAGTATTTTTCCTATTCGTGTATCCGATAATCCTCAATGGACGGGTTGGATCTGGACTTTATTGTTTGACAGCCAGGAGCGTTTATGGTTAGGGACATCAAACGGTTTGTTACTTTTCGATCCTGTTACGGGATTGTTTACGCATTATTCTACCGGTTCCGGTGCTATACGGGCAATGACAGAGATATCTGGAGAATGTCTGTGGTTAGGAACTATATACGGACTTAAAAAGTTTAGCTTCACAGATGGTACTATCCGTTCGGGATTTGAAAAGCAAACTAATATCCCGGCCAAGGAGATTCGTTCCCTCTTTTCTTCCTCTGACGGAAAGTTGTATATCGGTTTTACAGACGGGTTTGGTATAATGGATTTGTCTTCTGATACGATCGAGAGTTTTTATACAACCCATGATGGGTTGAGCAGCAACTTTATCGGCTGTATCAGCGAAGATTCGAAAGGACATCTTTGGCTGGGTTCCAACTCCAGCATTTCGCGTTACAGCAAGCATCAGAAACTCTTTTATAACTATTATATATCGGGTAATAACCGTTCGGTAATGCATTATAAGAATTTCTTGTTCTGGGGAAATAACAAGAATATGACCTATTTCCTTCCGGACGAAGCCATGAATGACCATCCAGTCTCTGACAAAGTGGTAATAACCCAATTGGAAGTCGATAACAAATCCGTCGAGATCGGACAAAAGGTGAACGATCAGGTCATTCTGGAGAAAGGTATTCCCTATACTAATGAGTTTACACTGACTGCTGCCAATAATAACTTTTCACTGATGTTCAGTAATCTGACTTATTCGGACGAGTTACAGAAGTACAGCTATCGGTTAACGCCGGCTCAGTCGGACTGGCTGATTGCTGCCGATGGGGAAAGGGTTTCCTATGCCAATTTACCTCCGGGAGAATATCTTTTTGAAGTAAGTAGTATTATGCCGGACGGTTCCAATGGGAATGCGACTTCGATGGTAATCCACATTTTGCCTTTCTGGTATGAAACAGCCTGGTTCCGTTTCCTGATAGCTACTCTGGCTGCCTTTCTTATTTATTACCTGATACGTCGTGTAAGGAGAGAGCAAGCCCGGCTGAGACAGGAGGAGCGCCTGAAACATGAGTTGTTTGTTTCCAATCTGGAACGCGAGAAAGAGAAGCAGATCAACCGTGAACGCGGAAACTTCTTTACGAACGTATCCCATGAACTTCGTACACCTCTCACACTGATTCTTTCTCCTTTACAGGAGTTGTTGCAGACGGAGCGTCTTTCAGAAACTTTGCATGATAAGTTATCGTTGGTCTATAATAATGCGACCTCATTATCTACCCTGGTGAACCAATTGCTGTACGTCCAGAAAATCGAGGCCGGAATGGTTCAGCTACATTTGTCGAAAGTGGAGATCGTTGCTCTGGTTGAACACGTAATGTCTTCTTTCAGGCATATGGCCGAGATAAAAAGTACTGAGTATGTCCTGAACTCTGGTATCTCGTCTCTTGATTTATGGCTGGATGCTCCGAAAATAGAATCAGCCTTGAAGAACCTCCTTTCGAATGCGCTCAAATATACCCCGAAGGGCGGAAAGATAAGGGTTACGATCACGGAGAAGGAAGTGGACGGGAAAATGTTCTGTTTATTATCCGTTGCAGACAATGGTCTCGGCATCGCTGAAAATTTGCAGGGACGCATCTTTGAATCCTTTATAACGGGCGAAAATGATCCCTCATTTTCTACCAAGGTGGGTATCGGTCTGCGTATCGTTAAAAACACGATGGACCTCCATCATGGGAAAGTCTTGCTGAACAGTGCTCCCGGCAAAGGCTCCGAGTTCATCCTTTACCTTCCGTTGGGGCGCGAGCATTTTAAAGAAGATGTATATCAACTGGTTGAGGATACCCGTGATGAACAGAAGGAGGAAGCATTCACTGCCCCGGAAAAGGTTCGTGAAGAGACATCCCCCGAATCAGGCAAGAAATTGCTGGTCATTGAAGATAACGATGAGATAAGACATTATATCCATACTCTATTCGAGAAGAAATACCGTGTCCTGGAAGCCCGGGACGGTGAAGAGGGCGTGCGGATCGCCCGTGAAGAGATCCCTGACCTGATCATTTCGGATATAATGATGCCGGTCAAAGACGGCTTTACCTGTTGCCAGGAGATCAGGCAGGAGTTGCAGACGGCCCATATCCCGATCATCATGCTGACGGCCAAAGCCGAAGAGGAGGATTTGTTGAAAAGTACCCGGATCGGTGTGGACGATTATATCATGAAGCCTTTCAACCCCGAAGTGCTCAAAGCCAAGGCAGAGAACCTGATTCGCATGCGTGAGCAGTTGAAACGTATCTATACGAAAACCCTGATGTTGAAACATACGGTAGAGAAGCCGGAGGAAGAAGAGCAGGCCGGCCTTTTCATGCAGCAGGTAATCAGTATCGTCGAAGCCAACCTGACGAATCCGGACTTCAGTGCCAAAAGCCTGGCAAGCCTGTTGAATCTCAGCCAGCCTACCTTATACCGGAAGATGAAGCAGCAAAGTAACCTGTCGATTATCGAAGTGATCCGCAGTATCCGTATCAGCAAGGCAGCTTCCCTGATCATGCAGAAGAAATATTCTGTTCAGGAGGTGGCCGAAATGGTCGGTTATAACGATATAAATACATTCCGCAAGCACTTTACGAATCAGTTTGGTGTATCGCCTTCCCGTTATAATGCTTTATAGTTTCCGTTACCCTTGGGGTAGAGCCGGTTACCAGGGAGAGACTGTCGTTAACCCGGTGTATCGTTTCCCTTACCATTGCATTCCCTTTGCATATCACAGCTGTGAAACAAACGGAATCCAACTGTGATATGAAAGGAATGCAGTTGTGATAAGTAATAGAAAGATTAAAATGTAGATTCTTCAATAAAGATTGTCTCATGTAGGAATAAAGTTTATTTTTGCATAATGATGATGGATAAAACTCTTGAGGATGCCTAAAGGGGATATGAGCATTAGTTTCAGTGAAATATACACCAGTTATTACAAACGCTCCTTTCTGTTTGTAAAGTCGTATGTCAGAGATGATATGGTGGCCGAAGATATTGTGTCTGATGCTCTGATTAATCTATGGGAAACAACTAAAAAAGAAAAAGTGGAACACCCTTTGTCATTGCTTTTAGTTATTTTGAAAAATGAGTCTTTAAATTATTTGAAACATTTGGAGGTCAAGCAAACCGCATCGGAGTCTATCTCTTCTAAAATGACACGCGACTTGAATTATAGGCTGTCAACTTTACAAGCCTGTGATCCTGAAGAAATGTTTTCTTCAGAAATAACCCGTATAGTACAGGAAACATTACAATCGTTACCGGAGCAAACACGTCGTGTATTTGAGATGAGCCGTTATGAATGTCGTTCAGTAAAAGAAATAGCGGAAGAGTTATCCATTAGTCCCAAAAGCGTCGAATATCATATAACCAAATCATTAAAATATTTGCGAATATCATTAAAGGAATATCTTTTTGTTTTTTATTTCATGCTTTATTAGTAAAATAATTTCAAAACTATTTAGGGATTTTTGTTTCTGTGTTGTCTCTCTATATTAGAAACGGTATAATAGAGATGAATAAAGATATATTACAAAGATATGTTGAAGGCAACGTCACACCGGAAGAGGTGGAGACAGTTGTTGATTGGCTGGATGCAAATGAAAAACATGTAAAGGAACTCATGTCTTTACATAAACTGTATAACATTTCTGTTTTAAATCAACCTGTGTTATCACAGGAAAAAACAGGAACTTCCCGCCCGCCCCTGCTTCGTCGTATTATAAATGAAGTTATAAAAGTAGCTGCAATAGTTTTGGTGGTATTGGGTATTGAATTTCTATTAGAAAAGGAGGATATGGCAGAAGTGGCTCCTTTATTTCAAACTTTATATGTCCCATCCGGTCAGCGGGCTGAGTTGATTCTTCCTGACAGTACGAAAGTGTGGGTGAATGCACATTCCCGGATCGTTTATCCGGTTACTTTTAATAAAAACTATCGTCGGGTAGAACTTGACGGAGAAGCCTATTTCGATGTGAAGCATGACGAAACTTCCCCTTTTATAGTAAAGACAGAGAAGATGGATGTGAAAGTACTGGGTACTGAGTTTAATGTTTCCGCTTATTCAAAAAATCTGGAATTTAAAGTTGCATTGTTAAAAGGTTGTGTTGAGCTGAAATCTTCGGAATCATCTCTGAAATATAGAATGAAGCCGGGTGAACAGATTCGCCTTAAGGAGGGGAAATATATATCTACCGATATAAAAGATATGGATTACTTTAAATGGAAAGAAGGACTTTTATGTTTTAGCAACCAACCTATATCTGAGATTATGGATGAACTGAGCCTGTATTTTGACATCGAAATAAGTACAACAGACCGTTCGTTCTTAAAACAAAGGTATTCCGGGAAATTCCGTATAAAAGATGGTATTGAACATATATTGAAAGTGTTACAGTTGGAACATAAGTTCACCTATATAAAAGATAATGAATTAAATAAAATCACCATAAAATGAATTGCCTATGATGAAATAATAGAAGAAACGAATAAAAAACCGGATTATGTTGACGCATAATCCGGCGAAAATGTCAGCATGCTGACAACCTAGCAAAAATTAATCAGTACTAACATTTCAGATAATACAAAGTTATGAAAAAAAAATCTACAGGGGGATGTTATGCCCTGTTATTAAGCGAATTTAAACACATTTTTAGAGTTATGAAGTTATCCTTAATTTTTTTACTATTATGTGGTTCAACAATCTTTGCCAATAATGTAAACTCTCAGACTGCATGTGTCAGTATTGAGGCAAATAAGTTACAGGCGAAAGATGTTATTAAGCTGATAGAAGAGCAAACAGATTATCTTTTTGTTTATAATAACGAAAAGGTCGATCTGAGTAAGACGGTCTCTTTGAACGTCCGTAATAAGACTGTTGCAGAGGTTTTGAATAATATATTTGAGAATTCGGATATTACTTATGCAATGGAAGGCAGTAATATCTTGTTAATGAAAAAAGTATCCTCTCCCCAGCAAAATGTCAGAAGTATTAAAGGGCTCGTAAAAGATCAGTTTGGAGAACCCGTTATCGGTGCGAATGTTATAGAGAAGGGAACAACTAACGGAACCGTTACTGATTTGAATGGGAGCTATCAGCTTTCTCTTACTGGAGATAATGCTGTTGTACAGTTCTCATACATTGGTTACCGGCCACAGGAAGTCCCTGTGGGAGACAAAACAACCATCAATGTTGTTTTGTCTGAAGATACAGAGCAGTTGGAAGAAGTTGTGGTAACCGGTTATGGAGGTATGCAAAAACGTACAACGTTGACCACTGCTATTTCAAAGTTGGATAATAAAGCATTGGAGAATGTGGCGGTATCAAATGCTGCCCAGGCTTTGCAGGGAGGTGTCAGTGGTTTGCGTGTTGTGAATACTTCAGGAAGACCGGGGGAAGCACCGAATATCGTTTTGCGTGGTGGCGCAACAATAACAAATGATCCGTCATATAACCAGGCTCTTGTTGTTATCGATGGAATTGTACGATCCCTGAATGATGTCAATCCGGCTGATATTGAATCAATCCAGGTTTTAAAAGATGCAGCTTCTACTGCCATTTATGGAGCACGTGCTAACAGTGGTGTAATTTTGGTTACTACCAAAAGGGGCAAGGCAGGCAAAGCGACTGTGTCTTACAAATTTAAAGGAGGTTTGACCTTTGCTCGTAAAGGTTATGAGTTCCTTAACGCGAGAGATTTTATTCATTATAACAGGTTAGGTAATAAAAATGCGGGTAGAGCATTAGCGGATGTGAATAGAACTTCAGGATATGGACCTAATGCCGGAGATTGGTTTTCAATTCGCTTTTTGTCGGATGAAAATGAGCATCTTTTGCAAGAGGGCTGGGAACAAATGACTGACCCGTATGATGAGACTACCCAGTTATTATTCAAAGACTATAGTGGCCAGATTATGAAAGAAGCATTTAACGATCCTTCTTTTACCCAAGATCATTATGTGGATATAACAGGAGGAAATGACAAAGCTTCTTTTCTGGCATCTTTTGGATATTATAAGGAGGATGGCCAGGTTGTAAGTACCTCTTATGAAAGGTTTACTGGTAATGTTAACGGCTCGTATAAAGTTCGTGATAATATCAATATAAATGCAGGAGCAACTTATTCTTTTTCCAAGAAACCTGGATTGTGGATGAGTGAGGCACAGTTATTTTACCGTACTATGAGTATATGGCCGACTGTAAGCCCATACGATGAAAATGGAGAACCGACATCCGGTATTGGCTCTTCTGATGGTAATCCGCTATATTGGAAAAATAAATTGCAGCGTATAAACAATATACGTAAAACAACTTTCAATATAGGAGGTACCTGGGAAATTATTCCCGGCGTGTCTTTGAATGAAAATAGTTCTATTTATTATATTGATAATGAACAGGAAGATTTTGATAAAAAGTTTAAGTTGTCAAGTAGCGGATCTCCCAATGATACAAGATCTGCGCGTGCCATGTATGAGCGTCAGTTTCAACAACAGCATAATGCAACTTTGACATATGCTAAGTCATTTGTTGAAAAGCACAATTTAGATGTAATGATCGGTGGTGAATTGTTTGATTATAGTCGTTTTAAGCTTCAGGCAAAAGGAAAAAAAGCGCCGAGTGATGACATACCTACTTTAAATGCCTCCAGCGACAGAACAGAGGTATACTCTTATAAAGATGGTTACCGTATGATGTCTGCTTTCGGGCGTATCAATTATAATTTCAATTACAAATATTTGTTCTCTGTAGTGGCTCGTTATGACGGAATCTCTAAATTGAGTGACAATCGTTGGGGATTCTTCCCCGGTGTTTCAGCCGGATGGAATTTGCATGAGGAAGACTTTTTTAAAGATTCAAAATTATCCTCTGTTGTGTCAAGTGTAAAACCTCGTATTAGCTATGGTGTTAATGGGAATGTTGCCGGATTAGGTAATTACGAAGTCTATGGGGAGTATGGGACACAGACTGCTTATGATGGAAATATCGGTTTTCTGAATACGAAACTTATTAATGGAGGTCTTCGTTGGGAAAAGAGTAAATCGTTTGAAGCTGGATTAGATTTCGGGCTTTTTAATAATCGTGTCAATTTCATTACAGATTACTATAATAGAACGACTACTGATTTGTTGACTAATTTGGCTCTTCCGGGATATACAGGATTTGGTAGTATTCGGACAAATTTAGGGTCATTACGTAATCAAGGATTTGAAGCAGAGGTAAAAGTGAACATTCTTTCTAATCCGAAAGCTTTTATCTGGGATGTTTCTTTCAATGCTTCTTTTGTAAAAAATAAAATTATAGAGTTGCCGGAGAATGGTAATCAGAATAATCGTCAGGGCGGCCTGCAAGTATATGATCCGAAATCCGGAGAATATATTTGGGTAGGCGGTTACCAGGAAGGTCAGACTTTAGGAGATGTATATGCGTTTAAGCAGGAACGGATATTTAGAGACTGGGATGATGTAAAAGCAAATGCGGGTGATCGTTATGATGCTGTTGCAGAATTGTACGGTCCTAATAAATGGGCACAAATGAGTGAGGATGAAAGAAAAGGCAAGCGTCCGATTGAGCCGGGAGATGTACTGTGGGCAGATTTGGATAACAATGGAGTTATCAATCAATATGATCAGGTGAAAATTGGAAATGTATTCCCCAAATGGACAGGCGGTTTCTCTACCAATCTGTCATATAAAGACTTTTCTTTGTTTGCCCGTTTTGATTATTCATTAGGCCATGTTTTGTATAATGACCTTAAAGCTCGTTCATTGGGTCAGTATCAAGGATCATTCAATATAATCAAAGAAGTGAAAAACAGTTGGAGTCCGGATAATCCGAATAGTGATCTTCCCCGGTTCTATTATGCAGATCAGTCTATAAAAAGAAATATAACACGTTCTAATGTTGCCCGTGCTAATATTAATAGCAACAATTCCAGTTTCTACGAGAAAGGAGACTACTTGGCATTAAGAGAAATAACTCTGAGTTATCGTTTGCCTAAAAACTGGATAGAGAAGGCAACTTTGAGTGATGCTTCTATTTACATTACCGGACAAAATCTGTTTTATATTACCGGCTATAGCGGGATGTCTCCTGAACCGTCGATCAAAAAAGATAATGCCGGTGTGGACGAGGGAAGATATCCGATGCCACGTACGGTTCTTTTAGGAGTCAGCGTTTCATTTTAATTACTAACATAAAAATAATACAGACATGAAAAATAGATATTTATATTTGACTTTTATTGCTTTCCTGTTGTTGGGAAGTTGTGATTGGCTTGATACAACACCTGTGAGCTCTATTTCAGACAAACAATATTGGCAAACGGATGATCAGTATGATGCCTTTATGATGGGTATCCATGCACGTTTCAGAGATCATTCTTATACATTTTTTGTATTGGGAGAAACTAGAAGTGATGTTTTTGGAGATCCTCCAATAGGTGGAACGTCTTCTCAGGATTTGGAGCGGCTTCCTTTTAATACGATGAATGAAGAAACGCCTTTAGTTTCAAACTACGGGAGTTTTTATGAAAATATCAATCAAATTAATTTGATTATCGATAAAGCTATTGAAACGACCGCTATATCAGAGGCAAAAAGGGATTATTATTTAGGGCAGGCATACGGATTGAGAGCTTATTATTATTTTCATTTATTGCGTAGCTGGGGAAGTGTTATAATTACTACAACTCCGACTTATTCCCTGGATGTAAGTAACCTGGCAAAACCGGCTTCATCGGAAGTAGATGTAATGAAACAAATAAAGGAAGACCTTGACGCATCGTTGAAACGTTTTGGTACTGATTATACGATTAAAGATCAAAAATCTCAATGGTCTAAGGCTGCCAGCCTTATGTTGCAGGCGGAAGTCTATTTATGGTCCAGCCGTCAGATGAACGGAGGAACGAATGACGCAATGATCGCAAAGAATGCATTAACCGATATTCAAAATAATATCTCAGACCTCGGACTTATGGATAACTTTGTCGATGCTTTTGCATATGGTTTGAAAGGAAATAAAGAAATTCTTTTTGCCGTTCGGAATAAATTGAATGAGACTTCGTTATGGAATGGGAATTTTGGTGGTAATTTTCTTCCTCATTCGAATGGATTGAATACCTATTACGATATAGCTACAGGCGAACTATTTGATATAGTGAAGGAGAATCGATTTGGATTAGTGAGATTGGGTATAAGGAATGCCAATCTTGACCGTTATGATGATGCGGATAGCCGGAAACAGGGTACCTTGAAAGGAGTTTATAATAAGGATGAAAACGGGAATTTTGTTTTAGTTGGTGTTTTCACTTACAAGTATCAGGGAATTCAGGATGTTGGTGATAGTCGGTCTTTGAATGATGATTACCCTATTTATCGTTATGCCGATTTATTATTATTGTTGGCTGAAGCAAAGTCTTTGTTGGGTGAAGATCCTTCGAAAGAGATTAATGAGGTGAGAATGCGTGCTTATGGAAAAAATTATAAAGAATCTGTTTATGGTTATCCCCATCAAGCAATTGATTCAGATGTCAATGAGGCTATTCTTGAAGAGCGTTTTAAAGAGTTTATAATGGAAGGAAAACGTTGGTATGATTTACGTCGTTTTGGAAGTCAATACGTATTTAAATATACCTGGGCTGAAAAAGGAAATGAACAAAAGCTGTTATGGCCGATTGACAGAACTACATTGACTAATAATACTGCTTTGAAACAAACTCTGGGGTATGAACCTGCAGGTAGTAAATAAGTTTTCTATAATTGATGTAATTATTTATTAGTAAAAAGGGAGGTGAATCAAAAAAGCTATTACCGAATACAGACTTTTTTGACACCTCCCTCATTATTATTGTTAAAGAAGAATGAGTATGAGAAGATTGAGTTTCGTTTTTTCTTTTTGTTTATTGGGGATGATAATATCTGCCCAACCTTATAAACCGGATTGGAAGTCTATAGATAAACGGTCTGTTCCTTCTTGGTTTGAGGATGCCAAACTGGGCATTTTTATTCATTGGGGATTATATTCAGTTCCGGCATGGTCGCCTAAAGGCACTTATTCGGAGTGGTACAAGTATTGGTTGGATAATAAGAAATTGTTCGGTAATGGCGATTTTAAAGGTACTGAAATATACGACTACCATGTAAAAACGTATGGAGAGGGGTTTACTTATGCAGATTTTGCTCCGTTGTTTAAAGCTCAGGACTATGATGCCAATGAATGGGCTGCTTTATTTAAAGAGGCGGGAGCCAAATATGCAGTGTTGACAACAAAGCACCATGATGGTTTTGCTTTATGGCCCAGCAAAGAGGCTTCTCGCGATTATGGGAGACCTTGGAATAGTATGGAGATTGGCGCTAAGAGAGATTTGGTCGGAGAATATGTCGAAGCTATTAGAAAAACAGATATAAAAGTAGGATGTTATTTCTCTTGTCGCGAGTGGGATAATCCTTTATATTTCCCTGAGACAATGGATCTCTATGTTGACAGGCACTTTTATCCTCAGTTGAAAGATCTGATTAATCGTTATAAGCCGGATCTTCTGTGGTCTGATGGTCCGGACGATATTAGTGATACGGTTTGGAAGACAAAAGAATTTTTATCGTGGTTGTATTCAGAATCTGTTGTAAAAGATAGTGTTGTCGTAAATGACAGATGGGCTAAATTCTCGGATGGTAAGAAACATGGCGATTATTATACGCGTGAATACAGTGCCAATGATGCTGTTTTTGATAAGCCTTGGGAAGAATGCCGTGGTATGGGATTTTCTTTTGGGTATAATCAAAATGAAGATTTGGAAGATTATGCAACTCCTCAGGCGTTGATATTGACATTGGTTAATATTGTTAGCAAAGGTGGTAATCTACTTCTGGATATCGGACCGACAGCTAATGGGAAAATACCTCCGATCATGCAGGAACGTTTGTCCCAAATGGGTGAATGGCTGAAAATTAACGGAGAGGCTATTTATGGAACACGTCGGTGGAAGCATGTAGATCAGTGGTCTAGTGGTGACAGAAACTGGAAATATAATGGGAAATATTATGTAAGTGGCAATGCTATACTTAAGCAGACTGTTGATCCGGATCCGGGTTATGCGGTACAAGAAGTTTTCTTTACATCTAAGGGTGATAATATATATGCAATCTTGCCAAAGTATCTCAAAAGTATTGTTTTAAAAGACATTTACTCTACATCGCAAACAAAAATATCACTACTGGGATGTGATAAAGAGGTAGAATGGAAACAGGAAAAGGATAATATCCGGATAACAATGCCATTTTTGTCTTTTGAAGAACTTTCCTGTAATTATGCCTGGACGCTCAAACTGGAAAAGGTGAAGTGAATAAGTAAATATGTCAGAAGTCTCAATCTGTGTATTATGTTGAGACTTCCGACAGTAATTTTTGATAGTTATTTCTTTACCGGTGGATAATCCAACGTATAATGCAATCCACGGCTCTCTTTTCGTTCGATGGCCTGGCGCATGATTAAATAACCTACATTAATCATATTACGCAGTTCGCAGATATCTTTCGAAGCTACCGAGCGTTTGAACAGGCTCTCCGTTTCTTCATAGATGATGTCCAGACGGTCCCAGGCACGTTTCAGGCGCAGGTCGGAGCGGACGATGCCGACGTATGTACTCATGATTTGTCCCACTTCTTTCACACTTTGGGTGATAAGGACCATTTCTTCCAGAGAGGTCGTGCCCTCGTCGTTCCATTCCGGGATGTTTTCCTGATACTTCAATGAATCAATGATTCCCAAACTGTGCTTGGCTGCTGCATCGGCATAGACAACAGCTTCGATCAGTGAGTTGGAGGCCAGACGGTTGCCGCCATGCAGACCGGTGCAGGAACATTCGCCTACCGCATAGAGACGGTCGATAGAAGAACGTGCATCCAGATCTACCTTGATACCTCCGCACAAGTAATGGGCGGCAGGAGCTACCGGGATATAATCCTTGGTAATGTCGATGCCCAGGCTCAGGCATTTCTCATAAATATTCGGGAAATGTTTCTTTGTCTCTTCCGGGTCTTTGTGTGTAACGTCCAGATATACATGGTCATCTCCACGGGTATCCATTTCGTTTTTGATGGCGCGTGCCACAATATCGCGGGGAGCCAGTGAAAGACGTTTATCATATTTCTGCATGAACTCTTTTCCGTCCAGCGTACGCAAAACACCGCCGTAACCACGCATCGCTTCCGTAATCAGGAAGGAAGGGCGGTCGCCCGGATGGTACAAAGCCGTTGGATGGAACTGTACAAACTCCATGTCCTTAACGGTCCCTTTTGCACGGTAAACCATCGCTATGCCGTCGCCTGTGGCTACCAACGGATTGGTCGTTGTCTGATAAACGGCACCTACACCGCCGGTTGCAATCAGCGTTACCTTGGAAAGGAAGGTGTCGATTCGTCCGTTCGGGTCCATGATATAGGCTCCGTAGCATTCTATATCCGGTGTCTGACGGGTGACGGTGACACCCAGATGGTGCTGCGTCAGTATTTCGATTGCGAAATGATTCTCAAATACGGTGATGTTGGGGTGCTTCTGGATGGCCTGAATCAGGCTATCCTGTATTTCGGCTCCTGTATTGTCTTTATGGTGCAGGATGCGGAATTCGGAATGTCCCCCTTCACGGTGCAGGTCGAAGTTGCCTTTCTCGTCCTTGTCGAAGTCTACACCCCAACTGATTAGCTCTTTGATTTGCTGAGGGGCGTTGCGCACGACCTTTTCCACGGCATCGCGGTCGCTGAGCCAGTCGCCGGCAATCATTGTATCTTCAATATGTTTGTCGAAATTATCAACAATCAGGTTTGTTACCGAGGCGATGCCTCCCTGAGCGAAATATGTGTTAGCTTCTTCCAGATTAGTTTTGCATACCAGGGCTACTTTTCCCTTACTGGCAACTTTAAGTGCGAAACTCATTCCTGCAATACCGGAACCTATCACTAAGAAATCGAATCTTTGTACCATAAGACATTACTGTTTAGACCGCCAAAGTTAGGAATTAACTTTTATGGTTGTACCCTTTGATGCCCCCTTTCCTTATAAATAAGGGCGAAATAGGCATTCTTTTGCTATTTTTAAAAGAAAAGCCATAAACATTCGCAGGTTTCCCCTGTTTTAACTACGCATTGGATATCCGGCTTATTATTAATACTTAAACGTTTTGAAATATGAAATCTAAAGTTTTACTGGTAGCTTTGGCCGCTATGTTGGCAGGCGGGGCTATGGCACAAGATTGTACATTCTTTTTCCCTACGACAAAAGGTACAAAACTGGTGAAAAAGAGTTATGACGGCAAAGGAAACCTGTCAGGTGTGATGACTTATGTAGTGGATGAGGTGGAAAGTAAACAATCCGGCCTGGAAGTCGAAGCCGATTATGTGTTCGTCAATAATGGCGGAACAGTTATCGACAAAGGCGAACTGGAGGCTTTTTGCCAGGATGGCGAATTCTTTATGGATATGAAAGAGGTGCTGTCCAATCCATCTTTTGTTACTACAACGAATACTGCAGTGGCGGCTACAGATGCCGTAATCAATTATCCGAGCGTAGCGCAGGGAGCATCTTCGGATGATGTCTATTTCGACGATGCCGTGATCAACATTTATTCAAAGAAGAATCGTAAAGACAGAAAGAACATTTCGATTTACGACCGCGAATATGTGAAAACCGAAGAGATCACCACTCCGGCAGGAACATTCGATTGTACGAAAGTAAAATTTAAAATCAAATCACGTTCCCCGAAAGAAACGATCGAAGGTTACGGATACGAATGGTATGCTCCCAATATCGGGGTAGTTCGCACGGAACAATACAATAATAATAATGTATTGCAATCTTATTCCGTACTCGAAGAAGTGAAATAAGTAAAATATATTCCTTTTTGGAATTGTTTGACCGGTTTAAGTGGATACGCTGTTGCTGTGAAGCGGCGGCGTATTTTCTTTTCCCCTGTCAGCTCTCTTTCCTTCTGTTTTCTTCTTTAAATTGGGTTGGAGTCATTCCTTTAACTTGTTTAAATATGGTACTGAAATACCGTTGATAAGTGAAACCTACTTCATATGATATTTCCGATATGGTCAAATCCGTTTGTATAAGCATCAAAGAGGCTTTCTCTATACGGATTTTATTGATGTAATCGTTAACGCCCATACCGGTCAGAGCCTTTACCTTATTATATAAGGAAGCACGGCTCATGGTCATCTTTTTCATCAGATAGCTTACATCGAGGTCCGGGTTGGCCAGGTTGTTATCTATCAGTTCATTCATCTTTGACATGAAGTGTTCATCCGCATTGCTGATCGTGACTTCCTGTGGCAGGAGCAGGGTAGAAGATTCCTTATATTTTTGTTTGACGGCTTCCCGGCTTTTCAGCAAATTAAGAATGATAGTCAGCAGGAAGTCTAACTCAAACGGTTTCGGGATATAAAAATCCGCACCGAGTTTATACCCTTGCGCAGTACTTTCCTGGTCGCATTTGGCTGTCAGCAGGATGATGGGGATATGGCTGATTTCAATATCGTTTTTTATATTCTTACAGAGTTCATAGCCGTCCATTTGGGGCATCATGACGTCGCTGACGATGATATCCGGTTGTTTGGCTTTGGTTATTTCCAGGGCGGCAAGACCATTTTCTGCGGTATAAACCTGCTTGAATATATCTTTGAACGAATCTTTCAGGAAAAGGCGGAGTTCATCTTTATCTTCTACGATGAGTAAAGAATATCCCGCGCAGGAAATTCCGGTCGCGGACAAGTCTAACGGTATAGATAGATTTTCGCTAATCTCTGTTTCCTGTACCTCTTGCTGTCCGGAGTTGATGCTATCGGTCAATGCGGGTAACTCATAATAGAATGTAGCTCCTCTGTCCGGATTGTTATAGGCGCCTATCCGCCCTCCATGCATTTCAATCAATACTTTGGCATAAGATAAACCGATTCCGCTACCGCTCTTATTATGTTCACCTTGGTAGAAACGGTTGAAAAGCTTTTTCGGGTCCACATTTTGCAGACCGATACCCTGGTCTGCGACGGCGACTCTGACATAGTTATCTATTAGTTGGGTCGATATTGTTATTTGTGTCTCCGGTTCACTGAATTTGAAGGCGTTCATCAGTATGTTGGAAAAAATGGTCTGGCATTTCCATTCATCGAACCAGATTGATTCAATCTGAGTATCCAGCTGATATATCAGCTGGATACTCTTTTCCTTTAATTCAGTATTGAAATCTTCGGAGACGGATACTATCCATTTATTTAATGGATGAGGCTGTTTCTGTAAAGACTTCTGCTCCGTTTTGATACGGTTCAGGTCGAGAACCATGTTAATCAGGTTTTTCATTTTTCTCGACTGTTTGTAAATAGTATTTAACTGTCCGTGAATAACTTCGGGAGTCAGATTCTCATGGCTGGTGTCGATAAGTCTTTTCAACGGGGCGTAAATGAGTGTAAGGGAAGTCCTGAGTTCATGACTTATATTGACCAGGAACTGTATCTTTTCTTCGTTCATGGCCTGTTCATGTTCTTTCATTTCCCATTTCAGTCGGTTTTCTTTTTTCTTCAGGATAATATATACCGTGGCGGTAATAATTCCTAAGATTAACAGAATTATGCTGAAAATAAAAAGGTTACTTTTATACCAAGGGGGAGTGATATGGAGTGTGAGTATCTTTTTGGGTTGACTCCATATCCCGCTTTTCGTATTGTAGGATGCAATAATCGAATAACTTCCCGGGAGTAATACCGGTAGGTTTAGTTTGTTATTATAAGATTCGATGTATTGCTCGTTTGCCCCTTCTATTTTGTATCGGAACATTGTTTTTCTGAATATATCTTTCTGATTTATATTGAATACGACCGATAGAGATGTATAATTCCAGGGAATTGCAACCGACCGGTGAGTCGTGTTGAATTGTTTCAGATAGGTACTCCCGTTGAATAGAATATCGGATAAATCAATTTCCGGTTGAAGATCGTCATTATAGGAAATATTCTTATCTATTTTTACCAGTCCGTCGGTTCCTGCCAGGTAGATGTTATTTGTTTTGGACTGTTCCTGATACATAAACAGGATTTCATTCGGCGAAAATCCATCGGATTCGCTCCAGATAATAAATCTCCCTTCATCGATAACATACGAAAAGAGCATATTCTGTGCACCTATCCAGAGACGCCCTTTATCGTCGAAGAAAAGATAAGACACGTTATTGAAAAGCCGGGTATTGATTCGGTGTAATACTTTCTCGTTCAGATTGTAATAACTGAGTCCCTGGTCGCTTCCTATCCAGACGGTCCCTTTTTTGTCATAACACAGGGTATGGATCGTTTCGCTTGGTTCAGTGGTGAATAGAAGGGACAGGCTGTCGTTCTTTTGTAATGTCTGTAAGACATAATTCTCTTTTATCATGAAAATAAGCGAATCGTCCGCATAGGTCAGATTCAACGCTTCCAGGGAGAAATCGGTTTCTTTTGTTTTTAGGGTAGAAAAGGTCTTTGTTTCAGGATAGTAGATACGTGCACTGAGCGACAGAATATATATTTTGTCGTTGCTGACTTTATGCGCCAGGGGCATAAAGCCGTAATAACATTCTTCTGTATTGATCTGGTCGTTGACAATAGTAAATGGGGTGTATTTTCCCGTTTGCTTGTTGAAGACAACTATTCCCTGGTTAAATAACGAAACCAAAAGCTCCGTGTCGGATAAACCGGTGATGGAAGTCACCTTATCGCCGTAGGTGGAGGTGAATTGTTTGAATGTATCGGTAAATGGGTTGTATACATTGATTCCTCCGCCGTCTGTTCCGATCCATAAAAGACTGTCATTGTCTTCGTACAGGCTGGTAATGGCTTTTTCGCTTAATCCGTTGGTGTTGTTTAAGGCTACGTCTTTGAATGTCTTGATATAAGTTTCTTTAATTCCGAATATACCGCCTCTCACGCTCCCTGCCCAGAGGTTATTTTCATTATCCATATAGAGAACAGTGATGGAATTGACGGGAAGTGAATTCACATCTCCCGGAATGTGTTGTAAGACAGTAAAATCTTTTGTGTCGGGATGATAAATATTGATTCCTCCTCCGTCTGTCCCTATCCATATGTTTCCGTCTTTTTCCAGAATACTGAGAATGATATTGTTACTGAGTTTAGAGTCTTCACTTTTATAGTGGGCGATCAATTTCCCTTTCGGATCGTAGCAGAAAAGTCCCTGTCTGTATGGTGACAGGTAAATATATCCTTTTTCATTGATAAAAATGGCGGATACGGTATTGGTAAACGGCAACGAGTTATCTTTATAAATTTCGTTTGTCGTATAATTATAGGTGAGCAGCCCATGTTTTTTTGTATTCAGTAATACTTTATTTCCTTCTATCTTTAATATGTTGAGAATGGAGTATTCTCCGGTTTCCCGTAGGTGATTTTCCGTATGGAGAAGGATACGTTCGGTATTTTTGTTTTTGTAATCGAACCGGTAGAGTGTTTTTTCTCCTCCGAAAAGAATCCCTCCGGGTATACAGAGATAAGAAAATATCTTTTCTTTTATGATCGGGTCGAAGTGGTTGTAGTCCGGATTGTATTTAACCAGTCCCTTGTTAGTAGAAACCCAAAGATTATTGAGTGAATCTTCTGCAACAAACTGTATGTGGTTACCGGGAAGCGAATATTTATTGTCTTTTTCGTTGAAGAAGCTTTTTAGCTCATGTTGGTCGTAGCAGTTTAATCCGGATTTTGTTCCTATCCATAATATTCCTTTATGGTCACATAGAATAGAGTTGATGCTCGATTGTGATAATCCCTGCTCGATTGCTATTTGTTTGAAGTAATAGCTGGCGTTGTTGCTCCGTCCGGTACCGGGTAAAAGACAGAGTAAAATAATGTATACAATATGTGGGAAAAACTTCATAATCTAATTTTACTTTTTTTACAAATATACAGCTAAACAATGAATTTCCCAACAGGTAAAATAGTATAGATTCTAAAATCATATTCAAAAGGCTTGATTGTTATTTGTTGATAACCAGGTGATTGTACGATAGAGGAATACTTTTAGACAGGATTTGACGCCCTTCTTGAATGCAGACTATACATTTGTCAGCGTATCTTAAATTTAAAATCAGATGAAAAAAAATGTAATTATTATGCAGAAAGGACCACCTCCGTCTAATCGACGGACTCTTAGAAAAATGATTGGTGAATTTGACTTTAAACTAAAAATACGATTAAACTTATGAATCAAGTACAGGCTAAGTATAAGCTGGTAGGTAGTCCCCTTCAAAAGGTCGGCGTACTGTTGCTGCTTATTTTGTTTATACGACCAGATGTACAGGCTGAAGCTAACAATCCAGCCTTTGCTTCCGGTCCGGATAGTAATGTCCCGTCTATAACCCAGCAAAAAGGACAAAAGAAGCTGGTAAAGGGAACGGTCAGTGACGACACTGGCGAATTGATGATAGGAGCCACGATTTCTATCAAAGGAACGACTCAGGGAGTTCTTTCTGATATGAATGGAAATTATGAAATTGAATGTACGGATAATGATATTCTTCAGGTTTCTTATCTGGGTTATACGCCTCAGGATATAAAGGTTGGTAACCGAAAAGTCATAGATGTTATTTTGACTTCCGATAATGTATTGCTGGAAGAGGTGCAAATTATCGCTTATGGAACCCAGAAGAAACTGACTGTGACCGGCTCTGTTTCTTCGATAGACACAAAAGATTTGTTGAAATCGCCCACGTCCAGTATCGGTAATATGCTGGCCGGTTCTGTTTCGGGTATTTCAACCGTTCAGTATAGCGGACAGCCCGGAGCTGAAGACCCGGAAATATTTGTCAGAGGTATTGCTTCTTTGGATGGCGCCCGCTCACAACCATTGATTCTAGTGGATGGGGTGGAACGTTCTTTCTTCCGCATGGACCCTAATGAAATAGAGAATATTACTGTTTTGAAGGATGCTTCGGCAACGGCCGTATTCGGTGTACGGGGTGCGAATGGAGTTATCCTGGTAACGACACGCAGAGGAAAAGAAGGACGTACGGAAATATCGCTGTCTTCTTCAGTCGGTATCAGTGAAGCGATGCGTGTTCCGGAAATGATGGGGAGTTATGACCATGCCAAATATTTCAATGAAATGCAATTGAGCGACAATCCCGATTTAGGTCCCAACGATTTGAGATTCTCGCCTTATGTATTGGATATGTTCCGGACGAATGCCGATCCGATCATGTTCCCGAATACGAACTGGGAAGATTTGATGTTTAAGAAAACATCTTTGCAAACCCAGCATAACCTGAATATCTCGGGAGGAACGAAGGATGTGAAGTTTTTTATTTCCCTGGGTTATCTGTATCAGGATGGTTTGCTGAAGAGATTTTATGAAAGTTATAATCCGAACTATAAAAACAATCGTTATAACTACCGGGCGAATCTCGACATTAACGTAACTAAGAGCACTACTTTGAAATTGGGGTTGGGTGGCCGTCTGGAAACAAAGAAGGATCCTAAATTCGGCGAACAAAACAATTTATGGATGGAGATTCTCCGTGTACAACCATTCTCCAGTCCGGGCTTTGTAGATGGAAATCTGGTTCAGATTAAGAACCGTTATATCCCGATGACAATGCGTAACCTGTTCTCCATGTATTATGGAAAAGGATATACAGAGGCTTCGCAAAATACGATGAATCTGGATATGGATTTAACACAGAAACTGGATTTCATCACCAAAGGTCTTTCTTTTAATATTAAAGGAGCTTACAATACCTCTTATACGGGAAGTAAATCATGGAACGGCTCGATGGAATCGTATACTCCGGTCTACAAATCCAGTCTGACCGATCCGGGATTGGCTATCGATGATCCTAATTTTGATCATACGATTGTGTATCAGCTTGAAGGTACAGCGAGTGCTTTGTCTGCGTCGGAGGACTGGAGTACCAAAACGCGTGACTGGTATGTAGAGGCCAGCTTACGTTACGACCGTACTTTCGGGGATCATAAAGTCGGCGGCTTGCTCTTGTATAATATGACCAAACAGTATTATCCCAAGGCTAATACGGATATCCCGAAAGGATATTTGGGATTGGTTGGGCGCGTCACCTATGCTTATAAAGACCGCTATCTGGTCGATTTCAATGCCGGTTATAACGGTTCGGAAAACTTTGCACCGGGTAAACGGTACGGATTTTTCCCGGCAGCCTCACTCGGTTGGGTAATATCGGAAGAGAAGTTTATGAAGCAGGTAGATTTTATCAGCTTCCTTAAATTAAGAGCCTCTTACGGTCTGGTAGGTAACGACATATTGAATGAATATAAACGTTTCTTGTATTTGCCGGACTCATATTCAGCCAGTTCGGGCGGATATTATTGGGGAGTGAATACTCCGCAGGCTTATCCGGGCGCATCGGAACTGATTTTGGGAAATCCGGATGTTACCTGGGAGAAGGCTGCCAAACAAAACTACGGTTTGGATATGAACCTGCTGGATCAGCGTTTGAGTTTCTCTCTGGATGTATTCTTTGAGAAACGTAAGGATATTCTTATTCAGCAAAATACAGTTCCGGGATTCGTCGCTGCCGACCTGCCTGCTGTCAATTTGGGTAAAGTGAACAATAAAGGATATGAAATCTCTTTGGGATGGAACGATAAAATTGGCAGCAAGTTCCGCTACTGGCTGAAAGGAAATGTCTCTTTTTCCAGAAATGAGATTGTTTATAAAGATGAAATTCCACAGAATGAACCTTATATGTATGAAACAGGACGTTCTATCGGTTTGAATTACGGATATGTTTTCGATCGTTTCTTCGAGGCAAAAGACTTTAATGAGGATGGTTCGACAATCACGGGAATCCCTACGCAGTCGGGAACATTCAAGCCGGGTGATATTCTGTTCAAAGACCTGAATAATGACGGAGTAATCGATGGAGATGATAAAACGTATTTCGGTTATGGAGAAAATCCCGAGTATATTTTCGGTCTGAATGCCGGATTTGAATATAAAGGTTTTGACTTCTCGATGAATTGGACAGGGGCAACTAACGTTTCCAGACGTTTGGAAGAAGACTTTACCCGTCCGTTCAATACCGGTGACGCTCCCCTGATGAAATGGATGGTCGAGGAACGTTGGACAGAAGAGAAAGGACAATCGGCCCAATTCCCGCGTTTTACTCAAACCAACAGAATGCATAATTCGCAAATGTCGGATTTCTGGGTGAGAGATGCCTCTTATCTGCGTCTGAAGAACCTGGAGATAGGATATACGCTGAATACGGATGTGTTGAAGAAAGTCGGTATCCAGAAACTCAGGGTGTTTGCCAACGGATATAACCTGCTGACATTTGACCATCTGGGATTTATCGACCCGGAATCAAAAATCAGTAATAAGAACAAGTATCCCAATACGCGTATTTACAATTTTGGAGTGAATGTAAATTTCTAATGATACAAATAGTATGAAAAGATTATTAATACCAATATCTATAATAGCCGCCTCTTTCTATTTCGGTTCATGTAACGACTTGAAGATAGGCGATGATTTTCTGGAAAAGGCTCCGGGAGCTGATGTTACCCTGGATACGATTTTTGCCTCCAAGCAGTATGCCGAACGTGCGCTGGCTGCGGCTTACAGACATTTACCTTATGGGGTTATGTACAGTTGGGACCCTGCCGAAGACAAACTGGGAGTGGATCTGCTTGAATCGACAACCGACCTTTGCCAGTCTTACCTGGGATGGGGATGTGGTGCGGAACGCCATTATTATAACGGACAATATAATGCTTCGGTTGCCGACACCTATGATGTAATGTATGCTTACACAAAAGAACGCAGTTGGGAAGCCATCCGTAAAGCGTATATTTTCCTGGAAAATGTAGACAGGGTACCGGATATGACAGCAGAAGAAAAGGCTATCCGTAAGGGTGAAGCCAAGATGGTGATAGCAGTACAGTACACTCAAATGATGCGTCATTTCGGCGGCTTGCCTTTGATTGATAAAGCTATTTATCCGGGCGATGACTATAATTATCCGCGTGAAACCATTGAAAAGACGGTTAATTTTATCGTCAATTTGTGTAATGAAGCCGCATCCGTACTTCCCTGGCAGGTATCGGTGGAAGAAGACGGGCGCTTCACCAAGGCTGCTGCACTCGGATTAAAGGTGCGTGTGCTATTATTTGCAGCTAGTCCTTTGTTTAATGACAACCAGCCTTATCTGGATGGCGAAGCCAGTACGAACCTGATGGTTTGGTATGGAAATAAATCCGATCAACGCTGGCAGGATGTTGTGGATGCCTGTAAAGAATTCGAACAGGCGAACAACTCGGGTTCTTATAACTACCAGTTGGTTGAGACAGGGGATTACCGGCAGGATTTTCAGGATGCATGGTATAAAAGAAGAAACGGTGAAGTGCTGATATCTACGCGTGTAGCTTATACTTGCCCGGATATTTGGGATGGAAATTTTTATTTTATGCAGTCGGCCGGCTGGTATGGTTGTAGCTGTCCGACATTGAATTATATGGATATGTTCGGTAATGCCGACGGAACGTCTTTTAATATAGACTGGGATAATATACCGCAGGGCGTCAATCCGTTCGATGGCAGAGATCCCCGGTTGTATGAAACTCTTGTTATTAATGGCGACAAATGGCAGGGACGTACGGCTGAAACCTATATCGGCGGACAAGAACAGAATACTGAAAATTCGACGCGTTGCCGTACCGGTTCCGTTATGCGTAAGTTCCTTCGTGAACATGATTATGCCACTCTGACCGGTTCGGTTATTCACTGGCCTTACTTGCGTCTGGCTGAGATTTATCTGAGCTATGCGGAGGCTTTGAATGAACTCGGACGTACGGGTGAAGCTTATGAGTGGGTTGACAAAGTCCGTGGACGGGTCGGTTTACCGAAGTTGCAGCGTAATCTGTCACAGGAGCAATTCCGTGAAATGGTACTGAATGAACGTGCCGTGGAATTTGGTTTTGAAGAGATCAGATGGTTTGACCTGGTCCGCTGGAAACGTGCGGAAGATTTTACCAAACCTCTGTACGGTGTAAAAATCTGGCGTCAGGCAGACGGTTCTTATAAATATGAAAAATGGCAGTTGGCCGAACGTTACTGGAAGAAGAACTGGTCGCCCAAATGGTATTTGTGTGCATTCCCGCCTGAAGAGATTAATAAAGGTTATGGATTGGTCCAGAATCCGGGATGGTAATTCATTTGATAAATCATAAAAGCAGGTTATGAAAATAATAAAAGAAATATATGTAGCTGCATTTTTGTCTGTGTCTGTTTTCTCCTATGCACAGGATACAAAAATGATAAACCGTGGATTCAATTTATCCGGGCGTAGCGAAGAAAGTACGGCGGCAGTTTCCACGATATATATGGATGATTCTAAAACGTCTGATATTAATCCGGCTAATTCCCTGTATGGAAAACTTCCCGGATTGTTCAGTCTGCAAGGCTCGACTGTAGCATGGGATAATGATCCGACAATGTATGTGAGAGGTCTTGCCACGATGGGGGCAGGAACTCCTTTGGTTCTAATCGACGGTTTTGAACGCCCCCTCAGTTCCTTGTCACAGGATGAGATAGAGAGTGTTACGGTTCTGAAAGATGCTGCATCGCAGGCCTTGTATGGTGTACGGGGTGCAAACGGTGTCATTCTGGTGACTACCAAACGCGGTATTTTGGAAGGAATGAAAGTGCATGCAAGCTATCAGTTCGGGATAAATACTCCATTTCGTCTCCCCGATATGGCGGACGGATATACGTATGCATTGGCAATGAATGAAGCTTTACGGATGGACGGACTGTCTGCTTTGTATAGCAATTCTGATCTGGAAGCTTTTCGTACGGGTTCCAACCCGGAGCTTTTCCCGAATGTGAACTGGAAGGATGAAGTATTGAAAAATAAAGGAACGACTCATCAGTTTAATGCTTCTTTTACCGGAGGGGGAAAGAATGTGAGTTATTTTGCTGCAATCAATTACATCGGCGATAACGGTTTTATGAATGAGAACTATTTCAGCCCGGATTATTCCAGTCAGATGTCGTGGGATAAACTGAGTGCCAGGGCGAACCTCGATATTAATGCGACAAAACTCACGCTGGTAAAATTGAATTTGTTGGGTGAATTGTCGCAACATAATCGTCCGGCAACGGAGTATTCGACTTTGTTCCCGATGATCTATGATGTTCCGGCAGCGGCTTTCCCGGTAAAGACGGGTACTGGTGTATGGGGCGGTGATAATGTACGCAAAAATCCTGTTGCAGAATCGGTGGCTAAAGGTTTTTCCGTTGGAAATGACCGGGCTTTATATGCCGACTTACGGATTATCCAGGACCTGTCGGTTCTTACTTCCGGTTTGAGTGCAGAGCTTGCTATTGCTTATGATAACCGGGCCAGCTATTGGGATAATAAAACAAAGAATTATCTGTATGAAAGTTTGCAGCCGGTCAGGGATAACGGAGGTACTATTATCGATATAACCCGTACACGTTACGGACAGGAAACGGATTTGTCTTTCAGTTCCAGCCTGGGATATCAGAACCGTGTAACAACATTCGAAGCAAAAGTCAATTACGAAAAAAACTGGCAGGATATGCATCAACTGAATGCTGCGGTCATTTATCATCAGGAAGAAAATTCCCTGAAAGGAATTAATAATACGTATAGACGGCAGAGTTATATAGGAAATGCAAGCTATACTTATAAAAGCAAGTATTTGGCCGATTTGGTGTTGACTTATTCCGGATCGAGTGTATTGGGAAGTTCTGATAAGTATGCATTTTTTCCTGCCGTTTCTGCCGGTTGGGTCATTTCTTCCGAAGACTTTATGAAAGAAGTTACAGCGATAGATTATCTGAAAGCGAGGGCTTCATGGGGTATTACCGGAAGTGACCGGTTTGCTTATGATTATGATAAATATTATTTCAAAACGGGCATCAGCTCCTATTTTTTCGGAGATAATAATAATTCTGTATCCGGTAATGGCGAGTTCCGTTTACCTAATTTGAAGTTGAAGCCGGAAACAGCCTATAAGTTTAACTTCGGTATCGATATGGAAGTATTCAAACGGTTGTCTTTATCAGCGGATGCCTTTTATGAAAAGCGGACGAATATTCTGGTGAACTCCTCTGCTATTTACTCTTCCGTGTTGGGAGTCAGCACACCGATTTTGAATGATGGCGAAGTTAAGAACTATGGATTTGAAGCCGGTCTTTCCTGGCGTGACCGTATCGGAGATTTCACCTATATGCTGGCTGGTAATTTCACTTTTGCCCGTAATGAGATTGTAAATATGGACGAAGGATATAAACCGTATGATTACCTGAAAAATACAGGAAACCGGATCGGGCAGTATTATGGTTTGGAGGCTATCGGTTTCTTTCAGGATGAGGCAGATATAGCGGGCAGTCCTGCACAGTCTTTCTCCAATGTAGTTCCGGGCGATGTAAAATATAAAGACCAGAATGGTGATAAGGTGATCGATGATTATGATAAGGTGGCTATTGGTTACAGTACTGTTTTGCCGGAAATTATGTACGGGTTTTCTATTGGATTGGGATATAAGAATGTAAGCCTGAAAGCAGATTTCCAGGGAGTAGCCAACTATACGTTAGTTAGAAATATGTCAAGTATGTACCGTCCTTTGGTCGGTAATAAGAACGTCTCTCAACATTATCTGGAAAATCGCTGGACACCGGAGAATACCAATGCCCGGTATCCGCGTCTGACAACTAAACAGAATGATAATAATTTCAGAGAAAGTTCTATCTGGGCTGAAAACGGCAATTTCCTGAAACTGAGAAATGTGGAGTTGGCCTATACTTTACCTAAATCATGGGTAAACAAGATCAGACTCAGCAATATCAACCTGTTTGCCAGAGGTATGAATCTGTTTTCATTTGACCATGTGAAAGATATGGACCCGGAGCAAATGTATGCTACTTATCCATCTTTCAGATCATATAACATTGGATTAACTCTTGATTTTTAAAAATAGACATTATGAATAAGAAAATATTATCTGCCATATTTGCTTTTGCAGTGTGTATGTCTTCCTGCAATTATCTGGATTATAATGAATCGTCCGGATTTGACAAAGAAGATATGTTCACCTATTTTGAAAGAGCAAAAGGTATGCTTACCACTGTATATTCATATCTACCCGCCGATTTCGGTAATTTTGACGGAGCGACCCGGGCAGCGGCGACCGATGAAGCGGAATATGCCTGGAATACATCGGGCATCATCCGGTATAATAACGGTTCGTGGAGTCCGATCCTGACAATCGATAATGTGTGGGGCACTTACTATACCGCAATCCGCTCTGCTAATATGTTTCTGAATAATTATCAGGAAGACTTCACCAATATTGAATGGAATGATAATTATGAGACTTTGATGCAGCAATATCAGTACTATCCGTATGAAGCTCGTTTTTTACGTGCCTTCTACTATTTCGAGTTGGCCAAACGGTATAAGAACGTCCCGCTGATTACGGAATGCCTGGAACTCGATGAGGCGAATAGCGTGACTCCTTCTGATTTTGATAAAGTGATTGATTTTATTGTCAGTGAATGCGATGAGATCATGGATAAGCTGCCTGTATCCTATAAAGATGTGCCGGGATATGAAACGGGCCGTATCACCCAGGGAGCCGTGATGGCCTTGAAATCAAGAACGTTACTGTATGCAGCCAGCCCTTTATATGCCGGGACGGCTGGTCAGGAAAAATGGATTGCAGCGGCTAAAGCGGCCAAACAACTGATCGATAAGGTTGAATCGGACGGGCGGTATCAACTGGTAGATGAACAGATATGGAATAATCTGGCTTCCAAAGAACTGATTCTGGAAACGCGCAGAGGTAATTCAAATGATTTTGAAAAACTGAATTTCCCTATCGGTTATGAGGGAGGAAACTCCGGAACCTGTCCTACACAAAATCTCGTGGATGCTTTTGAAATGAAGGATGGAAGCCGGTTCGACTGGGGAAACCAGGAACATATCGATAATATGTACAATCCGGAAAAGAGGGATCCCCGCTTGTTTAAGACTGTTCTGACGAATGGCTCTACTTTCAAGAATGCGGCTGTTGAGACTTTTGTAGGCGGTAAAAACGGAGCGCCTCTGGATGGTGCGACACCGACAGGCTATTATTTGAAGAAATATGTTGTCGAAACAATCAGTCTGAATCCGAACAATACGACTACCGATCGTCATGTCTGGATACTTTTCAGGTACGCAGAGGTATTATTGAACTATGCGGAAGCTCTTTATGAGGCCTACGGCAATCCGGACTATACGGATAATACGTTTACGTTATCTCCACGGGCAGCCATCGACAAAGTCAGGGCACGTGTCGGAATGCCGGGAGTTGCTTCGGATGATTTTCTTGAACGGATCAGGAATGAACGCCGGGTGGAACTTGCTTTTGAAGATCATCGGTTCTGGGATGTCAGAAGATGGAAAATCGCTCCTCAGACAATGGATATTTATGGGGTGAAGATTGAGAAACAGGACGACGGGTTGATTTATACACGTCAGCTTGTAGACAAGCGTACATGGAGTGACAAGATGTATCTGTATCCTGTATCCAATGAAGAATTGTTTAAAAATCCACTTTTGAAACAAAATCCAGATTGGTAAGAATAGAATGAGCAGAGAAGCCACTCTAAACCTGTTTACGGTGGCTTCTCTTTATAATACCTCGATTTAGAAACAATAGAACTTTAGAAAATGAAAATGTACACTTTCGTACTGGCATTGTTATTATGTGCCTGTACCTCAACACAGCGAACCTTTTATGTGGATAGCATAACCGGAGATGACGCGAATAAAGGGTCTTCACCGACAGAAGCCTGGAAAAGTCTCGATAAACTGAACCAGCAAGTCTTTGAACCGGGTGATAGGATTTTATTTAAATCGGGGACTGAATATGTCGGGCAGTTTGAACCGAAAGGTAGCGGGAGCGAAGGAAAACCGGTGATGGTCGATAAATACGGAGACGGAGGGAAACCTATCCTGCATGGAGACGGTCAGAAACAACATACGATACTACTGGAAGGACTTGAGTATTGGGAGTTGAATAATCTGGAAGTTACCAATAAAGGGGAAAAACCGGATCCCGGTAGAAATGGTATTATTATTTATGCCTGGGATAAAGGTGACGTACATCATATCCATTTGAAAAACCTGACTGTCAGGGATGTGAACGGAAGTTGTATAAAGAATGAAGGAGCCGGAAACGGAATTTACTGGCATAACGGGGGAGATGAAGTGCCGACCCGTTTTGTTGATTTACTGATAGAGAATTGCCATATTTACCGTTGCCAGCGGAATGGAATAACCGGTAATGGTAATAGTGGGCGTGACAAATGGTTTCCCAGTTTGAATGTCGTTATCAGGGGGAACCTGATCGAGCAGGTTCCGGGAGACGGGATTGTTCCTATTGCCTGCGACGGTGCATTGGTAGAACATAATATAGTGAGGGATAGTCCTGATCTTCTGCGGATAGAAGATGCCGCTGCCGGTATCTGGCCCTGGAGTTGTGATAACACGATTATCCAGTTTAATGAGGTAAGCGGACAGAATGCCAAATGGGACGGGCAGGCTTTCGATTCGGATTACAATTGTCGTAATACCGTTATCCAATACAATTTCAGCCATGATAATGCCGGAGGTTTTGTGATGGTGTGTAACGAAGGCAATACTTTGGGTGAACCTTATAATATAGGAACGGAAAATACGATAATCCGTCATAATGTAAGTATCAACGACGGTTTGCGTGCTTATCCGACACGTCCCGGCTGGTTCTCTCCTGTCATACATATTTCCGGACCGGCAAAACAGACCGCTATTGAAGAGAATGTGATTGTTATTATGAAAAAGCCTTCACCGGAGATAGACCGTTCGGTACTTATCATGGATAACTGGGGAGGACCCTGGCCGGAAAATACGGTGTTCAATAAAAATATTTTTTATGTAATAAACGATGATCTGGAATATAAGTTCATAACAGGTAGCAGTAAATCTACTCAGTTTGATGGAAATGTCTTTTACGGCAATTTTATAAATAAACCGGATGATCGGAATGCTATCGAAAAAGAACCGGATTTTACTTCCGGATTTCCTTTTCATGAGAATTTCCCCGACTACCTGAGGGAGAAAGTGATTAAAAGGCTAAAACAACAATAGGGAGTGTTGTTTAAAAGAGAGTGAATTCCTTGAAGGATATTAGAATTCACTCTCTTTTTTTATTCTATTCCGATAACGTTTCCAATATCTGTCTTCTTGTTTCCCGAGATATTCGCCTTTTGTCGTGATCAGGATCACACCGAAGTTTGTCTGTTTTATTCTTAATGAGATTTTATCAAAATGTTATTTTACCCTGGCTGTGGTTCGCATATTTAAGTGTGGAGTCTGAACGTTTGATTTTAATGCGTTTCTCGGAGAGATAGGGAATATCGTAAAGATACATATTTGACGTAATGGTTGCTTTATGTTGCTGTTTTGTTGCTGATTGTATTGCTATTTTGTCTTAATAATATTTTTGTAGACATATTGTTAGTTGGAATTTAACAGGGTATAATGTTGTTGTAGAGTATAAAATCTGCTGTATAGCAGTTTTTTTCTACTCTAAATGAACGTTTTTTCCCCTTTAAACGAAATAATATCTCGTTTAAAATGAATATTATTTCGTTTTAAATGGATTTATATTTTGCTTTAGACGAATTTTGGAGTTTGTTTGGGAGTAGGAAAAAAGAGAAAAAGCAGGATTTGGTGTTAATATATGTTTATTTTTGAATGCTGGAACGACTCTTTTTTTGTTAATTGAAGTTACTGAAATAGTGCTTATTTTCTATTTTTGTTAGAATATCGTATTGTTTGATGTTATTTTGTATTATTTGTTTTTCTGCATGATAATATTTTAGTCCGGTAAACATTTTTATTGTGAGCAAAAATTCGTAATATTGCTTATTGCAAACTTTAATACATAAGGTTATGGAAAAGAAGACGTTTGGAAAGAGAATAGTGACCCCGAAGCATGTTGCGATAGCGGTCAGCATAGTAATCCTGTTTGGATTGTTTTATTTGAACCAGATACAGTTGATTGCTTATATTTTGATCCTGATTTTCATTATACCGGTATTTTATCCTTATAAGATCGATAAAGGTTATCTGACGCAAGGTAATTTTGTGGCGATCCCTATCAAGGATATAGAGAAGTTATTTGTAAAAGAGTCTGGTAGTGTCGTGATTTATTACACTAAACCTTATAAAGACAAGGAGTACACCAACACGGTCTATCCGGTCGATACCGAAGGATTTGTGGCTGCTTTACAACAAGTAAATGAAGAAATGACTATCTTGCGCGAAAATTCGTAAAATGGATAGAGTCTTTAAATCTAAGATCGGCTGGTGGTATCATTTATTGATTATTGTGCTGGCAGTATTGTGTGTAATATCTGTCTTACATCAGAATGTAGCGGCTATTGTTACATCGTTGGTTGCCAGCGCATTGACGTTGCATGTATTTTTTAATACCTATTATGTGATTACGGCAGACGGAATGTTGCTGCTCCGTTGCGGCTTCTTTCCTAAAAAAGAGATTGCCATCGCTGATATAGAGGCGTTACAACCTTCCATTCTGCCTGTATTTAGTTATTCCTTATCGTTGGACAGGATCGTTATCTGGAAAGAAGGAAAAATGTGGATGTTGATATCTCCGCAAAACGAGAAAGAGTTTGTAAAACTGTTGAAGAGAATTAATCCGGATATCGAGATTAAGAGTAATGCCGGGATATTATGAAAGCGAAATTTAAAAAAGATTTCAGTCACAAGGCGATATGGTTTCCTATTGTCTTATTTTCTGTTTTTTTATTGTTAGTCTTACTTTGTGTGGCGTTGACTTCACTCAGATTTGCATACTGTGGAGGATTACTAGGTTGTTTGCCTTTTATGATAGTGGCCTATTTGAAACCTTATGAGCTGACCGATATAAATGTACTTCAAGGAAACGGAACGATTCAGGTAGATCAGATTCACCGTATTCAAGAAATCGATAAAGGGATTAGGGTATTCTATACTTGGCCAGGAGGTAAGGCTGAACGGAAACGTTTCTTTGCTGTGAAAGATACCGATACTTTTATATCAACTTTATTAGAAATAAATCCAAATATAAAACTTAATTAAATCTGAAAACATGAAATACGACGTTGCTATAATCGGGGGAGGACCTGCCGGTTATACGGCTGCTGAGAGAGCGGCTGCCAGTGGACTATCCACTGTGTTGTTTGAAAAAAAAGCCTTGGGAGGTGTCTGCCTCAATGAAGGCTGTGTTCCCACAAAAACATTGCTTTATTCGGCTAAAGTGTATGATACTATTAAACATGCACAGAAATATGCTGTTAAAGCGGAGAATCCTGCATTTGATTTTCCTAAAATTATTGCCCGTAAAAATAAGGTGGTGAAAAAACTGACTGCCGGTATCCGGATGAAAATGACGGAACATGGGGTTGTTGTCGTTAGTGGAGAGGCTGAAATTAAAGGGCGTGCCGCCGACGGAACTATCACTGTCGCCTGTGGTGAAGAAACTTATGAGGCATCCAACCTGTTACTGTGTACCGGCTCTGAAACGGTGATCCCACCGATCCCCGGCCTGGCAGAAACTGAGTACTGGACGAGCCGTGAAGCATTGCAGACAAAAGAGCTTCCCGCATCCCTCGTTATTATCGGTGGCGGCGTGATTGGTATGGAGTTTGCCTCTTTCTTCAATAGCATGGGAACGGAGGTACATGTGGTAGAAATGCTGGACAAAATATTAGGTCCGATGGATAAGGAATTGTCCGATATGCTTCAGGCTGAATATGCAAAAAGAGGCATCAAATTCTATCTGAGCCATAAAGTGACAGCCGTTCATGATGGCGAAGTCACCGTCGAGAAAGACGGGGAGAGCTTTGTCATCAATGGAGAAAAAGTATTGTTAAGCGTTGGCCGCCGCCCGGTAACCAAAGGTTTCGGACTGGAAACGTTGGGTGTCGAGCCTTTCCGGAACGGTATAAAAGTGAATCAATACATGCAAACCTCTTTGCCGAACGTATATGCTTGTGGTGATATCACTGCTTTCTCTTTGCTTGCCCATACCGCTGTAAGTGAGGCGGAAGTAGCCGTGAAACATATTCAGGGAAAAGCCGGTGGCGGAATGAGCTATAAAGCAATACCGGGTGTTGTCTATACAAATCCCGAGATTGCCGGTGTCGGTAAAACTGAAGAAGAATTGCAGGCGGAAGGAATCCCTTATACGGTAAAGAAGTTACCGATGGCTTTTTCCGGTCGTTTCGTGGCAGAAAACGAGCAAGGAAACGGTGTCTGCAAGCTGATCCTGGCCGAAGATGAAACGGTGATTGGCGCTCATTTGTTGGGAAATCCAGCTTCTGAACTGATCGTGATAGCTGGTCTTGCCATCGAGAAAGGTATGAAAGCCGAAGAACTTAAATCAATCGTATTCCCGCATCCTACTGTCGGAGAGATAATCAAAGAAGCACTTTATTGATTTAAATCTCTATCTTTGCAAAGCTAAATCGCAGCGCATGGATATGTTTGAAGGGTATGTAGGCATTCGTTTATGGGACGGGCAGCTGGTGGATGATGTGATCTTCTCGCTGCTCTTGTCCCTGCTGATTGCCTTTGCTATTATATTTCGCTCTAATTTTCAGCATTTTGTAAAGATGCTGAAAGATGTCGTGTATCTGAAGGAGCGGCAAAACCTGTTTGACGAAACCATCGGTAAAAGTGGCTCTTTCTTCCGTAATTTTATGACTTTCCAGGCTTTGTTTCTTTGCAGTATTGCCTTGTTTGCAATTGCCCGGGCAAGAGGGATGGTCAATCATCTGGGAGAAAAGGAGGTACTCTTTGCCATTCTGATTATTTTTTCAGTATTATTTCTGTTTTACCAGTTCAAACAGTTGAGTTATTATTTGTTAGGCTTTGTCTTTTCGCCCCCCGATAAGTATAAATTCTGGAAGAAGAATTATAATGCAATTATGGGGTCCTGGGGGATGTTATTATATATTCCGGTCGTCTGGTTAATGTTCGTAGGAAGTAAAACATTAGCTCCCGTAATATTGTTTTGTATTTTCTATTTTTTGTGTCGTTTTGTAATAATTTATAAGACAATACGGATATTTCACAAGAATAATGTCGGTTTTTTATATATTAGTTTGTACCTTTGCACCCAAGAAATCCTACCCCTCATATTTTTGTATGAAGGTATGATTTTTTTGTATAACTTTATTGAGACGAGTACTCTATGGCATTGAACATCAAAAAGTTGCTGGTATCACAACCGAAGCCTGCATCCGAGAAGTCACCGTATTTCGACATTGCAGAGAAATATGGGGTCGAGATCGACTTCCGTCCTTTTATCAAAGTAGAAGCTCTTTCTTCCAAAGAGTTTAGACAGCAGAGAATTTCTATTCTGGACTATACGGCAGTAATTTTTACCGCCCGTACAGCTATCGACCACTTTTTTCATTTATGTGAAGAACTACGTGTAGCCATCCCGGAAACAATGAAATATTTCTGTATGACAGAAGCTGTTGCAGTTTATCTTCAGAAGTATATCGTGTACAGAAAACGTAAAATCTTTTTTAGCCAGACCGGAAAGCCTGAAGATCTGGTGACTGTTATCGGAAAGCATGCGAAAGAAAAATATCTGGTGCCTGTATCCGATGTGCACAAAGATGATCTGTTGGCTATGTTGGAAGCTAAGAAAATCAACTACACAAAAGCTGTAATGTATAGAACGGTTAGTAACGAATTTGCGAAAGACGAGAAATTCGATTACGATATGTTGGTATTCTTCAGTCCTTCAGGAATCTCTTCATTACTGAAGAACTTCCCGAACTTTAAACAGGAAGATATAAAGATCGGCTGCTTTGGTCCTACGACAGCGAAGGCTGTGAAGGATGCCGGACTCCGGTTGGATGTGGAAGCACCTACTCCCGAGGCTCCGTCGATGACGGCTGCTCTGGATTTGTATCTGAAGAAAGAGTTGGGTGGAAACAAAAAGAATGGAAAATAAAAGGTATACCCTTTCTAAAGAAGAGCGCCTGTCGTGGAAACGTTACATTGACCTGTTATTTGAAAAAGGACAATCGTTTGTGGCGTTTCCACTGCGGGTTGTTTATTTACCGCTGGAGGAAGAGATGTCTGTTCCCGTCTCTATCCTGATCAGCGTCCCCAAAAAGAAATTCAAACGTGCCGTAAAACGGAACCTGATCAAGCGTCAGGTGCGTGAAGCCTACCGGGTGCGTAAATACGATCTGATCGATCCGTTGACAGAAAAAAACAAGCGCATGCTTATTGCTTTCCTTTATCTGGATAAGGAAATCCATCCTTTTACCGATATGGAGAAAGCGATGACAAAAGCAATCAGGATATTGCGCGACAAGGAATAATGAAGAAATTCTTTACAACACTTCTCCTGTTGCCGGTTTATTTCTATAAATATTGTATCTCACCCATGACACCGGCTTCGTGCAGGTATACACCTACTTGTTCCGAATATGCTGTGCAGGCACTGAAAAAACACGGTCCCATAAAAGGTCTTTATTTGGCTGTCAAACGGCTGCTCCGATGCCATCCCTGGGGCGGAAGCGGATATGATCCGGTGCCGTAAAATCGTTTCCCAGTTTCTTATTTTACTTCAAACTCCCTTTGAAAGAGATATTCTTCCGTCTATTTGTTATATTTGTCGTTCATTATGAATGGATTGAAAAGGCAGATAAATACTGTATATTATGATATACATGCTCACTCGGCACAGACTTCTGTGGCGGAGGATGTAGTGGCCTGTTACAATGTAATTGTAGGAAAAGGCACTCTTTCAGATGTATCTTCCGGGCAACCTGTATCCTGCGGTATCCATCCGTGGTATATTCGGGAGGAGGCGGTGGTAGAGCAACTGGCGCGGTTCCGGGAATTGGCCCTGAATGAGCAAGTGATAATGATAGGAGAAGCCGGGCTGGATAAGCAAATATCCATACCGCTTGATTTGCAGGTCAAGGTATTTGAAGAACAGATTCGTGTTTCTGAAGAGTTGGAGAAACCCTTGATCATTCATTGCGTCAGGGCGTGGGAAGAGTTGATAGCCATCCGTAAGAAATGCGCTCCGTCTATGCCCTGGATCATTCACGGCTTCCGTAAAAAGGGAGAGCAGGCTGAGCAATTATTGAAACAAGGCTTTTACCTCTCTTTTGGGGAACACTTCCAGGAATCGGCTTTGCGCAAAGCCTGGCCGGAACGTTTGTTGATTGAAACAGACGAATCCTCCTGTCCTATACAGGAAATCTATCAGCATATCGCTGCTGCCCTTCAAATATCTGTTGATGAGTTGGGTAACCAGGTTGAACTAACAGTACATCGTTTATGTTCCGGGGCAACCGCATCATAATCTTTTGTCCGTATCGTCTAATAGTTATTCCGACATGTATCCAATGACTTTTCATTTAGAGGTAGGTGTAAATCGATTTATACCTACCTCTAAATGAAAATAGACCTACCTCTAAATCTGTTTACACCTACCTCTAAGTAAAAAGACATTGAGAACTCTTCTCCCAGTCATTGCAATAAAATGATCGGATCAATAGGATGAGAGATCATTTTCACATCTGATAATAAGTTCGTTTGATCCGCGTCAGTTGAACATACTGTTAAAGAGGTCTTCGTCCGTATTGTCGAGGAAAGAAACCCAATGCTGGTGTGTTTTTCGGTCGAAATAATGCAGTGCTCCGTTATTACAAAGGATATAGAGTGTATTGCCTGTTCTTAATGTCCCATAAATAGTGGTTAGCGGCATGACGAGGACAGGGTTTCCATCTGCTATAAATACCAGGCAACCGTTCAAAAAAGCAAATTTCCACTCCTCACAGATGGAGTAAAGAAAGGCGGCAATCTCACAGGGGCATTGTTGCGGGATGCGGTCGGCGATGTGGCGAAGTTGTACTAGTGTTTTCTTTTTCATATCCTACGGAATTTTAAGTCAGATATGTTTCGCAACCGCACAAAAAAGGGGCACGTAACATATACATAAACCCTAGCTGTAGGTACTGGAATACCCCAAAATCGAGAATACGTAGCATGCCCGTACCCCCACTTATCGTAACAAAAATTACATAAGCGTGGCACGAACATCCAATTATCGATTTTGTTAAATTTCCAGTTTTACAGCTAGATAATTAAATGTTCTATAACAAATTACCGGATTTCTCCCCGGTAATGGTAGCAAAGGTAGAATATTGGTTTGAAATAGCAAAAATTATGGCTGGCGGATTTATGAATAATTAGTATGTAGAAGAGAATAACTTTTAGTGGATGGTAATCTGCAATTTGGGTTATAATATATATAATCTGTCAACAAAGTGAATCTTTATTTTGATGCGGTTGTCTTGTTTATGTTTACTTTATGAATTGCGTATCCACATAAAGTCGTATCTTTGCCCACATTAACTATATAATAATGAATAATTAAAACGATGAATTTTGTTGAAGAATTAAGATGGAGGGGCATGATTCATGATATGATGCCCGGAACAGAAGAGCAGTTACAGAAAGAAATGACTTCTGCGTACGTAGGCATTGACCCGACGGCCGATTCATTACATATCGGACACCTTGTTAGTGTAATGATGCTGAAGCATTTGCAGCGTGCCGGACACCGTCCTATCGCTCTGGTCGGTGGTGCCACCGGTATGATCGGAGACCCTTCAATGAAGTCGGCAGAACGTAATCTGCTGGATGAAGCAACGCTTCGCCACAATCAGGAAAGCATCAAAAAACAGTTGTCAAAGTTCCTGGATTTCGATTCAGATGCTCCTAACGCAGCCAAGTTGGTGAATAACTACGACTGGATGAAAGAGTATACCTTCCTGAACTTTATCCGTGATATCGGTAAACACCTGACAGTTAATTATATGATGGCTAAGGATTCTGTTAAGAAACGTCTTAGCTCCGAATCGAGTGTAGGTATGTCCTTCACTGAATTTTCTTACCAGTTGTTGCAGGGATACGATTTCCTGTTCTTGTATCAGAACGAAGGTTGCCGCTTGCAGATGGGTGGTTCCGACCAATGGGGTAACATCACGACCGGAACTGAACTGATCCGTCGTAAAACAGGTGGTGAGGCATTTGCCTTGACCTGCCCGCTGATCACAAAGGCCGACGGCGGCAAGTTCGGTAAGACGGAATCGGGTAACGTATGGTTGGACCGTCGTTATACTTCTCCTTACAAATTCTACCAGTTCTGGTTGAACGTAAGCGATGCCGATGCCGCCAGATATATCAAGATCTTCACAGACCTGAGCAAAGAAGAAATTGCTGCATTGGAAGAGGAACAGGCCGCAGCTGCCCACCTTCGTCCGTTGCAGAAACGCCTGGCAAAGGAAATCACTGTAATGGTTCACTCCCTGGAAGATTACGAAGCAGCTGTTGAAGCATCCAATATCCTGTTCGGTAACTCTACCCACGAATCTTTGATGAAGCTCGACGAAGACACACTGTTGGCCGTATTTGAAGGTGTTCCGCAGTTTGAGATCAGCCGTGACGAACTAAGTGCCGGTGTGAAGGCTATCGACCTGCTCACAGAGAAAGCTGCCGTTTTCGCTTCAAAAGGTGAGATGCGTAAACTGGTGCAGAGTGGCGGTATCAGTGTAAACAAAGAAAAACTGGCTGATGCAGAAACTGTTATCGACTGTTCTTCTCTGTTGAATGAAAAATACCTGCTGGTTCAGAGAGGTAAAAAGAACTATTATCTGCTGATTGCAAAATAAGAAAAATGCTGAAAACGCTTGCAAGGTAAGATTTTATTCTTACCTTTGCATCGCTTTAGATAAAGCGCCGGATTGTCTCATGGTGTAATGGTAGCACTACAGTTTTTGGTTCTGTCTGTCGAGGTTCGAATCCTCGTGAGACAACACAATCTAAATAGACCGTTTATTATCAATATGATAGTAAACGGTTTTTTGTTTGCGGTAAGAATAGCGGTAAGAATATCAACATCAAAGTAGAATAGTATGGAACAGCTGCAATTGATACAAAGTAAGATATACGAGATACGAGGTCAAAAGGTTATGCTGGACTTTGATTTAGCTGAGATGTACGGTACTGAAACAAAATACCTGAAACGATCTGTAAAGAATAATATTAGGCGTTTCCCGGCACCGGATTTCATGTTTGAGTTAACAAAGGATGAGTGGGAGTCTTTAAGGTGCAATTTTAGCACCTTAAACAAAGGTAGAGGGCAGCATCCTAAATACATGCCGTACGCTTTCAGTGAGTTAGGGGTTTCAATGTTGAGTAGTGTTCTCAACTCTGATACGGCTATTGAAATAAATATATCCATTATGAGAGCTTTTGTTGCGGTCCGTCACCTGGTATTAAATCCTCCGGTTGACAGAGTAGGACAGTTGGAGAACCAGGTAAAGGAATTGAAAGAGTATATAGAGGATGTATTCGCCGACTACAACGATATTAACGATGATACCCGTATGCAGTTAGAGCTAATCAATGAAACGCTGGCAGAACTGCAGAACAAGAATAAGGCACTAAACAAGTCACGGCCGAAGATCGGCTTTGTGAAATGAAAATACGGTATTTTTCTCAATGTATTCACTGCGTGCATTTTGACCAAGGTCTCTCTTTTAGTAGGAAGGATAGGTACAAAGTGTTAAAGTTCTTTTCGATACTTTTTTTTCTTCATAAAGATGAGTAATATTTCTTGTAATGGGTGTTCTTAATATAAATATCAGAATACCATGACGAACATTTCAAGAAGAACATTTATCAAGACCGGCGCCTTTGCCGCCGCCGGTCTTACCATCGTTCCCGGACATGTACTGGGGCGTTCTTTCGGGTTTACAGCACCGAGTGATAAACTGAATATTGCCGGGATCGGAGTCGGTGGAATGGGACGCCGTAACCTGGCGAACATGAGCACGGAGAATATCGTTGCCCTATGTGATGTGGACTGGCACTATGCGGATAAGACCTTTAAGGATTATCCTAATGCCCGCAGGTTCAAAGACTGGAGAGTGATGTTTGATGAGATCGGCAGTTCAATCGATGCTGTAATGGTGGCTACCCCGGACCATACACATGCCGGTGTGACCGCCCATGCAATTACGCTGGGCAAGCATTGTTATACCCAGAAACCGCTTACACATTCTGTCTACGAATCTCGTCTGCTTACCCGTCTGGCTAAAAAATATAAGGTGGCGACACAAATGGGTAACCAGGGCAACTCTTTCGACTGGTGCCGCCAGGTGGCGGAATGGATACAATCCGGTATAATAGGAGATGTGTATGAAGTACATTGCTGGACCGATCGTCCTATCTGGCCGCAGGGTTTGCAGGAACCGAAAACGGTCGTGAAATGTTCGAAGACGCTGGACTGGGACCTGTTTATCGGCCCTGCCCGGAAACGTCCGTATAATCCCGTTTATACTCCTTGGAACTGGCGTGGCTGGTGGGATTTCGGTACCGGTGCACTGGGCGATATGGCCTGTCATATCATGGACCCGCTTTATTGGGCACTCGACCTGAAGTATCCGACAAGTGTGATCGGCAGCTCTACCCTTAGCAACCTGTATTCTCCTCCTCATGCCCAGGTGGTGACTTATACCTTCCCGGCACGTCCGCCAAAAGGCAACGTGAAGATGCCGGAGGTGAAAGTATATTGGTATGACGGTGGCCTGATGCCGCCCCGTCCGGAAGAGTTGAAAGATGGGGAGATGATGGGAGATGAGAACGGGGGTATTATCTTCGTCGGAACGAAAGGGAAGATCATGACTGGTTGTTATGGTATGAATCCTACTTTGTTGCCGTTCTCTGCCATGGAGAATTTCAACCAGCCTAAACCGACCATACCTCGTGTCAAAGGAGGTAACGGCGATATCTGGAATACGAATGCACATGAACAGGACTGGATTCGTGCGTGTAAGGAACCGGCGGGTAGTAGAACGGAGGCATCGTCCAACTTCCAGTTCTCCGGACCTTTCAATGAGATGGTTGTGATGGGTGTTCTGGCTGTCCGTCTTTCCGGTTTATACGGCCTCCATCGTGAACTCCAATGGGATGGCGAAAATATGCGGTTTACGAATATTTCCCCCAATGATAAGATAAAGATTGTAACGGTAGACGATTTCAAGGTAATTGACGGAGATCCCCGTTTCGACCGGCGTTATGCCGACTTCAGTGCGGCAGATATGGCATCTGAATGGATCAGGCATACCTACGAAAATGGCTTCTCGTTACCCGATATGCCTGAGTAATTAATAGAATAATGTTATGAAACAAATAAAGAAAGTATTATTCCCCGTTGTTTGTCTTTTGTTGTTTGCATGCTTTTTGTCTGCCTGCAAACAGGCGAAAGCGGAAAAACAAGATTGGAGGATAGCCATACAGTCTTATACATTCCATCTCTTTCCGTTGACGGAAGCGTTGGATAAAACTCAGGAACTGGGAGTGAAGTATATAGAAGTATATCCGGGCCATAAGCTGGGCGGAAAATGGGGCGATAAAGTCTTTGGTTTCGACCTGGATGCCCAGACCCGGAAAGAACTCAAAGAACTGGCTGCTTCCAAAGGTATAAAGATCATAGCAACGGGTGTGTATGTGGCCGACAAGTCGGAAGACTGGGAGAAGATGTTTAGGTTTGCGAAAGATATGGACATGGAGTTTATCACCTGCGAACCTGCTTTAAACGACTGGGACCTCGTAGAAAAACTGGCTGAGCAGTACGGCATAAAAATCTCTGTGCACAACCATCCGCAACCATCCGACTACTGGAATCCGGATAATCTGTTGCAAGCGATTGCCGGCCGTAGCAAGCTGATCGGTTCCTGTGCGGACGTCGGCCATTGGCGTCGTGAGGGTTTGAACCAGCTGGATTGCCTGAAAAAACTCGAAGGACGCCTCATTTCTCTCCATTTCAAAGACATTGCAGCAAAGCAGGAAGGTGAAAAAGAGCAACATGACGTGATCTGGGGAACCGGTATCCTCGACGTGAAAGGAATGTCGCAAGAGTTGAAACGGCAAAATTTTAAAGGCGTTTTCTCTATTGAATACGAATACAACTGGGAAAATTCCGTACCGGACATAAAAGAGTGCATCCGGTATTTCAATGAACTGACTGAATGATTCGTTTGATCACGGACAATTAGCAGAAAGGGTGTTTCGATGAATCGATCACCCTTTTTCTATGATCCGGTTCATTAGAAAGGTTTATCCGGAAAAAAGTAACTGAAGCTACATTCGAATACTTTTGCAATTTCATTTAGGTGATTTATATTATATTTTGCTCTTTTGTGGGGACTTTCACAATCGCGGATAAAACCTTGGCTAAGATTTATATTATCAGCAAATACCCTTTGTGACATCCCTTTTTCAATTCGTAGCTGTTTTACTCTCTGTATTACGAAGTCTTCTATTTCCGTCATTTTCTTTTTTTAGATAAAGAAAGATTTCTTTTAGATAATAGCTAAGCGTATATGTATTCTTATTATATTTGTATCTATGAATAATAATGTTGGAATCATAAGTATAAATTAAATATAAATACTTATTTTGCGAACGAAGAATCACATGTTATGCAATTACCTGTAGATATACAAAAAGTAAAAGAGGGGGATCGTGCCGCTTTCAAGTCTTTTTTCGAGTGTTTCTATCCCAAGATGATGGCTTTGGCTTGTCGCTTTGTAAATGAGCAGGTCGCAAAAGATCTGGTGCAGGATGTCTTTACGTCTTATTGGGAGCAAAAGAAAATGATCGATGCCGATAATATACGGTCATTCTTATTTAAGTGGTTGCAGAACAGATGCCTGAATTACCTGAAACATCAGATGGTCGTGGAAGAGTATGAAGCCAGGATACGAATCGCTGAAGCCCGTATCGCTTTTCTCAATGATAAAACAGATACGAACGATGTCTTGAAACAAGTGATCGACCATGATCTTCGTGAGCTGATAGAAACATCGGTCATGAAATTACCACCCAAAACAGCGGAAGCATTCCGCCTTTGTTATTACCATGACCTGCCCCATAAAGAAATAGCCGAAGTAATGTGTATTTCGCACCGTACTGTAGAAACACATATCAGGAATGCCATTCTCTTTCTGCGGAAAGACCTGCGTGATCTTTTGATCTTATATATAGCCTTTTATCATTTGAATTAGTTTTTTTCTGCTTTTTACTACGTAGTTCCGTTTCTCCCGGTTGTCTTCTTTATACAAACAAATAATAAAGGAGAATGAGCGAAGAACTATTAATACGATTTCTGACCCGTCGCTGTACCTCGGATGAGATCCGGAAAGTGGATGAATGGGTGGCAGAGGATAAAGCGAATGCGGATTGGCTTTTCGAGATGGAACGTATCTGGAGTCTGAAAGATGAACTGCGTTTTTCGGATAAGAAGGAAATAGAAGATGCGTACAGTCGCTTTATATCCGGTCTTCAGGATACCGGGACAGGAAAAAAAGTCCGTCGTTCGGTTGTTCTCCCCTCATGGATCAAATATGCTGCAGCTATCGTATTGATCGGGCTATTGGGTACGAATCTGTTTTTCCTGCTTGATAAGGACACCGGTTTGACAAATATTGTAGAGGTTCCCAGAGGACAACGTGTTGCTTTAACTCTTTCCGACGGGACAAAAGTTTGGCTTAATTCTAATAGTAAGTTTGTTTATCCGGCGCAGTTTTCCTCGGAAGAGCGCGATGTCAGACTGGAAGGAGAGGGATTCTTCGAAGTTGCCCACAATCCCAAATCACCTTTTACTGTTCATGTTGACTTGCTTCGCATTAAGGTATTGGGTACCAAGTTCAACGTAAAGGCTTATAAAGAAGAGACCTCCTTTGTGACTTTAGCAGAAGGAAAAGTTGAAGTTATTACCGACGATGACGAGCAAAAGGTCACCATGAAGCCCAATCAGCAGGTTTCTTATTCGAAGGAATACGGGTTAGCGGTCGATAAAGATATCAATACGGATGTGGTCAAATCATGGATATTGGGTGAAGCTGCTTATCAGAATAAGCGCCTGGATGAAATAACGCATGATCTGGAGCGGAAGTTTGATGTACATATCGATATCTGGGACCGGGAACTTTCCTCGGAAATATTCACCTGTCGTTTTAAAGAAAGTGCGACTATCGACCAGGTGTTGACATTATTGAAAGAGACACGTAAACTGGATTATAAGATCCGGGGGACACAAATAGAGATTTACAAACCGTTAAAATGATCTGCCTATGAAGTAAACCTGAATGTAAAAAAATGAAGAACCGAAGATGCCGCAAACATCCCCGGTTCGGATTTAGCGAGTAACGCATTAGAGAAGACCTAAATTTATTACTAACTAATCATTTACAAATGTATGGATTTTAATGTGAAAAGCATGCCATGTCGTATGCATAAATCGTCATGGCTTCGAAAAAGTCTGAATATTATGAGATGTATTGTATTATTCATATTACTGGGAACCTTGCAGACATTCGCCAGCCTGAGCTACTCACAATCGGTGAAATTGTCGTTGAATATGGAAAACACCACCGTGCAGGATGTCCTTTCTATGATTGAGCAGAAATGTGATTTTTATTTTACTTATAACCTGAGGCAAATCAATGCCACCCGGAAAGTATCGGTCCATTTTAAGAATAAAACGGTGACTGAAGTACTGGATGAATTGTTTGCTAAAGAGAATATTTATTATGTTATCAATGATAAACATATTGCTTTATATAAAGTAAATGGTGTTCAGGTGGTACAGCAAACCCGGAAAATTACCGGTATGGTAACCGATAAGGACGGGGAACCGATTCCGGGTGCCAATATCGTGGAAAAAGGGAGTACGACCAATGGAACCATTACGGATATGAACGGTAGATATTCTCTATCTGTTCCTGCCAATTCCCTGTTGATCGTATCTTATATCGGGTACAATAAAGAAGAGATCGCGATAAAAAACCATTCTGTACTCGATATAATCCTGACAGAAGATACCCAATCGCTGGAAGAGGTGGTAGTTGTAGGATACGGTACACAAAAGAAGGTAAATCTGACAGGTTCCGTATCATCGGTGAATTATTCGAAATCAGCGGCGTCCCGCCCTTTAGTTGATGCAACCCAGGCTTTGGGAGGTGTGGCGCCGGGTTTGCAGGTAATGCAGGGGTCAGGTAATCCTTATGGCGAGAGCTATTCTATGAATATTCGTGGTGTAGGTACCCTGAATGATTCAAATCCGTTGATATTGGTCGATGGCATGGAGCAATCCCTTAGTAATGTAAATCCGATTGATATTGAATCGATATCTGTTTTGAAAGATGCAGCTTCCTGTGCTATTTATGGTAACCGCGGAGCTAATGGTGTAATTTTGATCACGACAAAAACTGCGGGAAAGAAAGATAAAGTGAGTATAGATGTTTCTTCCAAATTGTCTTTGAACTCTCCGATGAGGGTTCCGAAGCTCGTGAACAACTATGCTGATTACATGGAATTGATCAATGAGTCTTATACGAATTTGGGACGTTCGTCTGCTTTCACCGATGAAACGATCAATTTATGGCGCGAGAAGGCAAAAGATCCGAACGGTATTGCCGAGTCCGGGTATCCTAATTATGTGGCTTATCCGAATACCGATTGGTACGATGCTATCTATGACAGTAATTGGATGCAGGAATATACGGTACAAGTATCGGGTTCGAGCGACAAGTCCGGATATAATTTTTCTTTTGGATATACCGATAACCCGGGTATATTGAAGAATTCGGGTTTCAAACGTTTCTTTGTCCGTAGTAATATCTATGCAGACATAGCCAAATGGCTACGTGTCGGTAGCCGTATATGGGGGTATAATACCGATCGTGACCGTGTGTCTACTGGTTCTTTAACCGGCATTGATATGACAAAAGTTGTTCCGGGCACTTATCCGTATTATGATGGAAAGTATGGGGCTCCGGAATCGAATGAAGAAGATCCCCAATCACATAATCCGTTGTGGGATATGAATCATGAACATGGTGATATGAAATATACGCAGATATTTACCAACTTCTATACTTCAATAAAATTCCTGAAACATTTCAGCTATGATTTTGGATTCTGGTACAAACATTACATTTATGATGGCAAATATGCATCGAATGCTTTTCCTAAATGGAGTTTTAGCCTGAATGAAATTACAGCAAATGCCATTGACCTAAAAACGGCAACGACCGGACAAACATATAACCGCGATAATTATTGGAAGTTTAATCATATTTTTAATTATAATCAGAGTTTTGGCAAACATGATGTTTCTGTTCTGGCCGGGTTTGAGGAAGAACGTACCTGGACACGGACTTCGAATGTGACAATGCAAGGACTGATAGATCCTAACATTGATGATATTGATGTAGGGACTGAATTTAAATCCTCTTATGGGGCCAATAACGAATATACTTCCCGCTCCTGGTTCGGGAGAGCCACTTACGCTTATGATCAGCGCTATTTGTTTGAAGTAGATATTCGCAGGGATGGCTCTTCGAAATTTGCTCCTGAAAATCGTTGGGGTACTTTCCCGGCTGCATCAGCCGGTTGGAGGATTTCGGAAGAGGCGTTTATGGCAAATACCAGAGAGTGGCTCGACAATCTCAAATTACGTGCATCCTGGGGTAAACTGGGAAATAACAGCATTGGTAATTACGAATGGCAACAAACATACGGATTGGTAAATTATCCGTTTAACAGTAATACTAATTTAGGTCTTGCGCCTACTGCCCAAGCCAATGTCACCCTGCAATGGGAGAAATCTACAACAACGGACGTCGGCTTTGATTTTGGTATATTGAATAATAGATTGTCAGGAACAGTAGATTATTATAACAGAGAGACATCAGGTATTCTTTATAGGCCATCCATTATGATGATATACGGTAATATAACGGCGGCCCGTCAGAATATTGCCGAAGTGACGAATAAGGGACTGGAAGTTCAGTTGACCTGGAGTGACCAGATCCATGATTTCCATTATAGTATCAGTGGGAATTTCTCGTATAATAAGAATGAAGTCAGTAAATATAAAGGTAAACTTGTCCGTGGCTGGGAAACAGATGAAAATGGAAAGACGTATGTGACTAATCTGGGGGATGTTTCTACAGGTGGGACAAATCGTGTATTGGAAGGCCATATGATCAATGAATATTATATGCTGCAACCTTATCAAGGAAACCAGACTTATTTCAATCAGGATGGTTCTGTCAATCCGGTAGGCGGCCCTAAAACGGGTATGATTCGTACGGAAGATGATATGAAATGGTTGAATGCCATGATAGATGAAGGCTATAAATTTTATCCGAACCAGGCAGTAGGTAAATCGGGTATCTGGTATGGTGACTATATTTATGCTGATCTTAATAATGACGGTATTTATGGTAATACGTATGACAATGATTTTGTCGGTAGTTCTTCCATGCCTAAATGGAATTTCGGTGCACAATTAACCGCAAGTTGGAAGGGATTCGATTTGTCGATGAACTGGTATGGTGTTGCAGGAAATAAACTCTATTTCTACCGTACCGGTCATAATGCCAGTACGACTATTAAGGGGTATGCTATAGGTCGTGACGTTGCTGACGATCATTATTTTTATGATCCGGATAACCTGACTGATCCTCGTACGAACCTGCATTCGGAGAATCCTCGTTTGAGTAACAATTCCGGAAGTAGCCAGAGTGAATCGACGAATACGAAGTGGTTGTATAAAGGTGATTTTTTGAAACTCAAGAACCTGACTTTTGGATACACCATTCCTAAGCATCTTGTTCAAAAAGCTTATATACAGAATGCCCGTGTTTTTTTCTCGGGTGAGAATCTGCTGACTATTACCGGTTATCCGGGCATTGATCCGGAAATGCGTTCTTCGATTGGTTATTTGACTTACCGCCAGTTTGCATTTGGTCTGAATGTTACATTTTAATTGAAGGGAAAAGAATTATGAAAAAGATGAAACATATTTTATTAGGATTGATTTCTACATTTACATTGATGGGGTGTGGTGCTGATTTTCTGGATACGGCTCCCCGTAATGCAGTTAGCAGTTCGAATATCTGGACGAGCTCGATTCTGGCTGAACAAGCCGTGGCCGGTGTCTACAATACTTTTGTCGGCTGGTATTGTGCCGGTTATGCCAATAATGCCGAACGTATATGGGATGCCTATTCTTCCGTTATGGATATTGACTTGAACTGGATATCACAGAATGCTATTGTGAGAGGAACTGCTACACCTTCCAGTGGCCAATTCAGTAGTATTTATACTCGTTGCTATACAATGATCAATCGTGCAAACGATGTCATATCTAATATTAACGATGTACCTGATATGAGTGATTCCGACAAGGCACGTTATATTGCCGAGTGTAAATTCTTGCGTGCCTGGGCATATAATCGCTTGAATATCCTTTTCAAAGGCGTTCCCCTCATTACGGAACCGATTGTCAATGAAGAACAGGCAAAGACTCCTCGTGCCAGCGAAGCGGAGATCTGGGATCAGGTGGTGAAAGATCTGACAGATGTGATCTCGGAAACGGATTTACCGGATAAATATAAGGCTTCGGATGCAAACTACGGCCATGTGACTAAAGGAGCTGCTTATGCTTTCCGCGGACAGGTCTATTTGTGGTTGGAGAAATGGCAGGACGCAGCCCGCGACTTTGAGGCTGTCGGTAATTGCGGTTATTCGCTTTTTACAACGGGAGGTGCTATTGCTTTTAAAAACATGCTTAAAACAACAAATGAACAATGCGACGAGATGGTATTTTCTATTCAGTGTGAACAATACTCTGTTGCAAATCCATTGAACGTTAATTATGGTAATCGTTGTACGGGAGGTTCGATGTGGAATAATTATTTACCCAATCCTCATTTCGTCGAGTCTTATGAAGTAAAGGATGGCAGTACATTTAATTGGGATAATTATTGTCCCGGATATAATTCGATGACTCCGGTACAACGTTCCGTATTCTTTCTTCGTGACGGTATGACCGATTCTGAAATTGCTCAAATGACTACTTATGGTGCCGATATGGGTAAATATCTGCCTGATGGTAATGAAGCCCGTATTCGTAAAGCCTATGAAGATCGTGATCCACGGCTTATGATGACTGTCATTACCCCGTATGCGACCTATTTAGGTTCATCCGGAGGAACGGAACATACTTATACGTTACGCTGGCCGTATCGTGGATTCGATGGTCGTGAGCCTTTCGATATTCGTACGGATGCAAATAATTATTTCTATTATTTGTGGAGGAAATTTGTTCCCGAAGGAAATGAATGGCCGTATCGTGATACGTATGATCTGGATGTTCATCTGATCCGTTATGCGCAGGTATTGCTTGGGTATGCTGAGGCTTTAAATGAGATGGGTGAAACCGATAAGGCGGTAGAACAAATAAATAAGATCCGTTCACGTTGTGGAGCTCAATTACTGAATAGTAATACGCCTACAACGGTGAAAGGTAAAGATGATATGCGCGAACGAATCCGTAATGAGTATTATTGGGAACTCGGAGGTGAAAATGTGATGTATTGGAATGAACTTCGCTGGAAAACATGGAAAGACAAGAAGTTCCGTAATAATAAGAACGGTTTGTCACAAATATGGGGAACCACTACCTATACCTGGTATTGGTTGGGCGATCAATGCTGGACCTGGCCTATACCTGCTTCTGAACGCGAAAAGAATTCGAACTTGGTACAAAATGCCGGTTGGAATGATTAATTATTAAAATGATTATGGTTCAGGGGGAAATATAAGAGAGATACGTTTCCTGTATTTCCCCTCTTTTATAGATAGAGTTCGATATGAAAAGAATATTCTTATATTTTAATATTATCTTTTTAGTTCTGCTATCCTGCGGATGCGATAGTGGTAACGATAAAAAAGAGAGTGAAAAAGAGGATGAAGACCTTCCGGCTTCTGTTACCTATGAAAATCCCGTTATAAATGAGAATTGTCCCGATCCATCGATTATCAGGGCAAGCGATGATTATTTTTATGTGTATACTACACAGAATAATTTGCCGGGTGATATTCGTTATATTCCCATACATAAGTCGAAAGATTTAGTTCATTGGGATTATGTAGGTACTGTTTTTGATAATGATAATCATCCGACATGGGTCCCGAATGCAAAACTATGGGCGCCGGATATAAATTATATCGGCGGGAAATATGTTCTCTATTACTCTATGGGTGTTTGGGCGGGAACTTATGATTCAGCGATCGGAGTTGCAACAGCAGATCAACCCGAAGGGCCATTTACTGATCATGGTAAAGTGTTAGATTATACTTCGCAAGGCGTAAATAATTCGATAGATCAGTTCTACATCGAAGACAATGGGCATAAATATTTAGTCTGGGGTAGTTTTTATGGCATCTATGCCGTTGAACTGACCGATGACGGGTTGGCTGTAAAGGATGGAAGCCGAAAAGTGCAACTGGCCGGTAATCAAATGGAAGGTTCCTATATCGCACAACATGGTGGATATTTTTATCTGATAGGTTCTGCCGGAACTTGTTGCGAAGGAAAATCCAGTACCTATCATTTGATCTTCGGTAGGTCGGAGAATGTGCTGGGTCCTTATGTAACACAGGACGGTGAGTCTATGCTTAACGGAGCTGGAGATTTATTGTTACAGGGTAATAATATATGGAGTGGAACAGGACATAATGCTGAATTTGTCCAGGACGACGAAGGCAATGACTGGATGATCTACCATGCTTATCAAAAGTTTGATGACACTGCTGGTCGATTGTTAATGCTCGACAGGGTTTATTGGAATGATTGGGGGCCGTATATGAAAGGCAATACCGCTTCTATTTCTGCGGAAGCTCCTGTCTTTGAATAGAAATATGTGAGAAATACTATTGTTTAAATTTTAAGAAAAGTGTATGAAAACTAAATTACTGATTGTAATAGGCTTGGTTATAGGAGAGATATTTTCCCTTTCTGCCCAGGATCGGGCAGACCAGCAACATCTGGAAAACCCCAATTCATTTTCAATGATCTTGCTGGGAGATCCACAGGGATATACAAAATATGATATCAATCAGCCTTTATTCGATTTGTGTACGGCATGGATAGCCGATAACATCGATAACTTGAAGATAAAAGCGGTGCTTTGCACTGGTGATGTGGTGGAACAGAATGAGAATATCGTACGTAACCGTAAGATGCTCAATCAGACAAGTCGGGAAATGTGGGAAGCCGGGTCCAATGCCTTCAAACGGTTGGACAATAAAATTACATATATTATTTCTCCGGGTAATCATGAATACGGCTTTCAGCATTCAGAAAACGGTATGACCCGTTTCCCTGAATATTTCCCTTTTGAGAGAAATTCAGCCTGGAGGGATATTTGTGTCAGCGCTCTTCCCAACAGAAATAATATACCGTCGCTGGAAAATGCCGCATTCGAGTTCAACGATCCTAATTGGGGGAAATTATTAGTCATCACAAGTGAATTTGCTCCCCGCGATGAAGTGTTGGAGTGGGCTAAGAAACTGGCTTCTAGTGATAGGTATAAAGACAGCCGGGTGATATTTATGACACACGGTTATATGGATCCTGGTACTGCTCCGGAAAGAGGGAAAGTACGTGATCATGAAAATTATGCTATCACACCTAAAAATGCAGGGAAGCAGATATGGGAAAAGCTGATCCGTCCTTCTTCGAATATATTACTCCTGATCTGTGGACATACGGGTAATGGAAACGGCAAATATGAAGATAATGTCGGTTACCGGGTAGATAAGAACGCTGCGGGTGAGGATGTGCATCAGATGATGTTTAATGTGCAGTACGTTGGGGGTGGCCCCGAAGGTAATGGAGGTGATGGCTGGTTGCGAATCCTGGAGTTTATGCCTGACGGCAAAACAATAAAAGTGAAAACTTATTCTCCTTTGTTCGGAATATCTGCTTTGACCAGGCATCTGGCCCATCGCACGGAATCTTATGACCAATTCAGCCTGGAAATACCGAAGCCGAGTGATAAGTAAAATATTCGAAAAGGAGGTTGGTACTGATTAATACAGATAAGATAAATCAGGTAGATCACTACAGATATATGTATTGATAATAAATTAATTATCTGCGGTCATCTGCCTGATCTGAGTTATATATTATTTCCCTTTTTCCTTCAACAATTGTTCCAGCAAGGCGGACTTTTCTTTTTCAACAGCCAGCATGCGTTCAAAAAGGTCGGTGGCCTGTTTGTTCAATTCCATGATTTTATCCAGAGGATGGATAGTATTTTGATTGTATTGATCATTTTCTATTATTCCTGTATTATAGCTTCCGCTTTCAAAATTATTATTTTCAATAACAACTGACAGCGGGTTCTCATCCAGTTCTTCAATAATCTTGGGGGAAACATGGAGGATATTCGCGATTTGGATCAACATATTTTGTTCGATCACCCGTTGGCTTTCGATGCGTGAAACCTTTTGCTGCGTGGTACCGAGCATTTCCGCCAATGAGCTTTGTTTGACACCCATTATATTACGTAATCTGCGAACGTTCGCACCTTGGTGAACGTTCTTTCCGGTTTTCTCTTCTGTTTCTTTTTCCATATCGAACTTATTTTATTTGAGACAAATATAAGGACAAAACGATAAAGTCCTTACTTATCATATGGGAAATAACAATCTGTCCTGCTTTTTTCTTTTCCTCCATGCTATGTAAAATATTCAGATGTTTATGTATTTTACCTAGCCATGAATATTGGGGCATGGGATATTCTGGCTTTCTTTGTAAAAAGAAGATAACAGGTTTTGGATTCATATATGTAGAAGATGCGAAAGGAGATAGGATTGGTAAACATTAAAAGGGGGTTAGGGCTTTTTTATAAGCTCCCAACTATTCATATTTGAAATAATATACAATATATTCAAATATGTAAATAGCTGTCTGGTTCGCGAGGATAGGGCAGTTTTAATCTTTAGCATTGATTTTCTTACCGTAATCTGTTGTTTTTTTAATCATATCTGTTACCTTTGTTCCTGTGGGGAATGTTTTAGAAGCCATGGCGTTGACTTCCTTCCGTTATAATTATGGAAAAAAGGTATTTTAAAGTTTTATTTCAGTTTGCATAAATTATCCCCGGTTCTAATTTCGGCTGAGATAGTAATATCACATTCTTTATATTTTGACTTAACTAAACTATTTATGTTATGATGAGTATGTTAACTAGATTACGCGATTATGCAAAACTTCTTTTTACCCGAGAACAGAAGCTTTGTCTTGTAAATAACGCATTTACAGCTCCTGACGCAACGTTGCAGGAAGAAGTTCTTATTGTCTCTCCAACACCCGAAGAACAACCTTCCGTGCCTGAGCAACAACACGTAGAAGCACAGCCACAACCTGTACCCCCCAAAAAATACGTGACCGAAAAAGATGTTGTATATGAATCATTTAAAAAGCTCACTCCGGAATATCTGTTTATTATAACGGAAATGCGCAACTTGCTTAACTCTGAGAACAAAAAATTCGTATTCCATGCGTTGGCAACCCATATAAGTATTAAAAAGGTGGCAAAACATCTGAAAATTACACAACGCAAAGTAAAGATCATATTTCAGGAAGCCCTGGTGGATATCGGTAGTCAAACCGGATTTATTAGGAGTTATCTGGATGAGAGCGAAAAGAAAGATAAGGAAATCTGGGAACTGAAATCGAAGATAATATCATTGAATGCCAGAATAAAGAAACTGCAGTCTGAGCAAGATTTGCGAATGAAGTTTGCCGGGGAAAAGATTTCATTAGAGAACCAGCAACTTTTGCTGAAGAAGCCATTGACTGTCTCTCTTGATTTGGATACAAGGACCTATAATGCCTTAAGAGATAATCATATAGATACGTTGGAAGATTTAGTGAGATATATTTTAGAAAATGAAGAGATGGAAAGGTTGAAAACATTACATAACTTTGGAGAAGTCTCGTTTAAGAGGTTGAAAAGCGAATTGTTTAAAAAAGGAATAATGGATGTCAGCGGGCATTGCGAACTTTTACGATATGTGACGGTTTCCAAGAAATAACTGTGATCCGGTTGTTTATAACTTTGTGGTTCATGTATTGGCAAATACTATTTGTAATAATAATAATAGGTTTATATTTGTATCGGAATTAGGATATGTTGCTAGGTGAAAAATAATTATCTTTTGCCGAATTGTTAACCTGACAGCTATTTAATGAGGAGAATTACAGTATAAACATGGATAGTGAACTTTTATATCGTCTGAAGGAGGGAGACAGGGATGCTTTTAATACTGTCTACTGGCGGTACAGTCCGAAGGTATACAACACCGTTCTGTATTTGCTGAATGACGCTGATTTGGCAGAAGATGTCGTTCAGGAACTCTTCCTGACTATTTGGGAAAAGCGTGGAAATATATTACCTGAGCTTAACTTTGAAGCCTATATCTCGACCATCGCCCGTAATTTAGCCTATAAATATGTGGAAGAAGCCCTTCATAGAAACCTTCCGGTGGAAGAAATCAGGGATGCGAAACTGGTTTCCAGCTCGGAAGAAGATGCGATTGAAGCCGACTCCTTACGCGAATATATTTTCAATGTCATCTCTTCCTTTCCGGAAATGCGGCGAAAAGTATTTATCATGAGCCGTTTTGAAAACTTGTCGCATGCAGAAATTGCGAAAAGACTATCCTTGTCTGAACGTACGGTAGAAGCACATATCTATCAGGCTCTGAAAGAACTTCGTAAAGTGCTTGGAAATAAAGCGGTCGCTTTTATTCTTATCTATCTTTCCTTATAAAACGGACTTCCCTCTTTTCTGAATATTCCTTGTCTTTAAGTAGAGCTTGTTTGTAAACTAAAGTTAAAAATGAGCTTGTTTTATCTTTTGACTAAGTAGTAGGTATATTTATCCCACTATAATATATAAACGGATTAATAATGAGAATAGAATTACTTCACCGTCTGATAGCAGGTACGACTACCGAAGAAGAAAACCGGCAGTTGATGGAATGGTTCCGGCAGTGCGCATCCAAAGAGGAGTTCTTCATGCTTTTTGAGACAGCATGGAAAGAGAGTCCGGATGAGATGCCCAGGGATGTACAGGAACGTATGTACCGCAGGCTGAGCCGGGAGTTGGATGAGAAGAAAACTAAAACTATTTTATTACGTTCACGTTTTTCATGGAAGGTTTGGCCACAGATTGCGGTAGCTTGTATTATCATTGTTTTAGGCCTGGTTAATTATCGTATGAACGATAAACAAAAGCAACTGTCGACACAGAATTTCACGGTATTGGCAGAAAAAGGGCAACGGGCATTCATTACTTTGCCTGATAGTACGAAAGTGTGGCTGAACTCCGATACAAAAATTAGTTATCCGGCAGATTATGGCTTGAAAGAACGTAACGTAACATTAGTAGGAGAGGCCTATTTTGAAGTGGCCAAAAATCCGGATAAACGCTTTATTGTAGAAGCAAAAGGTATGCAGGTCGAAGCTTTGGGGACTTCATTCAATGTTAATGCGTATCAGAATGATAATAAAATTATTGCATCGTTATTTTCCGGTTCTGTCAGGGTAAGCTATGATCGTCATGTGGCAATCCTCAAGCCGCATGAGTCGGTTAAGGTCGATTTATTGAACCGAAGTTTTTCCCGGTACAAAGATGAGAGTATGCAGAATATAGCTCTTTGGAGAAAAAATGAGATCACATTTGACGGTGAGTCTTTGGAGGAGATAACCCATATTATGAGTCGCCTGTATAATACAACAATATGTATAGAAGACGAATCTTTGAAAAAAGTATGTTACATAGGAACCATTCGAAATAACAACCTTGAAAACTTTATCGACATTATTAACCTGACAACTCCGGTTGTATATGAAAATAAAGGAGATACCGTATTTTTGAGAAAGAGGGTTCCTTAGCAGGAGTTAACCGTACGGAAAAATAAAACGAATATGTCTAATCTAATACAACGCCTATGAGAAAGGAATAAAAAATTAACAAAAAGAGGTAACTCTTTCGAGCTACCTCCTCATTACTGTTTTTGCAGATATCCCTTATGTTGATACAGCCGATGTAGGAGACCGGCCGTTGTTAACGGGACTCTTCTGCTTACAAAGTTACAAACATTTATTTTATCTACATCTTATTTCTAATTAAAAGAAAAATGAGTAACATGAAGCATTTATTTAAACAGATGGTTTTTCTGACAATCTTGTTAACCTTCCCGTTGCTGGAGATTCACGCTCAGATAACCATACATATCAAAGACAAACCCGCTTCGGAAGTGGTGAAGCAAATTGAAAAGGTGAGCAAATACCGCTTTTTCTATAAGAAAGGCCTACCAGGCATGAATACCCCGATTACCGTTGAGGCTGATGACCAGGGTATTGAAACCGTAATGGGACAGGTCGTTAGACAGATTTCTGTTTCTTATACTATTAAAGGAGAAACGCAGGTGGTACTGGCTGAATCCAACTTTCAGAATCCAGCGATTACCCTAAAGTCAGTGAAGGGAACTGTAACGGATGCGAATGGTGAGCCTGTAATTGGAGCCAATATCGTGATAAAAGGAACCTCAAAAGGTACAATAACGGATATTGAAGGTAAATTCATGCTGGATATTCCGGAGAATGCGGTTTTACAGGTGTCTTATATCGGTTATGAGCTTCAGGAGTTAAAAGTGGGAGATAAAACTGTGTATAATGTTAGGCTACAGGAAGATACGCAAAATCTGGAAGAAGTCATTGTTGTTGGTTACGGTACGCAAACGCGTTCATCTTTGACCAGCTCGATTACAGAGATCAAAGGGGAACAATTGACTAATCTGCCGGTTGCCAATATTTCAAGAGCAATCGACTCTTATGTACCTGGTGTAACAGCATCTGCAACCTTGTCTGAGAAGCCAGGTAGTGCGCCGACATTGAGTATCCGTGGAGAAAATTCGATTAATAATAGTGCTCCTTTGGTTTTGATTGATGGTATGGCTGGTGACATGAATATGATTAATCCGAATGATATTGAGAACATATCTGTATTGAAAGATGCCGCTTCGACATCTATTTACGGAGCGCGTGCTGCAGGTGGCGTTATTTTGATTACTACCAAAAAAGGAAAGATGAATGATAAAGTAAAAATAAATTATTCAGGATCTTATTCTAATAGGGAGGCTACCAGATTGCCTAAAATGTTAAGTGGTTATGATTATGTTCAATATTGTATATTGGCTGCAAAAAATGCAGGTGTTACTGAAGTTTTAGACAATCCAGATTATTTAGCGGCTGTATTAGATCCCAATATTTCTGAAATTCCAGATCCCGGGCGTCCTTTAACACACTTTGTAGGAACATCCAGTGTTGATCATGTTGCAGAATTGTTGGGAAGTGCTGGTATGCACGATCATTCATTATCATTAACTGGTGGAAATGATAAAGTCTCTTTTTTACTTTCGGGAGGATATTTACAAGAAGATGCTTTATATCGTTATGGAGATTTTGGTTTTAGAAGATATAACTTCCGTTCAAATGTTGATTTTAAATTTACGGATAAGATATCTTTGGGAGTGCGTGTAAGTTATTCCCATACAAATACGGATCAACCAGTTAGAGGATGGGATGCAGAAATAAATCAAGCATATATATCACAACCGTATAATCCTATTAAATGGTCAACTGGTGATTGGGGAGGAAATAATGACGGGAATGCAATACAGGATTTGGTTGAAGGAGGACATACTATAAATAAAACGGATCGCTTGGAAATTTCTGGTAATTTAAATGTAAACTTGGCTAAGGGGTTGATTTGGAATACTGTTATAGGCGGTAGTTTACAAAATGCAAATGTAACAAGGGAAGAGAAAAGTATTTTGCGTTATTCTGTTAAACCCGATGTAGTAATTGGAAAATTATTTGTTCCAAATAGCTTAACTCGCGAACAAACAAAGATATTATATCGAAATATTCAGAGTTATTTGACTTATGAACTAGAACCAATTAAAAAACATCATTTTAAATTGATGGCTGGATTGTCTTATGAAGATAATAGCTCTGATGTTTTCAGTGGAAAACGTCAGGAGTTCTTATCTAATGAAATGATGAATTCATTGAATTTGGGAATTGGGGATCAATATAGTAGCGGAAATATTACAGAATGGGGAATTTCTTCTGCATTTGCTCGTCTAAATTATAATTACAATCAAAAATATTATTTAGAAGCAAGTTTTCGTACAGATGGTTCTTCTCGCTTTGTGAAAGATCAGAGATGGGGCTTTTTCCCTTCAATCTCTGCTTCGTGGAGGATTAGTGAAGAAGACTTTTTAAAAGAACAGGATATTTTTAGTGACTTAAAATTGAGAGTTTCATGGGGGAATACAGGTAATCAGAATAGTATAGGATTGTATGATTATATTGCTCAAATGAAAGTGGGAGGCAATTATCCGTTCGGTTCGTCAAACGATCAAAGTAAATATGTGAAACAGTCTGCTTTAGCATCTTTGGAAAGAACCTGGGAAAAAGTACAAGTGAAAAATATAGGATTGGATTTTGGTTTTTTGAGAAATCGTCTTATCGGTAGTTTTGAATATTATATAAAGAATAATAAAAACATGCTAGTATCGGTTGATATTCCTTCCGTTATAGGAATGACTGTTCCGACGTTTAATACAGGAGAACTTCGTGTATGGGGTTGGGAAGGAACATTAAAATGGCAAGACCGGTTAGGTAAAGATTTTTCATATAGTGTAAACTTTACTTTACAGGATTCTAATAACAAAATAACGAAGTTTGCAGGATCTAAAAATATAATAAGTGGAACTCAAAATATAGAAGGATATCCTATAGGTTCTTATTTTGGTTACTTAACGGATGGTCTTTTTCAGTCACAGGAAGAATTTGATAATTATGGTATATTTCAGCACTTAAAAGCAGGTCCCGGAGATGTTAAATATATTGATTTAGATAAGAGTAAAAAAATAGATGTAGGAGATTTGACTTATTTGGGAAATATTAAACCACGCTATGTCTATAACATAGGTATTAATATGCAATATAAAGGGTTTGATTTGGAAATGTTATTTGATGGAGTGGGAAAGAAATTAATCAATTTGAATTCAGACAGGGCTGTTCCTATTAATTTGGCTCGTTTCGAGGGGCAGACGGATGCCTGGACTCCAGATAACAGAGATGCCATGTGGCCACGGGTCTATAAAGGAGATAGTTGGAATTGGTGGATATCAGATCGCACATTGCATAATGCAGCTTATTTTTCAATGAAAAATTTGCAACTAGGATATACTTTACCTAAAAAATGGATGGATAAAATTAGGGTTGAACGTTTACGTTTATATGTGAATGTACGTAATCCATTTATTATAGATAATTATGTGGAGTACCTGGATCCTCGTTTGAATGCATTTAATACGTATCCTGTACTTCGAAGTTATACGGTTGGATTGAATTTAACTTTTTAATAAATGAATACGATGAGAAATATATATAAGATATTGATGTTCTTGGTAACAGTACAACTGTTTTTTTCGTGTGAATTGGATCGTTTACCAACAGATGCTGTTGTTGACGAAGACTTCTGGAAGTCGGAACAAGATTTTGTGTTAGCTTGTAATGCATTTTATGTGGATTTACCAGGTTATTCGACTAGAGATCTTTATTCTGATATTTGTTATAATGGTTCTCCTGATAATATCAGTTCGGGAACATATTTGCCGACAAATGATTTTGGACCTTGGAATAATGCATATAAGAAAATAGCAACAGCAAATAAGGTTGTACAAAATGCTCAAAGGAATTCATTTTCTGTAGATGAAATGATTGTGAATAGATATGAAGGAGAAGCACGATTTTTTAGAGCGTTACAGTATTTTGATTTATTGCGTTCCTATGGTGGGGTTCCGATTGTTGATCGTTTATTAGATCTTAGTTCTGAAGAATTATATGCTCCACGTAATACGAGAGAACAGGTAGTTGAATTTATATTGGAGGATTTGGATTTTGCGATCCTTCATTTGCCGTTACCTTCAAAATTAAAAGCGGGAGAATTAGGACGCTTTACAAAAACAGCTGCATTAACATTAAAATCAAGAGTAGCTTTGTATGAGGGAACTCGTCAGAAATATAGAGAAAAGGGAGAATATAAGGACTTATTACAACAGGCTGCAAATGCGGCTTATGAAGTAATTAAATCGGGAGAACATGAACTGTATCATTCTTTAACGAACGATCCAGTATTAAATTTTCAAGAGTGTTTTATTTATGAAGGAGAAGGAAGCAAAGAAACTATTTTAGCCAATCGTTATCAGAAACCATGGAAAAAACATAGTAACTCCCAATCTTTACTACGAGGAGCAATAGGTCCTACACGTGCTATTGTGGATGCTTTTCTTTGTACTGATGGTTTGCCGATCGAAGTGTCAGAACAGTTTGAAGGCTATACTACTCCTACTTCAGAATTTCAAAACAGGGATGCACGTATGCGGGCTACTTTGTTGGTCCCTTTTGAGGATCTGGCATGGAATGGAACAGTTTACGAACCTCAGTTTAACGGTGGTACGAGTATGACAGGATATACGTGGAAAAAGATGGCGGTAAATGAAGATGCATTAGCTTTGGAAAGTGATTTGGATGCTATTATAATACGTTATGCGGAAACCTTGTTGAATTATGCAGAAGCAAAATATGAACTGGCAGATTATATATCTAATGAGGATTTGGATATTTCTGTGAATGCTCTGCGCCGGCGGGTCGGTATGGTAACACTTACCAACGAATTTGTTCAGGGGGCTAATTCGAGAAAGGTGAAATTGGATATGCGGGATGAGATTCGTCGTGAACGATTGGTAGAACTTGCAAATGAGGGATTCCGTTATGATGATTTGCTGCGTTGGGGCATTGCGCAGGACGTTTTGCCAAAGGCCCTAATCGGTATACCTGATTTAAGGGAGTTTTATCCTTTAATAGGAGCGAATGTTTGGAAAAAAGTTAAGAATGGTTTTGTTGAATTACAACCAGCAACAGATAGAATATTTGAGGATAAACATTATTTGTGGCCTTTACCGTTAATTCAGTTAGCATTGAATGAAAATTTGGAACAGAATCCAAATTGGTAGAACAATTTAGGGAATGCCTAATATTGTTATTAGGCATCTCCTCACATTTAGTAAAAGAAAAATAAGTATGATTAATAGAAGACATTTTTTGAAATCCTCACTGTTTGTAGGGGCTGGTACTCTTTTGGGAGAGCAAACCAACATACTGAATGCCCAAACGGTTGAAGTTTCTTCTGTTTGTAGTGAAGATGTTCCCCCTGTACGGAAAGGGAAATCTGTTATGGGGCTGTGTTGTAAACCATTGGACGTAGTTCGTATAGGTATTATCGGATTGCGGCGCGGAGGCCGTGCTGTGGAGCGCCTGAGTCAGATCGAAGGGGTTGAGATTGTGGCTATCTGTGATTTGTTACCGGAACGTGTAGCGGCTTCGCAGGCAGTGCTGAAAAAGAATGGACGGAAACAGGCGATGGAATATATCGGCGAGGAAGATTGGCGTAAGATATGTGAGCGTGATGATATCGATTTAATCTATAATGCAACTCCTTGGGAGTTGCATGTTCCGATAGCTTTATACGCTATGGATCAAGGGAAGCATGCTGCAATAGAAGTCCCTGCTGCATTAACTGTTAAAGATTGCTGGGCTTTGGTTGACAAATCCGAAGAAACACAACTGCATTGTATGATGCTGGAAAATTGCTGTTATGACTTTTTTGAACTGGCAACACTGAATATGGCCCGCCAGGGAGTATTTGGAGAAGTAATACATGGAGAAGGTGCTTATTTTCATGAGTTGCGTGGTGAGAAATTCTTGCAGAATTATAAACAGTGGCGTTTGAATTTCAGTATTTATCATACCGGAAACCCTTATCCTACTCATGGATTGGGGCCTATTGCTCAGATTTTGGGAATAAATCAGGGAGACCGTATGGAATATCTGTCTTCGTTGTCGACCGACCAATATGGTTTACATAATTGGGCAAAAGCAAATCTGAAAGATGATGAACGCATAACAGCTTCTGAACGTTATAAGTTGGGAGATGTAAATACGACTATTATCCGTACGGTAAAAGGTAAAAGTATCCTGATACAACACGACACGACCTCTCCGCGTCCTTACTCACGTATTCATATGATACAGGGAACGAAAGGTATGGCAGTCAAATATCCGGAGGAAAAAATTGCACTGGAGCCAAAACCGCATGTGTTCCTGAATGAAACGGATCAAAAAGCCTTACTGGATAAATATGCCCATCCGCTGAGTAAATACCTGGGAGAAATGGCACGTAAAGTGGGTGGGCACGGAGGTATGGATTATATCATGGACTGGCGTCTGATCTATTGTCTGCGCAATGGTTATCCATTAGACCAGTCTGTTTACGATGCAGCTGCTTGGTCGAGTATTGTGGAATTGAGCGAACGATCAGTGGTGAACCGGAGTGCTTCGGTTTCTATCCCTGACTTTACCCGTGGCGACTGGAAGGATACATCTCCTTGGCCTGTAATTGATATGAAAAATGTCTTACACGGTTAAAAGCCAATTAAAAGAGCCTTCTGTTTTATTACAGAAGGCTTGTTGTATAACATTCTATATAAAATCACAAAATATTACTTATGTATTTGGATATAGTTCAATATAAAGATCGTATTAAACGGTTGCTTTTTATAACATTGACAGGAGTACTCTTTTTTTTTCAAGGATTGTTGGGACAAACCCCTGTCTATAAAATTAATACGAAGGGAGGAGTAGATTATTTGTACTTTTCTGATGGTGGTGGTGATACGGTTTTTTTTAATGCAGAGAATCTGTCAGGTACTGTGCCGGGTAAAAAAGATTTTTATGTGTATAATGCAGAGAACTTTTCCGGTCCTTCTTTGCAGTTGAATGGTAAGGAATTATTGTTTAGCAGGCAAGTTGGTGAGAGTTGTTTCGAGGGAAATTCCCGGGGATTGGAATATTCAATAAAATATATTCCGGATGTAAATCGTTTGGGTATTGTTGTTTCTTGTAAGAATATTTCGGATCAGAATATGGAAGATATTCAGTTTTCGTTGAGGTTAGGTATCAATACTTGTATGAAAACATACCCGGAATGGCGTTCTATTTATTTTCCGACATTACTGAAGTGTGAGAAAACGCATTTTTGGGGTTACTTTATGAGACCAGACGGAAATATATTGACGGTGACTTCGCCCGATCCTATAGCCTCATATCATTTGCATTATAATAATTCGACGAGAAATTTCGGGCATGGGCATTGGATACATACTGCATCACTGGATTTGTTGAATCCCGGTCCGTTACCGGAAGAAAATCCGGAAAACTGTCATAGCTTGAAGAAGGGAGAATCCCGTTCATGGACAATTAATCTTTCGCAAGCTTCCCGATTATCAGATGTTGGTTCGATTGTTTGTGAACAGACACGATCCCCTTTTGTGAGTGCTGATTTTTATACTATAGAGGAGGGTGGTCTTTTTAATATAAAGATACAGTCTCGGGGAACACCTAAAGCAACAATCGTTTTGCCCGATGGTAAAAAATCACAATTACAGATTGAATCAGTGGGGAACGGAAAATATATTTCTCAATATAAACCAACTACAGGGAAAGGGGTTTATAAGCTGTCAGTTCAGGATGGCAGTAAAATATCAAAGGCATGGCTGAGTGTCCGCTACGACTGGACTGATTATATAAAAGCGGCCCGGAAAGCCTGTTTGAAATATTCTCAGAAAGCGACCTCCCATACTGAAAGCTGGTATGGCTTTTTCTCCGCTTATATTGCAAAGGAATATTTTCCGGAAAATGAAATAGATCGTAAGGTGGAAGATAAATTTCAGGAACTGTTTCCGTTAATGTATGATGTTGATACAAAGTTACCGACCTCTTGGCATGACCGCATTCAGAATCATGCAATGATGGCTTCTTTGTTTGCCTTCCGTTATAAAGCGGATAAAAATATAGAAGACTTGTATGTCGCCTCTATATTAGCTGATTATATACTGACAAAACAAACTTTGGATGGCGTTTACAGAAGCCACAAGGTTCATTATACTTCGGTGATTTATATCGCTAAAGCGATTATGGAGATTATGAAAGAAGAAAAAGTATTGGCTGAAAAGTCAGATTATTGGAGTATGCAATACAACAGGCATTATATTTCTGTGAAAATGGCGATGGATGAACTGGCTTCGAGTCTGGACGATATACAGACAGAAGGACAGCAAACGTTTGAAGATGGCATGATTTCCTGTAGCTATAGCCAGTTGGCGATGTTTGCATTATTACATCCGGAAGGTTCTGCTGAGAGAAAGAAATATCTGGATGCATCCCTTTATTTGATTAGTTCCCACAGATGCCTCTCACAACTATTGATCCCCGATTCGCGGGTAAACGGAGGATCTCTTCGGTTTTGGGAGTCGCAATATGATATTTTGACTTATCCCAATTTTATTAACTCGCCTCACGGGTGGTCTGCATGGCGCATTTACGGATTGAAATATTTGTACCAGTTGACGGGACAGGAATCTTATTTAACCGAAATGATGAATGCATTGGGAAGTTGTGTGCAACTCTTGGACCCCGCTACAGGCAAACTGAATTGGGCTTTTGCCAACGACCCCTATGTTAAAGTGAACTGTTTTGTAGAAGATAAAGAACAGAAAGGTAAAGGCATGTATATTGATAAAGTGATAGGAAGGGAATACCTACCTATGATCAGTGACTGGTATAAAGCTCCAAAAGATACATGGGTAACAGGATACTGGGGTTTTGATGGCGGTTGTTGTGACAATAATGTGCATGAAATATTTAAATGTGTAGGAGAAGTTGCTTTGACTTCTGCTTATTTTCATTTGCGTGATGACGGAACTTGTATTACTTTGAATTGTAATGTAGAAAAAAAAGACGATTGTTGGTTTATTGAACCGAAAGGAGAATTGATAAATACGTTATATACTAATGCGGAGAATATATCTCATTCAGATTTAGTTGTTATCAAAGTGTCAAATATTTAATTGAAATTTAATTATGAAAACAGTATTATTCGGAGGTTCTTTGCTATTTACACTTTCTATGGTTTCGTGCGATAGCAGTAAGCAAAAACAACCCAATATCATATTTATTCTTGCCGATGATATGGGGTATGGAGATGTGTCATATCTGGATTCCAGGTCAAAGATAAAGACTGAAAATCTGGATCGGATGGCCCGTGAGGGAGTTGTGTTTACCGATGCTCATTCGAGTTCATCGGTAAGTACCCCTACACGTTATGGAATTTTGACCGGACGCTATAATTGGCGTTCAACCATGAAACAAGGGGTGTTGGGCGGTTATTCCAGGGCATTGATTGCGCCTGATCGCGAAACGATGGCTTCCATGTTGAGAAAACAGGGCTATACCACTGCCGGCATAGGCAAATGGCATCTGGGGTGGGATTGGGACAATATAGAGGCCGGTACCGATCATGTGGATTTCAGTAAACCGGTGGCAAACGGACCGACTACACGGGGGTTCGATTATTATTATGGTTTTTGTGGTTCGTTGGATATGCCGCCTTATGTTTACATAGAGAATGATATGCCAACCTCTTTACCCGACAGGGTTACGGAAGATAAAGGAAAATACAGTTGGTGGCGTAAAGGTCCTACGGGGGCCGATTTTGTTCATGAAGATGTGTTACCGAATCTGATTGACCGTGCCTGCAATTATGTGAAGGAGAAAGCCTTTTCCGATCAGCCTTATTTCCTTTATTTGCCTCTTCCGGCTCCCCATACGCCAATTCTTCCGGTAAAAGAGTTTCAGGGTAAATCCGGCTTGGGTGATTATGCCGATTTCGTGCTGATGGTCGATGCGATGGTTGGACGTGTTTTGCAGGCTGTGAAAGAGTCGGGTGAGGACGATAATACAATTGTCGTTTTTACCACCGATAATGGATGTAGTCCGGCTGCGGGAATTGATGAGTTGATTGCCCAAGGACATTATCCTAACTCCATCTATCGGGGTCATAAGGCGGATTTGTTTGATGGTGGCCACCGTGTACCGTGTATTCTGCGCTGGCCTGGCGGAGCGAAGCCTCATCATGTGGAGCAGACAGTTTGCCTGACTGATTTTTATGCCACGTTTGCAGCACTGAACGGGTATGTATTGCAGGATTCCGAGGGTGAAGACAGTTATAATTTAATGCCGGCAATCACTTCTCTTTCAGAGATATCTCTTATTCGGGAGGCTACGGTGCATCATTCAATTGCAGGTCAGTTTACGATCCGGCAGGGAGAATGGAAATTGTTGTTGTCCCCGAGTTCTGGAGGCTGGAGTGCGCCGAAACCGAACGATTCGACAGCATTGGCTTCTTTACCTTCCGTACAATTGTACAATATGAAAACAGATCCGTCTGAGCAAAAGAATGTGGAAGCGCAGTATCCGGAAAAGGTGGCTGAACTGTCTTCCCTGTTGGCCAGATATGTGGAGAAGGGACGAAGTACACCGGGGAATCCTCAGAAGAATGACGGGGAGTATCCCTGGAAGCAGTTGGGGGATGTATTTTCTAAAAAGTAGGTGTATAGCATTCTGATAGAAGTATTCTATATGAAAAAAATTTCTTTCTTTCTGTTTCTGTTATTCATGTCATTGGGTATAAATGCGGGGAATATCAGGCTGGCCCCTTATTTTCAATCCAATATGGTCTTACAACAGGGAGAGCCGGTCACACTCTGGGGAACGGCTCTTCCCGGTGAGACGATACGAGCTATTTTTGATGGGGAAACAGCTTCTTGTACAGCCGGTGAGGGTGGAGAATGGAAACTGGTTTTTGCTGCTCGTAAAGCATCTTTCGATTCGAAAGAACTTCAGGTGGGGGATACTGTATTGCATAATATACTGATCGGAGAAGTCTGGGTTTGTTCGGGCCAGTCCAATATGGCAATGAGGACATCTGCCTGTGATAATGAAACGCGCGGGATTGAAAAAGGAGAGTATGCGAATATACGTCTTCTGAACTATTCCGGCATCTCTATTGTAGCAAATGATGGTTATACGGAAGAGGAGTTGTCGCGTTGTAATGTCGATAACTATTTCCGCTATACCTGGGAGGTCGCTTCATACGACAGGCTCCAGGCTTTTTCGGCGGTTGCCACTCATTTCGGTATACAGCTTTACCGGAAGATAAATGTTCCTGTAGGATTGCTTTGTTGTGCAGTAGGAGGTTCGGCAATAAACAACTGGATACCGGAGCAAGTATTGAAGCATCACCCGCTTACCCGGTCATTATATGAATCCGACTGGTTATCGAATGAAGATGTATATATAAATCACAGGGAAAGATGCAGGAATGCTTTTAAGAGAGTGCTGCCGCAAGGCAAGGCTTTTATCCCTGGTAAACTGTCATACCGCTTTATTACTGAGCCTGGATTTGCCTATGAGGCATCTTTTGCCCGGATAGGTAAAGTCCGGTTCCGCGGAGTCTTGTGGTATCAGGGCGAATCGGATGCATATAGCGGGAAATCTGTGATGAATTATGAAGTTCTTTTTAGGATGCTGGTGGATAGTTGGCGTTTAAATTTTGAAAATCCGGATTTACCGTTTGTTGTGGTTCAGTTGCCTCGCTTTAATTCTCCTCATTGGCCGGATATGAGAGTTCTGCAGGAAAAATTGTGTAAGCAAATACCTGAAATATTTTTGGTCGGGACCAAAGATCTGGGAGATGAACAGGAAATTCACTATAAAGGGAAAAAAGCAGTAGGGGAACGTGCTGCATCCGAAGCATGGAATAACGTATATAATAATACATTCTATCCTCAAAGATTATACCGACCTAACCGGAAAAAGTATACGTACTAATTAGAATTAGTATGCCATGTAATCAGTGGTTGATAACCATCAACCGTATGGTTCATAATTATCGACCGATTGGCTTACAATTATCAACCAAACGGCTGACAATTATCGGCCGCTGATTTGAATGGGAAGTGAAGTAAGGACGATAAGGGCAAGTGTTTGAAAACAAACGTATTAATTGTCATGGCAAAGTAAGGATAATTTTTTTAGTAAAACACAAGAAAACAGAATATTCTATCATTTCCGTTGCTTATTTAATCGCATCCGCTATCTTTATGAGGTGCGGATAGTTTTCTTCCCTTAATCTCGGATTTTGCAAAATAATACCCGTATTTTATAAAAGTATCTATTGGATTTGTTTCTTATTTTTACCATTTCAATGTTTTGAAGCCTAATATAACTTAAGATGAATAATCGTATAACGAAATTTTTAGCCATAGCTCTGTTCTTATTGAATATAAGTCAGGTGGCGAAAGGAGAGGCGGTAGACGCTGTTACCGGTGCTACCCCGGTAAAATTGAAAATAGAGGAGAATGCCGATAAACAATTGGTACTGGATGTCTCTTATGAGGAAAATCCAGTTATTCGGGGAGCTCCTTTAGGATTGAATGTTGATCACCGTTTGTTAGGGAAAGATGCTCAACAGTTGAGCAAGGAGAAAAAGGAGAACAATACCCTGGTCTATGAGTTCCAACAAGCCGATGGTAGCCGTTTCTTTTTGGATGCCCGGATATTTCCTGACGGGATTGCCCTGCGTTACCGCGTTCCGGCAGATGGACCTGTATGTATTTATGGGGAAGAGACCTCATTTATCTTTCCGTCGCAAACTAAGACCTGGTATGCCAGTGCCCCTTTCCAATATGGCTGGCTGCAAGAATATCAGGAACGGGAGACCGATCATATAGAAGGTGAATTGCTGGCTCCGCCTGCGACCTTTCGTCTACCGAATGGGATTTATGCGGCGATAACGGAAGCAAATCTGTTTAATTATCATGGGGCTGTCTTGCTGGGGACGGCTCCGAACTGTGTCCGGTTCGGATATGTGGAGAATAAGGGACATGTGGAAACAGGGATAGTTACCGGTCTTCCGCCTACGAAATACTGGCATGAAGAAGTGCGTGATATACCGTGGATCGTGTCTCCGAAAGAGGGGAGTCGGGAAATTGTTACTCCCTGGCGTGTCCTTATGCTGGCAAAAGATTTGAACGGCCTGGTGAATAACCGGATTATAGCCCAGGTATCCGACCAGCCTGATAAAACGCTTTTTCCTGACGGTGCGAAAACGGATTGGATTAAGCCCGGTAGGGCTACATTCACGTGGTTGGTGGAAGGTAACGACCGTTTGAGCATAGCCAACCATAAGAAATATGTGGATGGATGTGCCGAATTAGGTATAGAGTCGGTCGTAGTGGATGATGGCTGGGAATTGTGGCAGCAGACAGAGAAAGAGGCTAACGGCCGGACAAAATGGGAGATGCTGAAAGAGTTGGTCGATTATGCCCGTGAGAAGAATGTAGATATCTGGGTATGGAGAGCCTCTTCTCCCAGATTTGGCAACAAGTCGGATATAGGGTTGGTCGATCCAGCTGAACGTGCCGGTTTTATGAAGAAATGTGCTGAAGTGGGTGTGAAAGGATTAAAGATAGACTTTTTTCATACTGAGAATGCTTTTACGGTAAACCTGATGGAAAATATATTGAAGGATGCCGCCAAAGAAAAGCTGATGGTGATCTTCCACGGTGTGAATAAACCTACCGGAGATTCATATACCTATCCGAATCTGCTGGCAAAAGAGGCTGTAAGAGGCTTGGAATGTGTCGGTGGCGAAAATAGCTGGGCTCCCGGACCACCCTGGCCGTATCATAATACCGTATTGCCTTTTACCCGTTGGTTGGTCGGCCCGGCCGATTATACGCCAATGAATTTCCGTGCTTTTTGTCATCCATCGGTGACTTTCGCGCATCAGTTGTCGTCTATCTATATGTTTACTTCGCCGATGCTGATTTTTGCAGCGGATATGGAAGACATGTTGTCGTCGCCGGGACGCTCGTTTATAGAAAGCGTCCCTGTAACCTGGGATGAAACGGTTGTATTGCCTGAAAGCGAGATCGGGAAACTGGCCGCTTTGGCGCGTAGAAAAGGAGATGTGTGGTATCTGACGGTGCTCAACGGGGAAGAACCGAAAATGTTCGATATAAAACTGGATTTCCTGCCTAAAGGGAAATATAAGATGGAAATGGCATCGGATACTCCCGGAAACCGGAAGTTGATTGAGGTTAAGGATAGTAAAGTTCGTTCCGGCCAGCGGCTTAAAGAAGAATTGATGTCGGGCGGTGGCTTCGTGGCTCGTATTAGCAGGTATTAAAATACAGGTCTCAACAGGTACGGATTTCGTCATAAAATAAGAAAAATCCTCGATGAAATGGGGGTTTTTGGTCAAACTATAGTCCTATTGGTTGTATGACTATAGTGCTATGGTAAGTAGCACTATAGTGTCAAGTTGGTTGGCACAGTAGTGTTGCTTTTTTCAAATTAAAAAAACAGTTTTATATATATTATTATTTATATATTTAAGATGGTGTCCATGCGGTTGTCCCAGTGATGTTATCGGAGTTGTTTTGAAGGATGAGTTAATGGGCTTATTCATAAGAGGTAGGGGAATAAGCTTATTGTTTAGTTTGTTGTCCCACAGGGTGTCCCAAGCCTTACAGGACAATAATTTTCTTCGGAAATAAACGTGTATTTTGTTGATTTTAAGGCGATAACGACTTATATTTGTATTGAATTATAAAGTGCTTCCATATGAAGAAAATAATAAATTTATTCTCCTTTTTGTTGATGTTGCTGGGGAGTTATCCGGCTATTAGTTGGGCTACGCCTTATAATATTGCCCCGCAAGCACGTGTATCGGCTTCCTCTTCGATTGATGCCGGTCACGATGCGGCAAAGGTGACCGATGGCCTGATACGGGTACCGGGAAAAGGGGAATGGGTATCTAAAAGTACGGAGACTTTCTGGGGACAGATCGATTATCCCTGGATACAGTTGGACTGGGAACGCCCCGTGAATATCAATAAAATTATTCTGTATGACCGTCCGGCCATGGAGGCACATGTAGCCGGAGGCGTATTGCATTTCAGTGACGGTAGTACGATCAATGTCTGGGGAATGGCTAATGACGGGACTCCCAAAGAGATTGAGTTTGAGTCGCGGAAGGTCGAGTGGGTACGGTTCGAGGTGACTGATGCCGCCGGTACGCAGGTAGGGCTTTCGGAGATCGAGGTGTTTCCTTCTCCCGATGATTATACGGATCATGTATCCTGGGTAAATCCTTATATCGAGACTGCCCGCGGACGGTATTTTTTCTTTATCACAGGGAATCAACCTTATGGGATGATAGGGGCGGCGCCTCTGACAAGAAACAAGAATCAGTATGGAGGCGGGTATAATTATAATTCGACGGAAGTGCTGGGGTTCCCGCAGATCCATTGCTGGATGCTGTCCGGGTTGACGGTGATGCCGGTGACGGGCGAGGTGGACCCGACGGGAGGAGAACAGTCCTGGAAATCTTCTTTCCTGCATCAGGGAGAGATTGTACAACCGGGTTATCACAGGTTGTTTCTGGATACTTATAAAATGTGGGTGGAGCAGACAGCTACCGATCGCGTCAGCTTCTACCGGTTTACGTATACGGAGGAAAATCCGGCTGATATTTTGCTGAACCTGGGTGGTTATGTCGGCACTTCGACAATGGTAAATGCCCATGTTTATAAAAAGGGAAATGAAGGTGTGGAAGGCTATTTCGATACGACCGGACGCTTGTGGGGCGGTCCCGAGGTGGTCAGGATTTATTTTGCCGTTACATTCGATACTCCTTTCAAGTCGTTGGACGGCTGGGTCGGATCGGAGCAGTTCAAAGATATCAGCGAGTTGCAGGGAGCCGGGGAAAGTATTCCGAGAAACCAGGGAATGAGTTATCATGATGCTCCCACTTCAGGTGTGAAAGCGAATTATCAGGTACAACCGGGCGAACAGGTACTGATGAAGGTGGCTATCTCTTATGTCAGTACGGACAATGCCTGGGAGAACCTGGAGCAGGATTGCAGCCACTGGGATTTTAACCGGGTACGGCAGGAGTCACAGCAGGAATGGAATGAATGGTTGGGACGGATCGATGTGAAAGGAGGAAGCCATGACCAACAAATGAAGTTCTATACCGATTTGTGGCATTCTTTACTGGGAAGGCATAAGCTGGATGATTATAACGGTGAATATCCGGATTATACGGATGGTACCCGGGTAGGGGCACAGACGAAAAATATTCGTTTCCATGTAAGGCAACTGGCTAAGGACCGGGAAGGGAAGGTGAAACATCATATGTATAACTCCGATGCGTTTTGGTTGACACAATGGAACCTGAATACGCTCTGGGGATTGGCTTATCCTTCGGTATTGGATGATTTTGCGGCTTCTTTGCTGGAATACGATGTGAATGGAAATCTGCTTCCCCGCGGACCTTGTGCCGGTGGTTATTCGTATATCATGACGGGATGTCCGGCAACTTCACTTATCACGAGTGCTTTCCAAAAAGGACTGACCAGGAAGTGGGATCAGCAAAAAGCGTTCAAGGCGATGAAACGGAATCATTCCAAAGGAGGAATGCTGGCATTGGGAATGGATAAGGAACTTGACTTCTATGTTCGTAACGGTTATTGTCCCGGTAACGCAGGACTGACCATCCAGTGGGCGTTTGAAGATTGGGCTTTGGCTGAAATGGCAGCTAAAATGGGAAAGAAAAGCGATTATAACTATTTCCATAAACGGGCTACAGGCTGGCCTGCTTCTTTTAATAAAGAACTGGGACTGATCCTGCCGAAGAAGGCAAACGGTGAATGGGTACATACCGATCCGTTGAGCGGTAACGGATATGTAGAGGCCAACGCTTGGCAGGCGACGTTCGGACTTTCGCACGATATCCCTGTGTTGGTAAGGTTGATGGGAGGAAATGACAGTCTTTGCAGTAAGTTGGATTTTGCTTTCAAGCAGTCGGAGTCAACAGATTTTGTCTATGGATACGGCAGTGGTTATGTCAGTTATGCGAATCAGCCCGGCTGTTCGAATGCCCATGTCTTTTCGCATGCCGGGAAACCCTGGCTGACTCAATACTGGGTGCGCCGTGTGAAGGAACAGGCTTACGGGGCGGTTACTCCCGACAGGGGATATGGCGGGCATGATGAGGACCAGGGGCAGATGGGCGGCGTGAGCTCATTGATGGCGATCGGGTTGTTTGCCTTGGACGGCGGTTCTTCCCGTGATCCGCAATACGATATAACAAGTCCGGTGTTCGACGAGGTGACTATTTCGCTGGATACTGATTATTACAAGGGGAAAACCTTTAAAATAAAGACTTACAATAACTCGGCAACCAATTGTTATATCCAGCGTGCACGGCTTAACGGAAAAGAATACAACTCTTTCCGGATACCTCATACAGTCTTTTCGGACGGAGGCTTGTTGGAGTTATGGATGGGGGATACCCCGAATAAAGCCTGGGGAAAATAGGCGATGATTTGATGTTATATGTTACTAATACAGTCTCCGGAGATGTTTTAAGTATCTTTGAGGACTTATATATATTCTAATTTCTGACTAACATGAAAAAGACGATCTCTTTATTTCTCCTTATGGGAGGATTTTTCTTTTCAAGCTGGGATATCAGTGCCCAGAATAAAATATCCCTGCCGGATATGGATTTATCCCTGGCCTACCAGCAGTATGGTTCGCCGATGAAGAACGCGGCTGTTACCGGTGAGAAACTGACGGTGGGCGGTGAGCATTTTGGACAAGGGGTAGGCGTACAGGCAAACAGCAAGATCAAGCTGAGTCTGCGGAAGAATACCGGGTTGTTTACCTGCAAGGTGGGTGTGAACGACCGTTCGCTGGATTATAAAAAAGATGATTTCAGTAAGATACCGATGACGGACGGAACGATGCTGTTTTACCGGACCGACGGTACCGGAGGAAAGAAGCAGTTTGTCGGAGTAGGTGACGGTGATGGCTCCTTTGATAAGGGAAGCGTTGTCTTTCGCCTGGTGGGTGACGGAAAGGAGTTGTATAACAGCGGTATGGTCCGTGGAGGCGAGAAAGCTCGTGAGGTGTCGCTCGATGTTTCAGGGGTCGACGTACTGGAACTGGTCGTTGAAGATGGAGGCGACGGCGTAAGCGGTGATCATGCCGATTGGATCGAACCAGTTTTTTCTTATAATGAGATTAAGCCTTCGCTGGTGAATGCCGATTATAAAGGGGCTATCGAGACAATGCCTGCTGAGGTGGAAAGGGCGTTGCGCAGTAAGGTCGCTGCTCTGCCTGCCATCGATTTGCCGGTGGCGCGTCCGGAGTCGGACTGGCTGCTCGATGCCAAAGGGGTGAAGGCCGGCGTGTATCAGACGCATAACGGCAAAGATATTGTCCTTTCCAATGGACTGGTAAGCCGTATCTTCCGTATCTATCCGAATCTGGCGACCGTCGACCTGGTTAACCAGATGACGGGGGAAAGTATGCTGCGTGCCGTCAGTAACGAAGGTGTTCTGAAAATCGATGATAAAGTGTATACGCTTGGTGGCCTCGACGGGCAGTTTGAATATGGTTATACACAATATAAATGGGTCGACAGCCTGACGATCCTTCCGAATTCGTTTCGTGTGACCGGGTTCGATATTACTGAACTGGCTCCCCGTATCGCTTGGGCGAACAAACGCTGGTCGCTGGTGAAGCCGGGCGAAACGACAGGGAAGGTACTTTCTTTCTATCTGGAAGGACCGGATTACCTGAAAGGCGTGAAGGTGAAACTGAATTATGCCCTCTATGACGGTATTCCCTGTATCAGTAAATGGATGGAGATCGAGAATAAGAGCGGTATGGGAATTACGCTGGATGAATTTACCCTGGAGCAACTGGCGATGGCAGAACCGGAATCACCGGTGGAAGCCAAAAGGCCGGAGCAGTTCCTGAAACCGAATGTCCATGTCGAGAGCGACTGGGCGTTTCTCGGCTTTACCGAACGGGAGACCGACCGCACGGAATTCTGGAATATCGATCCACGTTATACATCACAATGTAATTATCCGCTGCTTACTCCTTGCCTGCTGGAGGTAAAACTGCCGATGGGGCCGGACGAAGATATCCCTGACGGTGCTAAGTTCAGTAGCTTCCGTACCTGGCTGATGCCTTTCGACAGCGATGACCGTGACCGGAAAGGGCTTTTCCTGAAACGGATGTATCGTAAGATCGCCCCGTGGACGACTGAAAATCCGATCTTCCTGCATTGTGTATCTTCCGATCCGAAGGTGGTGAAGACGGCTATCGACCAGTGTGCGGAAACCGGTTATGAGATGGTGATCCTCAGCTTCGGCTCTGGGTTGAATATGGAGGATGAAAGTGAAGCGAATATAGCTAAATTCAAGGAGTTCACCGAATATGCCAACTCCAAGGGCATTGAATTGGGCGGTTATTCCCTGTTGTCCAGCCGCTGGATTAGCGATGAGGTCGACGTGATCAATCCCGAAACAGGAAAGCGCGGCGGTATGATCTTCGGCAGTTCTCCCTGCCTCTCCAGTGAATGGGGATACGATTATTTCCGCAAGATACGTTTTTTCTACGAGAAGACAGGAATGACAGTCTTTGAGAACGACGGTTCGTATCCGGGCAATGTTTGTGCTTCGACCAGCCATGCCCATCATAAGGGTTTGAAAGACTCCCAGTGGAAACAACGCCAGCAGATTGTGAACCTGTACCAATGGATGTGTGAGAATGGCATTTATACCAATATACCCGATTTCGGTTATATGTTGAATGGTGGTACGAAAGTCGGTATCGGTTACCGTGAAGTAAACTGGTCGCTTCCCCGCGAACGGCAGTTGGTGCTGGGACGCCAGGTGATGTACGATGGCTTGTGGGAACGCCTGCCGGGTATGTGCTGGACATTCGTTCCGCTTACCCAATATCATGGCGGTGGGGCTGCTGCTACGCTCGAACCTTTGAAAGATCATATCCCTGACTATAAGGCGCACATGATCCAGAATTACGGTGCAGGAGTACAGGCTTGTTACCGCGGTCCGCGTCTGTATGATACACCGGAAACGAAAGCAGCCGTAGTAGAGGTGATCGACTGGTACAAGAAATACCGGACTATCCTGAACAGCGAACTGATCCACCTGCGCCGTGCCGATGGACGCGACTGGGATGGTTTCATGCATGTCGATCCGGACGGCAAGGAGAAAGGTTTTGCCCTGCTGTTCAACCCGACCGACAAGGCCATTACTCGTACGGTCAAACTACCGTTGTATTATACTGGTATCTCCGATGTAGCGAAGATTAGGGAGAAAGAGAACGCTCCGGTTACCTATAAGCTGAACAGAGACTATACGGTAGACATCAAGGTGACTATTCCTGCCCGCGGAAATACATGGCTGGTGGTGGAAAAATAAAAAGAACTTTTTACTTCCACATTATTTAATAGAACTGTCATACTATCATTCATGGTTTATATATATTGAATTTCAATATATGCAGGCTGTGATAGTTAGTGTGATAGTTCTTTTTTATTATCATACTACCACAAAACAGTCAGACAAAATCGCCTGGCTATAGGGCTTATTATCAATAGAGTAGCCAGTTCCATTTTTAGAAATTCGGGTGTAAAGTGTGTTGAGACCCGGGTCTTAGCATCGTTCAAACCCAGGTGTAAAAGGGTATAAAATGGGGGGCTGAAGAGGATGTATTAGTTGTTTGCGTGAAAAAAGTAAGTATAGCTGGGCAAAGTATAGAGTACTATAAAGAAAATATTCTGTGTTTGATAGTTTCTGATGCTCATTTATAATGTATACAATGAATGGTTTTGTTTGTACGAAAGATGTTAGTGTTTTGAATTTTAGGAGAAGGATGGTTCGTTTTAATTAGGAACGTCCTGTTTTATGCAAAATAGATCAATAAACGTATTTTAAGGTTAAGTAGGCGAATATTCTATTTGTGTAAAACGTACTTTATTTCAATCTGTTATTTGAATATTAGGCTAGGAACTCGTTATAACCTTTCTTAAGCAACTGATTTAGTCCGATAAGAACTCTTTCATTTTTTTGCCAAATATATAAAAAATACGCTAACACAGGTTTCTTATATTAAAAAAAATAAGAATTTAACACTCTTTTCACTCAAATCTTTATGAGCAGGAGTCTTCTAAAGCCTTTTTTACATATTTCTCTTTTTAAGTTTTCTCTGTTTTGAAAGAGTTCTTATCGAACTCAGGTTAATTGTTGGTATTCTGACAAGTTTGCTGTAAAGAGTGATGCAATTGTAATGCAGATATAAATCTAATAATTCAAGTTTATGAACAACGCTTTACTGAAAGACAATCTTGCTGCAAAAGCAGTGGATTCTCAGACGCGGAAGGTGTTTTCAAGGTCCGGTCTTATAGCTGGATTATGTTTATCTTCCCTCGTTTCTTCGTATGCTATTCCAAATGGAGTGGATGCAACGAAAGCAAAGAATGAAAGTGTTATGATCACTCAACAGGCTAAAAAGGTGTCGGGTGTAGTAACGGACAATGCCGGAGGACCCATACCTGGTGCCAATGTTGTACAGAAAGGAACCACAAATGGTACAGTTACCGATATGGACGGTAAGTATACTCTGGATGTACCTAATAATGCAACTCTGGTTATTTCTTTTATTGGTTATACTACGAAAGAAGTTAAGGTAGGTAGCCAGCCTGTGGTGAATGTCAGTTTGGCTGAAGAGGCAATTGGTCTGAATGAGGTCGTTGCCATTGGTTATGGTTATGTAAAGAAGAAAGACCTAACCGGCGCTGTTTCTACTGTATCAGCAGATGACATGGTACTGGGCGGTACGGTGAGTAACGCAGCCCAGGCGTTGCAAGGTAAAACGGCAGGTGTACAGGTTTCACAGAGTTCTAAAGCCCCGGGTGGTACTATTTCGGTACGTGTTCGTGGTAACAACTCAATCTCGTCTACCAACGAACCGCTCTATGTGGTGGATGGTTTCCCTTCTTCCGAAGGCTTGAACCTGAACCCGAATGATATTGAATCCATGCAGATCCTGAAAGATGCGTCGGCCACGGCTATTTATGGAGCACGTGGAGCGAACGGGGTCGTATTGATTACAACGAAACGAGGAAAAGCTGGCGAAAACAAAATTTCTTACAGTGGGTATTTGGGAACCCAGAAGGTGGATAATCCGTTTGAGTTTATCAATGCAAAGGATTATATGAACTTGCAAAACGCTTTGTATCAGGAGATCGACGGTCAGGAAGGTAATCCGAACGGAGCTTATACGCCGTCTCAGTTGCAGTCTACCGTAGATACCGATTGGCTGGATGTCTGTACACGCCTGGCTTTGGTACAGGATCATAATATTCAGTTCCGTGGAGGTTCTGAAAAGACAAAGGTATTGACCAGTTTGGGATATTATAAGCAAGAGGGTGTTTTGAAGAATACGGATTTTAACCGTATTTCCGGACGTGTGAATGTAGACCAAACTATCAACGATTTCATAAAAGCTGGTGCTACGATGTATGCCCATCGCGAGCGTTCGAACGCTCAAACCTATAGCGGAAATATTTTGGGTGAGAACGTCATGTTGAGTGTGATGGGTTATGATCCGACAGTAAAGCCTTACAATGAAGATGGCACGTATGGGCGCGTTCCGGGAGGTCGTGGGGATAATCCGTTAGCCAATTTGCTGGAGCGTAAAAAAGAGGTGGTAAATGACAAGTTCAACGGGACAGCTTTCCTTGAAGTTCATCCGTTTGAGGGATTTACAGCCAAAGCTACAGCCGGTGTCGAATTGTTGCATAATTTCAAAGGATCTTATTTGCCGAAATCTACTACTTATGCAGGAGAAATAGAAGGTGGTATTGCTTCTACGTATGATTTCAGGGCAACCCGGCAGGTATTTGAAGGCATTTTAAATTATATGAAGACTTTCAACAATATGCATGACTTGAATGTGATGTTGGGATATTCGTATGAGAAGTACAGTGCAGAATCTCGTTCAGCAAACGGAAAAGGTTTCTCTACCGATTTATTCGAATGGAACAATTTGGGAGCAGCTTCCATTAAAGGGGTCTCTTCTTCCAAGACAGAAAATTTGTTGGCCTCATTCTTCGGTCGTGTGAATTATACGTTCAATGATAAGTATTTGGCAACGGTAACGGTTCGTCGGGATGGTTCTTCCCGATTTGGAGCGAACAACCATTGGGGAACATTCCCGTCGGGTTCTTTGGCTTGGCGTGCCAGCGAAGAAGATTTTGTAAAGAATTGGGGTGTTTTCAGCAACTTGAAAGTACGTGCCGGTTACGGTGTTACGGGTAACGAACGTATTGGAGATTATGCTTCCTATGCATTGGTTTCTACCAACCATGTCACATTGGACGGTTCAAGCAATATACCGGGTACGCATCTTAGTCAAAGCAGTCCTGAGAACGCCAGTTTGAAATGGGAAACGACTACTCAGTATAATGTCGGTTTCGATATGGGATTTTTTAATAACCGTTTGTCTGTTACGTTGGATGGTTACTGGAAAAAGACAAAAGATTTGTTACTGAAAGTTTCCTTGCCTTATTATACCGGCTTTACTTCCGGTCAGCAGAATGTAGGTGAAATTTCGAATCGTGGTTTTGAATTGGACATTACTTCTCATAACTTAACTGGTGATTTCGTTTGGGATACCAAGTTTAATTTGGCACTCAATCGAAACAAGGTATTGGACTTGGGTAGTAGTGGCGACATACGTATTACTTCTGCTAAACCGGTTGGTACTGTATCGGAAAATGCTTACGCGATTGTACGCGAGGGAGAACCATTGGGCTCTTTGTATGGCTGGAAGTATATAGGTGTATTGCAAGAAGGTGAATCGTATGCTCCACAGCCTAATTCAAAACCAGGTGATCCGAAATTCGAGGATGTGAATAATGATGGTAAAATCGATGCAGATGACCGTACAATTATAGGCAATGCCAATCCGGATTTGATTTTTGGTTTGACCAACAATTTTGCCTGGAAAGGATTTGATTTGTCAATTTTCTTCCAAGGATCTATCGGTAACGATTTGTTGAACATGACACGTATGAACTTGGAGTGGAAACGTACAACAGACGCTTTGAATCGTTGGACGCCTTCGAACACGAATACGGATATTCCGCGTAACGGTTTCTACTATTCGCAGTATGGTGGATATGTGAACGACCATTTTATCGAGGACGCTTCATTCCTTCGTCTGAAGAATCTGACATTGGGTTATACGATTCCGTTTAAAAAGGTGGTAAGTTCTTGCCGGGTTTATTTCTCAGCTGAAAACCTGTTTACAATCACAGGTTATTCCGGTTGGGATCCTGAAGTGGATACGAAAGCAAATGAAGCTGCAAAGTCTGGTGGCAGCCAACAAACGGCGAATGCTGGTGCAGGTATGGATTTCAATGCTTATCCTGCTATGCGTACTTATACGGTAGGTTTGAATATTACATTCTAATGGAAAGGAGAATTTAGAAATGAGTTATAAGAAATATTTATTAGGTCTGGTTACGATGGGATTGGTTTCGGCTTGTACTGATCTGGATCCGGAAATATATAGTAATCTGACAACAGCAAATGCTTATAGTACGGAATCGGATATTGAAGCAGCCGTAGTGGGATTGTATTCGGATATGAATCCTTATCCGGGGGATGCTTGGTTATATTACGGGGGGTATATGATTATGATTACCGACTACGCTACCGATATAGGTTATTCTACTGCTGCCGGCGACCCGACTAAACTGAGCAATATGACGTATGATGCCAGCAACCGCTATTTCAGCAACAACTGGAGGGATATGTATAATGTGGTATCGAATGCCAATACGATTCTGGATAATGTAGATGCTGTTAATATGTCGGAAGAAAAGAAGAACCTGGTGAAGGGACAGGCTAAATTCTTGCGGGCAATGGCTTATCGTGATTTGACAGATGCATGGGGGGCAGTTCCTTTTATCACTTCGTTGGTGAAGAATCCGTTTACCATGAATGATGCGGCATTGACTCCGGTAGCCGAAATTGAAGCGACATTGATTTCTGATTTGAAAGAATGTATCAACCTTTTGCCGGCTAGCTGGAGTGGCCAGGATCTGGCTCGTGCCACGAGTGGAGCCGCAGCTACGTTGCTAGGAAAGATCTACTTGCGTAACCATGATTATGCCAATGCGAAAACGTATATCGACATGGTGTTGAACAGTGGCCAGTATGAGTTGGAAAGTGATTTCAAATATGTATGGTCGGAAAACAACAAATATGGAAAGGAGATGATTTTTGCTTTATTGCATGAAACGGGAAATAATGCTGCCGAGATTGCCTGTCACTTTGGTCCCTCGGATCATCCGGAAGTACCGGGGCGTTGGCAATATTATGGCGTATCCCTTCCGTTTTGGCGTAGTTATGACAAAGAAGATCCACGCCGTGAGTTCTTTTATTATGATTATACGGGAGATGCAAAACGTGATGATCAATCTGATTACGGTTTCCATTACATGGTTCCGGAAGAGGGGGTAACGGTTGTTCCGAATGATACGACCAAGTATATGCAGAATGTAGCTACCATGAAATATACGTACGATATGATTTCGGACGCTTATTATGACGGACGTACGATTTGTATTTTCCGCTTGTCGGATGTTATTCTTTGCAAGGCGGAAATCGAGAATAATTTGAACGGTCCGGCTGCGGCTCTTCCTTATTTGAATCAAATTCGTGCTCGTGCCGGTGCTCCGGAATATGGAAAGCATAATCGTTTCCCGGCTCCTTCAACAAAAGAAGCGATGAATGATGCTATTCTTAAAGAACGTGGTTATGAACTTGTGTTTGAATTCCAGCGTCGCGCAGACTTGATTCGTTTTGGAAAATATGAGGAAGTCGTAAATGCACATTTAAAGAAGTTGGGTATCGCCCAACCGACAAATGTAACTTCTGATTTGCGGCATTTCCCGTATCCATTGAACGATGCACAATTGAATCCGAATTTGGCAGCTGAGAATCCTTCACGGTTACCGAAATAAGTAATTGAGAGGGGATGTGTTGCAGGCAAGGGGTTGTTGCACATCCTCTTTTTATTTAATTTAATAGTTAAAATGGATATGAAGCGTTTGATTGTAATGATTGGTGTTATAGTCTGTGTCGTGTTGGTGTTTTTTTGTTGGATGGATAAGAATACATTGAAATCTATTACTTTAACTTCTCCCAATAACACGGCAATGTATAATAAGGTCGATATTTTGTTGGCAAAATCGGCTCCGGTATATATTGAATATACGGAAAAGAAGACAGGGAAATCGTATCGTACCCGGACTTCCCATGCAGACACGCTTCATCATATTGATTTATTACTTTTAAAGGCCAATACTGAATATACATATCGTGTTATTATAGATAATTTGTTTAAACAAAAATCAAAAGAATTGACTTTTAAAACCCGTGAGCAGTCTTCTTGGTTGGTTAATCATTGGTTTAATGAGCAGCATCCGCATGACACAACTGCTTTGGGAGATGGAATGATATTAGTTTGTTTTGGCCGTTTGCCAGGCTACATGGCATTGATCGATAATGAGGGTGAAGTACGTTGGGTTTGGCAGGTGGATGATATTGGAGTACGTGTAGCTTCTATTACGCCGAGAGGTACTTTTTTGGCTATGCTACGACCGTTTGTCAAAGACTTTATTGATGATTATACAATGACTCCCGAACAAGTGCAGAAGGATGAACATAAGAAACCGATGCGCCGGGGATCAATTGGATTTGCCGGAGGGACTGCTTTGGCAGAGGTTTCGTTAACCGGTGAAACCATGTGGCGTGTCGATCTTAATAAAATGTACGAAGAAAAAGATTATCAAGTAATTCATCATGATATATTAATGGATGAAAATCATCATATTCATACTTTATATCGTCCTAAAAAGGTGGGAGAAATACCTGTGAATGGAAAAATGGTGACTGATACGCTAGGTGGAGACGGAATCATGGTCATAGACACCCTCGGCAACGTTTTGGAAACTTGGTCGGCATGGGATGTCTGGAATGTTGCTAATGATCCTTATATTGATGAATACCGGTACGATCGTTTTCATATGAATGGTTTATGTTTTGATGAGGATGGAAATTATCTGTTATCCAATCCGATTGAAGATCAGATCTGGAAGATCGACCGCCAAAGTGGCGAATTACTTTGGAAATTCGGTCGGAATGGAGACTTTGAAATGGATACTACCGCATATTTCTCTTTCCAGCATTCTCCATATATAACCGAATATGGAGATTTGATGCTTTTTGATAACGGTTTATATAACAAACGTTCTGGAGCAAAATCCTTTAAATTGGATGAAAAGAACATGACAGCAGAAACGGTTATAAATGCCGTTTTACCTCCTGACAAATATACTTCCCGCATGGGAAATGCTTATTTGTTGCCGAATGGGAATTTGTTACAGACCAGTTCGAAGACTGGTTCGATCATGGTAACCGACAAACAAGGTAAGGTCCTTTGGGAAAGTGTCATGTATTATGCACCTTATCGAGCGATATACGTACCAATGGAAACCTGGGATAAATATTTTAAAGAAATTAAGTAAAATGGGGCAGGCTTCACTTCTCTATATATTTCTTACGTTCCTTAAATTAGGAGCTACGGCATTTGGTGGATATATGTCGCTTATTGCTATTGTCCAAAAGCAGTTAGTAGAAGTAGACAAGAAGTTGAAAGAAGAAGATTTGCTGGATGGCATTTTGTTGACGTCCGTATTACCGGGGCCTGTAGCGGTTAATACGATCGCTTATGTCGGGTACCGCCTGAGGGGAGTTTCCGGAGCGATTGTCGCTTTTATCGGGATCATTATTCCTTCCTTTTTGTTGGTGATCCTTCTCTCCTGGTTGTATTTTTCCTATGGTAATATTCCGGCGGTTAAAAATATATTCAGCGGGATTACACCGGCTATCACGGCCCTGATCGTTACGGTAGCAATCGGGATGACGCGCAAGACCGTGAAAGTTCCTATACAATGGGTCATTTGTCTGCTGGCTGCTTTATTACTGATCTTTATCGGAGGCTTTACGGTTACATTCTTATTGCTTGTAGGTAGTGGAGTAGCCGGCGCTTTCCTGTTCCGTCAGCCTGCCGGGACAGATACGATATCTACCGGTAAGAATTTTATAGGCAGAAAACAACTGATCGTATCCGGTATAGTGTTGTTGTTATTGCTTTGCACGTTGTTATGGGGGGGGCAAAGCCTGGAAGCTCCGAAAGATATTCAGATTTTATCTACTTTCTCCGGAATAAGTCTTACCCTGTTTGGCGGAGGTTATGTCGTTATTCCGGCATTACATGAATTGTTCGTGGAGAATCTGAAATGGCTTACTTCGGCTGAGTTTGCGGATGGGATTGCTATCGGGCAGATCACTCCCGGGCCTATTTTTATTACGGCAGCCTTTATTGGCTATAAAGTGGCCGGGGTATTGGGGGCTTTGCTGGCTACTGTTGCCATATTTACTCCACCGGCTGCCTTGACAGTTTTGTTGTCCCGTTTTGTAGAAGTGTTAAATCATTCTTCTGTAGTAAAAGCGGCGATGAAAGGTATCCGGGCGGCTGTTATCGGAATGATCTTTGCTTCGGCGATAACGATCGGGCAGACCATTACGCTGTCGGTTGCTGCTGCGGCTATTTTTGTTGTTACATTCTTTATCTCATTTAAATACACAATTAGCCCGATCTACCTGATCCTTGGAGCAGGTGTGGCGGGTTTTATCTTATTCTAATCCTATGAATACAATACAAGGAATACAAATGATTGGAACGCAGCGATCCGGTTCCAATCTGCTGCGTGTGATGCTGGATGGTATAGAACAGATTGTCGCTCCACATCCGCCGCATATTCTTCAGCGTTTTCTACCTTTATTACCCAAATATGGTGATCTGGCGGATCGATCGAATTTCTATCGACTGGCAACGGACGTTTGTCAACTGGTCACAGTAAATCCTGTGCCTTGGGAGGGTATAAGCATTCGAACTGACGAAATACTGGCCGCCTGCAAACAACAGACAATATATGAACTGTTCCGTGTGATCTATGAAACAGCCGCCCGTCAAACCGGAACTTCTTTTTGGCTTTGTAAGAGCATGAAGAATATGTTTTATGCTGAAGGGATCGAGTCTACGGGTATTCAACCTTATTACATCTATCTCTATCGTGACGGACGTGATGTTGCTCTCTCTTTTAAAAAGGCGATTGTAGGAGAAAAACATATTTATGCGCTGGCTCAGAACTGGAGGAAGGATCAGGAAGCAGCACTTCGCTTAAAAGAGAAAACTGCAGAAGATCATTTCTTTATGCTGAATTACGAAACGCTGATTGCCAACCCGGAAGAAATGGTATGTAGCCTTTGTGAATTTTTGCATGTTCCATATTCCAATCGGGTAATGGAATACTATAAGAGCCGGGAGTCTAAAAATACAGCCGTAGCTGGTAAGATGTGGTCGAATGTAACCAAACCGATCCTAAAAAATAATACGAATAAGTTTCTACATGAACTATCTTCGGAAGATATTGCTATCTTTGAATCCGTAGCAGGAGACCTTTTGCTGCAATTAGGGTATTCTTTATGTACTCCCCCAGATCTACTGAGAGATAGCTTTTCTGACAGGGAGATGGTTCTGTTTAATGAAGAAAATATTCGCTTAAAGAATGCTTTCATTCAGCAGGCTGATCCGGCTGATTTGGAGAAAAGGCGTCCGCAGGATGAATTGATCAATCGAATTAAACAATATTAATCGTTAAATACTAATGCGTATGAAGCAAATGCTATTTACTCTATTTTGTTTGTTTACTTTCAGTAACTTACACGCTCAGACCGTGCCTGCCGACAAATTGTACGGATTGGGAAACTGGGATGCCGACTCGCTGGGTAATCACCGGGTGGTTGTCTTTGTAGAGAAACCGGCAGATGCGGTACTGGCTACTATCGAATGGCGCCGCCGTGACCTGAATCCGGAAGATAAGAATCTGATCGTAGTGGATGCGACGACCGGAAAACGGATTACCAATGTATGTCGTTTCACTGTGAACCGGGAGAGAGGGGAAGTGGTTTTCCAGCCGCAGACTGTTCCGGGAGAGTATTACATCTATTACCTGAAAAATGTGATGAGCGGTAGCCGTTATTATCCGACTGTCAATTATCCTCCTTTCGAGAATACCGCTTCGGCCGACTGGGTAAAGAAAAATAAATTGTCGGGCAAGAAAACTCCTTCGCTTCCGGCTGCCCGGATTGTGCAGTTTCAGGCGATCGACCAGTTGAATAGCTTTTATCCGATGGAGGTGATCGCGACGGCCGACGAGACTGCCAGCCTGTTGCAAAAACGTCCTTCCGAGAATTATATTTTGTTTACCGAGGACCGGAAATATCCGATTCGCATGACGACCGATATCCCTTATAAGTGGATTGCCGATGACCGGCACGATACCTTTACGGGAGAGGCCGATAAAGGCGAATATTATGTATTCCAGCTGGGCGTATGGGCGGCCCGTACGGATGTGGAGAATCTGCATGTGGACTTTTCAGCTCTGTCTAATGCAGTGACCGGCGAGCAGATACCCGCCTCTTCGTTTACCTGTTTCAATATGGAAGGGATGGATGTGACGGGAACCGTATTCAAGAAGAACTGTTCCGTCGAACAGGGTAAGGTACAGGCTTTATGGATCGGTACACAACTGCCGGAGCATCTTTCTTCGGGAACCTATCAGGGGACGGTGACGGTCTCTGCTGCCAATGCGGAAAGTAAAACGGTGCAGGTCTCCTTGCATGTATCTGAGAATGTCATAGCGAACCACGGTGATAATGAACCCTGGCGCCATTCCCGTCTGCGTTGGCTCAATTCGCAGATAGGTTTTGATGACGAGGTGATCGCTCCTTATACGCCGCTGGTGATGAAAGATAAAACAATCGGTTGCCTGGGGCGTGAGGTTACGCTTTCGTCCTTGGGATTGCCTGCCGGCATTACCAGTTATTTTAAGGAAACGATGACGGGAATCGGAACCGACGGACGGTCTGTTCTATCGGCTCCGATGGAACTGGCAGCGGATGGCGGTGCCTGGGAGAATCTGAACTTTGAGATTACAAAGCGCAAACAGGGTGCTATCGCCTGGAAGGCTTTGAACCAGAACAGCCGTTTCCTGATGGACCTGGAAGGAGAGATGGAATCGGATGGGAATATCGAATATAAAGTGACGCTGGTTGCCCGCGAAGATGCTTCCGTGGAAGATATAGGACTGCGTACGTATCTGGCACCCGGCATAGGACGTTATATGATGGGACTGGGAGAGAAAGGCGGTTATTGCCCGAAAAACCTCCGCTGGAAATGGAACGTGGAGAAAAACCAGGATGGCCCCTGGGTGGGCGATGTCAATGCCGGCCTCCAGATCCGTTTCTACGACAATACATACGAACGACCGCTGAATACGAATTTCTATCACCAGAAGCCGCTGCATATGCCCGTTTCCTGGTGCAATAACGGGAACGGCGGCATCGATATCAACAAGGCTGCCGACGGTACACGGATCAATGCCTATTCCGGGAAGCGGGAGGTGAAGAAGGGAGACAGACTGTATTATTATTTCAATATTGCCATCACCCCGTTCCGTCCGATCGATACCGATAAGCAATGGCGCGAGCGTTATTATCATAGTTATGACTTTATCGACAAGGTGGAGAAGCTGGGCGCCAACGTGCTCAATATCCATCACGCGACAGGTATTAACCCGTTTATCAATTATCCGTTCCTGCGGACGAAAGAGATGAAGGCTTATATCGACGGAGCGCATGCGCGGGATATGAAGGTGAAGATTTATAATACGGTTCGTGAACTGTCTAACAGTTGTGTGGAGATGTTTGCTTTGCGCAGTCTGGGGAATGAGATTTTCTCGGAAGGTCCCGGCGGTGGATTCTCCTGGTTGCAGGAACATTTGGACCAGAACTACATCGGCGCTTGGTTTGTGCCCCACCTGAAAGATGCGGCAATCGTGAACAGCGGTGTTTCCCGTTGGCATAATTATTACCTGGAAGGTCTCGACTGGCTGGTAAAGAACGTGGGTATCGATGGCTTGTATATCGATGACCTGGCATTCGATCGCATGACGATGAAGCGTATCCGAAAGATCATGAACCGCACGAATCCGGGCGCGATGATTGACCTGCATTCGGCAAACCAGTATAATGAGCGCGACGGTTTTGCCAACAGTGCGAACCTTTATCTCGAACATTTCCCATATCTCGACCGCCTGTGGTTCGGCGAGTATTTCAATTATGATTTTCCTCCCGAGTTCTGGCTGATAGAAGTCTCCGGTATTCCTTACGGACTGATGGGGGAAATGCTGGAAGGCGGCGGTAATCCGTGGCGGGGCATGTTGTATGGCATGACCGGCCGCAGCCCGCGTGTAGATAATGGCTCGTTGTGGAAGTTATGGGATTCGTTCGGTATGCAGCACAGCGAAATGATCGGCTACTGGGTGAAAGATAATCCGGTGAAGACAAACAGCGAAAAGACATTGGCGACTATCTACCGCCATACAGGAGAAAAAACATTGATCTCGCTGGCAACCTGGGAAGATACGGATGCTAAAGTGACTCTTTCCGTGGATTGGACGGCGCTTGGCCTGGATCCGTCGAAAGTAACGTTGTATGCACCGGAAATAGAGAATTTCCAGCCGGAAACAACCTGGAAACCGGGAGATGAGATCACTGTCCCTAAAGGAAAAGGGTTACTGATTAGTGTGCAACAAAAATAGCTGAGGTGATTTACGGTTGAAGTGCCGGAAACAATGTTTCTCCCACTTCAACCGTGAGTAAACCTGCCGGAAACATTGTAAATTCCATTTCAACCCTGAGTAAATATGCCAGAAACATTGTAAATTTGATTTCGCCCCTGGGTGAACCTGCCAGAAACATTGTGAATTCCATTTCGACCCTGCGTCAAGTGGTCAGAAACATTGTTTCCGGCATTTCAACAGTATTATTAGCCTAAATATCATTATATGAAAAGTAATATAATCCTTCTTTTAGTTGCAATAATTATGTTGCAACCATTATCAGCACAGCAGCAGGCGGTTGTAACGGAAACGTTGCAAACAGTAAAAACCTACCCGTTCTCCGACCCCGATCCGGTGGCCGATCCTTCCGACTTGTTTTATCCCTATTTCCGTTTCGACGGATTCTCTGCCAAAGGAATAGACAAGGAGTGGAAAGTCGTTACGCTTGAAAACGACTATATCCGCCTGACCCTTTTCCCGGAGATCGGAGGGAAGATATGGGGAGCCGTGGATAAGACCTCCGGAAAGGAGTTTATCTATAATAACCATGTGGTGAAGTTCCGTGATATTGCCATGCGCGGACCCTGGACTTCGGGCGGTATCGAATTTAATTTCGGTATAATAGGCCATGCGCCGACCTCCAGCACACCTGTCGATTACCTGACGCAACAGAAGAACGATGGCAGTGTAAGCTGCTACGTCTCTTCCTACGACCTGGTGACCCGTACGTTTTGGACTGTGGAAGTGAATCTGCCGAAAGACAAGGCTTATTTTACTACCACGACAACCTGGCATAACGGATCTTCCATCGATCAGCCTTATTACCAGTGGATGAATGCCGGTTATCGGGCGGCCGGAAATGCACAGTTCTGTTATCCCGGCACGAACTATATCGGCCATGGCGGCGAACTCCATTCGTTCCCGCTCGACGAACAGGGACGCGATATTTCCTGGTATGAAAAGAATGATTTCGGAAACTCGAAGTCTTATCATGTACTGGGCAAATACAATGACTTCTATGGCGCTTACTGGCACGATGATGATTTCGGATCTATCCATCATGCGGATTATGATGAGAAACTGGGGATGAAGATTTTCCTTTGGGGCCTGTCCCGTGAAGGTGGTATCTGGGAAGATCTGTTAACCGATACCGACGGGCAGTACATCGAATTGCAATCCGGCCGTATGTATAACCAGCCTGCTTCCAACAGTGGTTTTACTCCTTATAAGCATACCGCTTTCGGCCCTCAGACGACAGACCGTTGGACGGAATACTGGTTCCCGGTAAAGGGGATCAAAGGCGTGTCGAAAGCCGGCCGTGTCGGGGCATTGAATGTATTGCGTGAGGATGGTTATCTGAAATTATATTTCTCCCCATTACAGCAACTTTCCACGACCTTAAAGTTGTATGACGGCGATGGAAAGGAAGTACATTCTTTCCCATTGGCCTGTGGCGTATTGGAGACCTGGAAAGATTCCATTCCGTTGAATGGGGCTGTAGCCCGGGGAAACCTGAAAGTGGTTGTTGGCGAAGATCTGCTGGTTTATTCGGAGGTACCTTCGGATAACATCACCAGTCGCCCGAAACAATTGCCTGCCGATTTCGACTGGAACTCGGTATATGGTCTTTATACGCAGGGTGAACAATGGATGAATCAGAAGGTCTATGACAAAGCGGAGAGGTATCTGGCTGCCTCTCTGAAAGCAGACCCTTATTTCCTTCCGGCACTGACAAGCCTGGCTTCTTTGTATTACCGTCAGGGACGTTATGAAGAGGCATTGGTGCATTGCCGGACGGCACTTGGCATCAATACGTATCAGGGTGAAACCAATTATTTGTATGGCTTGTGTAATATGGCTTTAGGAAATAACACGGATGCCAAAGACGGTTTCTCGGTAGCGTCTTATTCCCCCTCCGTGCGCAGTGCTGCTTATGAGAAGCTGGCGGAGATGTATCTGGTCGACCGTAACTGGACAAAGGCGGAACAATATGCGTTGAAGAGCAAAGAGTTTAATAAACGCAACCTGAGTGTGGATCAGGTATTAATGGTAGTCTATCGTAAGACAGCCCGGTTGCCGGAAGCAAAAGCGCTTATCGATCCGTTGCTGGAAGAGCTTCCGTTGTACCATGCAGCACGTTTTGAACAACTCTATCAGGGCGACGGCTCCGGGCATCCGATAGATGATTTTCAGTCATTGATACGCAACGAACTTCCTTTTGAAACTTATATGGAGTTGGCTGAATGGTATGAGTCGGTCGGTTGCACAGAAGAAGCTTTGTCTCTCTTGTCCTGTGCCGGCAACTATCCGGTTGCCCTCTACAAACAGGCTTACCTGTTGCACCGGACAGGCAATGACGATGAAAGCCTCCGCGTGCTGCAACGTGCTAATGAAGCTTCTCCGGAGATGGTCTTCCCTTTTCGCCCCGGCTCTTTGAAAGCGTTGGAATGGGCCGCAACCGTGCGTCCCGATTGGAAGATCAGTTATTATAAAGGCTTGATCTACTGGGCAAATCAAAACAGGGAGAAAGCATTGTCTTTGTTCAATGATTGCGGGGAGACCGGTTATGCCCCCTTCTATCTGAGCCGTGCTTCTTTGAAGAGTGGTGAAGAGCGGTTGGTAGACTTGCTGAAAGCGGAGCAGGTCGGAATGTCATGGCGTACAGGGTTTGCATTGATAAATCAGTATACTGCGAACAACCAATGGCAGCAGGCTGTAGAGACCGGAAAGAAGTACATAAAGAAATATCCGTCTAATTATTATATCGGCCTGAAATATGCAAAGGCTTTATGTGAAACAGGCCAGTACCAGCCTTGCATTTCCTTACTGAACAAGATGCAGGTCCTTCCGAATGAAGGCTCGTATGCCGGACGTGCCGTTTATCGTGCCGCTAACCTCTACCAGGCAATGGAACAGCTGAGCCGGAAGAACTACAGGCAGGTCATGCGAAATGTGGAAGCCTCAAAGGAATGGCCCGAAAACCTGGGAGTAGGCAAACCTTATGACGATATGATCGATAGTCGTCTGGAAGATTATCTGGAAGCAAAAGCCTTGACGGGGCAGGGGGATAACCAAAAAGCTGCGACACTCTTGTCGTCTGTGGCCGGTTATAAAACGTCACGTTCCCGGTTTGGTTCCGGCAATCTCCTGACTGCACTGGCCTTGCGTGAGCTGGGAAAAGAAGCGGAAGCGGACCGTATGGTAGCCTCCTGGGAAACGGATTTCCCTGAAAACCGGATTACCCAGTGGTGTGCAGCCGTTTACCGCGGCGAGATGGAAAAAGCCTCCGGAATGCTCAAGTCCCGCAATGAACAGGCGGATACGACCCCGTGGGAAACTTCTTTCCGCGATTCCAATTTCGATCTGATCGTCCGCCTGTTTTCTACGGCAGACTAATGAATATAAAAGCCATTCACCTTCTTTGCAACTACAGCTATGCCGGAATGCGAGGTGTTGGGATATTATACATACGACGTGACCGACCTGTTGACCGATGGGGATAATTGCATTGTGCCCGTTTGAATCCGGGTTGGTACATAGTCTGTGTAAGCATACCTATGTCTATTGTATGGGTATCAATATAGTAGGTATCCCATCTAACGATACCGGCAGGCTATCTTTATTTGTGTGTAAATATATGTTATTTATTGTCCTTTATAAAAGTCTTTTATTGTCTATAAAACTTAAGTGTATAGGGCGTTTTGTACAAAAAGAACCATTCTGTCATTTTTATAACATTTAAAGTCATTTTTCTAAACAATATTTATTTCCGAGTGAATACTTTTGTTGTTGTAAATATACTGGCCATATAATACAAAGAATCTATCATGTTTAACTTTAAATGTAATATGCCTATGCCCTAATTGTAATTGAAAGCACTAGTATCAAATTTATACAAAGTACAATTTTGATAATCTTAAACATATCAGGTAAGACTGATAAAATACTCTATTCTTAATAACATAACAAATGTGAAATAAGTATGAAAAAATGTTTAACGG